>Ga0126371_10001403_pt1 | contig 20360 bp, 19 predicted proteins | sample PanSoiMetaPlot_4_FD_110145 | JGI IMG/M metagenome (GOLD analysis project Ga0126371, IMG submission 110145) | Tropical forest soil microbial communities from Panama - MetaG Plot_4 | ecosystem: Environmental > Terrestrial > Soil > Tropical forest > Bulk soil | place: Panama | collected 2016-02-17 | reverse complement strand
TTCCCCAACACCTGCTCCGGCGACATGTACACCACGGTCCCCACCGCACTCCCCGGGCTCGTCAGCTGCTCCGAGTCCACTACCATTGTCGCCAACGTCGCCGAACCGCCGTCTTTCCCCACAACCTTCGCTGTGCTCAACTTTGCCAATCCAAAATCCAAAATCTTCGCGTGTCCCTTCTTTGTCACAAAAATATTCGCTGGCTTTATATCCCGATGGACAATTCCTTCACTGTGTGCTGCATCTAATCCTTCCGTCACTTCAATTCCCAAATCCAACAGCCGCTCCAGCTCCATAGCTTGCCCAGTAATCAAATGCTTCAAGGTTGCGCCATCCAGATACTCCATCGCGATGAAAGACCTGCCATTGCCTTCACCGATGTCGTGAATGGTGCAGATGTTCGGATGGTTTAGTGCCGAGGCGGCCTGCGCCTCTCTCTGAAACCGGGCCAGCGTTTGTGGGTCCTTCGCCACGTTATCGGGGAGAAACTTCAGTGCGACGTTGCGGTGCAGCCGCGTATCCTCGGCCTTGTAGACCACTCCCATTCCCCCACCGCCGAGTTTCTCGATGATTCGGTAGTGGGAGACGATCTGCCCGATAAGGGCATCGGGGTCCGCCATAGTGCCGCAATTCTAGGTTGCGACGCCAGGCAAGTCAACGAACCAATAACTAGGAATCGGCACGAACCAAATTGAATCCTGGTAAACGTTATCGGAGAAGGCAGACGTGCCCTCGCGAAGACCGTGTAAGCAGCCCGTTGCACCAAAATTGCGCAAATAGGGCACTTTCGCTCTAGCCTATCCCCTATCCCGTCAATTGTCGTGAGGGCATGCGGATACGCCGGAAAAAGGGACCACCCCGACGAAAAAACCGGTATAAACGGCCACCCGCTGACTACGAAGGAATTTCCGAATCCGTTCGAGGCCGAGACTACTCTCCACGAATTCACGGCTAACTTTAAGCGTTAATCGAAATGAATTGGGTGACAGGACTTCCGCACGGTTAGACTTTACCCATTCGGCATCGTTCGCTCCCACAAAAGTTGTGCATGTTACGATGGATTATGAGCTTAGCCTATCGAATTGTTTTCGAATGCCCCAACGGTCATAACATCAACCTACAGAAGAAATGCGGTAACGTGTCGCTTTCGGAAACCGAGGCAATGAAATTATTTGGGAACGAGGAGCTGTCGTGCCCGCATGCCAACTGCGGTTGGCAGGGGAAAGCGTCCAACGCGAAACTCCGTCGAATCCTACCTTTTAATTGGATACTCGCTCCTGCGACCTGAAGAACATAACGTTCAAGGAACCATAAGAATTTTCCAGGGGTGTTAGGGCTTCGCCTAGGGGCGGCTGGCCGGTACCCGCCTTCGGTCAATCAACATAAACCCTCGAGAAACGTGCGGACATGGCTGGAGCGCGAAGGGTGGCGCAGCTTGCGCAGCGCCTTAGCCTCAATCTGGCGAATGCGCTCGCGCGTGACGGCGAACGCCTGGCCAACTTCTTCGAGGGTGCGCGGAGTGCCGTCCTCGAAACCGAAACGCATGCGGATGATGCGCTCCTCGCGTGGACTAAGCTTCCTCAGCACCGAGGCCATCTTCTCCTTCAGGCTCAAGTTCATGGCTGCTTCCGATGGAGAGACTAAGGCCTTGTCTTCGATGAAATCGCCGAGGTGAGAATCCCCTTCTTCACCAATCGGAGTCTCGAAAGATACAGGTGTTTGTGCGATCTTGCGCGTCCGGCGCACTTTTTCGATGGTCATGTCCGACCGCTCGGCCAGTTCTTCCGTAGTGGGCTCGCGGCCAAGTTCCTGTACGAGCTGGCGAGTGCACCTCGCAAGCTTGTTGATGACCTCGACCATGTGAACAGGCACACGGATGGTGCGCGACTGGTCTGCGATGGCGCGCGTGATGGCCTGACGAATCCACCAGGTAGAGTAGGTCGAGAACTTGTAACCTCGACGCCAGTCGAACTTGTCGGCCCCCCTCATGAGTCCGAGGTTCCCCTCCTGGATCAAGTCCAGAAACTGAAGGCCGTGATGGGTGTATTTCTTGGCGATGGAAACAACGAGGCGCAGGTTGGCCTCGGTCAGTTCGTTTTTGGCCTGCTGCGCCTGCGCCTCACCCCGGTGAATGAGGGTAAGGGTACGTTTAAGGTTGTTCAGTCCCACTTCGCTCGATTGGTCGATCTCCTTCAGCTCGGCGCGGCGTGCGCGCAGCTCTTTGCGGGCGACGGCGGCGACATCGCCGAGGGCAGCGTCCACGCGGCGCTCGAGGCGCACCGCCTCGAGCTCGATGACGTGCAAATGTTCAACCGTTGAACGCAGTTTGCCAATCAGACGCTGCTTCTCACGCCAGTACAAACGGATGTCGCGAAACGCCACAGAGATCTGGATCCGGATGCGCGCAAGGGCCCACTTGGCCCGAACATACGAGTGCTTCTTTGATTTCGGGATCTCCGCGAGCTTTGCAGCCTGTTTCAACGAGATTTCATAGAGCTCCGCGATTCTGTCGATGGACGCCAGCGTCTGCTTGGTCTTGTTGGCAATCTTCGCTTCTGTCAGCTCCTCTTCATTCAACTGGACGATTTCCTTGATCTGCCGCGCACCGCTGCGCAAATCGTCACGAACGACAATCAGCTCCTTGATTACGATCGGTGAACGAGTGATTGCCTTCATCACCACGAGTTGCCCACGTTCGATGCGCTTGGCAATGACGACTTCTTCCTCGCGGGTGAGTAAAGGCACGGAGCCCATTTCGCGGAGATAGACGCGGACCGGATCCTGGGATTTGGCGTCCGCACCCGAGCTCAGATCGAGGCCGGCTTCGGCGAGAAGCTCTTCTTTCAGGTCAGTTTCGGGACCCTCCGCGGCGGTCGCAGGGGCCCGCGCAGCGTTCGCGGTGGCAAGGTCCTCGTAGATCTCAATACCCTGGCGCTCCAAAATGGAAAGAAGATCGTCAATCTCCTCCGGTGAAGTCACCTCGGCAGGCAGACTTTCGTTCACCTCATCGTAGAGCAGGTACCCGCGCTCCTTACCGATCAGGATGAGTTGCCGGACGTGACCAAGCTCGTCTTCAGTCGGTCGCGCCACGTATGCTCCTGAACTTGCCGGAACCTAATGATGTGGGTGACATCAGGATTCCTTGTCTCCCCTGTTGGCGGAAGCGCTGGGCTTGGTCTTCGGCGCGTGAGCTTCCAGGTAATCCGCCAATTCTGCGTCCGTAATGGAGAAGCGAGCGGAGGGAAGATGGTCGCTGCGGGTGGCAAATTCACGGTGAAGCCGGAGTGAGCAGATTTCGGGCGCGTCCTGATAGCGCACGCGATGCGCCACAAAAGCGGCGTTCGCAATGGTCACAAAATACTCAGAGGATTCGCCGCCAGACCCGGGACGAGTGAAGGTGTATTCGCGGACTGCCCCCCTGGTTTCAAACCCAACATACTGTAGGACAAGCGCATCGCTCACAGGTCCGCCATTTCCGAAAAATAAGGTCGCAAGCTCCCGCCCAGACACCCCTCAAATCGATCCGAGGGTTTCGAGAAAGCAATAAAACGCGGCAGTTTCATCATGGCACACTTATGTGTATCGGCATACAAGCATCTGCAAAGCCGGGGGTTACTCCTTCGGCCGGAATTAGTTTTCCATTTGCACTTGCAGGAATTCCCCTGGCAACGGAACCATCCTGGGTCCGGATGTCGCTGGGATGCGCTGTTTGCTGGGTCGATAGTGCGCGCTCTTCTCGAATAATTTACCATTCAGAGAAGCTCGTTCCATCCGAATCCCAAGTGTCCGTTCCAATTGAAACAACTCGGTCCGCTGCTCTCGCACGAAGAGGGTCGAAGCAACACCGCGCTCACCGGCTCGTCCGGTGCGGCCAACCCGGTGAATGAAATTTTCGGCCACATCCGGAAGATCATAGTTGATGACGTGTGCGATGTCTGGCACGTGGATGCCGCGGGCAGCCACATCCGTCGCCACCAACACCCGGTACTGCCCTCGCTGAAATCCAGCCAGTGCCGCGGTTCGCTGGGATTGCGAACGGTCCCCGTGGATCATCGCCGCGTTAATTCCCTGGCGGTTCAGGCTCTTGGCAATTCGCTCCGTCCCGCGCTTGGTCCGCGAGAAAATCAGGCAGCGCCCGTTCTCCTCATTCACCAGCCCGTAGAGCAGTTCCGGCTTCTCGCCATCTGCCACCTCAAAGGCCCGTAGCCGCACGTTTTCCGAGGGTTTCATGGTCGAACCAAGTGACAGGCAAACCGGGTTTCTCGTGTAATCCTTCACTAACTTGGTTACCGCTCCCTCCAATGTCGCTGAAAAACACAGGGTCTGGCGCTCCCGAGGGAGGTTGCCAATGATCCTCCGGATCGCCGGGAGAAATCCCATGTCCAGCATGCGATCTGCCTCGTCCAACACCAATAGAGTCACGCCGGTCAGAGACACCAACTTTCGTTCCAAGTAATCCTCAAGACGTCCGGGAGTTGCCACCACGAGCCGCGCACCAGATCGAATCGCGTCGAGCTGCCTCCCTTCCGGTAGTCCGCCGACCACCAATGCGGCGGGTTGGGTCTGCTTGCTCCTAAGCGCGTCATACTGGGCCACCACCTGCATTGCCAATTCTCGTGTCGGTACAAGCACAAGCGCGGCGATTCCTGCCGCTCTTTGTCCGGACAGCTTTTCCACCACAGGAATCAGAAACGCCATTGTCTTACCGGTTCCGGTCTGGGCCGTGGCAATCACATCCTTGCCGTCCAGGGCCTGCGGAATGGCTGCCGCCTGTACCGGGGTCGGCGTCGAAAACCGAGCCGCTGTGAGTCGCTCCTTCAACGAACTAGATATCGATAGTTCTGAAAAACTTTGCATTTTGCTTTCTTGCTGGCCAGAGTCGCGCAACCACCCGACAGAACTGTAGGCTGTCGCGGCAATCTCATTGCCAGTCTTCTTTTTTGAATTACGCTGAAAACGAACGGAGGAAACGGAGGGCGGGTATTCTCAGATCAACTCGCTGGACCAGAAGGACCGCACAACACAACCGAATGCATTAAGCGCACAAACAGCATACCATGCTATAGGTATTCGCGCTAACCCGGCTAGTTGCTAGTATGTAGCGGGCGGTCGATCCAGTTAGAATAGAGGAAAGCATATGACAAAGCTTTATGTGGGAAGTCTGCCATACAGCGTTACCGATGAGAGTCTGCTGCAGTTGTTTACCGGGAAGGGTTATAGGCCAGTTTCCGCCCGCATCATCATGGATCGGGACACGGGCCGGTCGAAAGGTTTCGGATTTGTTGAACTCGGGCCGGAAGATGACGCGGCAAAGGCCATTGGAGAATTCAACGGCCTGAACATCGAAGGCCGTGCGCTCGTGGTCAACGAAGCACGTCCGCAGGAATCCCGTGGTTATGGCGATCGTTCCGGTGGCGGACGAGGATTTTCTGGCGGTCGATCTGGCCGTGGTGGACGTAGAAATTATTAGTTGACTCAAATGTCTTCCGGGTGGGTTGCACCAAATGTGTTTTCGGGGAGGCAGATCCGCCGACGCGGAATTTATTTGTATGGGAGCAATACGTGAGTGTGAAGGTCGCCGCAGCCATAAACAGTATGAACAAACAGGGGCACCGTGCCCGCATATATCGGCACCAGGGCAAAATGTGGGTGGAGGTTGACCAGTGCATGCTTGCCTCATTTGATGAAATCGAAGAAATGGTCGATGGAGTCCATTCATTCGAAGAGTTAGTCGAGCATTTCAAAAAGAGGCATGCGGAAGAACTGGGCAGCGTCTAACCTCTCGCACTCGAAACCATTCTCGCGGGACGACGTTTTCCAGCCCGCATATTGACTTGCGCAATGGGTTAAGAACGATGTTGGGTATTTTGCCGCCCGTGTGTAAACGGTCGGCGTATTGAACGCCTTCACGAAAGTCAGATTCCGACTTTGTGAACCGACTCAGTTCAAGCCTGAAAGAGTTGAGGAACATCACTCCAAAATTTGTTCAGCAAGCCCATCCGGTAAACGCTGTAATTTTGAACGCCGAAATTTGAGTGCTTCGCAGTATGTACGACAAGTCGCAGACCACACATACTCGTTGTTGGCTGTTGTTCCGCGGCCCGTTTCTATGCAAATTTCAGAAGCCAAACAAAATATCGTAATTAGGGTCGGCTGTTTCATTTTGGGCCTAATTGCAACCGTTGCCAGTGGTATGGGATTTTTATGGGTCGTCGTGGTCCTGAGCCGTTATGTCACAAGATGGGAAGTCACTTATTTGTCTTTGTGGCCATTTTGGTTTTTGTGCATAGCCGTGCTGATGTTCCGGCGTGCCTTGCAGGACCGCTGAAGAGAGCGGACGACTTCCTGGAACAACTTCAGCAAAGTTTGAGGCGTGATAAAAATGTGATAGGTCGAGGATCATATCCGCGAAAAAAAAGGGCGAAACAAGGTACTTTTGCGTAACTGCCTGACCGCTGAAATATATCAAGGATTTTCAGACACAGGCAGATCGTAGACTATTTCTTAAAGCAGAGTTCTTCATGCAGCAGCCCGCAATTGAGCAACGGGCAAGCTCTCGAAGGCCCTCGCCACTGTTTCGCGCCGCAAACAGGCGTCAGTGAGTGACCAGGATGAAAACTACAGGACTCGACCTTCTGTTATAGTCGGTCCTCTACAGAGGTAAGGAATCTCAGTCGCGCTTTAGGTGTCGCGTCCCTGTCCCTAGAAGCTTGGGTGCTCGACTAAATCTTGAAGGCGGACGGCCGGGAGTTCCAACTGAATGCGGAAATGGCGCTTGAACAGAGGATGAGCGAGACGGAGTTCCGCGCCGGGGCAAAGGACAGTCTCGCTGCGCTCAGCTAGAAACGAAGCTGGATTGATGGGGCCAAAAAACATTTGGTAGTCAACGACCGGGTTGAGCCCAGGGGTTGGCAGAAGCTCGCGGTCCGGCCCCGCCCAAGCGTAAGCCACACGGAGATTTACCGGAAGGTTATTCGCAGACCTGCGGACAGAACCACAAGGAGAATTGGGGGCATCGAAACGGCCGATGTAGGCGGGCGAACGGAAGGGTTTCAGGCACTCGAGGACCTGACTGCGCACGAAGGTCGTTAGGCGACAGATGCCGAGCTGAGTGTCCTGAAACGTGCCAGATGGAAGAAGGAGAGTTCGGGGGGCGGCCTCCTGATATTCGGACAGTGCCAACTGGATGTGCAAGTTCAGGGGCTTGGCCGCAATAGTTTCGTAGTCTTTGCGCTTGACGTCATAAGTGAGACTTTCCCGCTGGCTTTCAGGCCAGAGTTGGTGGTATTCGCCGACCCAGCCTTGGGTCCAACCTGAATCCTCACCGGGGTCCACCGTTAGTTTCATGCGGTCGACAAGAACGACCGACCCTGGCGCGATACCAGACACGTTTACAGGGATAGACAGAACGACCGCTGAACCGAAACTCGGTAAGCCAGGGGTATTCTCTAGATGCTCCGCAATCGGCAGTGTGGCGAGCTGAGCCGGTGAGTCTTTTATGGCGAGGAGCGGGTAGACTTGCTCCACGCGACTGAAGGGGATGAGAGAGAGCACTAAAGCCGCGCCTGAACATCCAGCGATAGTAACGCGCGAGGCGCGAGTTCTGCGCCGTGCATACTGCCACACTGGCACAACAAGAATGGAACCAAAGAAGAGCAGCGACACAATCCAGTCCACCAGGAACGGACCATCACCAGCGCTTTGGCTAAAAAGAGAATCGAGCGAAAGCCCAATGATGAGTGCAAGGACGACAATACCGGCACCCAGGAGTGCTTGCGCGAGATTCCTGGTGGTCGAAGCAAGTGCGAGCGTGCAGGCAATCACGATAAATGGGAGGGTGAACTGCATCAGGACGAGCCGTCCGAGATTCGGGAGTACGGAGAAACCGGCCTGATGCAGCAACAAAAGGTGAACATGCAAGAGCGGCACCGAAATGAAGAGAAAAACGAAGAAGAGTTTGGAAAGGAGAAGCTCCCACCAAACGTAGGGCTTGGTCACCCACCACTGGCGGTCGCCGACCAGAGTTTCGCCCTGGACCACGCGAAGAATGAGGAAAATCCAAGAAAGTACAAGGAAGAAAGGGATATAACGACCGGAGAGCGCGAAGAAGAAACGGGATATTGAGTAACTCAAAAGTTCATAAGCCTCCGCCTCCCAGAAGTTGAGTGCACGGCGCGTGAAAAGAGCAAGTAGAGCCAACGAAATGAGGATTTCGGGCCAGTGGCGTCTCATATCCTTCCTGAACATATGGAGGACTTGGGTCATGGTTAGGCCTCCTCGGATTTGCGGGCAAGGGCCAAAAAGATGGAGCGAAGGGAAAGCGCGCGGAATTGAACGTTTGTGGCAGTAGGGAAAAGTCGATAGATGTCGGCAGCGGTGTTCTGCTCGTCGAATCGCGAATCGATGAAACGAACTAACGCACCGGAGGATTTAGGCTGTAACCAGGATGGGGGCAATGGCGAGGGAAGGGGATGAGTGGGCTCAGTGACAATCTCCACCTCGCGGAAGCGCGTCGCGAGGGAGGACATTTCCTCGGAGAAAAGCAACCTGCCGGATTCGAGATACCCCACATGAGTCGAAAAGGTTTCGATTTCCGCAAGGTCGTGGGAAGAAATGAAGACAGTAGACTCGGCAGCGCTCTCAAGAAGACTTTCGATGAGTTGGTCGCGAACTAAGGGGTCGAGGCCGCCGAAAGGCTCATCAAGAACGATGAGACGTGGATGAAACGCGAGGGCGCTGGCCAAGGCAAGTTTCATTTTCATGCCGCGGGAGAGCACTTTGACCTTGCGGTCGAGCGGAAGCTCGAATTGTTTGACAAGGGATTGCTCCAATCTACAGTCCCATGTGGGATAGAAATCGCGCAGATATTCGAGCACCGCGCCGACTCTCATCCATTCAGGATTTTCTTGATTTTCGGAGACATAGCCGACCTGAGCGTACGACTTGCCTCGAATGTCGCTGGAGTTTTCTCCAAGAATTGTCGCGGAACCCAGCGTAGCGGGGATTAGATTCATGAGCACCTTGATGGTGGTGGTTTTCCCAGCACCATTCTGGCCGACCAGGGCATATAGAGCACCTTCCGGCACGTCGAGATTCACAGAGTCGACAGCGGTGATTCGCCCGAAGCGCCTCGTGAGTTGCTCGGTATGAATGGCTAACGGCATGAGTGACTAGAGACCTCCTTTCGAGTCGGACCCGCCTTTCCGCTTTGAGGAGAGACGGGCCCAGTGTCTGGCGATAGCATCCTGCAGGCCGTCGAGGTCAATGCCTAGGCGTTTAGCCTCGACAACAAGTTGCTCCACTTCATTTTGAAGGAGGTTGGTTTTTTCTGCTTTGGTTGAGGTGGGGCGCTTGGCGATTACGGCAGCGGAACCGGGATGAATTTCAAGAAGCCCGGCGTCGACAAGGCAGGTGACGACCTTGTGTGCAGTGTTGGGATTGATTTTGAGTTCGCGACTGAGGGCACGAACAGACGGGAAATCGTCGCCGGGACGGAGTTGACCAGAGACGATAGCTTTTGTTGCGGTGTAAACGACTTGCTCATAGATCGGCGAGCCAGGAACGAAGTCGACGTGGAAGGGAATCACGGCGCGTACTATGACAGGTAGTACAGGCTGGAGTCAAGCGGAAGGCAGTGTGCGGTCACCCGATTATGGCCTACCCTGTACACGCCGCGCCTAACTAGTTCCTCCCTTTCGGACGTGAGCGCACTTCTCGCGGCGGATTGTGTCCGCTGCCGGCTCGGGGGTGTATCACTTTTCCCCTCTCTCTAACCATACCCGTCAATTGGCGCGAGGGATAGGAGAGAGAAAACTGCCCTATTTTTGGAGTTGACTTAATGGTGTCGCCGGATTATATTTCCATTATTCCGGAACTATGAATACGACTCTTGCTGTCGATTCGCTCGCCGCTCTGGCGCAAGAAACTCGTCTCAATATATTCCGCTTGCTCGTGCAAAATGCACCAGAGGGCCTTCCGGCCGGTGAAATCGCTCGACGGCTCAAGCTGCCGGGGCCAACGCTTTCCTTTCACCTAAATATCCTGGCGACGACGGAGCTTATCGAGCCGCACAGAAACGGACGATCTATCTCATATTCCCCTAACTTTCAGAACGTGAATCGTCTCATGAACTATTTGATGGAGAACTGCTGCAGCGGCCAGGGTTGCGAAATCGATGTAACGCATCCTTCCGAGCAATCACGAAAAGGTAGGAGGCTAAATGGACAGCAAAAACATCAAAGAGGTGGTAAAGGATAAGTACGGGCAAGCAGCACTTCGCGCCAAGTCTGGTGGCAGTTCCTGTTGCGGAGCATCGCCTCTGTCCGGTTGCTGTGACCCGATTACCTCTAATCTCTACGATCAAAACCAAACAGGTGAAGTTCCAGAAGAAGCGTTGCTCGCGTCGCTCGGATGTGGGAATCCGACTGCGCTGGCAGCACTCAATCCCGGCGAGGTCGTTCTAGACCTTGGTTCGGGCGGAGGTATGGATGCACTTTTGTCGGCAAAGCGAGTAGGACCTACGGGCAAAGTATACGGCCTCGACATGACGGACGAAATGCTGGCTCTTGCGAACGAGAACAAGAAAAAAGCAGGGATTGAAAATGTCGAGTTTTTGAGAGGTGAGATTGAGCACATTCCTCTCCTCGACAACTCGGTGGACGTAATCATCTCGAATTGCGTTATCAATCTTTCATCCGACAAAGATGCAGTGCTACGCGAAGCGTTCCGCGTCCTCAAGCCCGGTGGTCGTTTCGCGGTTTCGGACGTGGTGACGCGGGGTGAAATCCTTCCAGAAATTCGCAAGAGCGTCTTGCTGTGGGTGGGATGCGTGGCCGGGGCGCTCGATGAAACCGATTATCGAGACAAATTGTCTGCGACTGGATTTCAGGAAGTGGACGTGGAGCCAACCCGAATCTATCGAGCCGCTGACGCGAAGGAGTTTCTCGCCACGAAAGGAATTGACGCGGACGTGATTGCGCCTCAAGTGGATGGCAAGTTCATGAGTGCCTTTGTGCGAGGGGTCAAACCCGCGAAGCCAGTGCTGCTTCCTGTGGCCCTACCTCCAGTAACTAAGACGAGTTCCAGATGACACCGCGCTACAACGTCTTATTCCTTTGCACGGGGAACTCTGCTCGCTCAATCATGGCCGAGTCCATAATGACCAGAAAGGGATTTCCCACATTCAAAGCCTTCAGCGCAGGAAGTCATCCTAATGGGCGCGTCCATCCGCAAGCTCTGCGCCAGCTGGAACTGGCTGGCCTGCCGACGGTGGGCTTGCATAGCAAGAGTTGGGACGAATTAGCGAAGCCCGGTGCTCCCGAATTGCATTTCGTTTTCACCGTGTGTGATCACGCGGCGAAAGAAGTCTGTCCGATATGGCCGGGACAGCCTATGACGGCACATTGGGGGGTTCCTGACCCAGCTGCCGTCGAAGGGACCTCCGAGCAGATCGAAAAGGCGTTTCTAGATGCTTACGTAACGCTGGACAGGAGAATCGGTCTATTCCTCAGTCTCCCGCTTTCGAGTCTCGACAACCCGGCGATCAAGAAGGAAATTGATCGAATCGGATACAAATGAAACACCTGCTCTCTCGGAGGCTTGTTGCCGAATTTCTCGGAACCTTGCTCCTCGTCGCTGCGGTACTTGGCTCGGGAATCATGGCTGAGCGGCTGGCAAACGGCAACGTCGCTTTGGCCCTTCTAGCGAACACCATCGCGACAGGTGCTGCACTCGTGGCACTGATTCTAGCCTTCGGTCACATATCCGGTGCGCATCTGAACCCAGTCGTCAGCTTAATGGATGCGTTCGAAGGCGGACTACCGTGGAAGGAATTGCTACATTACATGATCGCACAGCTTCTTGGTGGAATCGGAGGCGCCGTCGCTGCTCACTTGATGTTCGGCCTTCCGATCGTCTCGCTGTCTCAACACGTTCGCGCAGGTTCTTCCCAATGGTTCAGCGAATTTGTGGCTACGTTCGGGCTTCTCTCTGTTATTTGGGGTTGCTCTCGAACACGCGCCAGCTTTGTCGCATTTGCTGTGGGCGCGTATATCACGGCAGCCTATTGGTTCACGGCCTCTACCTCTTTTGCTAATCCCGCGGTCACGATTGCAAGGAGCCTTAGCGATACGTTCGCAGGCATTCGGTTCCTAGATGTACCGTGGTTTGTGTTCGCTCAATTCCTCGGTGGCTTTGCCGCGACCGTCCTCCTCCGCTGGCTCACTCCCAATAGGGAAATGCAAGCCAAACAGGTCCTTTTCCCGCGTGACTTGCAGCAGTGAGTCCTAGAAGCGGTCGAATCTCGCAAGAATTGGACCTAGCAAGAAGGCGACGAAAAAGCCGCCAACGTAGAGTGCCGCCGAAATCCACAATACCCATTTGCTGAACCCTGAAACAGTTGTGCACGCATCTGCGCCTTCTGGTGAACAAGACTGAGACCGAAATCGAGGTGCGACGTAATAGACGTTAAGAAAGTTTGCTGCAATCAGCAGGCCGGAAATTCCAAACGTCCAATCCTTGTGGTGCGACAATGTAACAAGCCAAGGCAATGCGCTTAACGTCGAAGCAACCGTTGCACCAAGACCCGCAAGAACAAACAGTGAAGGTAAGGCGCAACACAGAAGAGTTCCCACGGATCCAAACAGAGAGAAATAACTCAGAAGTGCAGAAGCACGTTTTGTTTCAATAATCGTCAATTGTTACCTCTCTCGTCTTAACAATTTATAACGAATAACATCAGGTGTTTTTCCTTTTGCGGCCTCAAGAAGAATTCCCTCGACAACAAAGATCCCTGAATCGGGTGTAATTAGGGGTGAGGCTGTGGGTGATTCAGGGGCAAGGTTGACTAAATCATTTGATCCCAATATTTGCATTTGTGACCCTGTGCCTCCTTGAACGAGTTTTCCGGCTGCAACTATCTGTGACTCTTTCATCGCGAACCCGTTCTTGGCAATCGCCTCTTGCAGCTGTTTTAGCGTTGCAGAATTGCCGGGTTTCAGCTTCACGACGGCTAGCCCTTTCTCAAGGCTTACTTCAACAGAAGCTACTCCATTCACAGACATAAGGGACACGCGCACGGCGTGTGCGCAGACCTCTCAATCCATCCCAAAAATTGTTATGTCAATTGACCGGATTTCACCTTTAGCCGGAATTGCCAGCAGCGCGGCAAGCGAAAACGTGATCACCAATTTATTCATCTTCATTGTGCATTCCCTTCGTGTGAATGTTGAAAAAGCAAGTAGCTAAAGTTCACGGCGTACCGCACCCGTTCGTGCGGGAATTGCGACCCAACGCTCTGGTAGATCGGAGCCTGTGCTCCGAAGCTGATTGTGTAGTTGCGATGGATACCTAGCATCGATGGCCCCAAAAATACTTGGTGAGACTCGCTGTGCGGCACGGTGGCACCATACTGGGCGAACTGATCGGAGTGTTCCCCAACCAATTCAACGAAAAAACGCCAATCCCATTTGTCAGGTGGTCGTCGCCACTTGGGAGGGCGGTAACCATAGACGAGGCTGTAATCAAGAACATCTGGGCGCTTTGAATCGGAGTGCTCAAAGAACTTTGTATACGTTGCCCCGAGCCACAAATAGTTGCTGCGTGACGCCATCCCGGTCACTGCGCCAAACATAATCCCCGGGGCGTTTGTTGTGACGATATTTGGATACTTGGCCTGGGGGCCGGGTGTGACCATTCCCAAGTACACCGTCGATTCAAAGCGGGTTCCCACCTTAGTAGCGCGATGTTGAAAGCGCCATTTCATCGTGGCGTCGAAGTCTGCGCCCGGCTGGATGCGCGTGGGAGCCAGATTCTGATCGCCGATGACTACCGGTGCCGACACAAAGGCCGTGAAATGTGGCGTGAAGCCATACCCGACAAGTTCTCGGAATGAAGCCTCCGAACCGAAGTCATTCGCTCGGCCAAAAAAACCGCTGTCAAAGCTCCATTCCCCGGTCGAGTTGGTCGGTGTCGCAAGTCCGAACACGGGGCCGTGGCCGTCGGCCAGCGCGAAAGGTGTGACAACAAAACTGCAAAACAACAAAAGCAATCGCTTCATGATTTCCTCCCGAAGATGCGTGTGTATAAGCGCACTCGTCCGTGCGTCTGCATCGGCAAAGTAGAACGGGAGGAATCAGGTTCTTAGGACGGTGGGAATACCAGGCGGGGACGGCGACATTGTGACCGAGGAAGAAGCCGTTTTGCTGAGCAGTGCAAGCTGAGGAACGTCAAAGTGAGTATCTCGGATAACAGCCAGAGCCGGTTCATGGGGAACCGGGCTGTGAACGACTATCAAGTTGGGAGCCACGTGATTTATCGTCGTGTTACAGCACTTGTGATGGCCTCCGCTCATATCGCAATTGCCTGCCATTTTCTTGCAGCACTCCATTTCAGCGGGAGTCATCGAGGCGTTCGGCAAGCAGGCCAGCGGGAGAGCAAGCGCCCAAACAGAAACAAGAATCAAGGCAACAATACGCCGGTACATCACCGATTTAGGGTAACACTGGCCAAACGTTCCCGCCAAGTCCCGTGTATACCTTCGTCGGCGTTGTCAAACGCTTTTTCATGCAGCTCGAGGCAGACCTCCAGCATTTTCATCGGACGAAGCGTGAGTTTCGTCTTACTCAGGATTCTTTCGGGGTTCTCGACCAAGGCTCTCTCCTATCCCCTATCCCGTCAATTGTCGTGAGGAATCGGTGTCGTGAGGGATGGGGGATAGGAGCCGGCGAAACCGCTCTATTGGTACAACTCCGGGAGCAATTGCGCACCCCGTATGTTGCATAATTTTGGCGCAGTCGCAAACTGGGGTCGCGCCGGAATGTACTGCCGTTTGCGAAGCACTACGTCGCGTCTAGTCCAAGATTCTCCATGCACTCCACGATTGTCCTTGACAATCTGGCTAATTCGAGACTAGGTTACGTCCATTCGGTTGTGCCCACATTTCCCCCCGGTGACTTAACCGAATCTCCCCCTGCCTGGAGGAGGCAAACACAAATCAAGAACATGGGCATGCCTTATTAGGCAGTGCTGTTCGGCACACCTTGAGCACCCCTTCGACTGACAGACCAAGTGCGCTACACCGAGGTTGATGTGGGTACTCCTGGCGGTAGCTTGGCTGCCCTTAATCCCTGGTGTTCCGGTTCCGGTGCCCGAAAAGGTCGGAACGACCTCTCTCGGCGTCGTCAGGACGTTGGCCAAGAACACTACGTAAAAGCGACGCGGAGGCAGGGTTGTTTGGCCCATATTGCCGGATAGCTGGAACCCGAAATGGAATGGAATCCCGTAGTGGAAAGGAGTAGTCCGATGTCTCGGAAAAATCTCAAAGCCGTCAACTGTGTCGCAGGCCTCATCTTTCTGCTGTTAACCACAGCCAGATCCTTTGGCCAGACCTCGACACTGGTGCAAGTAGTGCGATCCGGCAGCGGTTCGTTGTCAACCACGTCACCGGGACCCGATGTCATCGCCAACCCAGAAGTAGATCCAGCCCTGGTCGGCGATGATGACAGCGACCTCCCCTTGAGCGGTGGGAAGTTTATCAACCGCTCGATTGCTACTCGGGTCGGCGTCGGCCCTACTGTGCGGGGAAATGGAAAAGCAAAATCGAATCCAGAACTGACATTGTCCTTCGATGGGCTGAACCACCACGACCAACGTACCGCCAACGGTGGCAATCAATTTTCAGTCGAACCGCCGGACCAGGGTCTGTGTGCAGGTAACGGGTTCATCCTGGAAACGGTGAATGATGTATTGCGAATCTTCGACGACTCCGGCAGTCCGCTCACTGGGGTTATCGATCTGAATACGTTCTATGGCTATCCGGCCGCCATTGATCGCACTACCGGCTTGTACGGACCGGAGATCACCGATCCCAGTTGTTATTTCGATCGCGACACCCAGCGCTGGTTCCATATCGCGCTGACTCTCGATCGCGTTGGCACGACCCCGGCGCTCGATGGCAACAACCACATTGACATCGCGGTCAGCACAACTTCTAGCCCGCTCGGACCGTGGATTGTTTATCATCTTCCGGTCCAAAATAATGGCACCCAGGGCACTCCCGACCATCATTGCAACCTGGGATTTTGCCTGGGTGACTATCCTCACATCGGCGCTGACGCCAACGGGATCTTCATCACGACCAACGAGTACTCGCTGTTTGGGCCAGGTTTTTACGGAGCGCAGATTTACGCGGTCTCCAAGGATGCGCTGGCCTCCGGCACGCCAAGCGTCAATGCGGTCCTTTTCGATACCAATGACCCCGCTAGTCCGTTTTCTGGCTTTGGCTTCACTGTGTGGCCTGCGATTTCTACTGACGGCGTGCACGACAGCGCGCATTCAGGCACGGAGAATTTCCTGAGCTCGCTCGCTGTCTTCTCAAGCGACGGCACAGCGAACCAAATTCTGCAATGGATGATCTCGAACACCTCTTCTCTCAACTCACCCACTCCTGCGGTTGCGCTTTCCGCGCGAGCTGTGAACGTGGCAACCTACGCCGTGCCCCCCAGATCCGATCAGGAGGCCGGCGATTTTCCGCTCGGGCAGTGTCTTTCCGATAGCACCATAAGCACCCCATTCGGGACGGGGTGCTGGCGTTATTTCTTCGTCAGCGGCGGTCCGTTCGCCAACGTTGAGAAGCTCATTGACAGCAACGATTCCCGCATGCAACAGGTGTATTTTGCCAACGGGAAGCTTTGGGGTGCCCTGGATTCGGCGGTTTCTGTCGGAGGCGCTACCAAGGCTGGCATCGCCTACTATGTGCTGAATCCGCATTCCGGGAATCTGTTTCAGCAGGGTTTCGTGGCGGTTGAAAACAACAACGTCACCTATCCTGCGATCGCAGTTAACGGGAGTGGGCGCGGTGTGATGGCGTTTACCTTGGTGGGAGCGGATCACTACCCCAGTGCCGCCTATGCCAGTATGGACGCGAAGATCGGCGCCGGCGATGTGCACGTCGTCTCAGAAGGCGTCGGTCCGGATGACGGCTTCACCGGTTACAATCCACACTCCGCCTATGGAAGCAGGCCGCGCTGGGGAGACTTCGGAGCTGCCGTCAGCGACGGTAAGTTTTTGTGGATCGCCAGTGAATACATCGGTCAGACCTGCACGCTGTCGGATTATCTCGCCACCAGCTTTGTCTGCGGTGGCACACGGACGAGCCTGGCCAACTGGTACACAAGAATCAGTCAGCTTGTCCCCTGAACCGTCACCTTATTCTCGGGAGCCGCTTGCCGGCGGCTCTCTTTTTTTTGCCAGATTTCCCGGAAATCCAGAAGACTAGGGGTCCTGCGGGAGTCGGGTCGCTAAGCGCCTAAGAGTCTGGAATCGTACATGAAAAGGAAAATAGCACAGGAAGCGCTTGATTAACGTTCGCATAGCGGTGAGAGACACAAACATTAACTTGGTCAACCAATCGGGAGCGATTCAGGAGAGTCCACTGACCAGCGAACTGGCTCTCAGCTGGGGCATTCAATGATGCAGGTTCTTACGATGGCACCTGACATAACTTACAGAGTCCGACAAATGCTTAATGGTGATATCGATTGACAAAGTGGCGACGTTATTGTCGCTAAACTGGCCAGGAGGAAAATGAATATGAATGAAGTTAGCAGACTTTTGCGCCGTGGTTTCTTTGCTTGTCTTTTGCTCGTGTTGGCGGGGGCTGGGAGGATCGTCAAGGCGCAGGGGTCTATGACGATTCAGGCGACGGCGATGGGTACGAGCACTCAATCGGGGAGGATCGTCAACGTTAACATTTACATTGAGCAATTTTCGACAGCCGAGGATCGCAACTCTCTGATCGAAGCCTTCAAAAAATCGGGCCAGGACGGCATGGTGAAGGTCTTGGAGGACATGAAACCCAAGGGCCGCATTCGATTCGCCAGCGGAGGTGTGGGGAACGACATCAAGTACATCATCGAATTGCCCTCAGAAAAGGGGCGGCGGTTTCGTCTCGTGACGGATCGAACCCTGGCGTTCGGGGAGTTGTATCAGGGAACGCGTTCGAGAGACTACACCGTCGGCGCTATCGACCTGGAGCTTACGCCGGATGGCAAAGGAGGGACCGGCACGGTGCTACCCGCCTGCAAACTGACCGTGAACAAGAAGAAGCAACAGGTGGAGGTCGAGACTTACCAGAATCCCTGGAAGCTCTCAAACTTCATCGTGTCGAAGGGCTGAGTCGGTTAAACATAAGAGTCAGCCGAAATTCAGTCTCAGGGCAGGGTTGAGCGGCTACATAAAACAATAAAAAGAAACGCTCTGGATCCAGGGAACTTTGAAAGCTTCACCAGAGAAAACCAACCGACGAACTTACAGCCAGAGGAGCCTCTTAGCCGGCTAGCCTCATGGAGCATTATTCGGTTCAAGCCGCCCAACTGTCATTTCTGCTAGTGCAACCACGAACCCACTTTGATAGGGTCTGTACGCGCCCGCTCCGCGCGAGGCGCGGTCCGGCACAAGTTGATGGGAGGAGATGACAGTCTCCTCCCGTTTTTTGTTCCGTTGAGGGTTTGGGGAGGGAACTCATGAATCGGATGAGGGCGGCGAGTACGAAGGACTCCTTGAGACAATGTCTCCGTATAACGGGACTGCTCTTCGTTCTGCTCTGCGCGACGGATGCGAAGGCTAAAATGGCCACCGACTTTAATCCCAATTTTGACTTCTCGAAGTACAAGACCTTCGCGTATATCGGCGGCGTCGAATCTCTTGTCAGGATGCAGTTGAATCCGGATCTACTCAACAATCGGCTGCACCGTGCTGTGGTGCGTGAACTGACGGCGAAAGGACTTCGTGAGGTACAGCCGGAAGAAGATCCGGATCTAGTAGTGCGCTACTGGGTTGAGGCGGAGTCCAATGCGCAAGTGACCGGCACGGCCCATTGGGGGATGTATGGGTCCTACTACTACGGTTATTGGACGGTTATGTATACCACGATGAGCACGCCGGTGACTCACAAGGGCCTGCTAGGCATTGAATTGATTGACGCGAAAGCCCGGGATCTTGCGTGGCGTCTGTTTGTGAGTGAGCAAATCATTCACAGCGATCCAGACAAGATATGGAAAACGGCGGACAGTAACATCAAAAAGGCGTTTAAAAGCTATCCTCCAACAGCAAAAGCCATCGAAGAAAAGAAACTGGAGTGGGCCAAAATAGACGCCACCAAGAAATCTGCGCAACCGTAGCCTTGAGCGCGATTAGCGCAAAAACAGGGCCGAGCGTGGGGCAAAGCGAAGCTCCTAGCTGAAACGAATCTTCTACACTCCACTGGATGCTCTCAGCCGCTTTGGCCTATGGCAGTAAGCCGTAGACGTCGAGTTCGGTGCGTGTGGGCACATAGACTTTGCCATTGGCCACGGTGGGCACGGTAAATTTCACAGCGTTGCCAGCGCTATTGCCTGAGCCTGTGCTGTTCCACAATTCAGTGCTGACGTTTGTTGCGTCATAGGCGTGCAAGACCGTGGGGCCGCAACCCGGTGATTGAGCCGTGCAATATTGATTGTTATCGAGTGCCCATACGATGCCGTTTGTTAACCCCAGGGAAGATACCGATGGAGTCGAACCCGGGAAGTAGTAGCAGCAAGCCGAGAAGTGGTTCCCCGAAGTGTTGAATTGGCCCGTTGCGGGATTGAAGATGTACTGAGCCATGGGGGTATTCGCAGCGGCGATATAAAAGGAGTTATTCCAGAAAGCGCCGGTTGCGAAAATCCCTCCCCCGGTATCCAGGCTTTGCACCACGTTATTGGTTGCGTTGTAATGTCCCATATTGTCCCGATTGAGGAGGAAGAGGATATGCGCTTTACCTCCGCCGAGCAACAGGTGCTGGACCGGTCCCGAAGGTTGGTCGACGAGTATGGCAGCTCCGCCCGAGCCATGGTCTTCGTCGTTGGCATTTAGCGTAGCTTGACTGCTGGGTGTGAAATAGTCGGTCACATGAAGACTGCCGGTGGTACTCAGCTTGACGGTTGAGTCTCCATAGTCGGATCCACCCGAATCGGCGTTAAAAGCGCCATTGCCAGTCAGGAAATAGAGGTTATTACTGGAGTCCGCAGCGGGTGCACCTCCGCTCATCCAGATACCCCCAGCCGAGACCGAACCGGCCAGGGCGGTAGGAGTACTGTTCCACACACCGTTCGGTCCAGCGCCGATATTATTGGCTGCAAACCCTAAGACCCATCCGTGCCAAGGGCTGTTGTCTCCGTGAGAACCCCAAGCAACATAGACGTTGCCGTTCACTAAGGCTAGACCGGGCCGCTGGTTTTCCCGCAACGGACCAAACGGAACCAGGCCGTTACTTGAGCCATCCCCGTTGCCGGGCACGGTGATCGAGGATGTTATATCGTAGGGCCCAGCAAACTTCTCTGTGT
>Ga0126371_10001400_pt1 | contig 20382 bp, 16 predicted proteins | sample PanSoiMetaPlot_4_FD_110145 | JGI IMG/M metagenome (GOLD analysis project Ga0126371, IMG submission 110145) | Tropical forest soil microbial communities from Panama - MetaG Plot_4 | ecosystem: Environmental > Terrestrial > Soil > Tropical forest > Bulk soil | place: Panama | collected 2016-02-17 | reverse complement strand
TCATCTACGGCGGCGGGACCTTTCGAAGCTCGCCGGCCATGTCTGAGGAACTGCGAAAAGTGATGAGCGCAGCGGGAGCTTCGACGGTTGTGGAACCAGATATCCTGCGCGCCGGCCACCCCGTGAAATAGCGAGACAACCGCGCCACCGACCCGGCCGCGCCACCGGACGATGAGCATCAGCGAAATCTTCATCCGCCGCCCTGTCATGACCACTCTGGTCATGCTGGGAATTGTGTTGTTTGGCGTCATGGGGTATCGCACGCTGCCGGTGAGCGATCTCCCAAACGTTGACTTTCCGACGATTCAGGTACAGGCCGCGCTTCCCGGCGCCGGTCCGGAAACCATGGCCTCGGCGGTTGCCGCGCCGCTCGAGCGGCAGTTCAGCACCATCGCGGGCGTGGATTCGATGTCTTCCGCGAGTTACCTGGGGAGCACCAACATCACGATTCAATTCTCGCTGGACCGGCCGCTCGACAGCGCGGCGCAGGACGTGCAGACCTCGATTGCTTCGGTGCTGAGAAAGCTTCCCACCAACATGCCGGCGCCGCCGACGCTGCGCAAGGTGAATCCGGCGGACCAACCAATCCTGGCGCTGGCTCTCTACTCCGACACGCTGGCGCTGGCGACCGTCGACGACTTCGCGGAGGAGGTATTAGCCCAACGAATCTCGCAGATTAACGGCGTGGCGCAGGTCAACGTTTTCGGACAGGCGAAATATGCAGTACGGGTGCAGCTCGACCCGGGACGCCTGACGGCCCGCAATATCAGCATCGACGAGATTGCCGATGCTTTGGGGAAGCACAATGTCAATTTGCCAACGGGCATCCTCTGGGGACGCCATTGGGCCTACACAGTGCAAGCCAACGGGCAACTGGGAACGGCGGCGGCCTACCGGCCGATGATCGTGGCGTACCGGAAAGGGTCGCCGGTGCGGCTGGAACAACTGGGCCAAGTCATCGACTCGATCCAGAATGACAAGAATGCCAACTGGTTTGGAACGACACGTTCGATCCAGCTTGCGATCCAACGGCAGCCGGGCACCAACACGGTGGAGGTGATCGATAACATCAAGGGACTTCTTCCGGCGTTCCGCGAACAAATGCCGCCGGCCATGAACCTGGATATCTTCTTCGATCGCTCAACGGCGGTGCGCGAGTCGGTGCGCGACGTGAAACTGACGCTGGTGCTGACGGTGGTGCTGGTGGTGGCGGTGATCTTTATATTCCTGCGGAATGTCTCGGCGACGGTGATTCCCAGCCTGGCGCTGCCGATGTCGATTATCGGGACGTTCGCGGCCATGGCGCTGCTTGGCTATACGCTGGACAATCTTTCGTTGATGGCGCTGACGCTTTCGGTCGGATTCGTGGTGGATGATGCGATCGTGATGCTGGAGAACATTGTCCGGCACATGGAGATGGGCAAGACACGATTGACCGCGGCGTTGGAAGGAGCGAAGGAAATCGGGTTCACCATACTCTCCATGACGGTATCGCTGGCCGCGGTCTTCATTCCGGTGCTGTTCATGGGCGGGGTCATGGGCAGGCTGTTCCATGAGTTCGCGGTGACGATCATGGTGGCGATTCTGATCTCGGGAGTGGTCTCGCTCTCGCTGACTCCGATGCTGTGCAGCCGGTTTCTGAGGCCGCCGGACGAGCATCTGAATCGATTCCAGCGAGCATCGGAGGGCGCTTTTAGACTGATGCGGTCCGGGTATGCGTGGACGCTAAGCGCGGTGCTTCGCCATCGCCTGGGGACGATGACGGTAGCGCTGGGGACACTGGTTGCCAGCGCTTATTTGTTCGGCCTGGTGCCGAAGGGGTTCATTCCGAGCCAGGACGTCGGCCGGCTCGACGGTTCTCTGGAGGGACCGCAAGGCATATCTTTTGACGACATGGCTCGCGCGGTAGCGGAGGCTGCCAAGATCGCCGGAGCAGACCCGGCGATCGCCAGCGTGGGAAGCCAGGTGGGCGGCTATTACGGCACGGCCACGAATAGCGGTCAACTGAACCTGCGGCTGAAGCCGCGATCGGAGAGGACGGACACTCCGGAAGAGATCATTCAGCGACTGAGACCGCAGTTCGAGACGATACCAGGGCTGAGGGTTTACCTGTCGAACCGCCCGCTGATCACGATCGGTGGAATGCAGAGCAAGAGCAACTTCCAGTACACGCTGCAAGCGGCGAACATCGCGGAGCTGTACCGGGTGGCGCCTGAATTCGAGCGCCTGGTTCGCACGCTGCCAGAGGTGACGGATGTCAACAGCGACCTGCAGAACAACAATCCGACGGTGACGCTCGAGATCGACCGCGATCGGGCTTCGGCTCACGGGGTGACCGCGACGGAAATCGAGAGTGCGCTCTACAGCGCGTACGGAACGCGCCAGGCGTCGACGATCTTTACGCCGGTGGACGATTATCAGGTGATCCTGGAAGTGCAGCCCCGATTCCAGCGGGACCCCCGCGTGCTGAGCGGACTGCACGTCCGGTCCGCATCGGGACGACTGGTGGCAATCGGCGCCGCCGCAAGCTTGCGGATGGGGAGCGGCCCTCTTTCGGTCTCGCATCTCGGACAGGCTCCGGCGGTGACGATCTCGTTCAACACCAAGCCGGGAGTCGCGCTGGGAGACGCTGTCGACCATCTGGCGCAGCTGGCGCAGGAGAATCTTCCAGCCGACATCACGACGTCGTTCCAAGGGACGGCAGCGGCATTCCAGCAGTCTTTAAAAGGCATGGGCTTGCTGTTCGCGATGGCGGTGCTGGTAATTTACCTGGTGCTGGGGATCCTGTATGAGAGCTTCATCCATCCAATCACAATCCTTTCGGGTCTGCCGTCGGCGGGCGTCGGGGCACTGGCAACCCTTTTGTTATTTCATAGTGAGCTCAACCTGTACTCGTTCGTCGGCATCATTATGCTGATCGGCATCGTCAAGAAGAACGCGATCATGATGATTGACTTCGCTCTGGAAACGCAGCGGGAACACGGCACAACTCCGGCGGAGGCGATCCACGAAGCCTGCCTGGTGCGCTTTCGGCCGATCATGATGACGACGATGGCCGCGCTGATGGGCACGCTTCCCATCGCATTGGGTCTGGGCGCCGGCGGAGAGGCGCGGCGGCCCCTGGGTGTGGCGGTGGTCGGGGGGCTCGTGGTGTCTCAACTACTGACGCTCTACATCACGCCCGTGTTCTACATCTACATGGAGCGCTTGCAGAGCCTTGCGGGACGATTGCAGCGGCCCAAGAAGGTGCTGACGGCTTCGGCCGGCGGTGGCGCGGTGGATTTGGATGCATTCGAACGCCAGCAAACGCGCAAGCCTTCGGACCGCTTCGGGATTATCATTGACGGGTCCCGGCGAATCCGATAAAATCCGCGGCATGTCACTCCATCGAATCAGTGTTCTGACACTGGCAGCTGCTGCGGCGGCGTGTGCTCAACTGCCGACGCAAAAAATTCTCACGCTCGATGTGGCGCAACAGATCGCGCAAGAAGCGCTGGCCAAGTGCCGAGCGGACGGATACAAGGTTTCGGTCACAGTGGTGGACCACACCAACCTGTTGAAGGCGTTCGTGCGCGACGACGGAGCGAACAACGTCACCGTGGAAGTGGGCAAAATGAAGGCCAATTTCGTGATGGCGTACGGGCGCGCCTCGGCCCCGCCCGCCAACGCGGTTCCGGGCCAGATGCCGCCGGCTGCCGGCACTATTTACGCGCAGGGCGGGTTACCGATTAAGGTGGGAGATCAACTCATCGGTGCGGTCTCGGTGAGCGGGGCTCCGGGCGGTGACAAGGATGCCGCCTGCGCCAGCGCCGGCTTGGCGAAAGTCGCGGACAAGCTGAAATAGATAGCCGCGCGAAGGCTTCTGGGAGAGCTAGGGTTCGCCCGGCAATGGTCCGAAGTCGGGCGGCGGCCGACGATGGCGTGTCGCGCCTTGGTAAGCCGAGGCGATGCGCAACAGCAGAGCTTCGTCAAACGGACGGGCGATGAAGTCGACACCGACAGGCAGGGCGGCGGCCACGGGATCGGCCAGATGCGTGCCGCCGTTGGAATCACGGACTCGGTCCCAGACTTGCGTGGTAAAGCCGGCAGGGACGGTGATTGCGGGGAAGCCCTGCTGGCCGATCAGCGACCAACCGATGGGCGCGCGGCCATTGGCGTTCGGCTCGCGCGGCGCGGTCAGCTTGCGCGGAGGAACCGTGGACATGGGAGAGACCAGCGCGTCGAGCTGCTGTTCCTGCATGCACTGGAGCAAGAGGTTTTGCAGCGCGAAGCGGGTCTGCAGGCGGACCGAGGTGTCGAGTACCGTGGCGCGCTCCGCGACTTCTCGACCTTGTTTGCGATCCGGAAAGTTCGGATCGTTGTAGAACTGCGCCTTGGCGACCAGGTCCGCGTTGGTCTTAATGTTGGCATCGCCGCGCTCTCGCAGATACCGGTTCATCATGTATTTGCTTTCGCCTTCCACGCCCGGAGTGGTGAGGCTGCGCAGGGAAAGGCTCGGCGGAACGCGCGCCGGATCGCTGCGCAGATCGAGAAGGGCGGCGGTTTGATCGGGCTGCGGCTGCGGGTATTGGCGTAGGAACGCGCTGTTCAAAAGTTCCGGCCCTAAGCGCGAGAGGCAGCCCTGGAACAATGCGCCTTCCGGACCCGGGTCGACGATGGTGGCGCCGAGTTTGCGCAGATCGCCGAGGGCGCGTTCGACGATGTCGATACTCTCCTCGTCGGCCCTCGAGAACAGCTTTTTCGACATGTATTCGCGAATCACGCCGATCCGCAAACCTTCGAGGCGCGGCGCGGCGGCGAAGCTGGCATATGGCTGTGCCGGACGGCGTCGGACGCTGAACGCCGTCAACTCATCTTTGGGGTCGTAGCCAGCGATGACGTCGAGAATCGTGGCGACGTCTTGCACGCTGCGGCAGATGGGGCCGGTTCGCATGCTCAAGCCCGCACCCATCATGCCTTTGCGGCTGACCAATTCTTCCGTGGGCGCGAGCCCGACGAGGCTGTTGACGGATGCCGGCCATCGGATGGAGACGACGGTTTCCTCGCCGATGGCGCAGGTTACGAGGTTGGCCGCTACCGAGGTGGCCGAACCGGCGCTCGACATGCCGGGCTCGCGCTCGGTGTCGTACGGATTACAGAAGGTTCCTCCGAAGGAGCTGCGGGCGCCGTCGGTAGCATATTCGGCCAAATTGGCCTTCGCCAGAATAATGGTTCCGGCCTGGCGCAGCCGTTTGACGAAGGTGGCGTCTTCCGGAGGCCGGTCGTTGGCATAAAACGCATCGGCGCCGGAGGTGGTACGCATGTCAAAGGTGTCGTACTGGTCTTTGATAGCCATGACGACGCCGTGCAGCGGGCCCGCCAGCCGGCCGGTTCGCTGGAATTGCCGGTCCTGCGCGGCCGCCGTCTCCAGCGCGTCGGGCATGTTGGGATTGTTATCGGCTGCATCAGTGAGGCTGCGTGCTTTCCGATCGTCGAAGCCCCAGGTGTGGCGGGCCGCCGGACGCAGGTTGAGGGATGAGAGGGCATTGATTTGGCGGGCGTGAGGAATCGTGGTGATGGGTCCGAGAATTCCCTGCGGCTCGTTGACGCACCCGTTGTTATACGCCTTGACGCGTTTCAGATACAGCTCGACGAGGCCTACACTCGTGATCTGATGGGCCATGATTGCCTGCTGGATGCTGTGAATCGAAGCTTCCTGCAGATGAAATTTCGGCGGCGCCGGCTGGGGAACGACAATGGTGACACTCACTGCAGCAACGGCAAACCAGGGTAGTGTTCTCATCACTCGCCGATTGTGTGCGACGCCGCCTTTAGTTCTACGGGTTTTCCGTGCGGCGTATGACGGTACGCATCGGCCCAGGCTTCCTTGCGCGCCAGAAGCTCCGCGGGATCGGATAACTTCTTCGTGGTCACGAGGCGTTCGAGCGCGGCCAGCCAGTGGTGGTAGTAGCGGGTGCCGTCGTCGGGTTCACCCCGATCGGCGGCCGTCTTCAGTTCTTCGGCGAGAGCGGTGGCCCACTCTTTCCAAGTGAAGTGTCCCTGCTCCGACAGCTTGACAGCCATGGCGAAAGCCTGCGCTTGCCAAGGCTCGGCGAATACCGGGCCGCCCTCGTCGCGGGGCAACGCCGGAAGCGTGGCGAGGTCAGGCTGGTTCAAGGTAATCCTCCCAGAGAACGACGAAGACCGAATCGCGCGACGACGCGCGCACCGTTCCGCAGATCGACTTTGTGCTTGTACGTATCGACAAGGGCAAGGGCCGCGCGATCGACCAAAGTCAACGGTCAGGATCAGCACCGAGTATACACCAAGGAGACTACCGGGCTGCTACTTGGCCCGGAGCCAGTCCTCGACTTGCTGCTGAAGTAAATCGAGTGGGAGGACGCCATCCCGTAGCGCCACATCGTGGAACTCCCGGATGTCGAACCGCGTACCCAGTTTCTGCTCGGCTTCGGTGCGCAGTTGGCGGAATTTGAGCTGCCCCATCTTGTAGGAGAGGGCCTGTCCCGGCCAAGCGATGTATCGGTCCACTTCAGCAAGAGATTCGGTCGGGGCGTGCGTCTTGAAATAGTCGATCGCCTGCGAACGCGTCCAGCCCATGGAATGGATTCCCGTGTCGACGACCAGCCGGACGGCGCGGAAGCGCTCGCTCGCCAGTTGCCCAAAGTGGTCCGCGGGTTCCCGGTAGACGCCCAACTGAGCGCCCAATGATTCGGCATAGAGGCCCCATCCTTCCACATACGCGCTATTAGAGTAGAAGCGGCGGAAGTCGGGAATCCCGGCGAGCGAACGCGCCAAGGTCAGTTGAAAGACATGGCCGGGCACTGACTCGTGCAGGACCAGTGCCTGCTTGTCGTACTTGACCTGCTTTTCCGGCTGATATGTGTTCAGGTTCATCCAGCCTGGCACTGTGTAATCCGGGGAAGGGGCCTGGGCGTTGGTGGCTGTCGCGGCCTCCCGTTCCACGGGAATGATGCGAATGCCGTATAGCAATTGCGGAATATGGCGGAACTGGTTGGGTAGTTCGGGCTCCACAATCTTAGCGACATTGCGGCAGTAAGCCAGCATCTCGTCCTTGCTATGAAAATGCTGCGCCGGCGAAGCTTCGAGCTGCCGTTCGTACTCGGAGATCGTGCCGGTAAAGCCCGCCTGCCGCATGACCTGGCGCATCTCGTTCTCGATGCGCTGGACCTCCGAGAGTCCCAGTTGGTGAATTTCGGCGGGTGTTGTCGTGGTTGTCGTGTAGAGGCGCGCGAGAATCGTGTAGGCTTTTTGCCCATCGGGAATGCCGCTCACTCCGTCGGTGGCGCGGGCGCTGCGTGCATATTTGCCCGTTAGATAGTCGCGATATTTGCGCCATGCGGGCAGGAACTGGTTGTCGTAGACGGCATCGGCCTCGGCGCGCAATTTTGCTTGGTCGGCCGCGGGAATCGCTCCCGGAAAATTGCGAAAGGCCGTGAGCAGCCGCGTGCTATTCCGGTCCTGTGCGATCTGACCTGAGACCTGCGCGGCGACCAGGTCCACCACGACTCGCGGCTGCACCATCCCGCGCGCAATGGCGTCATCGAGCATCGCGATGTTCTGGTCGATGTAGACAGGCACGGCGCGCAGCCGCGCCAGCAGATTTTCGTAATCGCGGGCCGTGCGGCCCGGCATACGATCAATGGTGTTGTAGATCCGGTTGTGCAGCCCGTTTTGCTGGGATACGGCGAATAACTCGTTCTCCAGATCGAAAGCGTCAAGTTGCCGTTGGAGGTTGTATTCCATCAATCGCGCGCTGAGGCGATCCTGTGGGGAGAGGCTGGTCTGAGAAAAGGTGCGCAGCTTCGCCAAGCGCTGCTGCAGGTGTGTACGCCGCTGCTCGCGCCCGGCTTTGGACCCGTCGCTCCAGCGGTCATCAAACTCGTGACGCCCGACGCCAGTGGCCATTTCGGGGCTGTCGTGTAATTCTTCTTCGAACGTCTGTTGGAAGAACGCCTGGATGTCCGACGGGGTGCTTTGTGAAAAAATTGGGGCTGCCAGAAGCAGCCCCATAATGATTCGGAACATCCTACCAGTGTAGAACCAGACGCCGGTGCACTGCCCTGTTTGTTTTATTGATACGTTACGGAAGTCCCGTAGGCAAAGATGCTGTCGATGACGGCGACATCCAGCCCCGGCGGAGGTCCGAAGACCTGATAATCCAGACTTTCCACCGAAAGCGATCCCGGGAGGACAGCACCGCCCGGAGTAGACGATCCCGAAGGGGGAAGGGCCAGCAGCACTGCCGGGGGCACAGTAAAGCTCCCGTCGCTAACCCGTGCGTTGCAGGTGAACGATGCGACGACCGTAGTGGCGGCGGTCCCACCAAAGTAGGTGCTAAACCCGCTGATGGTGACGTACCCGGACGGGTTGCCGCCAGTCCAATGCACGGTGACACCACTGGCGCGGCTCACAGTCGTGATGCTGGATTGGTCGGTCCATGTGAAGATCGTGGGTAACGTATAATTCGCCGTGAACGGCCCGACGTCAGCTCCACCTGGTCCAGTGAACATATACGCGCCCGGCACCAGCGTGGTCGCAGTTTGATCGAACAGGCCTCCATAAATTGAGAACCCGCCAATAGTCGACTTTTGCAAGCTCTTGGTGCCGAACGACCCAGGACCATTCACTGTGATGGCGGGCCCGGCATCCAAAGGCGTTACTGTGCCGCCGCCGGTGGTAGGAGGTGTTGTGCCTTGCTGGTAGTTAGAGATACTGCAAGAGCCATAGGAGTTTACATCCAGTTGGGCGCCGGTAGGCGCCCCGCTCGTGTAAGTGATCTTCTCGAAAGTCGCTCCGCCTGCATCAATTTTGGTATTTGTGGGTGGTCCGCCCAGGATGCCGGCGGTGGTTTCCACTGTCCTCTCGAGGAAGACGCCGCCAACTTTGTAGGTACCCGTGAATCCTACCGGCACCTGCGGATTAACAGGCGTGCAGGTCCGGCCATTCTGCCCGACCGCGATCGACGTCCCGTTACTGACCATGTTGCCGATCTGCATGACCACAGACACCGCGCAGCCAACCACGCCCGCCGGCACAGTGACATAAATCGAATCAGCCGAGGAACAGCAGCCATTGCGGCCGCGGAAGTTAATCTGCGCCTCCTGGCCCCCGATGTAGACGTGAAGCGGCACGTTGGTCATGTCGGACTGTGCGGCCGGCTGTGTCTCATCGAAGTTCACTGGCCCCAGTCCAGTGCCCCAGAAGACGAGGACGTCGCCGGCATTTGCAGCGTGCGTCGGCGAGATCAGCGTGCTATCGGAATTCAGGAAAGCGATCGCGTCTCCGCTGCCGGACTGGCTTACCGTGTAAATCCCAAGATTGTTCTGAACCACCTTGATCGAAAAACTGGCGCTCTGACCGTTATAGGTCAGCTTCAAAGTTCCGTTGCCGGCGGGCGTGGTGGACGGAAGGATCGCGGAGACCTGGCGGGCCAACGAGTAGAACATAATGCAATCGACGGTAGTGCTCCCCACTGTGACGGTAATCGATGTTCCGCCGACACTCTTCGGAAGCGGGAACGCGGCGGCCTGTGTGAAGGTGGCGGGACCCAGGTTGGCGCCCTTCACTACGAACAACGCTCCCTGAGCGAGGGCCCCGTTGGGGAGTCCGGAAGGAATGTTGGTAGCGGCATTTTGCACATCTGTAATCGAAGGCCCACTGTTTCCGCCGCCTCCGCCACCACCGCCGCTAGCGCCGTACGTGGTGTACTGCAGACCAAGCGAGCCACCGCTATTGGAAGTCACCAGGAGCTTGGCGTAATTGCCACCGTTTGTGCGTACCACGAGGATTGCGCCCGAGGGAGCAGAGCCGCCACTGATCGCTGCACTCGAAAGCAACACTGCAAAAATGGCCAATTGCCCCGATGTAAGGCCACCATAGGCGGCCGAGCCCGTGAGGCCGGGGAGAACACCGGCGGTTGCGCTTCCTTGGGGGGTCAGCGTGCTGCCATTCCACAACAGATCCCCTCCCGAGGCGACGGTTGAACCCGTGTCGAGGTTCAATCTCGTGTTGGCAGCCAGGGTTGTCGTGCCGGTGACATCGGCTAACGACAAAACGGGGAACGCCAGGGCCACAGTCGCAGCGGCAATGACCACCCGCATTCCAAACGAGCGAAGATACTCAACCAGCATCGGTAGACGTTTCACGGAAGGCTCCTCCAGATATAAGCGCGAACCACGTAAAAACTGTGTCAGGAGATATTGGAACGTGACACGTTCAAAGACGCAATAGTTTTCTCTATCTATTAGGACGTACTGACTCGTACTGAACCGCTGAGTCTACCTCTGGCTGAGTCCGCCGTCGATCGCAAGGATTTGGCCAGTTACAAACTCAGTCGCTTTGAGGAAATAGGCTACGGCGTCGGCGACTTCGGCCGGGTTGCCGCCCCGTCCGGCAGGCGTCACAGTAATCAGGGACCGGCCACGCTCGTCGATATCCTCAAACGGAATCACGCCGGGAGCGACCGAGTTGACCGTGATGCTGGGCGCGAATGCCTTGGCCAACGCGCGGGTGAGCATGATGACACCGGCCTTGGCAGAGCAATAATGCGCATGCTCGGCCCAAGGCCGGATGCCACCCAAGGAGCTGAGGTTGACAATGCGTCCACCGCCGGTTTTTTGCATCAGGCGCGCGCCGTTCTGGCAGCAGAAGAACACCGCCTTCAAGTTCACGGAGTGGATGAAGTCCCAATCCTTTTCGGTGATGTCGAGCGGATTGAAGCGTGTGAACCTGGCGGCATTGTTCACCAAGCCGTCAAGCCGCCCCATGCGCTGTTCCAGGTCGGCGAACAGGCGGCCGATCTCGGAAACGCTTTCGAGGTTGGCGCGGAACAACTCGGCGCCGCACTCGGACGCGGTGCGCCGCGCTTCGGCCTCGGAGCTGTGATAATGAATCGCGACCCGCGCGCCTTCCGAGGCAAGCCGCAGCGCGATGCCTTTGCCGATGCGCTTAGCCGCGCCCGTTACCAGGATGACCTTCCCGGAGAGATCAGACTGTGGGCTCACCGTGCACCTCGACCTCCCGCGGCTCCACGCCTTCCACCGCCGGCTCCGGCAGGCGGCCCGTCACATGCGCCCAACCCCAGAAGATGGCCGTCGTCGAGCTGAGCGCGCCGGCGATGGCCCCGATCGTACGCGGATCCCAGGTCTGCGTTCCAATCCCCGCCAGAGTCATGGAAATCATCATAACGGACCATTGCATCGATTCCATGGTGGAAAAGACGCGGCCGCGGAACTCATCCGAAACGTGCCGCAGCAGCTGCGACATATTGAGAATCGAGCTGATCCCCACGGCGGCACGAGAAAGGCCGATGAACACCAGCGCCCATCCAAAGCTCCGCATCTGGCTGAACACGATGTAGGCGCCTCCGTGGATGATGTAACACACCACGATCGTACGCTTGTAGGCGTTGAATCTGATCCGCCGTCCCAGTTGATAAGCGACCATTCCGCCGCAGAGCAGACCAATGCCTGCGGCCGTCCAGATGAATCCGATGCCCTCCGGCCCCCGGCGAAAGACGAGCTCTCCGAAGACGCTGAACAGGATCTGCGCCGCTCCGCCGCCGGTGGCCCAGCCGACGCCGATCAGCGCGATGCCCAGAATGAGGGGGTGCTCGCGCATGTATCGCAGACCCTGGACGTATTCGCGCCAGGGCCGCACCACCTGCGTCTCCGTCAGGGCACTGCGCACCGCGCGGAAGCCGCCGGACGCCACGAACAGGCGCGATATGCAAAGGGCCGAAATCGCAAAGGACAAAGAATTTCCGAGAAATGCCCAGTGATAGCCAAACTGCGCCACGCTGATTCCGCCGAGCAGGGTTCCGATCGTGAGCGTGATCCATCCAGTCGTCTGAGTCAGCGAATTGGCGGTGTGAATCTCCTCTTTGGTGGCGATTGTCGGAAGAATGGAGGAGCGTCCCGCAGTGAAGAACGGGGACGCCATCATCAATAGCGCGCTCAGCACATACAGCAGCCATGTGCTCTTCTGCTGAACCGTGAAGATGAAGCCCGCCGCCACCACCATTCGGACGAGGTCGCTGGCGATCATGATGCGCTTGCGGTCGAGCCGGTCCAACGCCACTCCTGCCAGCGGCCCGATCAGCATGGCGGGAATGGCGCGCGACAGCATGATGCCGCTTACCACCAGGCCTGATTTCGTCGTGTCGAGCGCTAAAGCGAACACGGCGACATTATTAAAATGGTCGCCGATCTCGCTGACCACCTGGCCGATCCAGGTGTAGCGATAGTTGCGATTCCGGCGCAGCAAGGTCGAAAATCCGATCAACCGATGGACTCCTCGCGCACGGTGAGGTGGCGGATGTAGTCGTAATCCAGTTCGTAACCGAATCCGGGCTCGTCGCGAATGGCGATGGTCCCGCGCGGCGTCACTTCCACGGCTGGATGGATGATGTCGCGCTGCCAGTACCGGCAGCTTGCCGAGACATCGCCCGGCAGCACGAAATTCGAGAGCGTTGAGAGGGCGATGTTGTGAGCGCGGCCGATGCCGGATTCCAGCATTCCGCCGCACCAGACCGGGATACCGGCCGCCTCGGCTGCGTCGTGCACGCGCCGCGCTTCGCGGAAGCCACCTACGCGCCCCAGTTTGATATTCAAAATTTTGCCCGCCCGCAGGCGGATGGCCTGCTCCAGGTGATGTGCGGTGCGGATGCACTCGTCCAGGCAGACCGGCGTGGCGATCTGTGCCTGCAACGCGGCGTGATCGATGATGTCGTCGTGGCTCAGCGGCTGTTCGATCATCATGAGACGAAACTCGTCGAGCCGCCGCAGATGCTCCGCGTCCGCCAGCGTGTAGGCAGAGTTGGCATCCGCCATGAGCTGGATCGACGGGAAGCACGCGCGCACCTGGCGAAGCACCGCCACATCCCAGCCCGGCTTGATCTTCATCTTGATGCGCTGATATCCGGCGGCCAGTTCCTTGCGGATGGTTTCGATCAGCTCTTCGACGGAGTTTTGAATCCCGATAGAAACGCCGCATGGGATCTCGCGGCGCGCGCCCCCGCCGATCTGTTTCCACAGCGGCACACCGTTGCGCCGTGCCTCCAGATCCCAAATCGCCACTTCCACTCCGCCTCGCGCCATGCGGTGCTCGCGAATCCCTTCGCTCAAAGGCGCGACCTTTTCCGCGCTCGCCAGATCGCGGCCGACCAGGCGCGGCGCGACGTACTCGCGCGCAATGATCCATGCGGAGCCGGTCCACTCCTCGTTGTAGAAGGGGTGCTCGCCCGCCGTGATCTCTCCCCATCCCGAGAGACCTTCGCTTTGAACTTCCACCAGGATGATTGCGCGCTCGGTGGTGCGTCCGAAACTGGTCTCGAAGAAATGCACTAACGGCATGCGGATTTGGCGAAGCGTGATGCGTTCGATCTTCATTCCGCCGGCCCCAGCAGATAGGCGCCCTCGTCGGGGTTTCGTTCAAACCCAATTACCGCAAGGCCGCGCGCGAAACATTCGCGAAACCGCACGGCATTGGCGCTCTGAATCTCTCTCGCGCGCGATGGCTGCTTGCTTCGCCACACTCCGATCTTCGCCGGAACCGTGATCCGCTCTTCGATCCGCCGTTCCGGCCTCTTGCCGTTCACAAACGCATCTACACGTGGGCTGGCGATCCACCACTCGGCGACGCAGCGGTCCGTCGGCAGACCTCCATGCAGCGGGCTCGATGAGATGCCGTACTCATTCTCGGCATATTGCCGCACAATTACGCCCAAGCTCTCGATGTTGAAGAACGCGTTTTTGACTTCCAGCGGATCGAAGGTCCACTCCACCAGATCGAAGCCGCGCTTGAGAGCATCGGCCCTCTGCTCCAGCTTGAGCCGCCGGCCAACACCGGCGTTGCGGTACGCCGGCAGGACGCCCAGCATGTGGCTATGCAGATAGGCTTTTCCGCCGGCCTTCACGCCCGGGATCGCAAGGCAAAATCCGATCATCTTTGCCGCGTCATATGCGCCGAAGACCTGGCCGCCGATGCGAGTGGCAACCACAAAGAAGCGCAGCGGCAGCAATTCACTATCCGGGAACCCCCAGACACACTGCTGGAGCTTCACCGCTTCGGAGAATTCAGCAAGAGCGAAAAGCCGGCGGACTTCGATCACCGTTTCGCTTCCTGCCACAGCTCCTCCATTTCCTCGATGTTCGAATCGCGTGGCTTCTTGCCGCGCTCCGCGAGTTTCCGTTCTATGTACGCAAAGCGCTCGCGGAATTTGGCGTTGGTCCGCCGCAGCGCCTGCTCGGGGTCGACCTTAACGAAGCGCGCCAGGTTCACGAGCACGAATAACAGGTCGCCGATCTCGTTTTCCAGTTCCGCCGCGGAAGGCCCGAGGCGCGCCTCGGCGAGTTCTCCCAATTCTTCATGTAGCTTTTCGATGACCTGTTCGGCGTTTTCCCAGTCGAAGCCCACGCCGGCGGCGCGAGAGGCGATCTGCTGCGCCTCCACCAGCGCCGGCATCGCGCGCGGGACCGACGCCAGCATGCTGTCGTCTTGTTTTCCCTTCTTCTTCTGTTCGGCCGCTTTCACCTCGCCCCAGATGCGCTTGACGTCGCCGGCCGTCTCCGCCGATTCATCGCCGAACACGTGGGGATGACGGCGGACCAGCTTTTGGTTCACGGCGTCGAGCGCGTCACCGATGCCGAACCGCTTTTCTTCCTCCGCCATCTGCGCATAGAAGACGGCCTGCAGCAGGAAATCCCCCAGTTCGTCGCGCAACTCGCCCCAATCGCGGCGGTCAATGGCATCGAGCACCTCGTACGTCTCCTCGAGCGTGTACGGCTTGATGCTGTCGAACGTCTGCTCGCGATCCCACGGGCATCCGCCGGGCGCCCGCAGCCGGGCCATGATCGAGACCAATTGTTGAAACTTCTCGCCAGCGCTTTGCATGGTGGGGGATTCCCTCACTGTAACAAAAATAGGGCAGACTCCATTTTTGTATGTCCTTTCCGCGACATTACCCGCTGAACCGGTTTAAATACCCAGTCCATAACCATGGCAAACTTGTTGCCGCATCAGGTCCTGCCCATGATTGGACAAGAGGTGAAACGATGAAGCAGCAGGCAACCCGATTTGCGCCGTTCATTGCCCTGATGATCCTGGGCGTCATTGGCATGCCAAAAATGGCGAGCACGGCTCCGCCTCCCGAAGCGCATCCGCATATTCGCGCCGCGATCAGTGAACTGCGGGAGGCCCGCGAGGAACTGCGCACGGCCGCACGGGATTTTTGCGGCCATCGCGCCGAAGCTGTTGAGAAAACCGATCAGGCTCTGCATCAACTCCAGGCCGCCTTGGAGTGTGACCGCCGTTGAAGCCGCCGGCCGGTGGTTCGGTGGTATTCGCGTTGTAAAATGTGATTGATGAGCGACGCGGACGCCACGCCCGAAAAACAGGAAGACTTTCACATCCCGCTGCCGCCGGCCTCTTTCACTTTTCTGGTAGTCTCTCTGCGTGCGCAGGCCGAGATGCAACTGGGCCTCACGCGGTTTGGAGAAGAGGAAAGGGCACAACCCGACCTTCCGCTCGCTCGCCACACCATCGACTTGATGGGCGTGCTGCTCGAAAAGACCAAGGGCAATCTCAGTCTGGAGGAGCAGAGGCTGCTGGAGAATTCCTTGACCGAACTGCGCTTTCGCTTTGTCCAGGTTTCAGAGGAAGCAGGCAAAGCGGCGGCCTCGAATTCCTGAATGGCGGCGGGCCTGATCAAGATCACGGTGCTCGGTTCCGGCACCAGCGTGGGTGTGCCTACGGTCGGATGCCATTGCGCCGTCTGTACATCAACGGATCCGCGTGACAACCGGCTTCGTCCTTCGATCCTGGTCAGCTATGACGGCCGCAATGTGCTGGTTGACACCACGCCCGATTTCCGCTTTCAAGCACTGCGCGCCCGCATCGAGCGCGTCGACGCGGTCCTGTACACACACGCGCACGCCGACCACATTCTTGGGCTCGATGATCTGCGGCCGTACAATTTCCGCCAAAAGGAAAGCATCCCGATCTACGCAGCTCCCGAGACGATGGCGACGATCCAGCGCGTCTATCAGTACATCTTTGACGGGGTGAAAAAAGAGTCCAACGTTCCCCGGTTGGCGACTCACTTGCTCAATGGAGAGGTCCTCGATCTATTCGGCCTGGAGTTCCGGCCGGTCCCGATATTGCACGGCAGCGCGACCATCTACGGATTTCGCTTTGGCGCCGCCGCCTACCTGACCGACCACAGCGACATCCCCGAGTCCTCCATGCAGCAGTTGTGCAATCTGGATGTGCTTTTCCTCGATGCGCTCCGCCATAAACCGCATCCCACGCACTCCACCGTTGACCGGTCGCTTAAGACGGTCGAGGCTTTGCGGCCCCGACGGAGTTTTTTCACCCATATCAGTCACGACCTTTCGCATGAGCGAACCGAGAGCCTGCTGCCGCCGCACGTCAAGCTCGCCTACGACGGCCTGGAAATCCTGGTGGGGGACCCGGAATAGCAGATGGACGTATATCGCAGCCTGGCCGAGGTGCCGCCGGATTTCGGCCCGAGTGCGCTCACGATCGGCAACTTCGACGGCGTCCACTACGGACATCGCGAGATTCTCCGGCGAGTGGTGGCTGTGGCCCAGGAACGAAACTGGAGGGCGTCGGTACTCACCTTCGATCCGCACCCGACCTGCGTGGTCGCGCCCGAGCGCGCTCCGCGCCTGCTGACCTCGCCGGATCGGCGCGTAGAGTTGATGGGAGAAGAAGGGGTCCAACAGATCCTGATTCTTCCGTTTACTCGCGAGATCTCGCGGTGGACACCCGAGGAATTCGTGCGGCAGCTTCTGGTGGCGCGGCTGGGCGCGCAAGCGATTTTGGTCGGAGCGAATTTTCGTTTTGGTAACCGCCAAAGCGGCAACGTTGCGGTGCTTGCCGATTTAGGCCTCCGGTTCGGCTTTGAAACGGAAGCCATCCCGCCGGTTTCCTGCCGTGGCCGGGTTGTGAGCAGCACCGCGATTCGTGAGGCGATCGTCGCGGGGCGTGTCGCGTTAGCCACTCGTCTCCTACAGCATGCCTATGGTCTCGAAGGAGAGGTGGTTAAAGGCCACGGCGTTGGCTCCCGCCAAACGGTTCCCACGCTGAATCTGGCGACGCGCGCCGAAGTGCTTCCCGCCCGTGGCGTGTACCTCACCCGAACCGTAGACCTTGATGGCAGCCGCGGCTGGAATTCGATCACCAATGTCGGCTACCGCCCGACCTTCAGCGCCGCTCATGAACTTTCCATTGAGACCTTCCTGCTCGATTCGCTCGAAAGCGTACCGCCGCACCGCATTCGCGTGGAGTTCTTGTGCCGCGTTCGTGAGGAACGCCAGTTCCCGTCCTCTGAAGCTCTCAAAGAGCAGATCCTCAAAGATGTGCGTGTGGCGCAATCGTACTTCCGGCGGGCTGCGAGTTGGTCCCGCAATTCCGTACCGCGTGCCTAGATGCCCATGCCGCTTACGCGATTCCTGTTCGGCGGTCTGTCGATCGTTCTCATCGATCTTCTGCTGGCCGGCGATAATGCGTTGGTCATTGCGATGGCGGTGCGTTCGCTGTCTCCCCGCGAACGGCGCATCGGGATTTCGTGCGGGGCCCTCCTCGCTGTGATTCTCCGCGTCGCATTGACCGCCTTTGCATCCCAGCTACTCACATTTGAATATGTCGGGATGGCTGGGGGGCTCTTTGTGCTGTGGATCGCTCTCAAAGTACTGGTGGATGCCAGCGATCCTCCCGATGCGGCGCCAGCGCCGCGACGCCTGATGAAAGCCATCTGGTTTGTGGTGTGGGCCGACCTCACCATGTCGGTGGACAACATCCTCGCCATTGCCGGCGCCGCCCGCGGCCACATCGGTTTGATTGCGTTCGGCCTCGGCCTCAGTATTCCCTTCGTCGTTTTCTCGAGTAATCTGCTGGCCAATCTCATGGACCGCTACCCGGTTATGATCTACCTCGGCGTGGCGATTCTGGGAAAGGTCGGTGCCGACATGGTTCTGGAGGACCGGTTCATTCTCCGGACGGCTCACCCCTCCGACGCCGTGCGCTACCTGGTGGATGCCGCCTTGATCGCCGCCCTCCTCCTCGCCGGCCGCCGTTGGGCCGCCGCGCGCCGCAAAACCGCCACGGCGTAGCAACCCTGCGCCGTCACGGGCGCGGCTAAACCCGCAACGCTCGTTATGCGACAATACCAGCCCCACCGCGTGAGCGCGGGGGGTGCCATTCCTCGTGATTTCACATTACAATATAAGCAGGTCTTATTATAGTAAATGGCCGTTACCGACCTTTTCATCCGGCGACCAGTTACGACCACCCTGGTAATGCTGGCGATCGTGCTCTTCGGGGTTATGGGATATCTCGGACTGCCGGTCAGCGATCTGCCGAATGTAGACTTTCCGACCATCCAGGTGAGTGCCGCGCTTCCCGGCGCGAACCCTGAGACGATGGCGTCCGCTGTGGCCGGACCTTTGGAGCGCCAGTTTTCGACGATCGCGGGCCTGGATTCGATGACCTCGACCAGCGCGCTGGGTTCGACCAGCGTCACGCTGCAGTTTTCGCTTGACCGTTCGCTCGATGGCGCCGCGCAGGATGTGCAAGAGGCGATTGCCGGAGTCCTGCGGCGCCTTCCGGCCGATATGCCGGCTCCACCGACTCTGCGTAAGGTAAACCCCGCGGATCAGCCCGTTCTGTTCCTGACGCTCTCGTCCTCTGTCTTGCGCTTGTCCGCCGTCGACGACTATGCCGAGAACTTGCTGGCCCAGCGCATTTCCATGATCGACGGCGTAGCGCAAGTGAACGTCTACGGCGCCCAGAAATACGCCGTCCGGGCACAGCTCGATCCCAACCTGCTGGCCGCGCGCGGGATCGGAATCAACGACGTCGCCCAGGTGCTCAGTCAGCAAAACAGCAACCTGCCGACCGGCACCTTGTGGGGGCCGGACTGGGCATTCACCGTTCAAACCAACGGCCAGCTGATGAATGCCGACGCTTATCGCCCCATCATCGTGGCCTATCGCAATGGCTCGCCGGTCCGGCTGGGCGAACTGGGCCGCGTGATGGATAGCGTGCAGAACATTCGTGTCGCCAATTGGTATGACAACGTGCGCGCGATCCTGCTCGCGATCCAACGGCAGCCCGGTACGAATACGGTGGAAGTGGTGGACCGCATCCGCGCCTTATTGCCAGCGTTTCGCCAGCAGTTGCCCAGTTCAGTGAAGCTGGATGTTCTGATCGATCGCGCCGAATCGATCCGCGACTCCGTTAACGACGTCAAGTTCACTCTTTTGCTCACCGTCTCCCTGGTCGTCCTAGTGATCTTTCTCTTTTTGCGCAATGCCTCCGCCACCCTGATTCCCAGCCTCGCTCTGCCCATGTCGGTGATCGGCACGTTCGCGGCGTTGTACGCCCTGGGGTACACGCTCGACAATCTCTCGCTGATGGCCTTGACGCTCTCGGTAGGATTTGTAGTCGACGACGCGATCGTCATGCTGGAGAACATAGTCCGACACATGGAGTTGGGCAAGACACGGATGCAGGCCGCGTTCGAAGGCGCCCGCCAGGTTGGCTTCACCATCGTCGCAATGACGCTATCGCTGGCTGCGGTCTTTATTCCGGTGATGTTCATGGGCGGCATCATGGGCCGTCTATTTCACGAGTTTGCCGTTACCGTCAGTGTGGCGATTCTCATTTCCGGCGTGGTCTCCCTCAGCTTGACACCTATGCTGTGCAGCCGGTTCTTGAAACCATCCGATGGGCATCAGAATGGTTTCCAGCGGGGCTCCGAAGCAGTCTTCAACGGCATGCGCGCTTTCTATGACTGGACCTTGCAAGGGGTACTCCGCCACCGGGCCCTTACCATGGCGGGAGCGGCGGCAACTTTGGTAGCCACTATCTACATGTACAGTCTGGTTCCCAAAGGCTTCATTCCCAACCAGGACATCGGCCAACTGACCGGCTTCACCGAAGCGCCGCAAGGCGTTTCTTTCGACGCCATGGCGCGCCTTACACGACAAGTGCGCGCGGTGCTGGCAGCGAGTCCCGACATTGACGGCTTCACTGCCAATATCGGCGGCGGCGGCGGTATCTCATCGATCAACTCCGGTAACCTGTTTATCCGCCTCAAGCCGCGAGAGCAGCGCAAACACGCGCCGGAAGAAGTCGTCCAGCAGCTGCGGCCGCAGCTGAATGCCATTCCCGGCATCAAGACCTATCTGTCTAATCCGCCCCTGATCCGCATCGGCGGTTTGATGAGCCGCAGCACGTATCAATTCACGCTGCAATCGACTGACATCGCCGAGTTGTTCCGGGCTGCGCCCGTCCTAGAAAGCCGCATGCGCGCCATTACCGGCCTGCAAGACGTGA
>Ga0126371_10001399_pt1 | contig 20383 bp, 18 predicted proteins | sample PanSoiMetaPlot_4_FD_110145 | JGI IMG/M metagenome (GOLD analysis project Ga0126371, IMG submission 110145) | Tropical forest soil microbial communities from Panama - MetaG Plot_4 | ecosystem: Environmental > Terrestrial > Soil > Tropical forest > Bulk soil | place: Panama | collected 2016-02-17 | reverse complement strand
GAGGTCATCCTCGTTCTACACCGCGATTCGGCCGGAGAAAAGGAAGCCCTCGAACATCTGAACAAGATGTCCGCGGCGGAATGGGATGTATTTGTTCTCAACCACAGAGAATCGATCGTTTTCGTCGACAGCGATGCTGACGTAATCAAAGAAGTCCAGTCGGAGTCCGGCGCGATTGGCTTGATCGAGGTCCATTCCATCGACAACACAGTGAATGTGATTCACGTCGACGGCAAGCTGCCGATGGAATTGGGCTACTTGCCTCATTGATTGATTTCGGACTGAGTTGACGAAGACTTTTGCGAGGCGACCATATTGCGGGTTTCGCCAGCCGACGTCCTCAACAATTCTTCCCGACGCAAAGGCGATTTTGCGATCTGATGCCTCGCCTGCTACGATCGCTGTCGCTTTGCATCCTCAATGCATCCTGTCAATATCGCGCCCGCGAAACCAAACGATCACGAGTGGTGCGCCTGCCTGATGGCTTCTTCCGAACCGTGGATCACTTTGCAGCGCGATCTCCAGGCCTGTCGTCAGGTTCTGAACCGCCCGGGCACTGAGCTTTTCCTAGCGCGAGATCAAAGCTCTCGACAGCTCGGATTCATTTTGCTGGCTCCGTATGGCCTCGCGGGGTCGCCCTATATCGCCTCGATCGCGGTCTCTCCGGAAGCGCAGGGGCACAGTGTGGGATCGCAATTGATGCATTTCGCCGAGCAGCACTTCCACGATCGTTCCCACCTGTTTCTGCTTGTCTCGTCATTCAACTCTCGCGCCCAGCAGTTCTATCGCTGTCATGGATGCGAATTCATCGGTGAGTTGAAGGACTATATCGTCGCCGGCCATTCGGAGCTCATCTTCCACAAACGCCTCGCATGACGGCCTATTCCGCAACTGACGCTCCTCTGACTTCAACCGGCAAACGCCTCGTCCTTCTGCTGGCAGTTGCCGCCTCAGCCGGATACGTATGCCGCGTCGCCATCACTGTCGTTGCCCCCGGCATCATGGACGATTTCCGGCTGACGCAGACGGAGATGGGCACCGTCTTCAGCGCATTCCTGATCGGCTACACCGTGTTCCAGGTACCGTCAGGTTGGCTTGCGGACCGCGTCAGCGCCCGAAGTATCTTCTTGGTTCTATGCGCCGGATTCGCAGGGCTTACGGTGCTCACCGCGTTGATCGGGTGGTATGGCGCCGCCCTAGCCATCTTGATTCCAGAGCTGTGGCTGATTCGCGGGCTGTTCGGAGTGATCGCCGCCCCAACATATCCCACTTCCGCGCGCACGATTGCCGTCACGATTCCGCCCGCTTACAAGCCCGCGCCAATAGTGTCGTGCTGGCGAGCGTCGGCATAGGATCGGCCGTTACTCCGCTGCTACTCACTCCGGTCACGACTCACTATGGATGGCGTGCGGCTTTGCTCGTCGCTGCATCCCTCGGTGCAGTTGCAGGAGTGCTCTGGTGGATCTTCGCGCCAAGGGAACATCACTTGCGGAAGAGTGCTCTTGAGCCGGTGACTGACTGCATCACTGACAATCCACTGAGACATTCGAGTCGCCCTTTGCGCTCGCGCAGCTTCTGGTTTCTCTTTGCCAGTTACTTGCTGCAGGGATATCTCGGCTACATCTTCATCTTCTGGTTCTATCTTTACCTCGTACAGGTGCGTCATCTCGAGGTTCTCAAGGCAGCAAGCTTCACTGCACTGCCTTGGATCGCGACGATCTTTGCCATTCCACTTGGCGGAGTCTTCTCCGATCTCGCCGCGGTCCGCTGGGGAGCCACATGGGGACGCCGAGGTCTTCCGCTCGTAGCTTTGTCCATTTCCGCAATTTTTCTTGTCATAGGAGCTCGGACGCCCAATGCTCTTCTGGCGGTTGCGGCCCTCACAATCTGCACTGTTTTGGTGATCTGTACCGAGGGTACCTTCTGGGCGACCATGGCGCAGCTTTCCGGCGAGCACAGTGGGATCGCCGGAGGCACCATGAACTTCGGCAGCAACATCGGAGGCGCAATTTCTCCGGTCCTAACTCCGTGGCTCGCCGCGCACATCGGATGGGAGACCGCCCTCACCGTGACAGCCGTTCTGGCCCTGACCGCAGGACTTCTGTGGTTGGGCGTACGTGTAGACACCAAATAACACCGCCGACCATAACATGCAGCTTGTTTGGACTGTAACGCCTGCCAGAAGTACCGTGGAAGAGCGGCGCTTAAGCGCCACGTTAGAAGAGCTCAAGAGCGGGCTTCAGCCCTGAGGGTCGCCTGACCCAACAAATGAAAATATCTCCGTGCCTTCTTCACATCGCGCGCAATCTGCTCCCGCAACGCATCAACAGAAGGGAACTTGATCTCATCCCGCAACCGGTCCAGAAAACAAATCTCAACTTCGGTCTCAGGCCTCAACTCAATGGGATGAAAATTCAGGAGATGTGTCTCAATCGCAAATAACTCATCGCCAAACGTCGGCCGATTCCCCACATTCGTCACCGAATCAAACCGCTCCGTACCCACACGCGTCCAGGTAATATACACACCATCCTTCGGAACCAATTCTTCATAGCGCGCGAGATTGATGGTGGGCACGGTGTACTTTGATCCGTAACCGCGGCCCCGCCCGGGTGTTCCTAGAATGCAGAAGGGCCGCGCAAGCAAATGTCGGGCCCGACGAACGCGTCCGTCAGCGACGAGCTTGCGAATCTGGCTACTGGAAACGGTTTCCCCACGCAGCTTCATCTCCGGATAGACACGGACCTCAAACCCCATCTCCCGCCCAAACTCGGCCAGCATATTCGTATCGCCGGCTGCCTTGTGTCCGAAGCGGAAGTTAAACCCTTCGTGTACTTCCCGTGCATGCAACTTCTTCTTCAGAATGCGCTCGGCAAATTGTCGGGGAGTCATCAACGACAGATCCCGCCCAAAGGGAAGCAGCACGACCGCATCAACGCCGGTTCCTTCTAGCAGCCGCAGTTTCTCGGGCGTGGGTGTTAGCAGCTTTAATCCAGCTTCCGGCCGCAGAATCCGAGTTGGATGCGGCTCGAACGTAACGGCCACAGCTTTTCCGCCACACGCCCGTGCCCGTGAAACGATCTCTGCGATGACTTTGGCATGCGCCCGATGTACGCCGTCGAAGTTGCCCACGCTGACAAACGCTGGACCAAAATCCGCTGGCACATCTTCGAGTTTGTGAAATACCTGCATAGAAAAAGAAATTGTTGATTGCTGATTTGTGATTGTCGATCGAAACTGTGTCCAACGGCTCGAATCAACAATCTTCAATCATCAATCAACAATCAGATTTCAAACTCCAGCTTCATTCCGTCGTACGATAGACGCACATGCCTGGGCAAAGTCGCATTCGTCGCTTCATGCGCCAGATCGTGACAAATATGAGTAAAGAACGCACGCTTAGGCCTCAACCGATCCACGATCGCCAGCGAGTTCTTCACTGTCGAATGCGTCGGATGCGGCTTATGCCTCAAGGCATCGAGGAATAGAACATCAAGTCCGTGCAATTGGTCCATCGACGATTCTGGAATCTCGCTGTGATCCGTCAGATAAGCAGCGGAACCAAATCGATAACCGTAAATCTGTGCCTCTCCGTGAATCAAAATCACCGGTTCGAACTGCGCTCCGAAAATCTCCACCGGGCCATCGATCGGCCGCAACTCCAGTTGTGCCAGTCCACCAAATTTGTAATCCGCATCGAAAATGTAAGCAAACATTTTGCGCAGAAACGCCGCAGCATCGGGCCTGGCGTATAAGGGAAGCTTGTCCGGTTTATGCGCGTAACTCAGCGGGCGCAAATCGTCGATGCCGAGAATGTGATCGGCATGCGTGTGCGTATAAATGACCGCGTCAATGTGCGTGATCTTTTCGCGAATAGCCTGTGTGTAGAAGTCCGGAGTGGTGTCGATCAGCACCACTTTCCCGCCATACTCCAGCATGATCGAAGGCCGCGTCCGCCGGTCGTGCGGATCGCTTGAGTGACATACTGCGCAATCACACCCCAATGTGGGGACGCCCATCGACGTCCCACTCCCGAGCACCGTTAAGGTCGCTTTCATCTTCCGGTCGTTCCATTCGCGGGTCCGGGTTGCGGCGGACGCGCAAGTGCGTTCGTTACCTCCACATAGGCCATGCGCAATTCATACAGACTATTCTGCAGAAAGTTCTGTTCCACAGCTGTCAGGTTACCCTTCGTTTTCTCCGAAATCAGGCTGAGAGTGTCGATCGTCTGTCGCGCTCCGATGATGTCCACTCTCGGTTGTTCATCCCGCTGCCGCATCAATCCGAGTTGAAGCATTGCAGTCATGTAGAGCGAAGCGAGAAACCGTTCAAACGTGATCTCGAAATCCTTTACGGAATGGCCGCTTAATTCGACTTCCTTGTCAAGATCCTGCGACGACTGCTTGTACGCTGATGCCTGCGCATCCTGCTCCGCGGCAGTGGGCGGTGGTGGCATTTCGCGATCAAGGAGCCCTTGCCCATCTCCGGGCAGAGCTTCAGCCTTCGGCGCAGCAGGAGCCTCTTTAGTCGGTGCTGCGGCCTGCTTCGGCGTTTCCACCTCTTCGCCGACGTTAGACCGCAAATCGCCCTCTGATGTAAACAGCCGTCGGTCCGTTACTGTGAAACCAGAATCATTCTTCTTCTCAGCCATAGATCATTCCCCAAAAGACCACAAGGGTCAGAATTACAAAGTCTTATCCATCGAGGTGACGTTCCAGCGCATTCTCATCGCGCGGCGGCAGTTCAACATCGAGCGGCAACGAGACCACCTTCGCCTTCGCCGTGCCAATCGTCACCTCCCGCCCCGGAGTTGCCACTTCGCGTCTAATGTACCCCAGCACAACCGTTGGTAGTCCAGGCAATGACGCCACGCTTGTTACCTCGCCGACTTCTTTTTCTCCAGCTACGATCTTTGCTCCCGCCGGAATTGCCGCAGCACCCTCAATTAGAAATCCTGAAAACTTTCGGTGCACCGCTCCGCGAGAGCGGATCCTTTCCACAATCTCCTGCCCGATGTAGCAGCCCTTGCTGAAGTTCAGGGCGCGCTCCTGTTCCGTTTCCTGCGGCAAATCGCGCTCCCGGATATCGACTCCAAATCGTGGGATCCCCGAAACAATTCGATGCAGCTCCTGCGCTTCCGATCCTACGGGAGTGGCTCCGTATGCGACCAGTGCGTCCCATGTCTTTTTCACATCGTTCGGCGCGAGCCAGAGTTCGTAGCTCTCGATCACAGCATCGTCAGCGCGCACGCCGCTGCACGAGACGCAATCACAACTGCACATGCACTTCGCTTCAAAAACCTGTAACAGCCCCGCCTCCGGAATGTGAACGCCCGCCGCGGCCAGTATTCCCCGCGATTTCGGCCCGGCGATACCTAGCGACGTGATCTCGTCGCTTAGGCTCTTTACCTCCACGTCATCCATGATGATGTAGTGATCGAACGTCGCCAGAATCTTCTCCATCTGACTACGGTCCGTATCGATTAGGATCGATTCGCCTCGGTTGTAGGCGTAGAGATCCCCGAGAATGTGTCCCTGCGGGTTGAGCAAGAAAGCGTAAACGCCGTGTCCAGTCTGCAGATCGCGGACATTATTCGTGACCATTCCATTCAGCCACCGCACGCGATCGCTGCCGGTTAACGAGATCTGCGCCCGATAGCCGAGATCGTAAACGCCGCAGCCATTCCGTAGCGCCGCCAACTCCGCCTGCGGATCGCTGAATCGCGCTGCAGTAGTCACCCCGCGATACTCGCCGACCGTGGTCGCACGCACCGCTTCACTCTGCCCCTGAAGTGCTGTAAGCCCCATACCTGTATTCGATTATAGCGATTGTGTTAACGTTCCAGCCGTGAACGCCAAAAAGCAAACAAAGAATGGACCAAAGAAACGCATCGCGGTTATCTCCGGTGACGGTATCGGCAAAGAGGTCATTCCTCAAGCAGTTAGCGTGATTAAGGCCACGGGCGCAGCAGTCGAAATGACGGACTTCGATTGGGGAGCCGACCGCTACCTGCGCGACCAAACCACGGTTCCTCACGACGGATTCACGATGCTGGCCCGCGACTTCGACGCGATCTTAGTCGGCGCTTTCGGAGATCCCCGCGTGAAGACCAATATCCACGCTAAAGAAATCCTCCTCGGCATGCGCTTCAAAATGGACCTATATGCCAATATCCGCCCGGTGCGGTTGCTCAACGCTGCGCTATGTCCGCTGAAAGGCGTGGAGCCGAAGGACGTCGACTTTGTCGTTCTTCGCGAGAACACCGAGGGCGTCTACACCGATGCAGGAGGGGTCTTTAAGCAGGGAACTCCCGATGAAATCGCGATACAGGAAGACATCAATACACGCAAGGGTGTCGAGCGCATCATTCGCTATGCCTTCGAGTACTGCCAGAAGCACACCAAACTCGACGGCTCTCCGCGCAGCAAGGTTCTGATGTGCGACAAGTCCAACGCCATGACTCACGCCGGAGGTCTCTGGCAACGCGTCTTCAAAGAAGTAAGCGCTGAATACCCGAAGATCACCCCGCAGCACATGTACGTCGATGCCCTATGCATGCAGATGGTGCGCGCCCCGCGCCAGTTCGATGTCATCGTCACCAACAACATGTTCGGTGACATCATCACCGACCTCGCTGCCGGCCTTCAGGGGGGCCTCGGCATGGCCGCCAGCGGCAATATCCATCCCGGTCGCACCTCAATGTTCGAGCCCGTCCACGGCTCCGCCCCGCCGATTGCAGGCAAGAATCAAGCCAACCCCTTCGGCGCAATCCTGACCGCAGCCATGATGCTGCGCCATCTAGAGTTCGAAAACGAGGCAGACAAAATCGAAGCGGCAGTGCTGGAAGCAGTCCGTCAAAAGAAAACCACGCAAGATATTGGCGGGTTACTGGGAACAAAGGAAGCCGGCGAGTGGATTGCGGAGCGCATCACCAAGTAACATTTGTCATCCTGAGCGCAGTCGCAGGATCCCTACCGCCTTCCGGTTGTCGGATGTCGCAGGGAGTTTTCACCACGGTACGAAAGAATTCAATCGAGGTCGGCTTTAATGGAATCCGGGGATCCTTCGACTCGCAGCAAGCGCGTCGTTACGCGCTTGCTGCTACGCTCAGGATGACAATGCAAATAGGGTAGCCTTCGACGCGGCGCCTTTTAAAAAATGCAACACCAAAAAAGGGGAGTACGCCATGAAGCAATGTAAGAACTAGCCCCTCACACCCACCAACAACGCCAACTCCCTCCACTTCCAATGACAATCCACATCGGCAAACCCAATCCCGCGTAACCACCCCAATTGCGTCTCCACGTCCAACAACTTGTTCGACGGGTCCTCCGTCTCGACGGTAAACCCGATCCGCCGCAAAAATTCCTCATGCAACCGCGGCGTCGGTGACGCCACATGCTCCAGATTGCAAAAGGCTCCGCCTGCATTTAGCGCCGCGTAAATCTCTTGGTAGAGCTCCCGTTTCCGCTCATGCATCAGATGATGAATGGCGAAACTCGAAATCACAGCGTCGAATTTCCCTAAGGCTGGCAATGGATTATCCATGTTGTGCTCAATGACGGTTACCATAGAATCGCCGCCAAATCTCTTCCGCGCTGCTTCAAGCATGGCCGGAGAGAAATCCATCGCAACCGCTTCCGTCTCCGGATGCTCGCGCCGTACCAGAGCCAACAGTCGTCCATCACCCGTTCCCAGGTCCAGAATTCTTCGCGTGCCCCTCGGAATGAACTCCAGCAGAGCCGACTCGCCCTCGCCGCGGTGCGAAATCAGGTCCGCACGCTCAAGGTATCCCTTCGCATGATCGGTATCGGTCCAAAGATTGACAGGATTCGCATTCATGCGTGCAACTATAGCGGAACGTATAAACTCATTCTTAATGGAAAAGGTCCGAATGGCGCGCCAAAGGGTTCTAAGGTCGATTTTCTGGGTTGTTTTGGTAGCGTCTATCGGACTTGTCTCCGGTGGCGCGCAGAATCCGCAGAACCAGCCCCCGACTCAGCCCCCATCCACGCAGGAACCAACGAAACCGACTCCCGCTCCAGATCAGGCGCAGCCGCCAGACCAGCAACAGCCCGAGGTCAAAATTACCCCCCGACAGGCGGAAGAACTCTTCCACTCGGTGGATGAGATTCTCGAATTCGACAGCAAGCAGACCGGACTACCCGTCAAGCACAACGTCAAGCGCAAGCTCACCAGCCGCGATGAAGTCGTAGCCTATCTCACCAAGCATATGAACGACGAAGACACGCGGAGGCTCCGCCGCTCCGAACTGGTGCTCAAGAAATTTGGATTGCTTCCGCGCAATTTCGATCTCCAGACATTCCTGGTTGCGCTTCTGAAAGAAGAGGTCGCGGGCTATTACGATCCGAAAACCAAGACCGTGAACCTGCTCGACTGGGTTCCCATCGAAGAGCAGGAGCCCGTCATGGCCCACGAACTCACCCACGCGCTCCAGGATCAGGACATCAATCTGCAAAAATTCATGAAGGCCGGAGACAAAGACCTCGGCGAAATCAAAAAAGACCCAACCCCGCAGGATATCGAAAACGACGAAATCGACAACGCCCGTGAAGCCGTGATCGAAGGCCAGGCGCAAGCCATGATGTTCCAGTACGCGATCGCCCCCACCGGCCACTCGATCCTCACATCGCCCGAGTTGGTGAAAGCCATGTCGGAAGAGACCATGACGGGAACTTCTTCAACTAAGGTCTTCAACGATGCTCCCATTTTTCTGAAGGAGTCTCTGACGTTCCCCTATAACTACGGCATGAATTTTGTGCTCGAACTCCTGCAAAATGGCGGCAAAGAGAAAGCATTCGCCACCGTCCTGCAAAACCCGCCACACACCACGCGTCAGGTCATGGAGCCGAAGACGTATATCTCAGGAGAGAGAATTCCTCCTTTGCCCGTTCCCGATTTCAAGCGCGATTTCAAGGACTACCAGAAGTTCGATATCGGAGCGATGGGCGAGTTCGATGTGGCTTTGCTGGTCGAGCAATACGAGGGTAAGGAACTCTCCAAGGAAATTTATCCTGAGTGGCGCGGAGGCTACTACTACGCAGCCAAAGCGAAGACAGATGGCTCCGCACCGCTAGGTCTACTGTACGTGTCGCGCTGGTCCTCACCCGAGAGCGCATCCCGATTCGCAGGCATCTACGCGCACTCGCTCAGGCAGCGCTATAAAACTGTAAACGAAGTGGGCCGTCCCGCCGCGGGCCCGAAGCCAACCGACAGTCAGAGCGGAGATATCCAGGGCAAGGAAAGCCACGGCAAGGACCACGCAGCCCCTCCCATGCCGCCAGCCTTGTCAGGTCGCCATACCTGGTCCACCGAAGAGGGAACGGTCGTAATCGAGGAGAAGGGCGACACAGTATTCGTGAGTGAAAGCCTCGACCCCGCCACCACATCCACCCTCGAAAAAGAAGTGTTCCCAGCTACTCCTACCTCGAAATGATTGGTCGTCTGCGAATACTCGCCGGTTGATCCACGGGCGACGCATAACAAGAGAGATTGAACGACCGTCTCAACCGCGTACTCGGGACCGGATAATTGCCGTTGTGCGGCACCGTGGAAGAGCGGCCCTTGAAGGGCCGCGTAACGGGCTTAGTTAACGTAGCGGGCTTTCAGGCCCCGTGCTACCGTTTCTTCTTGCTGTCCTTCTCGTCTGGAACGTCGCCCAAGAAATGCTGTACCTTCGCGACCACTACTAATACCTTCCCCCCACGCTCCACGGTCAATTTCTTTTCCTGTCCGGGAGTTCCCGCCAACATCGACCACACCTGCCCCATCGTCGATCCCTGCACCGGGATCTCGTTCACGGCCACGAGTTGATCGCCCGGCTGCACTCCATCCACTGCCGGCTTCCCCTCAAAATCTGGCACGCCCAGAATCGTGTATCGCCCATCATCTTCCGGTCGCAACACCAGTCCCACAACGTCGAACTCCGGAAAGTTGAACGTGCGCCCGATGTCGAAATAGACCGTCGAATGCGCATAATCAAGCCCCACGCGATAGTTCAAAAACACATCGGCCCCCAGCAACCCGACCGTCGGAATCCCCGCGCGCTTAGCAAAGAAATCCATAAACGCCTTCGAAGAAGACACAAAGGGAACATTCGTCAGGAATAGCGGCCCATACTGTACGCGATCCACCCGCATAACCTTCCATTTCGTTTCTTCGTCCGCGCCCCACATATTCGCCGAGGCCACCGCGCCAGTCATCTGCGGCCAATCCGGATGCGCAGCCGCCAAGTTCGCAAACAACTCTTCGGATAGAAAGCTGATCGATGCCCCCAGATCGAGCGCGAGATTGCACTTCTTCTTCTCAATCTGGCTGGGCACCTGCATCAGGCCATTCTCAGTATTGATCTGTACCTTGCCCGAACTTCCTCGAAAGCGAATCGATCCCGGCATCCCGATCGTGAACTTGTGCGCCGGAAAATCCACCAACACATCGTAATTCCGCAAAACAATCGACGGAATGTTGATCTCAACATTCATCCCAGGTGCCAATACGGCCGCCGCACTCACCGCTTTTAGAGGGATTTTCGCGTCCTTCACCGCCGATAATGGAATCGTCATCCCACCAACAATTATTTCCCGCGGCGGCGGCGATGAGCACTCATGCTCGCCGCAAGTCACGTTCAACCCGAGCAAAGTAGCAACGCGCCGGGAGACATCGAGTTCAGCATTTCCGTTATCCACCCAGGCGCGAATCGTCTGCATCGACCCATCCGGCAGCCGAACTTCCGCGGCGATGACGATGCGATTGTGATCGATAGCTGCGGGCACAGTGACAAGTTTTGATTCTGGTGGTGCGGTGGTCTTCTCCTGTGCAAGAAGTTGGCCGATGCACAAAAGCAAGATGTACGCTGCCCTCAAAACCCTCATAAGCAAAATTGTAGTCGTATCCCATCCCGAAACCTGACATGTAGGGGCGGACGCATTCGTCCGCCCCGCTCGCGAAGCGAGCGTACGCCAGTTGATCGATTGCAAGCTGTGATAAGCGCATACGCTGACCAGTCCCGAATTTCTCTGCGACCTCTGCGAGCCCTCTATGATCTCTGCGTTAAAGCTTTTAGCCGCTCAGATCGCAAAGCCCCATCGCAAAAGCCTCGATTTTCCTCCTGTATAATCACCAGTTTGCTTAAGCCCTAATCAAACGGGAGGACGTTTGCCACAAGCGGAAATTGGAATCATCGGAGGCAGCGGGCTCTATTCCATGCCGGGCCTCACCAAAGTCAAAGAAGTTCGCCTGAAAACGCCGTTCGGCACCCCATCCGATGCCTACATTTGCGGCATACTTGAAGGCCGCAAGGTCGCATTCTTGGCTCGCCATGGACGCGGCCACCGCATCCTGCCCAGCGAACTCAATTTCCGCGCCAACATTCACGGGTTCAAGCAACTCGACGTCGATCGCATTGTCTCCATCTCCGCTGTCGGATCGCTCAAGGAAGAGCACAAGCCCCTGGATTTTGTGATCCCCGACCAGTTCTTCGATCGCACCCGCCATCGCGTGGACACTTTCTTCGGCAACGGAATCGTCGCTCACATCAGCTTTGCCGACCCCGTCTGCGGGGAACTCGCCGGTGTGGTAGAAGCAGCTTGCAAGCAGGCTGGCGTTACCGGCAAGCGCGGCGGAACTTATCTCTGCATGGAGGGGCCACAGTTTTCCACCAAAGCTGAATCGAATGCCTATCGCAGTTTCGGTATGGACGTCATTGGCATGACCAACCTGCAGGAAGCAAAGTTAGCCCGCGAGGCTGAACTTTGCTACGTAACGGTTGCGATGGTCACCGATTACGACTGCTGGCATCCACATCACGATTCAGTGACCGTCGACCAGATCGTCGCGGTACTGATCAAGAATGCCGAAAACGCCTGCAAGGTGGTTCAACAGACCGTGGCCTCAATGCCCAAGACTCGTTCTTGCACGTGCGGATCGGCACTCAGCCACGCAATCCTGACTGACCGCAAAAAGATTCCCGCGGCAACAAAGAAAAGACTGAACCTGATCATCGGAAAATACCTAAAGAAGGGCAGCTAGAGGAGGCAGGGTTTTCATTCGATCGAGCAGTAGCGTTTGTACTGATCACTGGCCACAGCGCACTAATCCTTGAGCCCAGGATCTTACTCCCTGACAAAGGAAACTCATGAGCATACTCGTAGTCGGTTCCGTCGCATTCGATGACGTCTCCTCGCCCTCGGGCAGCGTGAAGAACGTTCTGGCCGGCGCTGCCACCTACTTTTCGCTCTCCGCAAGTTACTTCACGCAAGTACGAATCGTTGCGGTCGTCGGCGATGACTTCGGCCCAGAGCAGGAGAAAGTGTTCCGCGAGCGCGGCATCGACATCCGCGGCATCGAGCGTGCCAATGGGAAGACCTTCCGCTGGGGAGGCACTTACACCGACAATCTGAACGAAGCAAAAACGGACTTCACTCATCTCAATGTCTTCGAGTCGTTCCAACCGCGTATTCCCAAAGAGTACGAGGACTCCGATTTCCTTTTCCTCGCGAATATCCAGCCGACACTCCAGGCCTATGTCCGGCGCAACATGAACCACGTCCGCCTCACCGGCTGCGACACCATGAACTATTGGATCAAGGGCGCGCCAAAGGAACTCGCGGAGACGCTGAAGCTGGTGAACGTCCTTCTGATCAACGATACCGAGGCAAAGATGCTTGCGCACGAGACGAATTTACCGCGCGCCGCCCAGAAGGTTCTTGCTATGGGTCCGCAAGCGCTGGTCATCAAGCACGGCGAATACGGAGCCACGATTTTCTTCCGCGAAGGTGCATTTGGCATCGGACGCCATCCTTTCCGTGCACCCACTCTCCCGATCGACGAAGTCAAAGATCCGACCGGCGCCGGAGACTCCTTCGCCGGCGGCTTCATGGGCTACCTAGCCGCACAGAAAGAATTGAATCGCGAAGTCCTGAAGCGCGCTCTCTTCTATGGCGGAGTTATGGGATCATTCGCCGTCGAGCGCTTCGGCACGGAGCGCCTGCAATCGCTCACCCGCGACGAGATCGACGAGCGTTTCCAGATCTTCCGCGAACTCACACACCTCGAGTAATGTTCATCCTGCACGAAACCGGCTGCCCACCCTTCGGGGTTTTCCGAGGGTGGGAATACAAATCGTCATGCCGAAGTTAACGAAGCACGAAGCGACTTCGCCGAAGTGGGATTCGCAGATCAGTCTCATGGCGTGGCTCGCCACCTGCGTTTCAGTGCTCTCGTTCCTCTTCTACTTTCAGCGCGATGAAATTCTTCTCTACGGCGATGCCATCGCACACATCAACATCGCCCGCCGCGTCTTCGACTCGAAGACGCCAGGCCTTCTGCAACTAGGCACGGTATGGCTTCCGCTGCCCCACCTGCTGATGATCCCGTTCCTCATCTCAATGAAAATGTGGCGTACTGGCGCTGGTGGATCGATCCCGTCAATGGCCGCTTACGTCTTTGGCGTCGTAGGGATTTTTCGCCTTACCCGCAGCGCTCTCTCTGCCGAGGCAGCGACCTACCGGGTCGCCAGCCTCGCTGCCTGGTTCGCCGCCGCAATTTACGCTGCCAATCCGAATCTGATCTATATGCAGTCGACGGCTATGGGAGAGTCCGTCTACCTGGCTTTCTTCATCTGGGCGGTCGCATACTTCACTGACGCTGTTCGCGGTGACGCCAAGGCCTTGACCAAAAGCGCGCTCTGTCTCGCGGGAGCCTGCCTTACTCGCTACGACGGATGGTTCTTGGCTGCAGCGATGGTCGGAGTCGCCATGCTCGAGGCCTTCAGATCAGGAAGCTGGTTCCAGCGCTTGAGTGTGGATGGAGGCGGCATCCGTCCGAATAAGAGCCAGCGCATCCAAGGCGGCACTGGCCAGAAAGGGAAGCAAGGAGTTTCAACTGTTCGCACCCAGCTAATCAAATTCGTACTCGTCGCCGCAGCTGCGCCCGCACTCTGGCTCGCTTACAACGGCATCGTCTATCGCAATCCACTCGAATTCGAAAACGGACCTTATTCCGCCAAAGCCATCGAGCGCAGAACTCAAAGCGCCGGCAATCCCGGGCACCCGGGCAGCGGCAGCCTGGCTGTCTCGGAACTCTACTTCCTGAAAGCCGCACAAAACAACGTGGCCGAAAAGCTATGGCTGCAGCGCGGATGGATTCTCTTGCTTCTGGTCGGCGTCATTGCGGGTCTGATTCTTTGGCGCCACCAGATTGTTGGAACTCTAACCTTGTGGCCACTGCTGTTTCTACTTGTTCCGGTGCCGTTCTACGGCCTCTCTGTCGCCTACGGTGGAGTTCCCATCTTTATTCCGCAATGGTGGCCCTTTACGCATTACAACGCGCGTTACGGGCTGCAACTGCTCCCCGCGTTTTCAATAGGATTAGCGGTCCTCCTGTACGCGATTTTTCGTTCCATCCGCGAAACTCGCCTCCGTGTGGCGAGCGCGTTGGCGCTCGTGGCCTTCGTCGTCGCAAGCTACACGTCCATCTGGCGCTCCGGGCCTATCAGCCTGCGGGAAGCTCAGGTTAATATGCGCACCCGCCATCAGCTCGAGAGGGAACTTGCGGTCTGGCTCGAGCATCTACCCGGGAATACCACCGTCCTGATGTACCTCGGCGATCACGTAGGAGCTGTCCAGCAGTCTGGCATCCCACTAAGTCGCACCATCAATGAGGGCAATCATCGCGTCTGGAAACAGCCCACCGATCCCGAAGGTCTTTGGGAGCGCGCCCTCGCCAATCCATCGCAATACGCTGACTATGTGCTCGCCTTTGAAGGCGATCCGGTTTGGAAAGCCGTCCACGATCTAAAGCTTCAGGAGATCGTCGACATTCATGTTTCTGGACAAGCGCGGGCCGTCCTTTACCGCGCTCGGTAATCATCCGGGTTAACGAAAACAGTCCGTTCGCGATGATAAAATCCGGCCATCCGAAGATTTGGACGCGTCCCAAACCCCGCATGAACTGGCAACATTTCGTCGATCTAATCCACCGGGAAATCTCCAGCGGCATCGTCAGTAGTTCTTTGTATCGGCTGTTATTGGCTGCGATTCTCGGAGGGGCCATCGGTCTGGAACGCGAGTTCAAGCATCGCCCTGCCGGCCTGCGCACCAACATGTTCATTTGCTTCGGGGCAGCCCTGTTCACGCTTCTATCAAGGGGCCTGGCTGCGGAGCCATCCGACTACACTCGAATCGCAGCACAGATTATTCCTGGCATTGGTTTCATCGGCGCCGGCTCAATCATTCATACACGCGGTCTAACTACCGGCCTCACGACGGCAGCTACCATCTTCGTCGTAGCTTCTGTCGGCATGGCCGCTGGCGGAGGTCTTTATCTCACCGCGATATTTGCCACGGCCATCGTGCTGGGCGCTCTTTTTCTGTTGGGCTATGTGGAAGAAACTTTTAACATCAAACTCTTAATCAAGAGCTATGAGGTTACCGGAAACAGCGTCGAGGAAATCAGCCGCGAGGTTACCCGCATTCTTGAGCCTCATCATCGCCTGATGCAGAACATGCTCACAGGAGAAACCGGCCAGCACGTGCGCCTGCAATTTGATGTTGAAGGTTGTTCTGGCGAGCAAGATGTATTGTTCGGCCAGTTAAAAGCGTCCACGGTATTCGGCACCGCGATTTCGCTAGGACGGGTGGAACGCGAGTGAAGGCCAATGGTCGCAGCATTTCTTTCGTGAAGGCGAGCGCCTGCGGCAATGACTTCTTGCTGATCGACGCCTCGCTGGCACCTCCAGATATCAAGGCCTTTACCCGCCGCATCTGCGACCGCCACAACGGCGTCGGAGCTGACGGCGTCGAGTGGATGGCTCCTCACTTTTCCGCCGATGTTGAAATTAAGCTGATCAACGCGGATGGCTCCCGTGCCGAAATTTCTGGCAACGGCACGCGCTGCGTCGCAGCCTACGTTTGTGCCATGCATGAGAAGGATCGCGTCTCGATCCTGACTGGTGCGGGAACGAAAGTCTGCTCGCTAACTTCCCGGCGCGATTCCGAATACGAATTCGAAACTGAACTTGGAAAGCCGACGATCGACCCTGAACTCGTTGTGCAGGTACCGTCGGGAACATTCCGGGGAATTCCCGTGGTGATGGGCAATCCGCACTATGTCATCTTCGTGGATGAGTTCACTCGAAACTGGCAGGCACAGGCCGCTGAGATTCAGAGCCAGCCGCAGTTTCCCCAAGGCGTGAATGTCGAATTCGTAAGAGTTGACAGTAAGTTCGATATTCGCGTTCGATTCTTTGAACGCGGCGCGGGCGAAACGCAGTCGTCCGGGACTGGCTCTTCCGCATCCGCCGCGGCTGCAATGTCCCTCGGGCGCACCACTTCACCAGTCAAGGTTCACGCTCCGGGTGGCACGCAAACGGTTCGCCGCGTCGGCGATAATATTGTTCTGCGCGGTCCGGCGCGATTGATCTGCCGGGGAGAATTCTTTCTGAGCGGATTCAACGATCTCTGCTGAACCATGCCGAACGCGCACACCCAACTCGTGAAGCCGCCAGCTCTTCGCACCGGCGACACCGTTGCAATTGTCGCTCCTGCCAGCAACATCAAGCAGGCTGACCTTGAGGCCGGCTACGATGCCCTGCGACGCGCCGGATACAAGCCTCTTTATCTCAATACGATTCTCGATCGCGATGTATTCTTCGCGGGTTCGGCGCAACGCCGTCTCGCTGAACTGGAGGTCATGTTTGAGCGTGAGGATGTTCGAGCCGTCCTCTGTGCGCGGGGTGGCTATGGTGCAAACTACCTCCTTTCGCAACTCGATCTCGGCAAAATCAAGGCTCAACGCAAGATATTCATCGGCTACAGCGATGTCACCTGCTTGCTGACGCTCTTTGCCGATGCAGGCCTGGTCTCATTCCACGGACCGATGGCCGCAAAGGACTGGTCGCACGATGGAGGAGTAGATCTTCCATCATGGCAACTTGCTCTTTCGCAATCCGCGCCGTGGAACGTCCCATTAAACTCAGAAGCGACTAGCCTCGTCGCGGGTGAAGCGGAAGGTATCCTCTACGGTGGTTGCCTTTCCATCCTTGTTGCATCGCTCGGTACACCGTACGAGATCAAAACGGCAGGAAAGATTCTGTTCATAGAAGACGTTGCTGCGAAGCCGTATCAGATCGACCGCATGCTCATGCAACTTAAACTCGGCGGCTATCTCGATGAAGTTCGCGGCATGATCTTCGGAGAGATGCTCGACTGCGTTCAAAGCTCAACGCAGGCCTACACTCTTCAGGAAGTAATCAAGCGAATCGTCGACGATCTTGGCGTTCCTGTAGCTTTCGGCGTGAAATCGGGACATGTCTCGGCCGGCAATATCACGCTCCCGTTTGGTCTGGGAGCCAAACTTGAAGTGCAAGCGAATCAGGTCAAATTGAGAATTCTGGAGTCAGCTGTGACAGTGTGAGGAGCAGGGCTAATCATCACAGCATGGAAATACCGTGAAAGAGCGGCCCTTCCAGGGCCGCTTTAAAGCCACAAAAGATATGGGGCTTTAGCCCCAGCGACATTCAAGGCATGACGCAAAAACACATCCATCTCATCGGCATCTGCGGAACCGCGATGGCTTCTCTCGCGGGCATGCTAAGACAGCGCGGATTCCGCGTGACGGGTTCCGACGCGGCTGCTTATCCGCCGATGTCCGATTTCCTTCGCGAACTCGACATCCCTGTCGCCCAGCCTTTCGATGCGAGGAATCTCGAACCAAAACCGGATCTCGTGGTGATCGGCAATGCAATCTCCCGGGGCAACGTGGAACTCGAGCATGTGCTCGATCAACGCCTTGAGTTTTGCTCCCTGCCGCAATTGCTGCACAACGAATTCCTCGTCGGTAAAGAAGTGCTCGTCGTCGCCGGAACACACGGCAAGACCACCACGACGTCGATGCTCGCTTGGATATTTCAGTCCGCTGGCCTTGATCCCTCCTTCCTCATTGGGGGCATTGCCGAAAATTTCGGTTCCAGTTTTCATCTCGGCGAGGGCAGGCACTTCATTCTCGAGGGCGATGAATACGACACCGCCTTCTTCGACAAAGGACCGAAATTCCTTCACTACTTTCCTGACGCCATCATTCTTACCTCAGTCGAATTCGACCACGCTGACATCTACAAAGACCTAGATGCCGTCGAGACTGCATTCAAACGCCTGGTAAATCTGATTCCGCGTCGAGGCAAGATCGTCGCCTTCGACGGGGCCGCCGGAGATGTCGCAGAGAGCGCAAGTCTTGAACGCTGTTTGGCGAAGGCGTTCTGTCCTGTCGAGCGTTATGGCGCTGGCCAGCGTACAAACTGGAAAGTGACCAACCTCCGCCTTGATCCAGAACTCACTACCTGGACCGTGCTGCACAACGGAGAGCATTTCGCCGATTTTGAATTCGCACTTGCCGGTGAATATAACGTATGGAATGCGACGGCTGCTGCGGCGTTGGGATCATCATGTGGTATTGCGAAACAGGCCATCGTTGATGCGCTCAAGACCTTCAAGAGCGTGAAGCGCCGGCTGGAGGTAAAAGCGCAAGTCAACGGCATCACCATCATCGACGACTTCGCACATCACCCGACCGCAATCGCGGGCACGCTGAAGGCTCTCCGTGCTCGTTATGCCGGGGCGCGTCTTTGGGCCGTTCTCGAGCCGCGCTCCAATACGCTACGCCGTCGCATCCTGCAGAGTGACCTCGCGCATAGTCTTGCGCAGGCCGATCAGGTTGTCGTCGCCAACGTCTTTCGTTCTGAAGCTGTTCCTGAGAACGAGCGTCTGGAACTGCCGGCCTTAGCAGCTGAGATCAAGCAAAACGGACGTCCAGCACGGCTTCTTGCTGATGCTGACACAATCGTTCAAACTATCGCACCTGAACTCCACAGTGGAGACGTTGTCGCCATTCTCTCAAACGGGGGCTTCGGTGGCATTTATGAAAAACTCCCTGCGCGCTTACGTGAACTGGCGGAGAAAAGATGATCTTCTCAACGCATCCGGGCAATAGGGGTAGCAAGCATGATTCGTATCGGGGCACGCCTTCAGGCGTGCCGAAGAAGATCTGCGATAAGCGCGCCTTTAGGCGCTGCCCAGCGTGGGCAGCAATCATCACTGCTGTCCTTGCGACTTGCCTTGCATGCGCAGCATCAGCTCAGTCACAGCCTGTCGCCTACACCGTTGCTCTCGCCTCTCCCGAGCAACATCTCGTCGAAATCCAGGTCACTCTTCCTCCAGGCGCTGCCGATCGTGAACTGCAACTCCCGGTCTGGAACGCTCTCTACCAGGTCCGCGACTTCGCGCAGTTCATCAACTGGATTCGCGCTGCGGACACGTCAGGCCGTTCTCTTCCGCTGACGCAAGTCAATTCAAGCCGATGGCAGATTCACAATGCTTCGAACGGAGCAAAGATCGATTACCAAGTTTATGTCGATTCTTTCGGTCCATTCGGCGCCCAACTGAACGCGCATCACGCCTTCTTTAATCTGGCGCAGATCTTGATGCATCCGGTCGATGCCCGTAACTCGCCGATGGCGGTACGCTTCAAGGACATCCCTGCTGATTGGCACATTGCGACTCCGCTGAAGTCAGACCACGAGGAATATTTCGCCGATAACTATGATCGCCTCGTCGATTCTCCGGTAGAAATCAGCGCTTTCCACGAAGCTGACTTCGACGAATCGGGCGGGCATTTTCGCGTCATCATCGACGCTGATCGCGCTGACTACGATTCCGACAAGGTCGTTGCGTCAGTGCGCAAGATTGTCGCCGCCGCGATCTCCTGGATGAACGATCGTCCTTTCGACACGTACACATTTTTCTATCATTTCCCGCGCGGGCCAGCTGGAGGTGGCATGGAGCATGCTTACTCGACCGCCATCGACATCAACGCCGAGACCATCAGCCGGACGCTCTATCCAGTCAACGCGGTTACTGCGCATGAGTTTTTCCATCTGTGGAATGTGAAGCGCATTCGTCCGCAAACGCTGGAGCCCATTGACTACACCAAGGAAAACTACACACGGGCTCTTTGGTTCAGCGAGGGCGTGACCAGCACGGTAGAAGAAATCATCCAGCTTCGTGCGGGCCTGACCGACGAAAAGCAATACCTCGGGAACATCGGCGACCAGATTAGCGAGCTTGAGCATCGCCCGGCGCACCTTACGCAATCTGCCGAGTCTTCAAGCCTTGATGCGTGGCTTGAGGGACTCAATTACTATCGTCGTCCCGAGCGGAGCATTTCGTATTACAACAAGGGCGAACTGCTCGGCATCATGCTGGATCTGGCAATTCGTCAGGCCAGCCACGATCAGGCGTCACTGCGCGACGTCATGCAGTGGATGAACCTGAATTACGCGAAGAAAGGGCGCTACTTCGACGACTCCAAG
>Ga0126371_10001398_pt1 | contig 20398 bp, 20 predicted proteins | sample PanSoiMetaPlot_4_FD_110145 | JGI IMG/M metagenome (GOLD analysis project Ga0126371, IMG submission 110145) | Tropical forest soil microbial communities from Panama - MetaG Plot_4 | ecosystem: Environmental > Terrestrial > Soil > Tropical forest > Bulk soil | place: Panama | collected 2016-02-17 | reverse complement strand
GGCGAGGCCCATGAGGTGGGTCTCTTGGCCGTCCTCGCAGGCCATTCGAAATTGCCGGCCGTTGATCGTCACGCTGACATGGGCCATCGCCAAATTCTCCGACCGAACGGTCACCGCAACGTCGCCGCCCTCATCTCGCGGGCGCGGATCGGCGTGTCAAGCGTCGTGGGCATCAAGCACTGAGCGGATGGTCTCCATGGCGATGTCGAGCCGGCGCGCGACCTCACGATTCGTGGCCTCGAGACGCCGGGTATGGGCGGCCTGGGCATCAAGATCGGCCGCAAGTTTGGAACGATCGGTGCCCAGAGCCTGCACCTGTGCGGCGAGCCGGTCCTCACCGCGATCATGTTCGCGCCGCCGCTCGACCGCGGCTTCGAGCGCGTCGAGCGCGGCAAGCAGCCGGGACGTGGCAGCTTCGACCGCACTGGGGGCATCGCTCTCACGTGCCACGTTCGCGCGCGGCGGGACGTCGTGCGAACTGTCTGGATACGCCATCTTACGCAAGACCTTGCACCGGCGCGCTCGCGTCGCCTCTGCCTATCGGCTGACCCGCGGGCCTCGCCTGCGCCCCCGGTTGGGTCCACGCCATTGTGCGGGCTGCCGCCCGCGACCTCAATAGGTCAAGGCACTTACACGCAGAAATTCATGCGAACCACGGGCTGTGCGTCGCCCCCGCGGCGGCGGATTGACACCAGGACTTCCCGTGCTATCAGTCCGCCTCCTCGCAGGGTGGAAGCCTCGAAGAGCGGCCGTCGCCGGCGACGGCCGGATCGAGCGATGAACCACAAGCGTGCCATTCCGCGCGACCCTCCGGCGGGGCCCACGAGGAGCGCCCCGCTGGCCGCGTCTGCGATCAATCGATCCCCGCGCATCCTGGCGTTGCCTCTCGGCCGACGCGCGGCCGCGGGAGGCACTCGGCCACCTCCGGAATCAGACGCAACAAAGTCGGGCGAGGAACCAGAGGCTTGAGCGCCGCCTATCTATAACGACTCAGTGGCCCGCGGGGGGCCCCTAGACAACGAGGAGTGCCACCATGTCGGTTCGTGTCGCCATCAACGGGTTCGGTCGCATCGGCCGCAACGTGCTGCGCGCCATCGTCGAGGGTTCACGCCACGACATCACGGTCGTGGCGCTCAATGATCTCGCGCCCGTCGACACCAATGCGCATTTGCTGCGTTTCGATTCGGTTCATGGCCGCTTTCCGGGTCCGGTCACGGTCGAGGGCGACACGATCGATTGCGGGACCGGCCCGATCAAAGTGACAGCGATCAAGGACCCGGCGTCCTTGCCATGGAGCGATCTCGGCATTGATGTGACGCTTGAATGCTCGGGCATCTTCACCGCCAAAGAGAAGGCGAGCGCCCATCTCAAAGCCGGGGCTAAACGCGTCCTCGTCTCGGCGCCGGCGGACGGCGCCGATCTCACGGTGGTGTATGGCGTCAATCATGACAAACTGACCAGCGGCCATCTCGTGGTCTCGAATGCGTCGTGCACGACCAATTGTCTGGCGCCGGTCGCCAAGGTGCTCAACGACGCGATCGGAATTGCGAAGGGGTTCATGACCACGATCCATGCCTATACCAATGATCAGCCCACCCTCGACGGGGTCCACAAAGATCTCTATCGGGGCCGCGCGGCCGCGTTATCGATGGTTCCGACCTCGACCGGGGCGGCCAAGGCCGTGGGCCTGGTCCTACCGGAGCTCGCCGGCAAGCTCGACGGCGTGGCGATCCGCGTTCCCACGCCCAACGTATCGGTGGTCGATTTCAAATTCGTGGCCAAGCGCGCGACCACCAAGGAAGAGGTGAATGCCGCGGTGACGCGCGCGGCCGAACAGCAACTCAAGGGCATCCTGGGTTATACCGTCGACAAAAATGTTTCGATTGATTTCAATCATGATCCCCGTTCGTCGATCTTTCACATCGATCAAACCAAGGTTTTAGATGGGACCCTGGTGCGCGTGATGTCGTGGTATGACAATGAATGGGGCTTTTCCAATCGCATGATCGATACCGCGGTCGCGATGGGCAAGTTGATCTGAGGGGCGCGGATGGTAGGCGGATTTTGCACCCTTGAGGACGCCGCGCTCGCCGGCAAGCGCGTGCTGTTGCGGGTCGACCTCAACGTGCCGATGAAGAATGGTGCGGTCAGCGACGCCACTCGCCTCGAGCGGGTGACCCCGACCATTGCCGAGATCGCAGACAAAGGCGGCAAGGTGATTTTGCTCTCGCATTTGGGCCGGCCCAAGGGCAGAGATGCCGCGCTGTCGCTGCGGCCGGTGGCGACGGCGCTCGCAGCGATGCTCAACCGTCCGGTCGGATTTGTGGAGGACTGCGTCGGGCCGGCCGCGCACGCCGCCGTGGCGGCGATGCAGCCCGGTGATATTGTGTGTTTGGAGAACACCCGCTTTCATGGCGGCGAGGAGAGCAACGATCAGGCATTCGTGGCCGCGCTGGCAGAGCTCGGCGATCTATGGATCAACGATGCGTTTTCGGCCGCACACCGCGCCCACGCGTCGACCGAAGGCCTTGGCCACCTCTTGCCGGCATACGCGGGACGGGCGATGCAGGCGGAGCTTCACGCACTCGGCAAAGCCCTTGAAACACCTGAGCATCCGGTCATGGCCATTGTCGGCGGGGCCAAGATCTCGACGAAACTCGCGTTGCTGCGCCATCTGATCGAGAAGGTCGACTTTCTTGCCATTGGGGGCGGGATGGCCAACACGTTTCTTGCCGCCCAGAAAACGTCCGTCGGCAAGTCGCTCGCCGAGCCCGATCTGGCACCGACCGCGCGCGAAATCCTGACTGCGGCTGACCGAGCGCATTGCGAGATCGTTCTGCCCACGGACGCAGTGGTGGCGCAGGCGCTTGCGGCCCATGTGGCGTCGCACATCGTGCCGATTGACGCTGTCCCGGCCGACGCCATGATTCTCGATCTGGGTCCGCGCAGTGCGGCGTTGGTGATTTCGGTGCTCGCCCGCGCCAAGACGCTGCTGTGGAACGGCCCTGTCGGCGCCTTCGAGATTGAGCCCTTCGATACCGCCACCATTGAAATCGCGGAGGCAGCGGCTGAACTCACGGCGGCCCGCAAGTTGTTGTCCATCGCCGGTGGCGGCGACACCGTTGCGGCGCTCAACCGGGCCGGCGTGACGTCGCGTTTTTCCTATGTGTCGACGGCGGGCGGCGCGTTCCTCGAGTGGCTCGAGGGCCGCGCACTGCCCGGCGTCGAAATTTTGCAAGCCAAGCCCCGCAAGTAGACAAAACGCTGCGGGTGTGACCAGGCGACAACGAGGAGGGTGCGGTGAACCTCAAGGAACTCAACAAGATCGCCCGGGCCATGACGGCGCCGGGTCGAGGCCTTTTGGCCGCCGACGAATCGACGGGCACAATCAAACGGCGTTTCGACGCCATCGGTGTCGAATCCACCGTGGACAATCGTCGCGACTACCGCGAGCTGTTATTCCGCGCGACAGACGGCATGCGGCCTTACATCTCCGGGGTCATTCTCTTTGACGAGACCCTTCGCCAGTCCGCGCGCGACGGGACCCCTCTCGTCAAGATCATCGAGCAAGCCGGGGCGCTCCCCGGCATCAAGGTCGATCTGGGCGCAAAGGCGATGGCCGGCTTTCCTGACGAAGTCCTCACCGAGGGGCTTGATGGGCTGCGCGAGCGGCTCGTCGAGTACCGCGGTCTTGGGGCCAAGTTCGCCAAATGGCGCGCCGTCATCACGATCGGCGACGGAATTCCGACCTTTGGGTGCATCAAGGCTAACGCGCATGCGCTCGCCCGCTATGCGGCGCTCTGCCAGGAGCAATCAATCGTCCCCATTGTGGAGCCCGAAGTTCTGATGGAGGGCGATCATGACATCGGTCGCTGCGCTGCGGTGACCGAGTGGGTGCTCAAGACGGTGTTTGCCGAGCTCTATGAGGCCCGCGTGGCGCTCGAGGGCATGGTGCTCAAACCCAACATGGTGATCCCGGGCAAAAAGGCCGCCAAACAGGCTTCGGTCGCCCAGGTCGCCGAAGCCACCATCCGGGTGCTCAAAGCCTGCGTGCCGGTCGCCGTTCCGGGGATCGCCTTCCTGTCCGGCGGCCAGTCCGACGAGGAAGCGACAGCGCACCTTGACGCCATGAACAAGATCGGCGGGCTGCCATGGCCGCTGAGCTTCTCGTATGGGCGGGCCTTGCAAGCCGCGCCGCAATCCGCCTGGCGGGGCAAAAATGACAACGTGGCGGCTGCCCAACGCGCGTTCGTGCATCGCGCGCGCATGAACAGTCTTGCGGCTCTCGGCCGATGGACGGTCGAGCTTGAGAAGCAGGCTGCTTGAGCCGCGCCGGGCGCTCTTGCGTCGCGCGGAGCGCCCGGCGGCTTAAGCCGCCGCGCCCCCATGATCTTGCGCCAGTCCGCAAGCGAAAGTGAGCCGCTGGGCCCGCAGCTTTATATTGTGACGCCCCCGGTCAATGATGCGCGCCGGTTGGCGGCAAGCCTGGAGGCTTTGCTCGATGCCGGCGAGGTGGCGGCCCTGCTGTTGCGCTCGACAGCCGCCGACGAGGCCCTGATGCGTCGCCACGTCGACACCATCGCGCCACTGACAAGCTGCCGCGGCACCGCGCTCATGGTCGAGGCAATGCCCGAACTTGCCGCCCGTACGGCCGCCGACGGCACCCATGTTCCCGATCTCGCCGGACTGTCGGCAGCCCTCAAAATTCTCAAACCCGACCGCATTGTTGGGGCGGGTGGCCTCAAGACTCGCCACGACGCCATGGTGGCCGGCGAGATGGGAGCCGACTATGTGATGTTTGGCGAGCCGGATGCGACCGGACGCCGGCCGAGTCTCGAGGCGCTGGTCGAGCGCGTGGCGTGGTGGGCCGAGTTGTTCGAACCGCCCTGCGTGGGATTTGCGACAAGCCTCGAGGAGGTGTCGCGGTTGGTCGCGGCCGGCGCCGACTTCATCGCGGCTGCCGAACTTGTCTGGCAGGACGCGGACGGTCCCGCTTCGGGACTAAGAGCGCTTGCGGCCCGGCTGGGAACCGGGGAGACGGTGTAATGTCAAGCTGCTGGCCGCGAGGCGTGCTGCTTCTCGCCGGCGCGATCGTCGCGACGACGCCGGCCGCCTGGGCGCAGGTCGGTCCTTCCGCGCAACCGCAAGTTCGGCCAGCCACGCCGGCCGCGCCTCCCCGTTCGGTCCACAAACCGGTGATGCAACCGCTGCCGTTCACCGACAAAGGTCAGCCGTTCGGCGCGGCGCCGCCCGCGGCGCCTGCGCCCGCACCCGGCGCGGGGCCCGAACCCGACATCGCCTACGGGGCCTATCAGGAGGGCCATTTCCTGACCGCGCTGCGGGTCGCGACGCGACGTGTCAACGAGAAGGCCGACCCCAAGGCCATGACCCTGCTCGGGTGGCTCTATGCCAACGGCGAAGGGGTCCGCAGCGACGACCAGATCGCGCTCTCGTGGTATAAACTTGCCGCCGACCGCGGCGACCGCGAGGCGATGTTTGAACTGGCCATGTTTCGGCTGCGCGGTCGTGGCGGGCCGCGCGACCGCGACGCCGCGGTCGCCCTGTTGGAGCGTGCGGCGAGCCTCGGCCATATCGCCGCAATCTATAATCTCGCCCTGCTCTATCTCGGCGGCCAGGAACTTCCGCGCGATTTTGCCAAGGCAGCCGCTCTGCTGCGGCCGGCGGCCGATGCCGGCAGTCCGGAAGCCCAATATGCCCTGGCGACCCTCTATAAGGAGGGTCGCGGGGTCCCGCAGGACGTTGCCGAGGCCGTCAAGCTGCTCGGCGCGGCTGCCCAGGCAGGCAATCTCGACGCCGTGGTCGAATTTGCCATCGCGCTCTTCAACGGCTCGGGCATTGCCAAGGATGAGGCCCGTGCGGCCGGGTTTTTCGTCAAGGCCGCGCTGCGCGGCAGCCCGATCGCGCAGGATCGGCTGGCGCGCATTCTGTCGGCGGGGCGGGGGTTGCCGGCCGACCCGGTCGCGGCGGCCAAATGGCATATCATCTCCAAAGCGGGCGGCGAAAGTGATCCCTCCCTCGACGTCTTCGTCGAGCGGCTCCCGCCGGAGCAGCGCCAAGCGGGCGAACAGGCCGCCAAGCTCTGGCTCACGCGGTCGTCGGCGCCGCGGACCTAACGCGCCAGCCGACGGTCGGGAAGCCAGGGGCGCTTGCCGGGCGCCTCACCGCCTCGCGCAGCCGGCCTGCGAAATGTTGTGCGCCGGGCGCCGAAATCCCCTAGAGATCTGCCACGACCTCCGGAATGCGCGATGCCCCACTCCGCGACCCTCAATGTCATGATCAATGCCGCCAGGAAGGCCGCACGCAGCCTCAAGCGCGACTTTGGCGAGGTTGAACGCTTGCAGGTCTCGGTTAAGGGGCCGGGAAACTTTGCGTCCGCCGCGGATCACCGTGCTGAGGAAATCCTGCGCGAGGCGCTGGCCAAGGCCCGACCCGGATACGGGTTCCTGGGCGAGGAGGGCGGTCGGGTGGAGGGATCCGACGGGACCCATACCTGGATCGTCGATCCGCTCGACGGGACCACCAATTTTCTGCATGGCATTCCGCAATTTGCGATCTCGATTGCGCTCGAGCGCGACAAGGCGATTGTGGCCGGACTGGTCTACAATCCGGCCACCGACGAGCTGTTCACGGCCGAGCGCGGCAAGGGGGCGGTTCTCAATGACCGAAGGTTACGGGTGGCCGCGCGCCACCGCCTGATCGACACCGTGGTGGCGTGCGGGCTGCCGCATACGGGCCGAGGCGATCTGGCGCAATTTCGCCGGGAATTTGCGCAGGTTCAGGACAAGGTCGCCGGATTGCGGCGGTTTGGGGCCGCGGCGCTCGATCTGGCATGGGTCGCGGCCGGGCGCTTTGACGCGATCTGGGAGCGCGACCTGGCGGCCTGGGACATGGCGGCGGGGTTGTTGATGGTTCGCGAAGCGGGCGGCTACGTCACCGACCTCGACGGCGGCGATGCGATGCTCGAGAAGGGTCACATCGTCGCCGGCAACGAAGCCATTCATGCGGCACTCTTGAGATTGCTCAAGGCAAGCGGCTCGGACTAACGATGGGGTGGATCCGCGACCTTTGGGTCTTTCCTTGCGATTGGTATGTAAGATCGCCGACGCGCGTGCTAGCTAAGTGAAATCGGAGCTCCAACGGCGGCCCATGACCAAAGACCTCGATCCGTTCAAGTTGTCGTCACCGCGCATTTTTCTGGTGCGAATGACGGTATTTCTCATTCTCGGCTTTCTCATCGCCGTGATCCTCTACAAGCAGATCTGGGCGGCCTTCCTGGCCAATCCGGGCTTGAATGCGCTCATTATCTGCGTGCTCCTGATCGGGATCATCCTGGCGTATCGTCAGGTGATTCGCCTGTTTCCGGAGGTCGCGTGGGTCAATAGCTTCCGGCTCGCCGATCCGGGGTTGGTGAGCGCGCGGCCGCCGGTGCTGCTCGCCCCGATGGCTGCGATTCTCGGGGACCGCCCCGGCCGCATGGCCATCAGCGCGCAGACCATGCGCGGGCTTCTTGATTCGATTGCCACGCGCTTGGACGAGGCACGCGACATTTCCCGCTACATGACCGGGCTCTTGGTCTTTTTAGGCCTGCTCGGCACCTTCTGGGGCTTGATCGAGACCGTCGGGTCGGTCGGCAAAGTCATTGACGGATTGAAAGTCGGCGGGGATGCGGGGGCGGTCTTCGACGCCCTCAAGGAAGGTCTCGCGGCGCCGCTTGGCGGCATGGGAATTTCATTTTCGTCGTCACTGTTCGGGCTCGCGGGATCGCTGGTACTGGGCTTTCTCGACCTGCAAACGAGCCAGGCGCAGAACCGGTTCTACCTCGACCTTGAGGACTGGCTCTCGACCACGGTGCGCGACCTGGAGGTCGCGGCGCATCCGGTGAACGACAGCGTTCGTTCCCAAGATTTCATGGCAGCGATCGAGCGGCTCAAGGAAGCGCTCGCAGACGGCGGCTCAAGCAAAGCGTCGACGACCGCCATGGCCAGTCTGGCGGAGGCCATTCATGGGCTCGTCAATCACATGCGCACCGAACAGCAGATGATCCGTGATTGGGCGGACGCGCAAGCGATCCAACAACGCGAAGTCCAACGTTTGCTCGCGCAGATTGCCCATGAGGAGCCGCAGAAAGTTTGATCATGGCACTCGCTCGCACCCGCCGCGATGGCGGCATGAACTACTGGCCAGGGTTCGTCGACGCGTTGTCGACGTTGATCCTTGGCATCATCTTTTTGCTCTCGGTGTTCGTCGTGGTGCAATTCTTCCTGTCTCAGGAAGTCACCAATAAGGATACGGTGCTCTCCCGCCTCAACGCGCAGATCGCGCAGCTCACCGAGCTCTTATCGATGGAGAAGTCCGGCAAGTCTAGTCTTGAGGACACGATCGCGACATTGCGCGCCGGGCTCGCTGCAGCCGAAGGCGAGCGCAATCATTACCGCGACCTGGTTGCTGGCGCCGGCTCCGGGGCTGCGTCGGCGGAAGGCAAGGTCAGCGCGCTCAGCAAGGACCTCGATACCGAGAAGCAGGTTTCGGCGCGGGCGCTGTCCCAGATCGAGCTGCTCAATCAACAAATCGCGGCGTTGCGCCGGCAGCTCGCCTCGCTCGAGGACGCGCTTGAAGCCTCCGAGAAGAAGGATAAGGAGTCGCAGGCGCGCATTGCCGACCTCGGCCAGAGGCTCAACGTCGCGCTCGCCCAGCGGGTGCAGGAGCTGGCGAAATACCGGTCCGAGTTCTTCGGCCGGCTACGCTCGGTGCTGGGTAGCCGCCCTGACATCCGGGTGGTTGGTGACCGCTTCGTGTTTCAGTCGGAGATTCTCTTCGACAGCGGATCGGCGTCGCTGCGCAGCGACGCCTACGGCGAGCTTGATTCGCTCGCCAATGCGATCATGGAGCTGGAAAAGCAGATCCCCTCGGACCTTGCCTGGGTGTTGCGTGTCGATGGCCACACCGACGTGCGGCCGATCTCAAGCCCGCAGTTTCCCTCGAATTGGGAGCTCTCGGCAGGCCGCGCCATCGCGGTCGTGCAATACCTGGTCGGCAAGGGCGTTTCGCCCCAGCATCTGGTCGCGGCGGGCTTTGGCGAATTTCAGCCACTTGACACCGAAACGACCGACGACGCCTATCGGCGCAATCGGCGAATCGAGCTGAAGCTGACCGAGCGTTGAGCGCTTGTCGAGCTCGGTCAGCCTTCGCGGCTACCGCCCGGCCGACGAAACCGCGGCCATCGAATTGTGGCGGCGCACGTGGCAGCACGCCTACCCGGCGATCGATTTTTCCGCCCGGCTCGCGTGGTGGCAGGCGCGCTGGCGCGGCGAGCTTGTGGGCCGGGCCCGGGTCAGGGTTGCAGAGATCGATAACGACCTCGTCGGCTTCGTGACCGTGGATCGCAACGGCTACGTCGATCAGATCGTGGTCGCGCCGGAGGCCTGGGGATCCGGTGTCGCCAACGCACTGATCGCGGAGGCCAAGCGCCTGTCTCCAAGCGGCCTCAAGCTGCACGTCAACGTCGACAATGCCCGGGCCATCGGGTTTTACCGCAAGCACGGCTTTACGGCCGCGGGCAACGACTTCAATCCGCACTCGGGCGCCCCCGTCCTGATCATGCGCTGGCACGAAACCGAAAGCGACGATCCCTCCCCGGCCGGCCCCGCCGGCGGCGGTTAACCTTTACGGGGTCGCAGCGAGCCGTTTCGTCGCGGCCTTGCGGCAGGCGGTGATGGCGAGCACGAGGCCTAGGCAATCTCGAATTGCAGCTTGGCGAGCCGGGCGTAGAGGCCGCCTGCGGCGACCAGGCTCGTATGCGTCCCCTCCTCGACGATCCGCCCCTGATCCATCACCAGGATGCGATCGCATGACAGCACAGTGGCGAGCCGGTGCGCGATGATGAGTGTGGTGCGGCCCTGCATCAATTGTTTGAGTGCTGCCTGAACCAAGGTCTCGCTTTCGGCATCGAGCGAGGAGGTCGCTTCGTCGAGCAACAGCAATGGGGCGTCGCGCAAGACCGCGCGGGCGATGGCAATGCGCTGCCGCTGCCCGCCCGAGAGCGTGATACCGCGTTCTCCGATCGGCGTGTCGTAACCCTGCGCGAGCCGCAAAATGAATTCCTCGGCGAGCGCCATGCGGGCGGCTTGTTGGATGTCCGCGAAGCTGGCGTCAGGGCGGCCGAAACGGATGTTGTCGGCGATTGAACCCGCAAACACCGTGGCGTCCTGCGGCACGAGCGCGATCTGGCGGCGGAACTCGGCGGGATTAAGCTCCGTGAGCGGCACGCCATCAAACCTCACCGTACCCGAAACCGGGTCATAGAACCGCAGGATCAGGTGGAAGATCGTGCTCTTGCCGGCCCCGGAAGGACCGACAACAGCGAGTTTCTCGCCGGGGTGGACTGCAAACGTGACGCCGTCAAGAACGGCGCCGGCAACGTGGGTCGGATAGGCGAAATGCACCGCCTCGAAGGCGACTTCCCCGCGGGCCGGCAGCGGCAAGGCAATCGGCCGGCTCGGCGCGACGATCGCCGGCTTGATGGCGAGGATTTCGGCAATTCGTTCGGCGGCCCCCGAGGCCAGGGCAAATTCGCCCCAGACCTGACTGAGTTCGCCGAGCGCGCCGGCTGCAAACACGGCGTAGAGCAGGAACTGGCCGAGGCGCCCGGCGGTCATTCGCGCGGCGAGCACGTCCTGCGCACCGATCCACAGAATGACAACCACGCTGGCAAACACCAGGAAGATGACGATCGCAGTGAGCACCGCACGCGCGCGCGCCGACTGCCTGGCCGCCACAAAAGCCCGCTCGACCGCCTCGGAAAACCGCGCGATGGCCAGCACCTCATTGGTAAACGCTTGCAGGATTCGCGCCGCCCCAATGAGCTCGGTCGCATAGGCGGACGCGTCGGCGAGCTTGTCCTGGGCGCCGCGAGAGCGCCGCCGCACGGCCCGCCCGAAGGCGACGAGGGGAAGCACGATGACCGGGATCGCGAGCAGCACCAGCACGGAGAGCCGCACGCTGGTGACCACCATCATCAGACTGGCGCCCAGGAACAGCACGAGATTGCGTAGCGCAATGGAAACGGAAGCGCCGACCGTCGCCTTGATCTGGGTCGCGTCGGCGGTCAGGCGGGAGAGCACCTCACCGGTTTTGGCGGTATCGAAAAACGCGGCCGAAAGGCCGGTGACATGCGCGAACACCGCCGAGCGCAGGTCGGCCACGACGCGTTCACCCAACGTCGTGACCACGTAGTAGCGCAGCGCGCTGGCCCCGGCCAGGATCGCCGCAACCGCAATCATGGCGGAAAAATATCGGTCGATGAGCCCCACGCGATCGGCCGAAAAGCCGAAATCGATCATCCGCCGCACCGCAATCGGCACCACCAGCGTCGCCCCCGCGGCGACAAGCAGCGCGAGCAGGGCCACCAGCACGTGGCCGCGGTAGCGCAGCACGTAGGGAAAGAGCGCCATAAGCGGCGACAGCCGCACGCGGCGGCCGGGCGAGAGGTCGCGCAGTGGCGTGGTGTCTTCGGCCGTCCCCAGTCCGCGGCCTTCGGCGATGGCCATCGGCGCCCCGTTCCTTGTGTTCAATCGTCGAGCGGCATTGCTGCGGCCCCGAATGGGCCATCACCTTGCCCCGAGCGAATTCGGCTGACAATTGCGGCATGGTCGCGGCTTGTATCGTCGCACCGGCTGCGATATAGAGCCCGCCACGCCCGGCGCGCAATCTGGCACAAGGTATTCGCGCACAGGGCGTTTAGCGAACCCGCGTCAATGCGGCCCGAGCGGGCTCAGGCCCGATGGCACAAGGGACGCATGGCCGCCTTGCCGACCAGCGATGAACCGTGATGAAGCGCGATATTCACCCTAATTACCACACCATCAAGGTCATCATGACGGACGGCTCCGAGTTTGAGACCCGGACGACCTGGGGCAAGGCGGGCGATACGCTGCATCTTGACATCGACCCTAAGTCGCATCCGGCGTGGACCGGTGGTCAGCAGCACCTGGTCGACCGCGGCGGGCGGCTGTCCCGGTTCCAGAAGAAGTTTTCGGGATTTCTCAAGAAATAGACCCGGATGCGGCGGTCCCGTGGGCGCGTGCGGCGAGGTTAGTGTCGCGCGCGCTCAGGCCGGGGCGCTTAAGACCCGCGCTCGAACGCGGCCTTCAACAATCCGAGCTGGCGTTCGACGGCGTTGGTTTGTGGCTTTTCGCTGGCGCCGGAGTGAATTGTGGCGTCAAGGCGGCGCACCCGGTTCTGCAGCGCGATCGAGCGAACGATCAGATCGCGTAGGCTTTTTGGCAGCATCGCCAGCGTGGCCTCATCGCTGGGATCGGTGGCCGAAAGCTTCACCTTGGTCTTTTCCCGGCTCGCCTGGGCGAGCGACATTTCGCCTTCATTGACGGCACGGTGCAGTAAGAGCCACGATGCCAGCTGCATCAATCGCGTGGTCAGTCGCATACTCTCAGTCGCATAGGCCAGGGCCGCCGTGCGTTCGAGCAGCTTGGATTCACGCCGGCCGAGACCGTCGAGATACGCGGCCGTCTCCTCCACCAAAGCCATTCCGTCGCGAAACAGCCCCGAGAACGCCTGAGAGCCCGCAAGCTTCGCGCCGAACGATACGGGGCCCGCTTCAGCCGGCTTATCGGACATGATGCCACGCCTCACCAATTACCAACGAGGGTATGCTGCTCCGCCCGGCCTTGTCTGTCTAGGACCGAACTGCAACACTTGCTCGGATAGTTGACGCAAGAACGGGACCAGCAGCCGCGGTTTCACAATGGCACACAGGGGAAAAAAAGAGCCGCCAATTGCAGGCGGCTCACGAGTGATAACAGGGAGGCGTCAAACAGAGTGGACAGGAGCCACTCGACGTCCAGAAACTGGACGATTCCAGTAATGACCGAGAAAGCTTAACGATCGGTTAAGGCGATTAAGAACCGTGCTGAAAGCCTCAGCGACGGAAGAAGCGGTCGGCCGAGCTGCGCGAGGCCTGCTTGCTCGCAAGCGCCGCCTCCAGTCGGGCGATCTCCTCCTTGAGCGCGCCGATGCGTTCGCCCAGTTCTTCAATCGACAGCTGCGACAGCTCCTGGCCGATCTCATGAGTGGCCTTGCGCTTGATCGGGAGATCTTCGTCTTGCGCCATATCTTGACCTCTTGGCCCATTGGGCTATCGCCGGAACGGTTAATCAAAGCCGCGGGCCCCCCGCGGCCGTTGTGATCCTGAGCCCCTAGTCTGTTAAGGATGCGAGCGGATGTCCACATTGCCGACCCAGATGACGGCCATTGCGATCTCGGCACCGGGCGGGCCGGAGGTCCTCGTCCCCGAACAGCGCCCCTGCCCCCGCCCGCAGGCCGGTGAGATCCTGGTGAAGGTCGCGGCTGCGGGCGTTAATCGCCCGGACGTGATGCAGCGCCAGGGGCTCTACCCACCCCCTCCCGGCGCCCCGGATATTCCCGGCCTGGAACTGGCCGGCACTGTCATTGAGCGCGGTGCCGACGCCAACCGGTTTATGCTGGGGGACGCGGTGTGCGCGCTCGTCGCTGGCGGCGGGTATGCGGAATATGCCGTCGTTCATGAAACGACCGCGCTGAGCGTGCCCCAGCCGCTGTCGATGGTCGAGGCTGCCGCCATTCCCGAGACGTTCTTCACCGTCTGGCACAACGTCTTCGAGCGCGGCGCGCTCAAGCGCGGGGAGACCGTGCTGGTTCACGGCGGCAGCTCCGGCATTGGAACCACCGCCATCCAGCTTGCCAAGGCCTTCGGCGCCCGGGTCATCGTCACCGCCGGTACGGCGGTCAAGTGCCAGCGCTGCCTCGAACTCGGCGCCGACTATGCCGTCAATTACCGCACGGAGGATTTCGTCGCCGCGGCCAAGGCCGCTACCGGGGGCAAGGGGGTCGAGCTCGTTCTCGACATGATCGGGGGCGACTACATCGAACGCAACTATGAGGCCGCGGCCGTCGACGGCCGCATCGTGCAGATTGCCTTCCAGGGAGGGCCGCGGGCCAATGTCGACTTCCGCCGCATTATGCTCAAGCGATTGACCCATACCGGTTCGACGCTGCGGTCGCGTCCTGTGGTCGAGAAAGCCGCCATGGCGCGCGCGCTCGAGCGTGAGGTTTGGCCGCTGATCACGGCCGGAAAGGTCAAGCCCGTGATCGACCGCACGTTCCCGCTGGGGCAGGCCGCCGCCGCCCACACGCTCATGGAGAGCGGCAGCCATATCGGCAAGATCGTGTTGACGATCGAGGGCGGCGCGAACGCGGGCGGTTAACCGGCCGCGACGGCCGCTCGAGCCTCACCGGGCCGTGGCCGCGATCTCGGTTGACGCCCGCCGCAAGCTCCACGAGAATCCGCTGCGTCGCGGGACGGCCACCGCCTTGACGCCCAATCTTGCTCTGGCCCGGTGGGCCGGCTAGTCATGGCGGCCGCCCGCGGGGGGTGGCCGGGCCAGCGCCGAACCGGGACGGTGGCGACGAGTCCGACCCTGCTGCGACCTTGGAGGACACACGGTTGCGTTTGAGCTGCGCCCCGCTGCTGATGGCGGTGTTGGTCGGGCTTGTCCTCGGAGTGCCGCGCGCCGGCGCGGTGGAGGCCGTGAATGTCCGCACCGATGTGGCCGCCATTGACCTGACGGACGCACTCGAGCGGCAGAAAACCGATACCGATCGCATTCAGGTTTCGACCGCGCCGGGCGCCGATGGCATTGTGCGCCGGATCGAGGTTCGTTCCCGCGAGGCCAGTACCAATTGGGCGGTGTTCGCGCTCGCCAACAACGGGGACGAGCAGATCGACCGATTGGTGGTGGCGCCGCACTATCGCATGGTCGGCTCGGGGCTCGTGTGGCCCGATCTCGGGCTATCGCGTGTCGTGAGCATGACCCCGAGTTCGGGCGATCCCCCGGAGCGGCAGGACAGCCCGAGCGCCGACATTTTTCGCATCACGCTGGATCCGGGCTCAATCATCACCTTCGTGGTCGAGCTGCGCACCGATCGCTTGCCGCAGCTCTATCTCTGGGAACCGGATGCCTACAAGGACAAGGTGAACAGCTTCACGCTGTATTTTGGCATCGTGATCGGCATCGCCGGCCTGCTGGCGCTGTTCCTCACCATCCTGTTCGTCGTCAAGGGCAGCCTGATGTTCCCGGCGGCGGCGGCTTTGGGCTGGGCGGTGCTGGCCTATATCGGCACCGATTTCGGCTTCTGGGGAAAGGTGTTCGATCTCTCCGCCGGGGCCGAACAGATCTGGCGCGCATCCGGCGAAGCGATCCTGGCGGCCACGCTGCTGGTGTTCCTGTTCGCCTATCTCAATCTCAATCGCTGGCATGTGCGCTACGTTCACATCACGATCGGGTGGTTGACGTTTTTGAGTGCGCTCGTGGCGCTGGCGCTGGTCGATCCGCCGGTTGCGTCGGGGATCGCCCGCATCTCGCTGGTTCTGGTTTCAGTGGCGGGCTTCGGACTCGTCATTTACCTGGCAACCCACGGTTTTGATCGGGCGGTGCTGCTGATTCCCACCTGGCTGCTGCTGATTGTGTGGGTTCTGGCCGCCGGCGCGGCGGTCACCGGCTTCATCACCAACGACATCATTGGGCCCGCGTTGCTCGGTGGCCTGGTTCTCATCGTGATGCTGATCGGGTTTACGGTGATGCAGCACGCCTTCGCGGGCGGCGCCACTACCGGGATCGTGTCCGACGTGGAACGTCGGGCCTTGGCGCTCACAGGCGCCGGCGATCTGATCTGGGACTGGGACGTGTCGGCCGACAAAGTGTTTACCAGCCCGGAGACCGAGCAGATGCTGGGACTCAAGCGCGGAACGCTGGAGGGGTCGGCGGTTCGCTGGCTTGAAGTGCTCCACCCGCTCGACCGCGACCGTTTCCGCGCCGCCCTTGACGGCGTGCTTGATCAACGTCGCGGCCGGCTGACGATGGACTTCCGGCTGCGGACGGCGGATGGGCATTTCCTGTGGTTTGCGCTCAAGGCGCGGCCCGTGGTGGGTTCCGACGGCGAAGTGGTGCGTCTCGTCGGCACGCTCAGCGATGTCACCGAATTCAAGACCGCCGAAGAGCGGTTGCTGCACGATGCGGTGCACGACAATCTCACCGGGCTACCGAACCGCGAGTTGTTTCTTGATCGGCTCGAAGCGGCGCTGGCCTTCGCCAAGGCCAACGCCTCGATTCGCCCCACCGCGATGGTGATCGACATCGATCGTTTCAAACAGGTCAATGATTCGGTCGGGGTTGCGGTCGGCGACTCGATCCTGCTGACGCTCGCGCGGCGATTGGGACGGCTGCTCAAGCCACAAGACACGGTGGCGCGGCTGGGTGGCGATCAGTTCGGCCTGCTCATGCTTTCCGAGCGTGAACCGGATCGCATCACGGCTCTGGCTGACACCATTCGCCGGACTGTTCACGCCCCGATCACGTTCAACGACCGGGAAATCCTGCTGACCGCCTCGATCGGGCTGGCGCTCGCCGAAAGCCAGCAGCGCAGCGAGGAAGTGCTCAAGGATGCCGAGCTTGCCATGTACCATGCCAAGCGCGTCGGCGGTGACCGCATCGAGGTTTTCAAGCCGGCGATGCGCGCGCGCAAGAACGATCGCCTGACGATTGAGACCGAGTTGCGTCGCGCGCTGGAGCGCAATGAGATCTCGCTGCTCTATCAGCCGATTGTCTGGCTCGAAGACCGCTCGGTCGCCGGCTTTGAGGCGCTGATGCGGTGGGAGCATCCCAAGCTCGGGCGGATGTCGCCTTCGGAGTTCATCGCGGTTGCCGAGGAGAGCGGGCTGATTGTTGATCTCGGCGTGTTCGCCCTCGAGCGGACGGCACGCCAACTGGTGCAGTGGCAACGTGCGACCCGCAGCCGCTACCCGATCTTTGCCAGTGTCAACGTCTCCTCGCGGCAATTGTTGCGCCACGACCTGATCCAGGACGTGCGCGCCGTGCTTGGCCGCTATTCGCCGGCGCGCGGCTCACTCAAGCTCGAGCTCACTGAATCCCTGGTGATGGAGAATCCGGAATACGCCGCCCAAATGCTCGCAAGAATGCGCGAGCTCGGCGCCGGGCTCTCACTCGACGATTTCGGCACCGGCTATTCCTCGCTCGCCTATTTGCAGCGATTCCCATTCGATACGATCAAGATCGATCAGTCCTTCGTGCGCACCAGCGGCAAAGGCAAGCGCCCGGTGATCTTGCGCTCAATCATTGGGCTCGCGCACGATCTGGGGATGGATGTCGTGGCCGAAGGGGCGGAGTCGGATTCGGATGCCGTCGAGCTCTATCAGCTCGGCTGCGAATATGCGCAAGGCTTTGTGTTCGGCGAGCCGATGACGGTCGAGGCGGCCACGCGGCTCTTGACCGAAAAGGTCGTGGCCGCGGCCTCTTGAGGTTCGATCAGACGGCGGGACGCGACCGCAAGGCGGCGATCAAGCGTGGCCGGACTCGCTCGAAAGCATACCGGGATCGATACCGATCTTGCGCAGGGCTTTGCCGTATTTGCCTTCGATGTCGGCGCCGAAGATCAATTCCTGGTCGGCCGAACAGTGCAGCCAGCCGTTCTCCTGAATTTCGTTTTCGAGTTGGCCGGCGCCCCAGCCCGCATAGCCGAGCGCCAGGACGGCGCTCTCAGGTCCCTTGCCGCGCGCAATCGCCTTGAGGATGTCGAGCGTGGCGGTGAGGCAGATTCCGTCATCGATCGGCAAGGTAGAATTCTCAATAAAGAAATCGCTCGAATGCAGCACGAATCCCCGGCCGGTCTCAACCGGGCCGCCCTTGAGCACTTTGACCAGCCCGGCGCGTTGCGGCAGCTGGATCAGGTCGTCGGCGACAATGACGTCAAGTTGGACCAACAGATCGGAGAAATTGATATTGGCGGCCTGTTGATTGACCACGATGCCCATCGCGCCCTCCGAGGAGTGCGCGCAGACATAGATGACGCTGCGCGCGAAACGCTCGTCGCGCATCGTCGGCATGGCGATCAACATCTGACCGTCGAGATAGCCGCGGCCCGAGATCTTTCCTGCTGTCGTCGTCTTGTGCGTAAGCCGCATGAACGAAGGTTACCCGATCGAACCAGTATTGAAAACAAAACTTATTGCGGCGGAGTGCCACGATTCGACCCCATGGGTTGTGATCACGCTGATTTCAATGGTGTCTTTTGCGAATTGGCACCTAAATGCGTTCCGATGTTACGTCCCGCCATGCAAGTCATGTTCCAATCCACCTCAACGCCCGGCCGGGGCGTGGGGCGGACTGTTCAAAGGGTTGTCGCGGCGAGCCTTTTGCTGATGGTCACGGCCCCGGCGTGGGCCGATGAGGATGCTTCGCCCTGGGACGGCAATGCGCATTCGGCAGTCCGCCTGATCGGCGCGTCGCGATCCGAAGCTGCCGGCGCGACGCTGCGGGGCGGGATCGAGATCAAGCTTGCTCCCGGCTGGAGCACCTATTGGCGCTATCCGGGGGATGCGGGCGTACCCCCGCGTTTTGATTTTTCCGGTTCGCAAAATGCCGCGGACGTCACCGTGCTGTGGCCCGCGCCCAAAGGCTTGTCGGAAGCCGAAAGCCGGTCCATCGGTTATGTCGATGACGTTATTTTCCCCCTGCGTATCGCGCCCCGCGAGCCGGGCAAGCCGGTCGTGCTGGTGCTGAACGCAGACTATGCGGTCTGCGGACAGCTGTGCATCCCGGCGACCGGTAAGGCCACGTTAACCTTGCCGGTGAGTACCCGTACGCAAGAGGCCGCGCTCCTGCGCAGCGAAGCGCGGGTGCCCAAGCGGGTTGCGATCGGACGCGGCGAAGGGTTGGCGATCACGGCGGTCGGCCGTCGGGGCGCATCCGGCCATCCGCAAGTGGTGGTCGACGTCGCCGCCCCTCTCGGGGCGAACGTCGCCTTGTTTGCGGAGGGCCCCAATCCGGAGTGGGCCCTGCCGGTGCCAAGGGAGGTTCCTAACCCGGGAAGCGGACTGCACCACTTCGCATTCGATCTTGAGGGCCTGCCGCCTGGGGCGAGCATCGAAGGGGCTACGCTCAAATTAACGGCGGTTTGCGGCGACAAGGCCATCGAAGTCGAAGCGCGTCTCGATTAGGTTGCTTGACCATTGAGCTGACCTCTAGGGAGGAATGTGATGACGATCAAACCGGGAGACCCACTGCCTGAAGCCAAGTTCAGGGTGATGACCGATGACGGCCCTGCCGCCAAAACCACCAGTGAGCTGTTCAAAGGCAAAAAGGTGGTGCTGTTCGGGGTGCCGGGCGCCTTCACCGGGACCTGCCACAAAGCGCATCTGCCTGGCTTCCTCAAGCAAGCCGACGCCATCAAGGCCAAGGGCGTCGACCTGATCGCGGTGACGGCGGTCAACGACATTTTCGTCATGGAGGCATGGAAGCAAGCGTCCAACGTCGACGGCAAAATCGAGTTCCTGGCCGACGGCAATGGCGAGTTCGCGCGCGCCATTGATCTGACATTTGACGGCTCCGCCGTGGGGCTCGGAACGCGCTCCAAGCGCTACTCGATGCTGGTCGAAGACGGCATCGTCAAGCGGCTCAATGTCGAGGAGATGCCCGGCAAGGTCGAAGTCTCGGGTGCCGAAGCGTTGATCGCCCAACTCTAGATCGATCCTGCCCGATCTGCCGCGCGGTCGTCGCGCCGGCGCTCTCGCCCTTTGCCGAGCCATGATGGGAGCGGCGCCTTGTGATCCATCACCGCGGCCGCGGTGATGGATCCGGCGCGCGCGTGCGGGGGCGCATCGCCTCGGCATCATCAAATACTCACTCTTTTTGGTTGACCGGCGCCCGCACGTCAGACGGCCACTGCCGCACTGAGCCAGGCGAGCCGTGTGGCGATAACGTTCATGGCGCCTTGCCGCTCGCGTTGCGCGAATCGGCAAGTCCCTTACGGGCGAGGCGATCGGCGCGCTCGTTCAAATCGTGTCCGCTGTGTCCCCTGACCCAGTGCCAGTGCACCTCGTGCTGCGCGAGCAACTGGTCGAGCCGTTGCCAGAGATCAACGTTCTTGACCGGCTTGCGCTCCGCGGTGCGCCAGCCGTTGCGCTTCCAGGTCGTGATCCACGTGGTGATGCCGCTGCGCAGATATTGGCTGTCGGTAAACAGATCGACCGTGCACGGACGCTTGAGCGCTTCAAGCGCGGCGATGGCGGCGGTGAGCTCCATGCGGTTGTTGGTGGTATGCGGCTCGCCGCCCTTGAGCTCCCGCTCATGATCATTCCACGCCAAGATGGCTCCCCAGCCGCCGGGACCCGGATTGCCGGAGCAGGCCCCGTCAGTGTGAATCCTCACGCGGTGTGCGCTCAACGCTTGCGTCCTCCTCAGTCGCCGATGCCGTAATCGCGCACGCTGCCCAGCGTCTGGTGGAACCGCAGCTTGCGAAAGTATTCGAG
>Ga0126371_10001397_pt1 | contig 20410 bp, 19 predicted proteins | sample PanSoiMetaPlot_4_FD_110145 | JGI IMG/M metagenome (GOLD analysis project Ga0126371, IMG submission 110145) | Tropical forest soil microbial communities from Panama - MetaG Plot_4 | ecosystem: Environmental > Terrestrial > Soil > Tropical forest > Bulk soil | place: Panama | collected 2016-02-17 | reverse complement strand
GGCAAGTGGACAATCGCCGGTCAGCCGAGCGAGATGCTCGGACGGATGGCTTTCTGCCGCCCGACAGAAGCGATCGAGCACGTCATCGAGGCTGCCGCGGAAGCATTCGACGCCAATCTGAGAACACAGCGCGGCAATAAAATTGTCGCCCGCATCCGTGCTTGTCGCCACGACGAGACGGTCGACCGTCGCCGCGCGGCGGATGCGCTCGATCTGCCGCGCCAGCATCGGCTCGCCGAGAATGGGCTTCAATACCTTGCCAGGCAGGCGCGTCGAACTCATGCGCGCCTGGAGGATGGCGACCACTTTGATCACGATACAGCCTCGGGCCAGCGCGACGGATCGAGAATGCGTTCGTCGCTGATACGGAACGCGCGATAATCGAGTGCCGGCGACTTGACCGGAAGAACCGCGATTACCTCAAGCTGCTCGACCGTGTCGACGCCCACCAGAACAGCGTCAACCTCCTGTAGCTGCAAAAGGAAGCTCAAGGCTGCCGCAGCAGGTGTGCTGCCGATGCTTTGCGCCGCGCGTTGGAATCCGTCAATCGCCGCGCGAGCCGGCGCAAAGAAGGGCGGCAGCGTCGCCGGATCGGCCAACAACAACCCTTGCAAATAGGCGGAACGGACATGCAGCTCGATGTTATGCGCCGCAATTTCGCGCAGGACGCCGCTGTCGATCAGACGCTGGTCGAGTACGCTCATCGGCGCCTGGATCAGATCGATGCCGCCGCGTGTCAGCAGGCCTTCGATCTGCCGCACGGTATAGACCGACGCGCCGATCTTCTCGACCGCGCCGCGCCGCTTCAGCTCGTTCATCGCATCGAACAAGTGCCCGCCGCCGTCGGCCAGGAGATCGTTGCTGTCGTGCGCCAGCAGGCCATAGAGGCGATCCTGGCGCAGCAAGTTGCACGATGCCTGGAACGCGGCACGCAATGCGGCCGCCTGCTCCACGCCGATTCCGGCGGCGCCGAAGCGCGGCGTCTTGGTGACGATGCGGAAACCGTGATCGGGCCATAGAGATTGACCGAGCACCGCCTCGCCCTCGCCGTAGAGCGCGGCGGTATCGAGCGTGCCGAAGCCGAGCGCGGCCGCGCGGTGCAGGATCGCGGCGATTGTGTCGCGGCTCGGGCGGCCGTTCCGGTTGAAGCGGCCATAGCTCATGCCGAATTGGGCAGTGCCCAGGCCAAGCTTGCGAAAGCGGCCGCGGGAACCGGGATCGGGCGACACCAAATCTGGCCTGCCGGGTTGGATAATCCGGCGCGATGGTAGTGCGGCGCAGCGGCCGGGCCAATGCCGATTTTCAGGCGATTCAGGGAGATTGGTCCAACGAACCGCCTCCTTGTATACGGCGGTAAGAACGGCAATCCTGTCGCCCTTCGTAGGTATGATCATGGGCATTCTGATTGGGAGGGGACGTGGACATTTTGATTTGGGGGGGGAAGGGCTTGGCAAAGGTCCTGCGTCCGATTTTGGAAGAAAGCGGGCATCGGGTGTCGTTCGTTTTTGATCGCAACCCCTCAGTACCAGCGCCATTCGACGACGTGCCGTTCACAACTTCTGAGACGGAACTCCATTCCTGGATCGCGAGGCAAAATTCAAAGGCGTCGGGGTTCGTCCTTGCCATCGGTGGCGATGGAGAGGGGCGTTGCGAGTTGACTCAGAAACTCGAAACGTTGGGCTTGTCGCCTGTAACGGCGGTCCATAGCCGGTCATGGGTGGCCGATTCCGCGGATTTAGCAGCGGGCTGTCAGGTTCTTGCGCTTGCGGCAGTCTGCGTCGAAGTCCGCCTGGGACGGCAAACTATCGTCAACACCTCCGCGTCGGTCGACCATGGGTGCGTCTTGGGCGATGGCGTTCATGTCATGCCAGGTGCGCGACTTTGCGGCTCCGTTACAGTCGAGAATTTTGCCATGATCGGAAGCAACGCGACCATCCTGCCTCGTCTCCGGATCGGCTCTCGCGCCATGATCGGTGCCGGCGCTGTCGTTATAAATGATGTGCCACCTGGAGCCTGTGTGGTTGGTATCCCCGCCCGCCCTCTAAATCGCCCTCTCTAGATCCAAGCCTCCGCTATAAGAACCACCATGGCGCGCATACTCGTCACCGGCGCACGCGGATTCGTTGGCAGCCATGCCATACCGATCCTGCTTTCGCACGGGCACGAAGTCGTTACCATGGGACGATCGGCGCCCACGGGCGACCGCCGGGGAAAGGAGCAATGGGTTTCCTGCGATTTACTTTCCGAAGGCGCCGCTTCGCATCTCATCGCCAGTCAACAACCCAGCCACCTGCTCCACCTCGCTTGGAACACAACCCCTCGCCGCTTTTGGAACGATCCCGCCAACCTCGACTGGTTGGCAGCGAGCCTTCGTCTGTTTCGTGCGTTTGCCCATCACGGCGGACGGCGGATCGTCGGTGTCGGCACGTGCGCGGAATACGACTGGAATTGCTCATTGTTGAGCGAGGTTGAAACCCCAATCGCCCCTCGAACGCTGTACGGCGCGGCGAAAGCGGCGCTCGGCTCGACCTATGCGCTGGCCGCCGCCTCCGAAGGGATAAGCTTTGCGTGGGCTCGGCTATTTTTTCTTTATGGGCCCGGCGAGAAACAAGGCCGGCTCACCTCCGATCTCTTTGCCACGCTCGTGGACGGTCAGATGGCGCGCGTTTCGCACGGCCGGCAGGAGCGCGATTTCATGCACGTCGCCGATGTGGCCGCCGCGCTCGTTGCGCTGCTGGAAAGCGATGTCACCGGACCCGTCAATGTGGCGACAGGCGAATGTCGTCCGCTCGCCGATCTGATCTCAGGTGTCGCCGCGGCGATTGGCCGTCCCGAACTGGTGCGATTTGGGGCGGTCGATGTGCCCGTCGACGAGCCCCCTCGCCTTGCAGCTTCGACGCTTCGGCTGCGCGAGGAGGTACGGTTCACGCCGCGGTTCGATCTCCGCTCGGGAATCTCGGATACGTATCGCTGGTGGCGCACGCAGAGCGATGCGCGGAATAACCGCCCGGCTGATTAAGTCGGCGTCGTCGAACGCAAGAAATCAGGCCACGTCGCATCGCGCTCATTGAGGACCGCGGGCGGAAACGGCCACGAAATGGCGAAGGCCGGATCGTTCCAGCGCGCGCCACGCGCCAGCTCCGGCGCATAGACCTCGGCCATCATGTAGAACACCTCCGAAGCGTCCTCGAGCGTGAGGAAGCCGTGCGCGCAGCCTACGGGGATGTAGATCGCGTTGCGTCGCGCCGCGGAAAGCTCGATACCGATCCAGCGGCGGAATGCCGGCGAGTCAGGTCGCAGATCGACCACCACGTCGAAGACACCGCCGGCCGTGCAGCGCACTATCTTCGGATCGGGCCGCGGCGGCGCCTGGTAGTGAAGGCCACGCAGCGTGCCGCGCCGAGTGTTCCAGGAGGTGTTGCACTGTGGCCAGCGCGTCGGCAATCCAGCCGCCGCGAAGGTCGCCTCGTCATATGTTCGGCCAAAACCGCCGCGCTCGTCCGACTGCACGGCGGCGTCGACCACCATCACGCCCGGAATTTCCGTCGGTGTGAGCCGCATCGCCATCCTCGCCTTACGGCAGAACCACGGTGGAGGGAATAGCGATCACGAAGCGTCCGCCCCGATCCTGCACGCGCGTAAGCTGGGCCGTGATCTCGGCCCGAAGGTTCCATGGCAGAATTAGGACGTAGTCCGGCTTGCGCTCAAATAATGCGTCGGGCGCCAGGATGGGCAAATGGCTGCCAGGCAGAAACCTGCCCTGTTTGTGCGGATTGCGGTCGACGGCATAGCCGACGAGATCGGCGCCGATGCCGCAGTAATTCAGCAGCGTGTTGCCCTTGGCCGCCGCGCCGTAAGCCGCCACCGTTTTCCCCTCGCCGTGCGCACGGCGCAAAAATGCGAGCAGCGTATCGCGCGTCGCCGCCACTTTGGGCGCGAAGCCGCGATAGACCACGTCGTCGTCGAGTTGAGCCGCGTGTTCGTCGCCGCGAACTTTTGTCAAGCCTGCACCCGGCGAATACGCGGCGGCTTCTTTCCGGCACGCGAGCACGCGCAGACTGCCGCCGTGCGTGGGCAGTTCCTCGACGTCGAAGACCTTGAGCCCGTGCGCCGCCAGAATACGCTCGACCGTCAGCAGCGAGAGATACGAGAAATGCTCGTGGTAGATCGTGTCGAATTGCACGCCGGCGAGCAGATTCAGTAGATGCGGAAATTCGAGGCTGACGACACCGGCCGGCTTGAGCAGCAGGGCAAGACCGGCGACGAAGTCGTTGATGTCGGGCACGTGCGCCAACACGTTGTTGCCAACGATCAGATCCGCTTCGTGTCCAGCCGCCCGCAAGCGTTGGGCGGTTTCACGGCCGAAGAAAGCGATTTCGGTCGGAATGCCGTTTCCGGCGGCAACCGCCGCGACGTTCGCGGCGGGCTCGACGCCGAGCACGGGAACGCCTACGTCGACAAAGTGCCGCAGCAGGTAGCCGTCGTTGCTGGCAACCTCGACCACCTTGCTGCCTTTGCCGAGATTCCACCGCGCCCGCGCCATGGCAGCAAAGCGGCGCGCATGCTCGACCCAGCTTGCAGCCACCGACGAGAAATAGGCGTAGTCGCTGAAAATTTCTTGCGGCGGCACTGCGACGTCGACCTGCACGAGCCGGCACGCCTGACAGACGCGCGCGTGGAGAGGATAGCGTCGCTCGGGCGCGGCGAGCTGTTCCGCCGTGAGATAGGAATTGGCGAGCGGCATCGCGCCGAGATCGACGAGCGACAAGCGCAGCGGCGCATTGCAGAAGCGGCAGTGCGGCATCGCCATCAGCGGCCAAGCGCTTCGTAGCGCGCGATCTGATCGAGGCTGAACGACCGCATGTTGCCGCCGGTGCGCCAATGGCGATACCAGTCCGCCGTCCAGGCGATCGTGGCGTCGGTGTCGAGACGCGGCCGCCAACCAAGGCTGCGCTGCGCCAGGCCGGAATCGAGAACAAGGGTTTGCGCTTCTTTGGGATGATCGCCGGGTTCGCGTTCCCAGCCGATACCGGCGCCGAACGCCGCAGCGAAGCACTCGGCAAGCTGCGCGACCGACAGCGTGGCGGCGGAATCGGGTCCGAAATTGAGTGCCAGCGGACACCCCTCGGCGCTGGTTGCCAGCCGTTCCGCCAGCATCAGGTAACCGCGCAGCGGATCGAGCACGTGCTGCCACGGCCGGATCGAATCCGGATAGCGCAGCCGCACCGTGCGCTTGGCTTCGGCGGCGCGGATCAAATCGGGCACCAGGCGGTCCGCGGCCCAGTCGCCGCCGCCCAGCACGTTGCCGGCGCGCACGCAGGCAACCGCGCTATCGCGACCGGCGAAAAAGGTGGCCCGGAAGGCCGCCACCGCCAGCTCGACGCAGGCCTTGGAGTTGCTGTAGGGATCGCCGCCGCCGATGCGGTCGTCCTCGGTGAACGGCCGGCCGGCTTCGAGGTTCTCGTAGACCTTGTCGGTGGTGACGACGATCACCACCCGAACGCTCGGCATGCGTCGCACGGCGTCGAGGAGATTGAGCGTGCCCATCAGGTTCGTCGCATAGGTGTCGAGCGGATCGCGGTAGGCCGCGCGCACCAGCGATTGCGCCGCGAGATGGAAGACGATTTCGGGCGATGCGGCTTTGAGCGCCGCCGCCGTGAGCGAAACGTCACGGAGGTCGACGATGCGGTGGTCCTGACCACGCCAGGGACCCACGACCTGATAGAGGCTGGGATCGGTTGCCGGCGGCAGCGCCAAGCCACTCACCTTCGCCGCCAAGCGATCGAGCCAGAGACAGAGCCATGCGCCTTTGAAGCCGGTATGGCCCGTGACCAGGACGCGCCGACCGCGCCAGAAGTCGGTCATCGGCTCAATCCGGCCGGTACGGCGAGACGTGCGGATGACAGGTATAACTCCTTGCTAAAAGGCGCAGATTTTCATTACATCGCGCCGGGGTTTTGTAGCCTATCCGGCTTCACTCCGCACGGATTTCACTGTCTTCCGATCGTCCAAACGGCCGACGAGGCGATTGCATACGATGGACCCGCTCGAGGAATTTGAACGGCTAAAGCGACAGAACATTGCCGCTTTGGGCGCCGACGAGGAGGCACAACGGCTGTCGCGAGAGTGGCTGAAGCGGGTCTCGCGCCATCGCTACGCCTATCATTTCACCTGGCTCGGCGTGCCCGTCATCCAAATTCCACAGGACATCGTGGCGATGCAGGAAATCATCTGGCGGATCAAGCCGGACCTGATCATCGAGACCGGCGTGGCGCATGGCGGTTCGATCGTGTTTTACGCTTCGATGATGGAGATTCTCGGCGCCGACGGGCACGTGCTCGGTATCGATATCGATATCCGCGCCCACAATCGGCGGGTGCTCGAAAGCCACCCCATGCGCCGGCGTTACACGCTCGTGGAAGCACCGTCGACGAGCGACGCGGCGCTTGCGGAAGTCCGTCGGCATGCATCGGGCCGCAAGGCGATCATGGTCTGTTTAGATTCGAACCACACACACGAACACGTCCTGAACGAACTTCGTCTGTATTCGCCTTTCGTGACGCCCGGCAGCTATCTTGTCGTCTTCGATACGGTGATCGAGCATTTTGACGCGGGCAGCTATCCCGACCGACCCTGGGACAAAGGCAATAATGCGTTCACCGCCGTGCAGGCATTCCTCGGCGAAACCGATCGATTCGAATTGGACCGCGAGATCGACGCCCGTCTGATGGTATCGGTGGCGCCGCAGGGCTATCTGAAACGCGTCAAATAGCGCACCAGAACTACCAGGTCTTCCAAGGCGCCTTGCCGCTCGCCCACAGCTCTTCGAGATGATTGCGGTCGCGTAGCGTGTCCATCGCCTGCCAGAAGCCTCGGTGTTTGAAGGCGACCAGTTCTCGACTCTGCGCAAGGCGTGCGAGCGATTCGTTCTCCCAACTCGTCGCGTCGCCGTCTATGACGGTTAGCGCGCGGGGGGACAGCACGAAAAAACCGCCGTTGATCGACCCGCCATCGCCCGGCGGCTTCTCGACGAAGCCGGCGACGCTGTCGCCCTCCGTAACGAGGGCGCCGTATCGACCTGGCGGCACCACCGAGGTCACCGTAGCCAGCTTGCCGTGCCGACGGTGGAACGCGAGCTGCGCCGTAACGTCGATGTCAGCGACGCCGTCGCCGTAGGTGAAGAAGAATATGTCCTCTCCTTCCAGATACTTGCCGACGCGCTTGAGACGTCCGGCGGTTTGCGTCGCCTCGCCGGTGTCGACCAGCGTCACGCGCCAGGGCTCGGCGTTGCGCTGATGCACGTCCATCCGGTTGTTGGCCATGTCGATTGTGACATCCGACATGTGCAGGAAGTAATTCGCAAAATACTCCTTGATCATGTAGCCGCGATAGCCGCAGCAAATGACGAAGTCGGTCACGCCATGGGCCGAATAGATTTTCATGATGTGCCAGAGGATCGGCTTGCCGCCGATCTCGACCATCGGTTTCGGCCGCAGGCCGGTCTCTTCGGAAATCCGCGTTCCGAGCCCGCCCGCCAGAATGACCGCCTTCATCGTCCCTCCATCGGCAGCACGAATTGTTTCAGGCGGCGATACTCCGGATGCCAGAACAGCTTCGCCGCCGGGCCATATGTCCACGACGCATAGGCCCGCGTTGCCGTCCACAGGCGATAGAGGAACTCGATCCGGCGGGCAAGCGCCGCGCCGAACAACGCGACGAAGCCCTTTCGCCTTCGGCCGCCGGCGAGGTCGAACATGATCAGATTTGCGTAATCCCGGCTGAATACCCGCAAAAGGCGATTTCGCACCGCATCGGAATTTTCGCCCGCCATTAGCCAGGTCAAAAGGTTGCGATAAAAATCGGGGATGTTGCGCGACAGGAGAGTCGCCGGTCGAGTTCCTGTTGTCTGAATATAAGGCGAGTATTCGCGCAAACCGAACGGCACATTGACCCGCTTGAATTTTCCGGACCTGGCCGCGTTGGTCGTCAGGCATAGATCGACGAAGGCCGGCATAGCATCCGTGATTTCTGCGAAATCCTGACGCGCGAGAAAATCGATTGAATTACGCAACACCTTAGTTCGGTTGACGCCATAGTAGACGGTGTGATCGGCGCGCTCGACGCGATCGACCCAATCGGCGCGGGCAAGGTCGTGGCGGGTATAGGCGATCGGCCACGCGACGACATGACCGTCGAACGCCTGAAAGGAATAAGCGTAGCCCTGGCAAAAGGAATAATCCGGATGAGCGTCGAGGAAGCGGACGCTCTGCGTCAACCCGTCGGCCGTGATGAAATCGTCGTCAGCGCACATGGCGACATACGGCGTTTCAATTGCGGCCAGGCCCTTTTGCAGCTTGGGCAGGTACACTTCGAATCCGCCCGGCATGTGGCTATAGCGAACGCCCTCGTGCGCGCGTAACTCGGATTGCCATCCCGTCGCCGAACTGTCCGCGACAACGATCGGATATGGCAAGTCGAGAAACCAGCGCACGCAGCGATCGAGATAATGATGCCGGTTGTGCGTGGGGATGAGGATGGTACAGGCGGCGGTCATGCCCGCCGCTCGCTCTTCGGCGAGTCCCCCACGAAGGCTCGGAACTCCGCGAGCTTCGTCGCAAGCTCGTCATAGGTGCCAACCGCGACGATACGGCCGCGGTCGAGATAGACGATGCGATCAAAGAGCTGGAGATGCTCGACATCGTGCGTGATAACCAGCACGGTGGCGTCGATTGTCGAGCCGCAGAGAAGCTCGAAGATCTTGCGCGAGGTCGGCGGATCGAGCGCGCTGCCCGGCTCGTCCAGCACCAGTAGCGAAGGCTTGGCATAGAGCGCGCGAGCGATCGCCAGCCGCTGCCGCTCACCGCCGGAGAAACTCAATGCGTCGGTGCCGATGACAGTATCAAGACCGGCCTTCTGCGCGGCGATCAAGTCGTAGATGCCGGCGGCGCGCGCAGCCTCGGCACAACGCTGTCGATCGATTTCGCCGGTGCCGTAGCCGAAGGCAATATTGCGCGCTATTGAATCATTCAGCACGAGCGGCGTCTGGGGCACATAACCGACCGCGCCCACTTCCCACGCCAACGCCGTCGCACGCGGCACGCCGTCGACCAGGATGGCGCCGGCGGTTGGCGTCAGAAGGCCCAGCATCAAATCGACCAGCGTGCTTTTGCCGGCGCCCGATGCGCCGACCAAGGCAACGCGCGCACCCCGCGCCAGGCCGAAAGAGACGCGCGATAGCGCCGGCCCGGCGCTTCCGATATAGGCGTAGTCGACATTGCGGAATTCGAGCTGCACCGGCATACGGTCGAGCCGGGACCGCGTCGCTGTCGTGTCGGACTGGGTATGGAGCACATCGGCCAAATGGCGTGCGGCCGGCTCGTAATAGCGAAGCAAGCTGACACTGCTGTAAATCTGCTGGACCATCGGCAGCATGCGGAAACCGGCATAGGCGAACGTCGCCAGAAACGGCAGCTTAGACCGGACGTCGTCGCCGACATAGGAATGATAGATCGGTGACGCCAGCAGCGCGGCAACCGCCGTTACTTCGAGCAGATATTTCGGCGCCATCTGATAGATACGCGACAGCTCGTCCGCGCGGTAATAGCTCGCCAAAGCGTCGCGCACACGGCCGATGAGATAGGCGCCTTCGCCACGCAGAAGGACTTCGCGCGCCAGGCCGAACATTTCAGTCGCGCGATGCATCGCCGTGTTGTTTGACTCATGCGCCGTCTTGCCGGCCGTGCTGATGCGGTGCGTGCTGAGTCGATAGATAAGTACATAGATCGCGGCGGTCACCGCGAAAAAGAGCGCCGTGAACAGCGGCGCGATGACCAGCAGCAGCGCCAGGATCACCGCGAGACTGAAGATTCGCGATATCAGCAGACAGAATTGTAACACGCCGCCGACGGTAACGCGCGAGACCTCGCTGCACATTTGATTTGCCAGCTCAGCCGCAGGATGGGCCATGAAAAAGGTGAATGGGCGGCAGAACAGCCCCTCGCCAACGTGCTCCGACACCGCGATGCCAAGTTGATTCGCGAAATGAACCGACCACCAGTTGAGGAATAAAGACGTAAGATTCGCAAGAACAAGCAAGGCAATGACGACGACGCCGATGACGTAGACGGGCGGCAGCGGCTGATGGATGCCGACCAACGCGAGCAAGCCGCCGGCCATGCGACTGTGCGCCAGGGTTTCGGGATCGATCACAATCGCGACAAGAGGAAGGACCGACGCGACACCGATCACCTCGAGCAGCGCAACCACGATCGACACCGCAAACAGACCATAAAAGCGCAGCCGGAACCCGGGCAGGATCAGCCGGTACATCGCAACAATTGAACTGGTCACGATCGGGAAACCCCTAAGCCGGATTATGCGCCAGCGCGACTATTACCGCACCGCCAGAGTGTGGGTTGCCCCTTATACTCCGGGAACCACAACGCGTATCGACCCAAATTACCGCTCACCCGGCGCATGCTAGCTAGCTGCGTGGCCGAAACGATGCATTCCGTTTGCCGCCGCCTGCAAGATGAGCCTCAATCCTGCGGCAACGACATCAACCTTATACCTGTCGCGGATCGTGGAATTAATCCAAGCGTCGCTCGACGCACGCCGACGCTGCACCAACTCCAGGGCGCTCTTGATACCGGCGGCAACCTCGGCCTGATCGCGTGGATTCACAACGACGCCGCCGAGCCGCCGGATCAGTTGCGCGGAAGCACCGGGCGGAACGATGCCCATGATCGGTACGCCCGCGCCGAGATATTCGATCAGCTTACTCGGCAAGAAGACGCTAAGGTCGTCGGGCGCATCGATCACCAGCAACAAATCGGATTGAGTCATAAGCGTCAGCGAATGCGTATACGGGACGGTTGGCTTTACATTCACGAGCCCGGAGGGCAAGGCGCGAAATGCCGGATGCCACAGGTGGCGCCGCGCGGCGCGGCCGACTAGTTCGAATCGCCAATCCTTGAGCGACGCGGGGTCGCATTCGGCCAGAAGCCGCAGGCCGCGGAACAAGGGCAGTGGCGTTCGCCTCCCGTAGAAATTGCCGATGTAGCGTGCGACCGGCGTGGCGTTCCGCGTCGCCTTGGGGTAAAGCGCTGGGTCATAGGAATGCGGTACGACTGCGGCCTTGTTGCGCCATGCCACCGGGTATTTACCCATCACCAACTCGACCGTCTCAGCCGATGTGAAAACCAGACGGTCAGCCGCCATGACGACATCGCGTTCGAGCCGCCGGTTGACGATGTTGGAGAGAATCGCCGCACGCCGGTAAAGGCTATCGACCCACGGATCGCTGAAATGCGCGACCCACGGCACGCCGAGGCGGCGCTTGAGCCGTAGCCCAAACAAATGATCTGACATCGGCTCGCCGAACGTCACCAGCACGTCCGGCTTGAACCCCGTCTCAGCAAGTTTCGCCATCACCGCGCGTTCAGCACGCGGGACCCAAGCGCGGAATTCGTCAGGGCTCCGTGCGTAAAGCGGCACCGCCAACTGTGCCAGCCGGAATGGCAAACCCGACAACACCGGCCGATACTTGACGGAAAGTCGAAAGGCAACGCGCTCGTCGAGGTCGGCGTAACAGTCCGCGCCGGAGCCGGGTCCGGCAGACGCGCCAGAAACGGCGCCGGTCTCCGCGCCGAGATAGCGCAGCAGGCGCCCGATCTGGATCGCCTGCGGATACTGCATCGGTGGCAAGAAGTACGAGATGGCGAGGACGCGCACTGGCCTCAGCCTCGCGGCGCCGCTGCAAGCGCCTCGATGATCCGCTCGGCGGCGCGGCCATCGCCATAAACGTCGCTTTGCGTGAGCTTGGGTGACCAGCGCCCCTCGAGGGCCGCCGTCGCGTCGGCAACGATCTGCGCACGATCGGTGCCCGCAAGCCGGATTAGACCGGTTTCGACGCCTTCGACGCGCTCGGTGACCCGGCGTAGAACGATAACCCGCTTCCCGATGCTCGGTGCCTCTTCCTGAATGCCGCCGGAATCGGTGAGGATCAACTCGGCACGGGACATCAGCAACACGAACGGCAGGTAATCGAGCGGTTCAATGAGATGAACAGTCGCTAGCTTGCCCCCAAGTTCGCGCTGAACCGTTTCGCGCACTTCGGGATTAGGGTGGACCGCGTATACGAAATGGCGCTCGGGAAATCGGCGGGCGAGATCCGCAAGCGCCGCGCAGATGCTGCGGAACCCGTCGCCGAAACTCTCACGGCGGTGCCCTGTAATCAGCACGATCTGGGCACTCGCGTTAGCGCGCAAGGCGGCAACCTTCGTCGCGTCGAGCGCCGCCTGAGCACGTTCTGCGAGCGGCTTGTCGGCCGTAAGCCGTCCGGCGATCCACTTCAGCGCGTCGATGCCAGTATTGCCAGTGACGACGATACGCTCGGCGGGCACGCCCTCGCGCCGGAGATTCGCAGAATTGGATTCGAGTGGCGCGAAATGCAGGCGCGCCACGTCCGTGATCAGCAGCCGGTTCATCTCCTCGGGCCACGGTGCGTGGATGTCGCCGGTGCGCAGCCCAGCCTCGACGTGAGCCACTGGAATTCGCGCATAGAACGCGGCCAAAGCAGCGGCAAAGGCGCTGGTCGTGTCGCCTTGGACAACGAGCCAATCGGGCCGCCGCGCGGCTAGCACCGGCTCCAGCGCCTGGAGCACCGCAGCGGTAATATCGGTCAGGCTCTGACGCGGCTTCATTATCGCGAAGTAGATGTCGGGCTCGATACCGAACAACCCAAGGACACCGGCCGTCATATCGGCGTGTTGGCCGGTGTTGCACACCACAACGCGGAATCCCGGCTGCGCTCGCGCCGCCAGAACGACGGGCGCCAGCTTGATGGCCTCGGGGCGGGTGCCGAGGATAACGACGACGGAAGGCATCAGCCGCTAATCGCCTGGTAAAGCGACCCATCTCGCGCGCCGAGCCGCGAAAGGTGGCTCCGAAGGCATTCGCGCGCCGCCGCGACGTTCTCATCCGAGACCACGGACCGCCAATACCGCGGATCCGCGATCAGAAAGTCGCCACCGATATTGACGAATTTAGCGATCTCGACCTCTTTCCGCTCTTCGGACGTCGGCGTGTACGAATCGACGAGGTGCTGCACGAAGCGTGGCATCTCATTGACAACAGGCGCCCGCGCGCACAGATGCGCAAAGAAATTCCGACCAAACATGATGCACGGCTTGTCCAGGAGAAATGCCTCGAGGCCGATCGTGCCGTTGACCGTTGCAATCAAGCCCGCGCGCATCGCGAGTTCACGGGTATCGAACGACGGGTGAACCAGGACCAAGCCCGGCTTGTGGCGCAGCGTGCGGTAAAATGACCCCGGCCGTATTCCGTACATTGCCGGATGTTCCTTGACGACCAGTTGGAAGCCCTTCGGGAGCGACAAAAGAAGTGCGTCGATGACTCTGGTCTGATCGACAAAATAGGGATCGAGGGCGTTGATCGAGGACTCGGGGGTGTATTGCAGCGCATAGAGGATGTATTTGTCGGGCAACCGCCCCGTGTCTCCCGCTCCGATGTCGAAATAGCGTATTAAGACCCGATCGAAGCGCTGGCGGCGCAACTGCCGTACCAGCGGCAGCAGATTGTGCTTAATCCGGACACCGTAACCGTGCTCGGTCGCATGCAGCCGCTCGTAACGCCAGCGCAGATATTCGTTGTACACCATGCGTCTGGGTAAGCTCGGCCACCGCAGAGTACGCGCCGGATATGCCGCTGCCGGCGTGAGCGGCATGCCAGCGCGAAAGGCACCGATGATGTTGCGCGCTGTGCTTACGTCGTTAGGGCGATAACTGCCGAAATACTTTGGAAGGGATTCATGCGGATCGTCGCCAAAAAAACTCAACCCGACAAAGCGCATCGCGGTGAAGCATAGAGCGCCGGTTTTGAGCTCTGCGCACAGATTGTGCAATATGAGATCGTCGACATTTTCGGGGCTTGTCAGCAACAAGTAATCGGGCGCGATCCGCATCAAAAATTCTCGATAACCGACGTCGATCGCTGCGCCGCGCTTGAGTTGCTCACTTTTGTCGAGAAGGCGGAATCCCAGTTTATCGCGGAGCAGCGCGCTGACCAGGCCCTCGCCGCTGTCCATCGCCCGTTGGACCTGCCCCGCATCCACCGCAGCGTAACGACGCGCGAAATCCTCGTAGAGATAGAATTGCCGCTCAGGCGGAATGACGCCGCGAAATACCTGGCGGAAATGTCCCTGCGGGAAGATCACGCTCCATTCGATATCGTCTTTCCGCGCGTTGCAGAGCTCGATCAGCGCGCGGAAGAAATAGGCGGTGGTGGAAAAAGCGTATATGCAGATTTTCAGCCGCAACGGCCAGTCTCCCGCGGGGCAAAGCGCGTTTTCTATAACATTCGTCCCCGCTTCAACAAAGTGGTTTACGGCTTTGCTAGGCCACAACTAAATTGCTCTATTATGCGGGACCTGCCGCGCGCCAACCGCGAAAATCTCTTCCTTTACGGTTATTACGGTTGCGGCAATTTCGGCGATGATCTGCTACTAACGACCACCATCGCCGGCTTGCAGCCGATATTTCCGGGATACGGCTTCATTGTCCGGGACCACGGCTTACCGCCGGCCGTCGCCATGGACGGCGCCAACATCACGTTCACAGGAATCGAAACGATTCTTGCTGCCGGTGGCCGCCGCGGCATAAGGCGTTGGTCGAGGTACCTCGTGACGTGGTGGCGCACCCTGGGCCGGTCACGCTGGCTGATATTCGGCGGCGGCACTGTATTTCATGCGCGGCCGTCGCTGAATTCGCTTCTGCTCCAATGGACAATCTGTGCGATGGCGCGGCGGCGCGGCGTGCGCATCGCCGCGCTCGGCGTCGGTGTGTCAGAGCTAGGGCCTGCGGCGCGCGCAATCCTGCGACGCATCGTTGCTATGAGCGACTTATTTTTGGTGCGCGATACCGCCGCCCTCGCGCAATGCGCCGGCACCAACGCACAGCAGAGCGGCGAGATGGCATTTGGTCTGACTGAGCTGCGGAAGCCTCAATGGATCGACCGTGGCGACGCAATCGGCCTCACGGTTTATCCCGCGGCATGCGGCCGACCTGACGTCGTCGAAACTCTGTGCGAGGTGGTTCGCCTGTTGCGCAAGCGCGGGAACCGCGTGGTCTTCCTCGTCGCACAAGGCCCTGGCGCGGCAGCCGATGACGCGACCGTCTTTGCCCAGATCGCGAGCGGCGTGGAGACCCGAATTCTCGGTTCCAATCCAGCGGCGCTAGCCCACGCACTCGGCGGGATCGGGGTGATTTGCGGCATGCGTTATCATGCGATGGTAACGGGCGCGATGGCAGGAATCCCCTTTGCAGGGATTGCACATGACAACAAGATCGCCGAGCTGTGCCGTCAGTTCGCGATGCCGTGTGTGGATTTGCGCGGACTTACCGCCGATTTTTTGGTGACGGCGATTGCCGATGCCATGCGGCGTACACCAGACGCACGCGTTCTCGATGAAGCCGCCGCTGCAGCGGCCATGAATTTCAGCCGGTTGGCGGAGATCGCCGCTTAAGCGGCCAAACCGGGGCGACGACGTAACCGCTATGGCGCGGCCCTGGACTGCTCCAAAAGCGCATCGACAAAAAATTTGACGCCCCAATTAGGAACGGTGAATCGCATATAGCGACCATGGATTGGGGCACTACCAAAAATTCCACCGTTGAGCGCTGGATCGGCGGAAAAAATTTGCTGCCGTTTCACGAAATCGAGCGATTTTTTGCCTTCTGTCCGCCACCTGCTATCGCCGAGCAGATGCGCGAAGCGAAATGCGATCGCAGCCCACTGGGCCAGACCGGTCAGGCATTTTTCAGGATTGGCGACGCTATAGTCGAAATGATATTGCGAGCGCAGCAAGCCATCCCGTGCCTCCGCCACTTCCCGTAGACGATCGGCGAAACGCCGCGCCGAGACGAGGAACCGCTCCTGACCCGTTTCCGCATAACCATCGAGCAGCCCCTCAATCACGTACATCATCGTGTGCAGAAACGGCGGCTCGTCGGCAAAGGACAAATTCCGGAAAAATCCGTTGGGCTCCTGTTGCGTCAGGGTCCAATCCAAATTCTTGAGGCCGGCCTGCCGAAAGTGTTCGTCATCGGCGACGCGGCCGGCCGTCAGCAATGCTGCCCCCACCCGTGCGTAGTACGCGTGCGGCCGACCGCCATAGGCGAAGGTGACGAAGCTCCCGTCTTGTTCCTGAACCGACGTCAGCCATGTCGCTGCCCGGATCAGCGCGGGGCGGCCTGAAGACTCAGGCCCATGCTCCACAATGTCATTAAGGCCGATCAAGATTTGGCCAGTATCGAAAACCTGGGCACGGCCCGCGAGGTCCCGAAAATTGCCTTCAGGCTCCTGAATCGTCGTAAGCCAACGATGGGCGGCGGCGACCGACGCGCCGAGTGCGGCGCTATTGAGCTTCGCACCGAGCCGCCGGAGGCTCGGCATGATATAGCCTGTCGTCTCTGGATAGGGCGGCTCCCACCCAGTGGCGAGATGATAGGAATGCGCATAGCCGCCTCCACCGGCCGCGCGCTGTGCCGCCAGAAGCCACGCCGCTGCGCGCCGAAGGTGCTCTTCATCAGACTCGAGGTGGCCCCCGCCCCGATAGGCACGCCACAGCGACGGAAGCCGCAAGAACAGCCGACTGGATCGTAACAGCCGCATGCGGCCTCAGGCCGAGATGGGGCGGCACGGCCGCGTGCAGATTGAAACGAACACGAACGTGCCGAAAACGACGCCGCTCATAGGCTGTATCATAAGCTTGGCCCTTTCGGCGTCCTTCGATTCGTTTCGCAGATTCGGGTTCAGCGCGATATACAAGTATTAACGCCAAAGCGCTTCCGCGGTCATCGTGGTAGCCTGGATAGTGGCGCATTTGACGCCCTTGTGCGACATAGCGCTGGCAGTGAACGTCAGGCCCGCCATTCTCCATATCATCACGGATCTGCGCCCGGGTGGCGCGGAACGCATGTTGGCACGTCTCGCTGTTGCATCGACGAACTTCCGGCATTTAATCGTATCGCTCGGCAGTGAAGGCGAACTCGGTCCATCGCTGCGTGTGAGCGGCATATCGGTACGTACCCTCGATATGCGGCCCGGTGGTTTACCATCGCTGGGCCGATTTCTGCGGCTTGTCCGCATAATCCGCGAAGCGCGACCCGCTGCGGTGCAGACCTGGCTTTACCACGCCGACTTGATGGGAATTATCGCGGCACGGCTGGCAAATTTTCGTCCCGTCGTCTGGAACCTGCGCTGTTCTAACATGGACTTGTCGCGGTACCGCTGGTCGACGCTGGCAGTCGTGAAAATTCTGATCTGGTTATCGTCCTGGCCAGACGCCGTCATGGTGAATTCCGTGGCGGGGCGCCAGTGGCATGACAATCTCGGATACCGGCCACGGCGTTGGGAGCTGGTACCGAACGGCGTCGACACGGCAATCTTCCGTCCCGACAGCGCGGCGCGCGCGCGTTGGCGCCAGCGTCTTGGTGTCAAGGACGATGATATTCTCATTGGGATGGTGGCGCGCCGCGATCCGATGAAGGATCACGAAGGCATGTTGCGCGCGGCCGCCAAGGCGGCGCGGCGCCAACCGAATCTTGCTTTCGTATTAGCTGGACGTGGAATTTCACGAGATGATCCGGCGTTGGCGCGGTTTGCCGATATGGTCGGCGCGCCGGTTCATCTCATCGGCGAATGCGATGATCCAGCCCGATTGAATGCCGCCTTCGATATTGCCGTACTTTCGTCGGCATTCGGCGAGGGCTTCCCCAATGTCGTCGCCGAAGCCATGGCGGCCGGCGTGCCATGTATTGTGACGGACGTCGGCGACGCGGCTTTGATCGCCGGCGACACCGGATGCGTTGTGCCGCCCGGTTCGCCGGACGCGTTGGCCCACGCGATTCTGAGGCTCGCCCATGATGCGCCGCTACGCACGAGGCTCGGCGCCGTCGCGCGTCGACGCGTGGTCGAAAACTTCGGCCTCGAAGCCGCGGTAGCGCGTTACGAGGCGGTATGGGCCAGCTTGATCGCGTCAGCGGCCACCGGTCGATCGTCGGTCCCCATTGACGAATCAACGGATCAAAACTGAACCACTTGCGCGCGAGATCGTCGGCGATCGCGGATTCCTCTGCGGACCCCTCCAAGTGTCAGAATAGAATTTTTCTCTCGGTGATCGACCAATTGGCTGCGCTGCTATTCGAAATAGATGAAGCCATAATCGCCGTCATAGCCGGCCTCGCCAAAAATCCATTCCCAGCCGGCTACGTTATGGAAGCTCTGGCAGGTCAGCTGCCAGCAAAGCAGGTTCGCCTTTTCGCGCTCGTTGCGCCAGGATTCGACCATTACATAGGCGGGTCCGCGCCGGACGCGATTGAGTTCAGTCAATGCGCGGAACAAGTCGCCAATCCCGAGGTTGTGCAACGTGGCGAGCGATAGCACAAAGTCGAATTCACGATCGGCATACGGCAATTCAGTGGCGCTGCCGATGCTCAGATGTGGCCGCACCTCTTCTTTCGCATGGTCAATGCCATATGCCGAAATGTCGATGCCGCGCACCTCGATGCCTGGCACCACGCGCGTAAATTCATAAAGCAGGTGACCTTTACCGCAACCGATATCGAGGATGCGCATTCCTGCCTTTAGGCCATAATGCGCCGCCATACGCTCGGCGACGGGCCGCCAGCGGCCGTCATAGCGATAACCGCCATAGCCGTAGCGGCGATCGCCGTCCCAGTAGTCCCGCCCCCATTGTCGCGCAACCGCCGCGGATTCAGCCTTGTCGTGTTCGACCATGCGCTGCACATAGTCGCGCTTGGTAGACGCGCTGAGAGATTGGATGAAGTCGATCTGGGTCATCTTCACAGCACCGTCGGGCAGGACGAGATCAATCCCGAAACCAACCGGATATCTTCGGTGCGCGCGATGTCAGCGGCGGAACGCACCGCCAAGCCTTCGAGCGCGCCGTGTAAACTTGTACCCGCGTCCAATACCCTCCGCCATACAGCCTGGCGGCGTGCCGGATCGGCCGGCAGCATGCCGAGGCTGTAGCAGATGATTCCCTCGATGGCTGGAAGCTCGTCGAGCACCTGCTCGAGCATCATGTAGCAACCGGGCATGGCGTATTCGGTGGCGGACAGCAGGAATATGAGGCCCTTGCGCTGCGCGTAATCGCGCACGACCAGATTCTGGACGTGCTGCGCCGCCCGCTCGCCGGCGATTGGTCGGCTGGCGATATAGCCGCGATAGCCCTGACGTATCATTCGGCGAAGCCGTCCGGCAGGCGATAGGCCGCACCCAGCCGCGTCGCTGGGCGAAGCGTAATCGGCTCGAAGAACTCACCTAGACGCTTATCGGCATAGGGCGTGAACGCGCCCTTGAACCGGCAATTCATCGACCAGCGCGTCTCGCGCTCGCGATTAACACGATTGCCATGCATCAGATTTTGCGAAAACACCAGGACGTTGCCGTAAGGGACGTCGATGAATTTCAGCTCTGGTTCGACCGCCTGATAAAGCTTCTCGGTCGAGCCGAATTCCGCCATGCGATCGTGATAGCGCGCATGCGCCGCAGGCGGCAGCAGGAACATGCTTTTGGTTTTGCGGCAATCAACCAGTGGAATCCACAGTACGACCTCGAACGGCGAATCGCCGTTCAATACGTCGGCATGCAGCGGCAGAAGCGAGCCTTCGTCGTCCGGCAGCTGAATGGAAAGATTGACGCGCAGCTGCATAACCAGCTCGTTGCCGACGATGGTCTCGAGCGCGCGCCGCGCTGTCGCGAAATAGCATTGCCGCATCCAGTCGGTGGCATTGAGCCCGTCGAACACCGCGAGCCGCATGGCATTGAGCGCCTCGGGCTTCACGCGCTCGTGGATGGTGTCGAGCAGTCGCTGCGGATCGTTGGGCGACGGCAGGCCGAGATGCCGTGCCGCAAGCGCCGCCGCGTGGTCGCGGATACGGTCGAGCGCAGCGCGATCCTCGGCCGGCCGGTTGACGCAGCCATCCGCCAGAAACGCGGCCGCCAGGCTCTTTTCCTCGACCGTCAGGAAATCGCTCATGCGTGGGACTCCGGCAGTGTCTTGGCAATGCTTGCGGCTATGCCCTCGGGCTGCAATCCCGCGAGGCCGAGCAGGTCGTCTTGCGAGCCGTAATGGCGTGGGAAAGCGTCCGGCAGTGACAATCGCAACGACAGCGGACTCGGAGCGCCCGCGGCGAGCAGGCTGTCGATCACCGCGCTGCCCAAGCCGCCGGTCGCGACATGCTCCTCGACCGTCACCAGAAGGCGCAGGTCGCGGGCGAAATTCCGCACCGCGTCGCCGTCGAGCGGCTTGACCGTATGGCAATGGAGCACGCCGGCCGCGATTTTTTGACTCGCCAACAGCTCG
>Ga0126371_10001395_pt1 | contig 20415 bp, 19 predicted proteins | sample PanSoiMetaPlot_4_FD_110145 | JGI IMG/M metagenome (GOLD analysis project Ga0126371, IMG submission 110145) | Tropical forest soil microbial communities from Panama - MetaG Plot_4 | ecosystem: Environmental > Terrestrial > Soil > Tropical forest > Bulk soil | place: Panama | collected 2016-02-17 | reverse complement strand
GACGTTGGAGCTTTGATTTTGGGCGACAGCGTGCGCCATTATTTCAAAAGCTTCGATCGCCTTCCGCTCGTCCGTCGGTAGGGTCGCTCGATAAGGCAGGGATGAACGGATGTACACGAACAGGGCCAAGTCTTCAGGCCAAGTCTTCAGGCCAAGTCTTCAGGCCAAGTCTACAGGCCGGAGGGCCGTCAGGCAGCTCGTCGTCAAACCGTCAGTGAGCCGCGCGCCAAGGGCTAGCATGGCCACGGGCCCGATCTAGCATATTGTAATGGTAATATGTTACAATCGGCGAAACCTGCCGGGCCTTTTGCTCTTGTCTATGATGGCTCAGATCTGCGCGAATGCACACGAGGCGTGGACGCACTTCGTCTGAATTCGAATTTCATGGAGCTGGCTGTGAGTGGACTGCGATTGATCGGTGATATCGGCGGCACCAATGCGCGATTTGCGATCGCGGAGAATGGGGCCTATCGCGGGTTGAAGCATGTCGAGGTGGACCGCTATCCATCGCTCCACGACGCGTTGTCCGACTATTTGAAGACGCTGGCGGAAGCGGAACGTTCGAATCTCGCAGGCGCACTTGCGATCGCAGGGCCGGTGCTCGGGGACAAGATTTCCATGACCAACAAGGCGTGGTCCTTCTCGGTCGAGGAATTGAAGCGAAGCCTCAATTTGACGTCGCTTGCCGTCGTGAATGACTTTGCGGCCACTGCCCGGTCCATTCCGCACATCGCGCCATCGAACCTCTTTCCGGTCGGTCCGGCCAGCGTGGACGCCAAGGGCAATATCGGCATCATCGGTCCCGGAACAGGCCTCGGTATCAGCACGCTCGTTCCGAATGGCGCGGATTGGGTCATTGTCGCAGGCGAGGGCGGCCATGCGACACTTTCCGCCTCAAACGAGGACGAAGAGGCGATCATTCATCTGCTGCGCAAGCGCTGGAGCCACGTCTCCGCGGAACGCGTGCTCAGCGGGGCGGGGCTTGTGAATCTCTATGAGGCACTGTGCGCGCTGAAAGGTGTCGAACCGCTGATGCTGACACCCGCCGACGTGACGAAGCATGCCATGAACCGGTCGGACGACGCGTGCGTCAAGGCCTTCACCAGCTTCTGCGAATTTCTGGGCGGCGTTGCCGGCGATCTTGCGCTGACCGTCGGTGCGCTCGGCGGGGTCTATATTGCGGGCGGGATTCTGCTCCGCTTCAAGGAGGCCTTTGCCGCCTCCGCCTTCCGGCAACGCTTCGAAAGCAAGGGACGGTTCGCCGCCATGCTGGCGCGAATCCCGACCTACCTCATTCTCGAGGAATCGCCGGCCTTGGTCGGGCTCGCGAACATGCGCATCGCCTGAGCGATCCGGGTCACGACTCCTTTGGATCGCCCGCCGCTGTCAAATTCGCATTTGGCTTTCGATCCGTGCGGCCGCGCCGGCATCGACACCGGCGCTATCGACGATCTCGCCGCGTTTGAAGACCAGATAGCGACCGGCAATACCGAGCGCGAAGGGAAGGTGCTGCTCGATGACCACCATCGAGGTGCCGACGTCTTGCCGGACCTGCGTCAGCACGTTCGACAGACGATCGACCAAAGAGGGTTGCAGGCCCTCAGTGACCTCGTCGAGGAGAAGGATCTCCGGCCGCGCCATCAACGCGCGCGCGACGATCAGCATCTTCTGTTCGCCGCCCGAAAGCGTCCCGGCGCGCTGCCGCAGCCGCTGCGTCAGCACGGGAAACCATTGGCCGACCTGATCAAGCGCCGCAGCGAAGTCGCGGTCGGACAGGATCCCAAGCCGCAGATTGTCGCGGATCGACAGGTCCTGAAACAACGCCTGCTCCTGCGGCACATAAACGACGCCGAGCCTGCGCTTCAAATGCGGCGGCATGCGCGTGACGTCTTGTCCAGTGATCCTGATGGTGCCGCGCCAGGGCGGCAGGAAACCCAGCAATGTCTTCAACAGCGAGGTCTTGCCCATTCCGTTGCGGCCAACGATCGCGAGCACCTCGGACTTCGCAAGTGAGAAAGACACGTCGCTCACGACCTGCGAGGTGCCATAGCCGCTCGCGAGCCCCTCGACTTCGATCGCGTTGGTCATGGCCCAGCCTCCACCGCGGAAGAGGGCTGACCGGTATAGATCTCGCGCACCAGGGCACTGTTGACGACTTCGTCCACCGAGCCATCGAGCGCGATGCGTCCTTGATGCAGTACGATGATGCGCGATGATATTTCGCGGACGAAATCGAGATCATGCTCCACCAGCACAATGCACAGCCGATCGCGCGACACCAGCGTGGTCAGGATGTCGGCGAAGCCCTGCCGCTCCGCCCGCGTCAGGCCGGCGGTCGGCTCGTCGAGCAGCAGGACCTCAGGCTCAAGCGCGAGAACCATGGCGAGCTCAAGTGCCTGCTTGAGCCCGTGACTGAGATTGCGCGCCGCTTCGCTCAATCGTTCCGCAAGTCCTGACCGTTCGAGCACGGCAATCGCCGCGGCCGGAAGGTCGAGAACCGTCGATGTCGAAGTCAGGGAAGGCGGCGCGTGCTGGGTCCGGGCAACGCGCAGGCATTCGGCGACCGTCAGCGTCTCGAACACCGAGGCGGTCTGGAATTTGCGGCCAAGTCCGAACCGGACGATGCGGTCAGGCGGCAGATGATCGATCGGCTGACCGGCGATCGCGACATGGCCGGTCGAGCGTTCGCGCCCGTCCGACAGGCATCGGATCAATGTGGTCTTGCCGGCGCCGTTTGGTCCGACCAGGCTCAAAAGCTCGGCCCGGTGCGCCTTGAACTGCACGCCGTCGAGCACCGAGAGGCTTCCGAAATGCTTGCCGAGCTCGCGGACCTCGATCGCCAACTCGTTTGTCTTGTCTGCGACCGTCGAGGCCGCGACCGGACGAAGACGCGTCGCCTCGGCGGTTTGAAATCCGTGCAGACCGCGAACCAGTTTCCTGAACACGCCGACAAGGCCGTCCGGGAAGGCGAGAATGACGGCGATCAGCGCAAGGCCGATGATCAGTTCCCAGACGTAAGGCAGGCTGCCGGAGAGATAGGCGCTTGCGACCTCGATGCTGAGTGCGCCCACGATCGCGCCGACGACAGTGCCGCGACCGCCGAGCGCCACCATGATGATCAGCCGGGTGCCGAACGTGAAGCTCGCGTTCTCCGGCGCGGCGACGGCGCCGAACGCCGCATAGCCGAAGCCGGCAAGTGACGCGACAAGGGCGGTCAGGACCAGCACGATGATACGCGTACGCGAGGTGTCGATGCCGAGATAGGTGCAACGCGCGTCATTGTCGCGAAGCGCGGTCAGGAGGCGGCCGGTGTCGCTGCGCATGATGATCAGTGCGACGACGGCGACCGCGATCAGGCTGAGGCCCGCCAGACGAAACCAGTCCTCGAACGACAGATCGAATGTCTCGAATCCGACCAGCCCGCTCGATGAGCCGGTGAAGGTGCCGCCGGAATAGAGGATCTGCACAAGAACGATCGGGACCACCAGCGAGACGATTGATGCATAGAGCGGTGTCGAACCCGGATAGAACGAAAGCCATCCCGTCAGCGCGGCAATGACGGCTGTGATCGCGAGCGTGGCGCCGAGCGCCATCAACACTTGCCAGGTTCCGAAGCCGTATTCGGTAAAGGTGATCGCGAGCGCATAGACCCCGATCCCGAAGAAGGCCGATTGTCCGAAGGTCAGCGTGCCGCAATAACCCCACATGATATCGACGGTGATCGCCGCGATCGCGACGAAGAACGCACGGATCAGGATGTTAACCAGGTACGTGTCGAGGAACGACGGCGCCACGACAACGACGCCAACCATCAGCAGGGCTGCCGCAACGAGCGACAGCACCGGCGACAAGCCGCCGATGATCGGCGTTGCGGTCGCCGGACTCGCTTGCTGCATGTCAGGCACGCGCAAAGCCCTCCGGCCGGATGCGAAGCACGATGGCGGCAAGGATGGCGATGGTCAGGCCACCAAGGATCGGATTGACGAAGGTCGAGACGATCACCTGGCATCCGCCGAGCACGAGACAGGACACCGCAAGCGCAAGCAGCGATCCGCCGGACACCATCACCAGCATGAAGGCGCTGATCAGCCACGGCAGGCCCATATTCGGATCGACGCTCGACAGCGGCGTAATCAGCGCGCCGGACAGTGCGGCAAGGCCGCTGCCGATTGCGAAGGTAACAAGCCGCACGCGCGCGCTGTTGACTCCGAGCCCCTGTGCCAGCATCTCGTTCATGATGACGGCTCGCGTCGAGAGGCCGAGACGCGTACCACTCAGCAACCCCGTGAACAACACCGCGATCAGAACTGCGGCGGCGATCATGACCAGCCGATAGGCGGAATAATCAATGCCTGCGAGATCGACCGTCCCGGTGATCGGCGCTTGTACGAATTGGACCTCGCGCCCAAAGACAAGCGTGACGAGCTGCCCGATGACGATGCCGAGGCCCCATGTCGCCAGAATGGCGTCGAGCGGGCGCTGGTAAAGCCGGCGCACGATGACCGCTTCCGTCAAGGCGCCGCAAACGGCTCCCACGACAAAAGCCAGCGGCAGGACGAGCAGCCAAGGCAGTCCAAGCCACGCGCCGACCAGCGCGGCATAGCCTCCAACCGTCACGAACGCGGCATGCGCGAAGTTGATGATCTTCATCACCCCGAACACGATGAGAAGTCCGGACGAGATGATAAACAGCAGCGCCGCCGTCGTGACGGCATCGAGGGCGACGGTCAGCATGATCACTCCGGGTTGGAGGGCGCGAGACCGATCCTATCAGCCTCGCGCTGTCCTTGGCTGCTAGATTACTGGGCTTCAAGAATTCCGGGCTTCAAGATTTCGGCGGGCACTGCGCGCCCGGATCGACATTCGGGAAGCTCTGGATCACCTTCACGCCGCCATCAGCCTGGACCTGGCCGAGATACATCGTGAGCGGTGCGTGCCGCTGCTTGTTCATGCGGATGGCGCCGCGCGGGCCGTCGACGGAGACTTCCTCCAGCGCCGCCAGGACCTTCGTCGGGTCGGTTCCGCCGGCCTTCTCCACTGCCGCCTTATATGCGTAAACGGCCTCATATTCCGGAACCGACAAATCGTTCGGAGTCTTCAGATCGGCGCCGAACTTCTTGCTCATGGCCGCAAGGAAGCTCTTGTTGGCGGCGCTGTCGATGCCCGTCACATAGGACGCGGAGATGTAGATGCCGGTCGCGTCCCCGCCCATGCTCTTGGCGGTGCCTTCGTCGACGGCGAGATTGCCGTAGGGCAGGTTGACGCCTGCGGCACGGAGTTGCTTGGTCAACGTTACGTTCGGAGCACCGCCGGCGGTCGAAGTGATGATCGCATCGGCGCCCGAGGCTTTCAGCTTGGAGATGATCGGTGTCCAATCCGAGCCGTCCATCGGCAGATATTCCTCGCCGAGCACCTTGCCGCCGGTCTTTTCGATATAGGATTTGGTGAAAGCGAGCATGCCGCGGCCGAAGGCGTAATCCGAGCCGATCAGGAAGTAGCTCTTCGCCTTCTTCTCGTTGTTGAAATAGTCGACGATCGGCGGCACCTGCTGCTCCGGCACCCACGCATTGACATAGAGATATGGGCTGCATGACTTGCCTTCATAGAAGGACGTATAGATGAAAGGCGTCTTTCCGCGGGCGACGATCGGCAGGCCGGCATTGCGGGCGGCGCTGGTTTCCATCGAAATCAGCACATTGACCTTCTTCTGGAAGACCAGCGCATCGAAGGCTTTCTGAGCGCCGGCGGCACCGGAACCGTCATCGGCGACCTCCAGTGCCAGCGGACGGCCGAGCACGCCGCCCTTGGCGTTGATCTCTTCGACCGCGAGTTCGGCGGATTGCACCACCGATGGCGCGACGACCGAGTTGGCGCCGGAGAGGCCGACCGGCACGCCGATCCGGATCGGATCGGCCGCCATGGCGGGGGTCATTGCCGCGATGGCGGCAAGAGAAGTTAGAAACAAACGCGAACGCATGGATGCTCCTCCATCTGATTTGCCTGTGTTTGATGTTTAGTACCAACCGCGCTTGACGTCGCTGCCGAGCATCTCGTCATAGAGATCGGAGCGGCGGTCGCGCAGCACCTGGTTGAAAGCATTCCAGTTGCGGGCTCGCCGCGCTTCGCCGAGTGCGACGTCTGCGATCACGATCTCCTCCTTGTCGCGACTTGCCGGACCCGCGACAGGCCAGCCGGTGTGACCGACGATCAGGCTTTGACCCTCGAAGGGCTGGCCACGCTCGGTGCCGACGCGGTCGGCGCAGGCAATGTAGATCGAATTTGAGTGCGCGGCAGCCATCGCGAGTATATTCGCCATCGCTTCGCGGCCGGCCGCCTGGCCCGGGATCGGCACCCAGTTGGTCGGCACACAGACGATATCCGCGCCCTGCAGCGCCGCGAGCCGGTAGGTCTCCGGAAACCAGCCGTCGTAGCAGATCGCCATGCCAATGCGGCCGATTGCGGTATGGTACACTGGAAAGCCGAGATCGCCGGGTTCGAAATAGAGATTCTCTTCGTTCCAGAGGTGAACCTTGCGGAAGGTGCCGATATAGCCGTTCGGTCCGATCAGCACCGCGCTGTTGAACAGCTTGGCGCCATCGCGCTCGCAAATGCCGGCGACCAGATGCAGCTTGTGGCGCGAGGCGATTTCGCTCCAAGCCTTGACCGTCGGTCCGTCGGGGATCGGCTCCGACAGTGCGAAGGCTTCCTCGCGCGAGTTGAACATGTATCCGCTATTGGAGAGTTCCGGTAGCACGATCAGCTCCGCGCCGCGCTCGACGGCGCGCTCGATCAGGCTGATGCTGTGCCTGACATTGTCTTCGACCCTTCCGATCACCGGCTGCATCTGAATGCAGGCGATCCGCACTTTCGTGTCATCGTCTTTCGACAAGGCAAACGACTCCATCGCACACTGCTCCCTTTGCGTGCGCCGAACAAAAAAGGCATGCGCCAAATAAAAAGCCCCCGAATGCGCCGAGCGGCGCAATCCGAGGGCTACACAGCCATTATTTGACATGGCCGACCGGCCATGGCGCACGCGGCACGCGCGCGCGTTGGTCCCAAATAATTCCCAATGCGTCGTGCAAGTCAACGGCGAATGATGCAAAAAGATCAGGCCGCCCTTGCCCAACGCATGAGCTTCATCAACGCGGTACCGGCGTCGCGAGAACGCCAAGCCCGCCAAGCGTTTCCTGCGCGTTGATGATCGAGGCGGCGATCTCGGCCATGGTCAGACGCTTCTGCGTCGCCTGCTGCCGGATCAATTCATAGGCCTCGAACTCGCCGATCTTCTTCAGGCCGACCAGGATCTTGACGGCCTTATCGACGTCACGGCGCGCTTTCAACGTCTCCTCCAGTTTCGCAACCTTGCCCTCAAGCCGACTTGTGTAGCCGCGCAGCGATCGGGCCAGCACCAGGGAGGAGAGAATGCCGAAGGAGCGGATCGGCTTGTTGACGACGCCGTGGGCATTGCTGTCGAGCAGTTGCTTGAGGATCGTGGGGTTCTCATAGTCTACGATCGCAACCAGCGTCGGGGCGTGCTCGTTCGAGGTGGCTGGGAACGCCGTTTCCTCGGCGCCATCGACAAACTGAAACACCGTGTCGATATCCTGCGGGATGGTCGCCGGCGGCGGCCAGACGCCGCGAACGTTGCAGCCGATGCGCTTGAGCTGATCGATCAGCGCCTCGCCCTCGGCGTCGCGCGGGTGAACGACGAGAACGCGCGCCCCGCGAAGCTCCTCGATCAGACGGCGGACGCCCGGCTTCATGCGGTCACCGCCTCCTCGGTCAGCCAGCGTCCGCCAATCGGCGAGACCGACAGATAGGGGTCCGGCTTGATCGGGCTCTTGCCTTCCCAGACGATGTCGAACTCGCCGTCGGGGCGGACCTGCCCGATACGCGGCGTCAGCCAGATGTGGTTGTTGTCGGGATCGATCTGGATCGGACCTTCCGGCGCATCGAGACTGAGCCCCAGCGCGGCTTCGACCAGCCGCTGTGTGTCGAGGCTGCCCGCCTGGGCGAGCGCCTTGGCGAACAGTTTCACCTGCGCGTAGGCGCCGGCGCTCCACATGCTCACCGGCCTGTCCGCGCCGAACGCCTTGGCAAAGGCCGCCTTGAAGCGGCTGTTGCCGTCGCGCTTGAGCGCGCCGAAATAACCTGCAGCGGTCAAATGGCCGACGCAGAACTCCGGCCCGATCTCGCGGATTTCACCTTCGGCCATGGTGAGGCTCGCAATCGGCAGCCGCTCCGCGTCGAAGCCCATCTTGCTGAAGAGCCGGTAGAAGCGCTGCGCCGTGCGGCCGACAATGGTCGAGAATACGACGTCAGGCGATCGCATCCGGATCAGGTCAAGCGCTCGCGTCAGCTCGGCATCGCCGGCTTCCATCGCGACATATTGCTCGCCCGCCACCTGTCCTGCGTAGGACTCTACCAAGTCTCGCATGATGCGGTTGGATTCGCGCGGATAGATATAATCGGAACCGATCAGATAAACGCGGGGCCCAAATTTTCGAACGATGTATTCGGCGAGTGGAAAGCTGTTCTGATTGGGAGCCGCACCGGTGTAGATGACATTCGGCGAGTATTCGAAGCCTTCGTAGAGCGACGGATACCACAACAGCCCGTTGCGCCGTTCGATGGCAGGGAGCACGGCCTTGCGCTCCGCAGATGTCGAGCAGCCGAAAATGACGGATGCCCCATCCTCGGTCAGCAGCCGATCCGCCATCTTGCGATAAGTCTCGGGGCTTGAGCCTGGATCGTAGGCGACGACCTCGACCTCGCGTCCGAGAATCCCGCCCGCGTTGTTAATTTCCTGAATGGCGAGGGCGGTGCCGAAAAAATGCTCCGATTCCGAGATGGCCATCAATCCGGTGCGCGAAAACAGCACGCCGACGCGCCAAACGTCTCGATTGGACTGTTTTGCGGGCCGTCCCGCGTTGGTCATTGGGCCATCTCCAGCGTCGTCAAGCAAGGAACGTGGCCTGCCTGCTTAGCCTTCGAGTACAATAAAGCGGCTGGTTCGCGTCTTGGCAACTCCCCGGATGGTGTCGGCGCCCCCTCGTTGCGCTTCGAAGTTCCAGAAAGGCGAGGGTTGCGAGGGCCAGCGCCTGGAACGGATGCTGGTAAGCTCGCGGGAGCGATGCACCCGATTGCTTGGCAGCGTACGCCGTTGCCGTTCGTGTCGTGCGCCCGGCCGCGGACGGCATCGAGGGCCAACACACCGTTCACGGTGATGTCGGATCGTGAAGAGGCGTCAGCGGTTGAGCGGTGCCGGTATGGGCGTCGCGAGAGCAACCGGCGCCCAGCTCAACGCAAGCCGCTGGCCCACCGCGATTTCATCGGGCGACATTTTTGACGCGACCGCGTCTCGAAATCGCGCATAGGCTTCCCGTTCGTGGCCCCGTGCGTGCGCGGCGGCAAGGTTGAGCCACTTGTAGGCGAGGATGAAATCCTGCGGCACGCCGTGACCCTTGTCATACATCAACCCGAGCATGGCTTGCGCGAACGGATTTCCCAGCGCCGCGCCTTGGGCGTAGAGATCCGCGGCGGCACCATAGACCTGCGGTGCACCAAAGCCGTGCTCGTACATGAAGCCGAGCAGGCCCAGCGCCTTGGGATTTCCGCGCTCCGCCAACTGCGACAGGTCTCTTGCCGCGCGGATATAGTCGCCGCGGTTATAGGCGGCCGTAGCGCGGCCAAGCGCGTCGGCGTGAGCAAGCGGCGCACCGGCGCTGGCGCCGAGCAGGACCGCAAGCAGAACCGCCGGTCTATGCCGGATCCGGATCGGACTCGGGACCGGCATTCGCGCCTCAGTGGAAGCTGGTCGTGACTGGGGCATTGGTGGTGGTCGTGGCAATGTTGCCGCGCAATTTCGAGCGCAGCTCTTCGGCGACGAGATGCGCGTCGGAGCCGTTGCGGATGATCTGCGGGCGGATGAAGATGATCAGTTCGGTGCGCTTGGTCGCGTTGTCCTGGTGGCCGAACGCGTCGCCGAGACCCGGGATCTGATCGAGCACGGGGATCGCATTGCGCGAGCCGCTCTGCTGCTCGCTGATCAATCCAGCGAGCAGCACGGTCTGTCCGTTCGCCACCGAAATCGCGCTCTTGACCCGGCGCTCGGACACCGTGGGTGTCAGACTGTTGGCGCTGGTGGTCGGCACATTGCTGATTTCCTGCTCGACCTCAAGGCGGACATCGCCGTTGACGCTGATGCGCGGCGAGACACGCAGGATGATGCCGGTGTTGCGATAGTCGATGGTGTTCACGACCGTGTTGTTCGTGGTCAGCACCGTTGCGCTGCCAGTGGAGACCGGCACCACGTCGCCGACTTGCAGCGTTGCCACCTGATTATTGATCACGACCAGCGACGGGTTGGACAGCACCTTGACGGTCGTTACCGCATGCAGCGCGTCGAGAATGAGGCTCGGCTGGGTTTCCGAGCCGATCAGGAAATTGAATCCGGGAAAGGCGCGGTTGATGAAAGCATTGGAGACTGAGCCAGCAACCGTGGCGATGCCGGTTGCGGGATCGACGGTGGTCGCGGGGGGTGTCGAGGCCTGGGTGTTGAGAATGGAGCCGCTGTTCGGCTTCAATCCGAGATTCCTGCTCGTCAGATAGGTTTGAACGCCGTAGCTCAAGTCGTTGTTCAGCGTCACCTCCGCGATCGTTGCGTCGATCGCGACCTGGAGCTGAGGCTCGTCGATCTGCATGAGCGTGGCTTCGATGATCCGGTAGTTCGCCTGATCGGCATAGATCAGCAGCGTATTGTTGACGGCGTCCGGCGTGATCCGAACATCCTGCAACACGGGCTGACCGTTGCCTCCCGCGCCGCGGCCGCTGTCGAGCGTGCCATTGGTGCCGTTGTTCATGCTCGTCATTTGTGTTTGTGCGCCAAATCCCGAGGTGGCCCCGGCTCCGGCGCCGGTGCCGCCACGTGCGGCGAAGCCGTTCATGCCCGTTGGGCTATTGGCGTTGAGCGACAGCCGGTCGGCGCTTGACGTCGTGGACGTGCCTGATCCAGGGGCGACCTGGTTGTCGGGGTTGTCGAGCGAGCTGGAGGACGAGCCGCCGAGGAACATATCGGTCAAGACCCGCGCGATCTGACGGGCGTCGCCGTATTTCACCCGATAAACATGGACAGTGGTGCGCGCGGTGTCGGCGCGATCGAGCCGCTTGATCCACGTCGCGGCGTTGCGCAGCATCTCCGGCTTCTTGGTCACGACCATGATCGCGTTGAGCCGGGCGATCGGCTGAAACTTGATCACGTTCTGGCCGAGACCGTTCTCGCCGGAATCGGCGACCTTTTCCAGTTCCTGGATGATCGGCGCCGGCGACCCGCTCGAAACCGGGAAGATGCCGACCGATTGACCGCGCATCCAGTCCACGTCGAAGCTGAGCGCGGTGTCGACGGCGGTGCGGCGTTCGGCGCCGGTGCCCTGGATCAGGAGGAGATTCCGGCTCGTATCGGCGCGGACCGCGCCGGCCTTGGTCGCGAAGCTGTCCATCAGCTTCAGCAGGGTCTGCGCGGAGACGTACTGCAGCGGCACGACCGAAACGCCGAACCCCGGCTCCGGATTCGCTGCCGCGCTATCGATCCGTCCTGCGCCGACCGCATCGCCAAGCGGCGTCAGGCGATAACCGGCTGTATCGTGCAGCAGCACCACGCCGCTCAGCCGCAGTGCATTTTCCAGCACGAAGACGATATCGGACTTGGGGACGGGCCGCACCGAAACGAGACTGACAGTGCCCTGCACCCGCGGGTCGATCGTATAGCCGACGCCCAATATGTCGCCGAGCACCACTTTCGCGACGGTTGCAACCGGCGCACTCTCAAAGTTGAGATCGAAGCTCTTGCCACCGGCCGAGGCCATTTGCGGCCGATCGTCGGACACGGCCGTCACCTCGACGCCTTCATAGATCGCGGGCTGATCGCGGCGGTTCGCAGTCGACGTCGTCGCCGCCGCGTTCACCGGTTGCGACTGACGCGGCATGATGTCGAGCGAGCGCACCTTGTCGACGATGTCGATCTGCGATCCCTCGACGCTCGTGCCGAGCGTGGCCGAGTTGCAGGAGACCAGCATGCCCAGCGATGTCAGAAGGAAGCCCGCGCCAACGCTGCGGCGGAGGGTTGGGTACCGGCCCAGTATGCCGACGCGTACCATAAAGCTCGCCATTATCGACTGTGTTGTTCGTCACAGGTCGTTCACGACGATCCGCCCCTGTGGGTGGGTAATTAGCTGGGTAACATGACAGAAATAAATTGGTTACGTGATTGCGCCTCAATCATTTTCGTTGCGTTGATTCGAGAGCACACCACACGTGAATTTGCTGGTGAATATCGACCGTCAAAATCCTTTTTGCGGCCCGCCGCGAGCCCGGGTTCGTACAGGTGTCACACTTCGGATCAATAACGACCGGGTCGCTGGCTACTGCGGTTGGCGCTTCTTGGAGCGCTTCCGTCGGCGGGTCTTTTGGAAGGACCGCTTCTTGAACAGACTGCGCGACCGGAACGACGAATGGCCACCGATCTGTCCTCGCAGTTTGTGGAATATCTCCGTCGCAACAAACGTTTGACGGCGGTTGACGGACGCGACGACAAAGCCGGGCAGGGCGGCTCGGATCTGCGCCAGGCCAAGCTTTGGGAGCTTGCCGACCTGTCGGCCGGCGAGTTCGCCGATGAGGCTGCGCGCTTCCATGGCCTCGCGCGCGTCACGCTGCAGGACATGATGTCGGCCACGCCGCTTGTGGCGTCATTCTCGCAACGTTTCCTGCGCGAAACCGTTGTGTTCCCATTTCGATCCACAGACGATCGCGTCGTGCTCGCCGTCGCCGATCCGACCGATCAGGCGGCGCAGCGCGCGGCACAGATCGTTCTCGGCGCGGGCGTCGCCATCAAGGTCGCGACCGCGGAGGACCTTGCCGTCGTCCTTGGCAAGCGTCTGGACCAGGACGAAGCTGATCAGCCGACCGGACCTACGGCGCAACCGCGCGAAGACGACATTGAAAGCCTGCGAGACCTCGCGAGCGGCGCGCCGGTGGTGCGTGCGGTCAATGATCTGCTTGAAAGAGCGGTGGAAATGCGCGCGAGCGACATCCACATCGAGCCATTCCAGACCGGGCTCGTGGTCCGCTTCCGAATCGACGGGCTGTTGCGGGTCGTCGCGGCGCCTTCCGGCGTGCTGCCGCAGGCGGTGATTTCCCGCATCAAGATCATCGCCAACCTCAACATCGCCGAGCGCCGCTTGCCACAGGATGGTGCGGCGCGGCTGAAGGCCGGGCGCTCCGACATCGACATCCGCGTAGCGATCATGCCGATGCAGCACGGTGAATCGGCCGTCATCCGCATCTTGCCCAAGGACCGCGGGCTGCTTGTGGTCGAGAAGCTCGGATTCTCGCGGCGCGACGAAACCACGCTGCGGCGGCTTCTGAAGCTGCCGCATGGCATGATCATCATCACCGGGCCGACAGGGAGCGGCAAGACCACGACGCTTGCCACCATCCTGTCGATCCTCAACGAGCCGGTTCGCAAGATCCTGACCGTCGAGGACCCCGTCGAGTATGAAATTCCCGGCGTCAACCAAGCGCAGATCAAGCCTGCGATCGGACTGACATTTGCCGCTGCACTGCGCTCCTTCGTGCGCCAGGACCCCGATGTGATCATGGTCGGCGAGGTGCGCGATGACGAGACCGCGCATGTCGCGGTGCATGCCGCACTCACCGGCCATCTGGTGCTGACGACACTGCACACCGAGACGGCGGCGGCGGCGGTGCCACGCCTGCTGGACCTCGGCGTCGAGGGCTACCTGCTGCGTTCGGTGTTGCGTGCCGTGATCGCACAGCGGCTGGTCCGGCAATTGTGCGAGCATTGCAAGACGCCGCGGGCCTTGCAGGAGGCGGATTTCGCCGAGGACCCGCGGCTTTCGGCGTTCGGCTTCCGCCCCGGCGAGGTGCTGCAGGAACCGTGTGGCTGCGAACGCTGCGGCGGCAGCGGCTATCGCGGGCGGCTCGGCGTGTTCGAGCTTCTGGAGCTGACCAACGAGCTACGCGAGCTAATTGGCGAGAAAACCGACGGATCGAAGATCGACGCGATGGCGATCCGCGCCGGTATGACGACGATGCTCGATGACGGCGTCGCCAAGTGTCGTGACGGTCTGACCTCGCCCGCCGAAATCCTCCGCGTCACGACCATGCGGTGAGCGCATGCCGAATTTTCGCTATCGGGCCCTCACGCAGAACGGCGAGATCGTCAATGGCACGATCTGCGCGCCGACGCTCGCCGAGGTAGGCCGCCGCATCGAATATCTGCGGCTGTTGCCAATCGAGACCATTGAGGACAAGCGCGCGACGCCGAGCTCGGGCGGCTATGGCCTGTTCGGCAGGCCAAGCTCCGCCGAGATCACGACATTTACGCGCGATCTTGCGCTATTGCTGAAGGCCGGCGCGCGGCTCGACGACGCTCTTGAGCTGCTGGCCGGCGACGCGGATGTCGGGCGGTTGCGTCCCGTGATCGGCAAGCTGCATGCCGCCCTGCTGTCGGGTGAAAGCCTGGCCGACGCGGTTGCAGCTTACCCCACGCTGTTTCCCCCGATGTACGCAGCGCTCGTGCGCGTTGGCGAAGTTTCAGGCACGCTCGATCAGGTGCTCGACATGCTGGGCGCGGAGCGGGCACGCTCCGAGCAGATGCGCCGCAAGCTGACGGATGCGATGCAATATCCGGCCTTCGTCCTGATCGCCGCCGCCGGCGTCATGCTGTTCTTCATCCTGTTCGTGTTGCCGCAGTTCTCGTCGATCCTGCAGGACTTCGGGACCAGGTCCGACTCCGCGCTCAGCGTCTTCATCAGGCTGTCGGAATTCCTCAGGGCCAATGCGACCGCTGCGATGCTGACCGCCGCGGCGGCGATCGCGGGCGGCTGGTGGCTCTTGCGCCGCGCCAGCACGCGCGCCGCCATCATGAGCGCGATCTCGCGCCTTCCCGGCATTGGCGTGATCTTTCAATTCCATCGCACCAGCCTGTTCTGCAGGAATCTCGGCATCCTGCTCGGCAGCGGCGTCAATCTGACGGCCACCTTGCGCATCCTCGTCGACATCATGGCGGTGACGGGAAGCGAGGAAAGCTGGTCTGCCGCGGCCGATCGTGTTCGCCATGGCGGCAAGCTGTCCGATGCGCTTTCGGTCGCGAGCAGCCTGCCACCGATGGCCGTCCGCATGCTGCGGCTTGGTGAGGAAACCGGGCAATTGCCGGCACTCGCGGGCCGCGTGGCCGAATTCTACGAAGCCAAATTGCAGCGCAGCCTCGATCGTATTGTCGGTATTGTCGGGCCGCTTGCCATCGTCACCATCAGCACAGTCGTCGGCGGGCTGATCGTGTCCGTCATGACCGCGCTTTTGTCGGTTACACAACTCGTCGGATAGGCCGGAAGGTTGGTTCATCATGATATCGCTCAACAACATCGACAGGCTATTCGTTGCACGCAGCAGGGTGACGCATGCGCAGCGGGCCTTGGACAGGCGCTACGCAAGCCAGCAAGGTTTTACGCTGGTCGAAATGCTTGTCGTCATCACCATCATCGGCCTGATCATGGGCCTGATCGGGCCGCGTGTGCTGAACTATCTCAGCGAATCCCGGGTCAAGGCCGCGAAGATTCAGCTGCAGAGCTTTGCCAGCGCGCTCGATCTGTTCTATCTCGATGCCGGGCGGTTTCCATCGACCGCGGAAGGACTGGCGGCACTCGTGCAGCGCACGCCCGGAGTTTCCGCCTGGAATGGCCCCTATTTGAAGGGTGGCACTGTCCCCAGCGATCCCTGGAGCCACGCTTATGTGTATCGCGCGCCGGGTGAGCACGGTCCCTACGACATCGTATCCTACGGCTCCGACGGCCAGGAAGGCGGCAGCGGCACCGCCGCCGATATTTCGCTTGAGAGCATGTCCGCCAAGAACGAGTGACGAACGAGTAACTAGCGAGTGACGAATGATTGATGCGGGCGAGCGCGGCTTTACCTTGCTCGAGATGGTGTGCGTTCTTGCCATCATCGCGCTGCTCGCGGCCGTGCTGCTGCCGTTGATCCCGCGCGAGACGTCGCGGTCGCGCTTGCAGGCCTACGCGTTGCAGGCGGCGACGCTTTTGAAGTCGGACCGTGATGCCGCCATCAGCCGCAACATCAGCGTGGCGACGCTGGTCGATGCGGGTGGACGAGCGATCCGCTCCGGCGCGTCGGCGGCCACGATCCGCATTCCGAAGGACGTGCGCTTCGACGCCGTGCTGCCGCAGACCTGCCGGCGGCAGGCCGCGTTGTCAACGATTCGTTTCTTCTCCAACGGCACCTCCTGCGGCGGCACCATCGCGCTGACGCGTTTCGATGCAGGCTATGAAATCCGCGTCAACTGGCTGACGGGGAGGGTCGAGGTCGTTTCCCGTGACACGTCCATCAATTGATCGCAGATCTGACCGGCAAGAGGCCGGCTTCACCATCATCGAGGTGCTGGTCGCACTGGCGCTGGTCGCCGTCGTCATCGTCGCGATCGGCTCGCTGATGGCCACCAATGTGCGCGGCGTGCGGTCGTTCGAGCAGCATGTCGCGCTGTTGCAGGCCGCGCGCACGGTCATGACGACCGGGATTGCGCCGCGCGCCGAACTCCGCTCGGGATCGTCGTCGGGACAGATCGATGGCTATCGCTGGACGATCGATGTCGCGCCGCTCGGCGGCGAGTGGGCGGTAGACAACGCCGATGTGCCGTGGATGCCCGAGCTCGTCAGAGTTCGCGTGAAGTCGCCGACCGGTGCCGTGTCCGACATTCGCACCGTTCGCCTGATGAAAAGGCCACCTGAATGACGGCCGCAACAACCAGCCGGCGCGACGGTGAGCGTGGTTTCACACTGATCGAAGCCATTATCGCGCTGGCCTTGATGGGTCTTGTGCTGTCCGCGCTTGCTAGCATCACCGCGCAGTGGCTGCCGAACTGGAACCGCGGCATCGGCCGCGTCCAGCTCGGCGAGACGATCGACATCGCTTTGCAGCGGATCAGCGCCGATCTCACCGCAGCCGAATATGTCTCGGCCAATCGCGACATTCGACGCCCGTTGTTCGACGGATCGGAACTATCTGTGATCTTCGTGCGGACGGCATTGGGGCCAAACGCGGGACCGGGGTTGGACGTCGTGCGCCTCGGCGAGTCGACCGATCGCCGTGAATTGATCACGGTGCGATCGCGTACGCGGTTCGTGCCATTGCCGGCGGGTTCGTCCCTGTCGGAGCAATTGCATTTCGGTGATGCAGTCGTGCTGTTGCGTGCGCCATTCCGCCTGTCGTTCGCTTATGCCGGCCCGGACCGGGTCTGGAAAAGTACCTGGCACGGTGCCGACCGGCTGCCCGCCATGATCAGGCTCGTGGTTCGCGATGCGGCGAGCGAGCGCGTGCTGTCGGTCTCGACGATTGCGCCGGTTCATGTCCAGGTGCCGAGCGACTGCACGCGGCCGGACGGCAAATGCGACGACAAGTCGAACACGCCAGCCAATGCGCGGCAGGGCGATCGGGTCATAGCGACGGGACAGGGAGCAACGCAATGACCGGACACCGGGCTTGCCCGCCGACTCCCGAGCGTGGCTTTGTGATCGTTGCCGTGCTCTGGATTCTCATGGCGCTGTCGTCGCTGGCGATGATCTTTTCGGTCTATCTCTCTGTCTCTGCGCATGCGCTGGCAGTCAGCGACGTTGCCTTGCAGACCGAGGCGCTGGTTTCGGCCAGTGCCGAACTCACCGCTTATCAGCTCATGCTGGCAGGCGAAAAGAAGCCGTCGCACGGATCGTTTCACTTCCGGATGGACGATGCCGATGTCAACGTCGCGTTCTTGTCCGAAGCCGCCCGCATCGATCTGAATTTTGCGCCAAAGGATATCCTCGCCGGTCTGTTTGCGGGGCTCGGCGCGAGCAGGCAAGCCGCGCAGGAGGATGCTGACCGGATCATCGGATGGCGAACCCGGCCTGTTCCGGGAAGCGCAAATGAAGAGGGGGCATTCTACGCCGCCGCGGGGCTCAACTACGCGCCGCGGCAGGCCTTGTTCATGCACGTCAACGAGCTCTCGCTTGTCGCGGGCTTGCCGCCGGCGCTGGTGGAACGCGCATTGCCGTTCGTGACGGTGTTCAATGGAAACTCCGATGTGGATAAGACGATTGCGGCGCCGGAAGTGGTGGCGGCCTTGTCCAGAGGGAAGTCTGAGAAAGATGCATTCAGCGACGGGTTGGCTCGATCGAACGAGGCGCCGGCAGGCGGGGATTTCGCCGCTCCTGCAAATCGCGATAGCGCGACGGCCCAAAGCCCCTGCTACCGCATCGAGACGACGATCATTTTCCGTACAGGTCGGCGTACCGTGTCGGAGGTGGTGATCGCGCTCGGCGACACGGCCGAGCCCTATCGGGTGCTCTCCTGGCAGGACGAGGTCGAAGCCCGTAACAGCATGCCCCCACGTAGGCGATTGTGATGACAATGATCTCCGAGGCCAAGGCAATTTTCGCTGAGTGGATCACGGCGGTCACCCGTGCGGTCGACATCGCGGCCGAACGGGTGGTCCGCACGCGTCGGATTCTGCTTCGTGAGCTTGATGACGGCAGCTTTGTCGCCAGCGCGACCGCCGCGAAAAACGGCGCTGCGCTGCCTGTTACGTCGTTTCGCCTGGAGGCCGGCAGACCCCGGCCGCCGCTTTCGGCCGACTGGAGGGCTGCGTTCCGGGGCAGCCGTGTCGAGGTCGATCTGCAGCCGGTACATATCATGACGCATCTCTTGGATTTCCCGACCCGGGCGACGGATTTCCTCGATGGCATGATCCGGTCGCAGATCGATCGTCTGACGCCGTGGGCGCTCAGTGATGCCGTGTTCGGTTGGAGTCCACCCGCGCCCGCAGGACACGACCGGATCGAAGTGACGCTCGCGGCGACGTCGAAGCTGAAAATTGCTCCGTTGCTCCAGTTGGCCGAAGCATCTGACGCCGCATCTGTCGCCGTGTACGCAACCGTTCCTGCGGCGGGAGCGGCCAGCCGGATATCGCTCTTGGAGAAGGTGTTGCGCAGCGTCGTCGGGCCCGCGTTGAACTTGCCGCGCCTGCTGCGCGCCGTCCTGCTCTCAGCGATCGTTGCCGCAACGGCATCGCTTCTGATCGGCGCCTATCTTGGCGCTTCCCTGCAATCCGATCTCGGCGACGTGCAACGGCGCATTTCGCAGCGCCGCGCAGCCCTGCGGTCGGAGGCCAATGGTACGGCATCAGGCCTCGGCTTGCTCGCCAAGCGCAAGCAGGCGACGCCGTCGAGCGTCATGGTGCTGGAAGCGCTGTCGCGCGCTTTGCCGGATTCGACCTATGTGACTGAACTGAGGATCGAGGGCGACAAGGTTCAGGTCGTCGGCATGACGCAGGACGCGCCATCGCTGATCCGCCTTCTGGAACAATCGCCTCAGTTCACACGCGCCACGTTTTTCGCCCCCACTACCCGCGCGGCCAATGAGCCCGGCGAGCGTTTCCATATCGAGGCTCACATCACCGCTTACTTCGGATCAGGCACGTGAGCGCGTTGTCTGTCGCAAGGAGAGTTATCACTGCCTCGCCGATTCCGGCGGCGGCGATCTATATCGGCATTGTCGTCGGGCTGCTGTTTACGGTCGTGACCTCGATCGTCGACATGATCGGCCAGCGCGGCGATCTCGCGGCGGCGACCGCGATGCTGGAGCAGCTCGAGGGCCGCAGATCGGCCACCGGCCGCGGAGCGCCTGGTGACGCGGCGATGCCGTCGGGCTCGGCCTATCTCGAGGGCGCCACCGTGACGGTCGCCGGGGCGACGCTCTTGCAGCGGGTGGCCGGTGCCGTCGTCAAGTTCGGCGGTAACGTGCTGTCGACCCAGCTCGATGTGCAGAGCACGCCAAGCAAGACCGGCCTTCTCAGCATGATCGCAAGCTGCGAAATCGAGCAGTCCCAGCTGCAGCAGCTGCTCTACGATCTGGAGGCAGGAATGCCGTTTCTCTTCGTCGACCAATTGGTGGTGCAGACGCCGCACACCGGCCCCAGTTCGGAAAGCGGAAAGTTGCGGGTGCTGCTCGCAGTATCCGGCCAATGGCGAGGTGCGAAGTGACACGCGGCATCGTGATTGCCCTTCTGCTGCTGTGGCTGCCGTTGCATGGTGCGGCTGCCGCGGCCGTTGCCGTCGCGGGCGACGCACTTGATGCCGATCTGTCCGACGATGCACGGGCTGCCGGGCTGCCGCCGCTGTCGCCCGCCTTGGCCGAGCCGGTCACGACGGTACGCGTCGCCGCGCCACAAGCCTCGCCCGAGCGGGCGCAGAGCGCCAATCCGCTCTGGGGCATTCCACTGACGCAATTGCCTGTCACGCGCGATCGCCCGATCTTTTCGCCATCGCGACGGAGATCGAATGGGCCAAG
>Ga0126371_10001393_pt1 | contig 20423 bp, 16 predicted proteins | sample PanSoiMetaPlot_4_FD_110145 | JGI IMG/M metagenome (GOLD analysis project Ga0126371, IMG submission 110145) | Tropical forest soil microbial communities from Panama - MetaG Plot_4 | ecosystem: Environmental > Terrestrial > Soil > Tropical forest > Bulk soil | place: Panama | collected 2016-02-17 | reverse complement strand
CAGTACCCATTTCATCAGGCTGGCCAGAGTGGGCAATGGATTTCGGACCGTCTGCCGTACATCGAGAAACAGGTTGACGAAATCTGTTTCATAAAGTCCATGCGCTCGGACCAGTTCAATCATGCTCCCGCACAACTGTTGGTTCACACCGGGAATCCGCGCCTCGGATATCCGTCGTTCGGATCGTGGGTTGTTTACGGCCTTGGCACGGAGAATCAGAATTTGCCTGGCTTCATCGTGCTGCTTTCTGGTGGCAAAACGCCCGATGGCGGAAAGCAATTGTGGAGTTCTGGCTTTCTTCCCAGCGTGTACCAGGGAGTGCAGTGCCGCTCCCACGGCGAACCCGTGCTCTATCTAGACAATCCCAAAGGCGTAAGCCGATCGCTCCGTCGCAACATGCTCGATACCATCGATGAGATCAATCAGCAAACGTATGCTACCTTCGGCAATCCCGAGACGGTGACGCGAATCGCTCAATACGAGATGGCGTTCCGAATGCAGATGGATGCAACCGATGCGATGGATATTCGCAAGGAACCAGACTCAATCCACGCACGTTATGGCTCGAAACCCGGCGAGGCTAGTTTCGCCAACAACTGTCTGGTAGCACGGCGTCTGGCAGAGCGCGGAGTCCGATTCATTCAGCTTTATCATTGGGGATGGGACTCTCATGGCGCCGATGCCAAAGAAGCGTTAAACCTGGGCTTCAACGACCGTTGCCGTGAAGTCGATCAGCCCACCGCGGCACTGCTCTCAGACCTGAAATCGCGTGGTTTGCTCGAAGACACGCTGCTGGTTTGGGGCGGAGAATTCGGCCGCACTTCGATGCGAGAAAACCGAGGCGGGCAAGAGATGAAGTATGTTGGCCGCGATCACAATCCGGGTGCCTTCACGATATGGCTTGCAGGCGGCGGAATAAAATCCGGCATCAGCTACGGAGAGACCGACGATATGGGATACGAAATCGTCAAAAATCCGGTTGAGATTCGCGACCTCCACGCCACGATGCTCTATTTGCTCGGATTCGATCATCACAAGCTGAACTACAGGTTTCAGGGCTTGGAACAAAAGCTGACCAGCGTAAAGCCGGCGCGAGTGGTGGCTGAAATTCTGGCATGAATGGCCTCAGCCGAATTCTTGACCAAAGCAGTGAGCCTTCCATGACCGCACCGAACCGTGGCGGAATCCTCCACCGGTTTCGCCTCGGGTTCGTGATGCTGGGTCCCATCCTGGTTGTCACGGCATTGGTCGCATTTCTTCCTCCGGACGGAAATCAGCGAGCGGAGTGGGTGCAGTTCATCGGACGTTTTCATCCGCTGCTGGTACATTTTCCCATCGCGCTCTTTCTGCTGGTGCCCGTCCTGGAAATTGTTGGCCGAAGCGCTCGTTTCGAGTATTTACGTCTTTCAGTAAGTTTCGTCCTGACGCTGGCAACGCTCGCGGCAACGACAGCGGCGATTCTGGGATGGTGCTTGGGACGAAGCGGAGGGTATTCCGGCAGCTTGATTACGCAGCACATGTGGGGCGGTCTATTGCTGTCCATCGTCTGTTGGCTGTGTTGGCTGCTGCGCACGCAGCTGAGCGAACTGGGCGTAACCTACGCAATCGCGCTGGTGCTGGGGGTTGGACTCGTTGCATGGACCGGTTACCGCGGCGGACAAATGTCACTCGGCCGGAATCACCTGACCGAACACATGCCGAATGGGTTGCGTAACCTGCTGGGTGTGGAGGACAGCGTTGCGTCGGCCTCGAGTGCCGATCCGAACACCTTCTACGGAGCACGAATTCAGCCGATCTTCACTGCACGCTGCATCAACTGTCATGGAGCAGACAAACACAAAGGGAATCTTCGGCTCGATAGTTATCACGCTCTCATGCGGGGCGGAAAAGATGGGGCCGTGATTCAGACAGGAAACATTCAAAATAGCGATCTGTTTCGTCGAATAACTTTGCCTGTCGGTCACGACGATTTCATGCCTAAAGGAAAGACGCCGTTAACGGCTGACGAGGTGAAAGCCATCGAGTTGTGGATTGGCGCGGGCGCCTCGGACAAAATCGGCATCAACGCAATTAAGGATGCGCCATCCGCTTCTGCCGTTCCGACCGAAGTGAAATTGGAGGAGATCGATCCCTCCGCAGTCGCAAAGCTACGCGCTGCAATTGCACCAGCCGTTTCCCACCTGCAAGAGCAATTCCCTAATACTTTGGAGTACGACTCGCGGGGCTCGGCCGACTTGCGATTGAATGCTTCTATCCTCGGAAGCAAGTTTGGCGATCGAGATTTGGAGGCCTTCGCACCAGTCGCCGAGCACATCATTGTCGCCGATTTTTCGCGCACGGCGATCACTGATCATTCGGCAACTGCCATCGCCGAGATGAAGCGGCTGCGCGTGCTGCGACTCATCGACACGCGCCTGACCGACGCCACTCTGTTACGGCTGGAGACCCTGAATCAACTCGAATCGTTGGATGTCTATGGCAGTGCGATGACACCGGCAGTGTTGCCGACGGTTGCAAAACTCCCGAAGCTCTCGCATTTTTACGTGGGTCATACAGGCATCCAACCGGGCAAATCCGTGCCCGAAAGCTTGGTCGGTAAACTTGTTTTCTGATCCTGCGCAACGCCGAGCGGTAATTAAGCAAATGCTCTGCAGCGGCGCGGTGGAGAGCGTGATCGGAAGCACGATGAGCAAACGGGAGTTGGCTCCCTTCTGACTGCCTCCGACGTGGTGGTTGGTTCGAATCTGAGCTCAGGCTAGTGGCGTCATTGATGCTCGCCGTTCACGAGTGATAAAACTTAATGTCCCCCGCCGCCACTGCCGCCGCCGACTAAGATTTTGAGTAAAAGCAATATCAAATCCATAAATCTGTCCTTAATCGCCCAGCCGTTGTATCCAATCACTAGTTTGTGGCGATGAGGTACACGGTGACAATTGGACGATTTACCAGTCGCTGACCAACAGGGCGTCGCATGACTCGCATCATGGATTTGATCGGGCCTTCGCGCGTAACTCCTTGTCACCCCTAGCGCTTCATCACCAATGTATCTATGCATCACGATCTCACCTGCCAGGCGCCGGCTCCTGTGCGGTCCCTATTGTTTAAAGAATGGGTATTGATTTGAATGAGATCGGTAGGAGCCAATCACCCTGCCAATGCTGCCCCTGAAAATTAACAGCGCAGAAAATGCGAAGGTTAGGCGGTGGATCTTAATTTAGAGGGTGTGAACCGACGATCGAAAAGCTGACGATGGTCTTGGTGTTCGAAACTCAGCGCCGCGACCGCAAACTCGCGGATTCGGCCTTGGCTGCAACATAGACGGGAATCTCCGCGTCGGCGTCTTTCCAAAGGGTAAGGAAATCTTCGTAAGCTGTGAGTGCACGCACGCGGGCGGCTGCATCTAGTGAAGTTTTCGACTGTAATGCGTTCGCTCGCGCCACCCCCAGATGCGCCAGAGCACCAGTCCAGCAGTTCCAGACGACGCCGCTGTGATCGAGGATCTGCTGGAACTCAGCGGCTGCTAGCCGCCCCTGCCCAGCCTTCAGATACGCTTCCCCACGAACATAAGTTGAATAGAGACAAGAGGGATTGGTAAGAAACAGAATCGCCCCGTACTCGACAGGGGAGGCGCCCAGCGGGGTATTCAGCGCGTGGGTCGGGTCCTTTCTGCCCAGCGCCAACTGCGTATGGATAGCGGGCAGCCAAAGGGATTGCATCTGCGTATCGAATGGGAAGCGCCTGCGCAGGTCTTGCGCCAACGACTCGGCTCGCGGCGCGTCATCCGCCATCGCAAATGCAAGTGCAGCTTCTATTTCTGTCCCCGCACTTGCGGGAGCGAGCTTTAGGGCACTGGCCGCAGATTTCCGCGCCTCGCTGGTAGCGCCGAATGCAGCCTCTCGTAAAGCAGAATTCGCCAACCAGATCGCTCCACTCTCCTTACTATCTGTTCGTATCGCGGACTCCACGGCTTGGGTCGTTAGCCCCCGCGCCTCGCCGAGACGACCTCGATATGCCGCGGTGTCACTGGCGAGGGCCAGTGCCACGTTTTCTTCAGGTCTTCCTGCGAACCAGTTCTGCTGTTCTGCCATGGCGGCAGAATCCGCCTTGAAAAAGGCAAGAGCGTAGAGAGCAGTGCGAAATTCGAAACCATCAATTTTTTTCGTCTGCGCGTCATTGATGATCTGCCGCGCCTCATCGAAACGCTGCAAGGCTAGCGCGTAAATGGCGAGATTTCCGTACGAACCGAAAGAAGGTGCGAGACGCAGGGCCCGGGTTGTGCTGTCACTCGCCTTTTCGTACTGCCCTTGCAGGGCATAAACAATGCCCAAAGTTGAATAAGGTCCATCATCGCGGGGGTAGCTCTCGATCCACTGCTCATAGGTCTCGGTTGCTTTGTCCAGTTCCCCTGTCACATTCAGATAGTAGTCGGCCGTAATCGCCAACTTTTCCCACTCGCTGACGTGATCTCGCGACTGGAATGCTTTGCTGAAGTACTCCCTCGCCCTGTTTACCTCGCCCAGACCCGAATAGTCCAGACCCAGTGCCCTATAGCCCATTGCAAAATTAGGATCAAGATCGAGCACGCGCTGAAAATAAGGCAAAGATGCCGAAGGACCTTTCTCACTAAAAGCCTTCAGCCCCAGGCTGTACTCCTTTAGAGCATTTAGCGACGGCGTTGTAGCACGCGCCAACGGTACGTCAAACCTCTTAATTGAGGCTATCGACTCCCCGAGCCCGCGCCGTAGCCTCGATGCTGCCTGGTCCAGTGCGTCAAGGATGTTCTCCTGCGACGCTGCGATCGATTGCTCCGATGCAAGGGTATCCCCGTTCTGGCAATTCACGGCCTTCAACCCGAGCACGTACTTGCTTCCCAGAGTCCCAATTGATCCAACAAGATAGGCCTTGCTGCCGGCCCGCTGGCAAACCTCGCGTGCTACTTCGGTCGTCAGTTGCGTTCCAGCCGGACGAGTCATCCGCTGCAACGTCGTCGCAACCTCGCTATCTGACAGCAGCTTGAAAAAGGGAGATTGCCTCAGAGAGAGGCTCAGTGCGGTGTTGAGAGAATCGTCGAAGGTTGTGTCGCCTGTCTTGTTAACAAAATCCGCCAGAACAATGGTGTCGTCGGGAGTCAATTCGGAACGCGCACGACGTGAATTCCAGAAGCCTACAACCGCTATGCCTGCCAGGATCAAGCCGGCGGCGAACCCGGCACGCGAGGGTATCCAGATGCGGGACTCGACGGGAGTGGCCGGGGCATGTACTTCGGGTTCCCAAGCCACCGGAGCTACAAAACGGTAGCCGTGCCGCGGAACGGTTTCCACAAACCTAGGGTTGTCGGCCGAGTCGTTCAGGGCTTCGCGCAGCTTCCGCATTGCTGTATTCAAAGCGGCATCAAAGTCTACAAATTCATTCGGCCAAACTTGCTCACGGATTTCCTCTCTGGTGACTAGCTCAGCCGGACGCTCGAGCAACAGGGTCAGGATCCGAAGCGGTTGTTCTTGCAGACGAATACGGCTCCCTGCTTTTGTGAGCGAGCGTTCGCGGAGATCCACCTCGAAGGATCCAAAGCGAGCAAAACGAGCTGTGGATCGGAGCTGCTGCAACGGCACGCGGCCTAGCATAGCAGGTCATAGGTCCGAATAGCTTCTTTTTTGGCCCTCGGTTAGCAGGTCATTTCAAAGTCATGAAAAGATTCGTTGTGCTGCGTCCTGCAACCCGGCACATTGGCGTTCATAGACCCGAGTCGGCGATGGCGTTGTGCAAATACCCAGAGGTTAACCTCTCCTGTGCAGTCAGACGATTGCGTGTGAGCAAGGCATCTCATTCTTTGAGTTGAGCCGAGTCATGAAACATTTCACCTTTGCGAGTATTCTCATTGTCGACGATTTTCCCGGCTGGCGGGCGCGAGTTCGCGAGATCTTAGCGGCGCATCCGGAATGGAAGATCATCTCCGAGGCGTCCGATGGGCAGCAAGCTGTCCAAGAAGCAACTGAATTGCAGCCGGACATCGTAGTTTTGGATATTGCTCTGCCTCGGTTAAATGGGATCGAGACTGCCAAAATGATTAGGCAGAAATCTCCCAGATCGAGGATCGTCTTCCTGGCACAGGATCACGATAGTGAAATTGTGAAGGCCGCGCTTCGCGTCGGTCAGACAATTTACGTCCCAAAATCCACAGCCGCTAGCCGGTTATGTGACGCCGTCGCGGCGTCTCTGGGGGAGGTCTGAGGACTGCTCCGTGCGACTTCCGTACAACCGGAATATCAGTTAAATCGTTCTCAATTTATGTCTTGCCAACGACGGTCCGCGCTTGTGATTTTTCCGTCGGAATCAGTCACAGTGACAACTAGTTCGTGTGCGAGGTGCGGGCTGGCTTCGCCGGCCTGTAGAAATTGATGTTCGTAAGATGAGGATGGGGGCACGAGGTCGTCATCGCCGATATCAAAGCCATCGAGTGTTATGGTCACATGAGAAATGACCTGATCTCCTTCGGCTTCGATACCTACGGTGGTGTCATTTCCGGCGATTGATCGCTGATGCTGAATGGAAAATTTCATACTGGGGTTTCCTTGGTCCCGGGATGTGGAACATCAGTGTCAGATAAGGCGTCCGAACCTGCTATTTTGTCATTTTTGAGATTGCATACGTCTCTCTCGTGCTGGGTATCTCGCAAATGATCTGATCCAAACCTTCCGTTGCTCCCTCCAGAACTAGTTTCCCATTTGCCTCGGCAACCACTACGCGTCGACTGGCAAAGTCGAGCCAGCGTATGTCGAGAATTCCAGCTAATGCTTTTCGTTTTCTTCGTACCAGTTCGTGCAAACGACAGCGATCCGCATCGCTCAGTTCATATTGGTCGCGCTGGCGGTAGCCATTGCCACGCGGAATGAACGGCAAAATGCTCAATGTCCGGACACCGAAACTACGGCAAAAGTCCGCGACCCATTCGATTACCCACGCTCCTCCCGAAACGACTGTGGTCTGTATTGAAGTGGGCACGCCCGCCGCTAGAAGTCGTCGCAGGTTCCCCGTAGTTGAGCCAAATGCTTTGCACCCCACAATCCTGTCGTGATGTGCTTCATCACCATGCACGCTGACTTTGACTCGAGTATGGTGCATTCTCAAAACAGATATCAGTTTGTCTTGAATTGCTATCGCATTGGTCGTCAGTAGGCTTTTGCCACCCACGGCGTCAACATGTTCGATTAATTCCACGAGCCCGGGATGAATGGTGGGTTCGCCACCACAAAAGTGGATCCGTTTGACTCCTTGGGAGAACAGCCAATTAATGCGCTGTACAAGACTAGCTACATCTGGGTGGAAACCGTCGGGCGGTGCCAGGCAAAATCCACAACGCGCGTTGCAAAGGCGCGTGATACGAAAGCAGACAACCTCCGGAAGGGCCGTATGGGTCTTCGGATCGTTGCGCGAAATACTTGGTTCGGGCACTCTCACACCCAATTCAGGTGTTCCGAAGTGAGAATACAGAGGCATATCAACGACAGTTGCTACAGATCTTCAAGTACAAATTGTGCAGTGGCGGCCCCAGTCACTTCTTATTGGCTAGACAGCATTGAACGTGTTGCTCAATGCTGCCGACGCCGAGTTTCACGAGAGCTGTGTTCCAGTCCTTGCGACGACCGGGAGGAACTATTCTCCTAACATCTGACGAGCGCAAACGATCGGAATAGCGTGCCGCTTCTTCTTCTCCGGGTCTGCCATTGTCGAACGCCAGCCAGACCGTCCGTCCCGCCAAAGCATCAGGAAGCCAAGGAGCCCACCGCCCGATCGTGGCGATACTGGCGAAGCCGCACACTGATAAGGAGAGAGCATCGAACAGACCTTCGACAATAATGACCGGATCGAGACGCCAACCGCCCAGAACGTTTATCGTTCCACCGCCGCTTCCGATCGTCAGCATCTTATCCTGTCCTCGCGATACGGTCAGATAACGACCGTGCACTGACGTCATGTTTTCGTCGGAACCATGGAGCGCGACCAGGACTGCTGGCCTCCCGGCAAAATTAGGCGTGAATCGTACTGCCGCCGCTTCGGCTACTCCCAGAGGAATGCCTCGTCTCTCAATGTACGCCTGTCCAGCCGTACCTGATAGCGGAAGGGCACGCTTCATAAAGTCCTGTGGCGTCTCGCGTGTTCCGGGTATCACTAGCGGGTCGGGTAAACGTAGCATGCGAATGCCACCACCACTTACCAGAACTGGCATCATCAATCCGTGTGATGAAGTTGAAACTTGATTTTTGCTGTTTTGCTGGAGTCCTCGAGTGGCGCAGAAAAATATAGATACGGATCCCCGTCGTCCTTGCCTGGATCGAAGATCACCCCTCGCGTAGATTCGCCGAATGGATCCCTAACAAGAAAGTTGACCGTTTCTCCGGTGGGCGGTTTGGAAGATTGCGCTTCGGCTTTTGTTGGGCGACGTGCATGAGCCCCGGACCCGTCAATCCCTCCGTGGAACGGCGGGGTTGCATCCGCCCGGATCACGACATAGAAGGACTCGTTACCGGTGTCCTTGTCGAAGATGAAGATCCCAGGTGCCGGCGGAATTTGATAACTCTGCTGAGACTCGACCTTGTTACGGTCCACCTTGCCTGGCCACAATTGCTGCCAGTCACTCCCTGGAACGGAATGCATGACATACAGCCATCCCTCTTGATTGGCATTAACTTCGAAGCGAAAGTGGTCGCCACTGTGGAAGGAATAATCAGAGCGGACACGGCGAAAGCCTTCTTGCGTCTTCAGCAGAATCGCAAGACGGCCAATGACGCGACGGGACTGAACCGGGTCACTGTCCTTGCCTGAGAACACCCCCCTGAGTCCTGTATCTTGTGTTGAGGCCGTTGGTGCTTCTCGTGCCGGGTCGTGCGATTCCTGAGCGCTAATAGACCCGTTACTAACGCTAAGGAAGAGAACGAGGCCAAAGAAAACCCCAGGTTTAAAGGAAGTCGTCATGCGGCACCTCCGATAACATTGCGGTTAAAACGACAACTCTAGGGCGCGCGAACAGGCTCAAGAGGCCGGGCTCTATATCCAACGATTACGAATCCCCGAGCGGAAACAGTCATCCTCTTTACGTCATCCGCTTTGACGGCGACCTTAATCCCGGAATCCGCATTGCCTCTGCCGACCGCTACACTCTGGGTCAACGCCTTTTCCGCCTTAGTGGCGACCTTCTCTCGAGTTTCCATCGAGGCATTGCTTTTCCAGTCCATCTGCAGTGTGAGCGCATCCGCGACGATCGCTTCCAGCACGACTCGGAACCACTCGATCTTGTCACCTCCATTGATTGCGGTTCGCAGGGTCGCGACGCAAGGAGCGGAGAATTCCGACGAAAGATCAGCCTTCGCAAAGGTTTGTATGCGGACGTTTTCAAGCGTCAGGGCATAATTTGCAACTGCCTTGTTATCAAAATCGAGAGACGGCAGTATCCGAGGAAGCATTTCCCCGGTCAGGGTAAGCTCCGCTGAGGATTCTCCTTGGAACTCTGGCAACGTAAACTCGAGCGTTCGAGGGGGCCGGTTCGGAAAGCAAGTGTCGGCCCAAGCCACCACGATGGGCGTTTCGAGCGTACGTCCCTTCGCGTCCGGGCCATCCTCGGCGACTTGTATTACATTTCCAGGTCGAAATACGCCCGAGAAGCCGACGTTCGGAGTGTAACCACGCTGATCTAGTAAGACGAAAAAGTCTTCCATGCCCGTGCGATGAATTTCGTATCTACGGTAGGCGAAATAGGTGATCGGAATGGCGACTAAGACGATTCCCATCCACAATCCAGCGCCGCCTCGAAGTTTCCCTCTCTTGTTGGCGGAGGCTGTTTTCATCGCTAACTCACCAGGTGTAAACGCTTAGCTGATGCCGAGCTGGCCGATTGCGAGTGTTTGGGATACTCTGCACAGCTTGACGGCCGATTGTGGACCTGATTGTGATAGCCAGTCAAGGTGCAGTCACAAATACCCAGATGGAGGTTGGTAGTTCGACCGGGTACTCCGGACTTGGCCCCAAAATATACCCGTTCGATGAAACGCTTTTGCAGATTGTCTCACCATCTAAGTAAGCCTTACGAGGGTTGGTATTGCGTTTGTCCCGAAAGTGTGATACCACGACCTCCACTAGAAGGGTCCCCAAGCAGGGCCCTCAGATCTCAAGGAAAGTACCGGGACCGGACCCTCAGGCTTTTTCCCCCAGGCCTCCACACAATTCGCTAAGGAGTGTCCCATGAAGATCAACCCACTGGCTTTCTTCAAGCTGGCTGCATTCTCCACGCTTACCCTCGCCATTGCTACGTGCACAGCAATCGCGCAGCAGCCCTGTGATCCCCTCGCCGGCGAAGGTCAACTGGCACAGCACGAGGTACGGATAAAGGACCTGTCGGAAAGACTGCTGACCGCCTACGAGTCCGGAGACAAGAAGCAACAGGAAGAACTTGTTAAGCAAATGGAGGGTTACGCCAATCATCGTGAACTCACCTTCAGTGATGAAGAAAAGAACAAGATGGAGGAATTGGCACAGAGGCCCGAAGTAAAGATGATCATCGAAGCCGTCTACCTCGAGACGCGCGCGGAAGATACCGAACGAGCTCATCGTTACAACTTGGCAGCCCCTTGCTTCTATTACGACAACCCCATGCTGCAGGATTACGTGAACCGAGTAGGGCAATCTCTGGTTCCTCGTGCCAGCAACCAGTCGTATGCCTTTCGGATCGTCAATCTCCCGGGCCCCGATGCTTGGGCGCTGAGCACCGGAAGTGTCTACATCACTACCGGCTTGATGTCGATGCTCGACAACGAGGCGCAGCTGACATACGTGCTTGCCCACGAGATTGGCCACGTTGATCACGGTCACGCCTACGCGAAAGTTCGTGGTCAGGTTCTAGAAGAGCTCCTGGAAGTTGAAAAAGAAAAATCCGTCCGCAAGAAAGGACTGATCTTGGGCGCAGTTGCCGCCGGCATAGGAAGTGCGGTTGGTGGAGCAAAAGGAGGAGGTAGCGGCGCAGTGGCCGGAGCGGCCCTCGGTTTGGGCGGTTCCGCCTTGGTAACGAGCCTCGTCGAACGGTTGCGCGTTCCCAAGTTTACTGACTACTCCAGCGTCCAGGAGTCTGATGCGGATGAGTTTGCGGCCCACACGGTTCTGGAGCACAACTTCGATGTTCGCGAGGCCCCGAAAGTCTTCCTCACGATGGAGAACTCGATTCACCGCGATGACCGCGTTGGAATGGGCTTTCACTACGGACAGGTCACCAATTTAGCGGACCGCCGCCACCACATTCAGGACTTGCTTACCGGAGCTCTCAAAGCCGATCTGGAAAAGCGCAGTTCGGCTGGTCTGCAGACATCGTCGCCTGACTTCAATCTTTTGATGAGTGCTGTCAAGCGGGACAATGGAGTGCTGGCTTTCCAGTATGACCTGTTTGACGAGGCACGCCGGAACCTCGAAGAGGCCGTTGCTGTCCGTTCGACTGACCCGCGCTCCCACTATTGGCTCGGCGTGGTTTACAAACAGACTGCCCATACTCCCGATGAAGAAAAGAAGGCTATGGATCATCTCGTGCAGGCTATTCGCCTGGATGATGTCCGATCCTGGTACTATCAGCCTCACTTGGAACGCGCCCTTGCCCTGCTGAAGCAGAACGATCAAACTGTGCTGCCCGAGGCTCAGCAGGAAATCAAGACATACATCGAACTGTACAAGCTGAATCACGGCGGGCAGACTCCTGGAAACATGTATATCCTTTATGACTACCTGTCACTTACCGGTGACGATAAGTGGTCAGAACCGCCAGTCCTCAACGTGGTACAGGCTCAAAAGGCGGCGCTAGCTCCATCAGTCGATTTGAGCAAGGCCGAGGCCAGAAAGATCGACGTTAAGAAGAAGTAGGCCATGAGAGTCCGAATGGCATTCCTGGTAATGTCGCTCGCAGCTGCCGGAGTGTCTAAAGGAGCTGAGTCGAACGGAAGCGGCGTTTTTGTCCTGGAGGTTCCACAACTAAGACTTAAAGTGGCTGAGAACATGACGGCGACGATGCCACATTCGTTCGTCAGCGAGTTGGAGTTGCGTGTCCTCCGCAGTTCGCAAGAGATTTCTCCAGGAAAGATATTCGTCCGGATTAATGGCGAAGCGGCAAACATAATCATGTCAACCCACGCCGCTGAATCGAGCGTGGTTTGCAACTTCAATCTTTATTTTCGGCCTGGCTTTCTCTTGCACTCGGGCCGCAACTCAGTTGAGGCGTCTGCGCAGTCGATTTACGGCCGGACCTATTACGCTGCATTTCTTTTGGACGTCCGGGAAGGACCAGATTCCCTGCGCGAAATCCAGCGGGAAACCACCTTGGCTCGTCCAGGAGATAGTCCCCCGCTAATCATTCTCGTCAGCCCTCAAGGCCCGATCGAGAATGAACGCCAGCCAGTAGTGCAGGGGTACGTCGAGGGCGGGGTTGCTCCCGTGTCATTGGCGGTTCAACGTCAACCTGTCCCACTTTCGACCAGTGCCTTGCCATCAGGAACGCGTGGTGTCCAATTAGGAATGGAAGGAACTCCCTACAGTTTCAGCACGCAGCTTAAGCTGGCAAGTGGTCAAGACGCAGTAGAAGTCATCGCGACCGATGCACACAATAACCGCACAACCTTGCTAATCCCTGTCATACAGGGAACGCGGAGTGCCAGCCGCAGGTACGCGGTCGTTATCGGAGTTTCGCGTTATCGCGACTCTCGCATTCAAAGCCTGCATTTTGCTGACAAGGATGCGGAGTCCTTTCGTGATTTTCTTCTTGATTCCAACGGAGGCGGGGTACAACCCGAGAATTTAATTTTTCTCGAAAATCAGGATGCCAGCTTCGCCAGAATCCGAAGTGCACTGTTCGATTTCCTCATCAAACCTGGGCCCGACGATCTGGCGATCATCTATTTTGCTGGTCACGGCGTCAATGACTCCAGGCGTCCCGACAACTATTACTTGCTCGGATACGACACCGATGCCGAGAATCTCGCCAGCACTGGCGTTCCGATGTGGGACTTGCCGACGCTGTTCGAGCGGACCCTACGGGCGAACGTGGTCACTCTAGTCGATGCGTGTCATAGTGCTGCCATTGGACAAACGGTTCCGAACCTGATTAACGGCAGATGGACTGTCACTAGCCGTGGCAATGCACGCCGCGCCATCATCACAGCGAGTGATGTTGCTGAGTTCTCCAGTGAGTCGGAGAAGTGGGGTGGTGGGCACGGCGTCTTTACGTGGTTCCTGTTACGTGGCCTGCAGGGAGAGGCTGATGCCAACCATGACCACCAAGTCTCAGTTGGTGAACTGTTCGACTTCATTCACCGTCAGGTAGTTTCGGAAACTGCTGGCAGCCAGACACCGACAGCCCTCGCCGGTTTGTCCCGAGGCCTTGTGATGACGCCTCACGTATCAAGAACAGCATCAGCGAAGGTGATGTTTTCTGATTCGCTTCAATAGGAGGCGCGTGATGAATCTGTGGCGTGGGTTCATGATTGGCGCTGTCGCCGGACCGCTTCTAATGTCGTCGCTGGTTGCCGGTGCAGATGACGCATCCAAAAAGAACGAGCGAGCTCAGTCGCATCTGGTCGAGGCCCGGCGTCTGGCGGCCGATTACCGGATGGATAAGGCCGCGGACAAAGCGCGTGAAGCGCTGAAGGACAATCCGAAACTTGCTGAGGCTCATGTGTATCTGGGTTTGGACCACCTGCGCGGTAATGACCTCAATGGTGCCCAAGCCGAGTTCGAAGAAGCCCTTGAATTAGACGCGTATCAGGCGTCTGCACATTGCGGGCTTGGTTACGTTCTCTACCAGCAAGGGCAACTGGAAAGCGCTACGGACCACTGGATGCTTTCGACGCGGCTCGATTCCACTTCGCCACAAGGCCTCGCTGGCGTTGCCCTCTCTCAGTTCAAGCACGGTGAGGAGGAAGAGGCTGTCCGGACCTATCAAAAGGTACTTACCTATGATCGGCGCTTCGCGGACTCCAAGTTCCTGGAGAGCGACAAGGGCCCCAAGTGGTCCGGCCAACTGCTGCAAGACTTTGTTGTGCTGCTAGCTAAGGTACCGAAACCCGGCTATCCATAACTCTGTTGGCAGGGAATCGGTCGCTATCATCAGCCGATCGATCAACGAAGCAAACTCCAATTTAGTATCGCAGGGGTAAACAAGGACGTGATTCTGGACTAAGTGGGCTGCTGGCTCCCTGCCTTACGACCCAGGAGCGGCAAGAATGTAGTGGGTAACGTAGGGATTAGCCTTGAGAAGAAACCTCAACCCTTCAGGACAATAGAGAGCTCGTTCGTATTCAGCGCCGGCGAATGCCTTGATGGACTCGAATGAATTCCACAGGGAATGGGGCAGCGGGGCGTATGATTTCGAAAAATGCGCGAATTGGCCAAATTCGTCTTTACTGGTTCCTTGGCTCTTTCCTTGGGCGCTTGCGCTCACCGGAATTCATCTTTTTGCGGACAACAAGCTGACAACTCAAAAGTGCTTCGAAGCAAGTCGACGTTTATTACAAAAGTTGAAGGAGATGCCGTTCGCGTTGCCGATTACTTGGGTGCGGAACGATGGATGCAGAAGGAAATTCCCTACGAATCCTGGAGTCATATTGCGGATCGGTTGTCCCGAGATGTTATCTCTCACACTTCTTTTCCGCCCCGGAACCAGGGTGAGCCCAGCCTTTTGAAGGAAGACGGGTACAGAAAAGAGATGACCGACCTTCTGGAACAGCCGTTCCGGTTTCAATTCGTTTCTGGAAACCAGGTTGATGTGCTGGTCAACGGACCGGCTTCTTTCGCCAAGAGAAGAGCGTTGATTGAGCAGGCCCGCGAGTCCATCTACATGTTTGCCTGGGCTTTCTATGATGACGGAACAGGTTGGGAATTCGCCGACTGGCTTATTAATGCCAAACTGAAACGCCTCTGCGAAGGCGGAGATTTGGATATTAAGATTGTGGTCGATGGTAACGTGGCAAAGCAAATCGGTTATCGGGACGTCCTCAACTACCTGGAAACGTATCGCGCATTTTCCAAGAGCCCGATTCAAATTGTCCGCCTAAAAGACAAGCGCGATCCTTACATGGGAATGCATCGCAAGGTGATGATAGTGGATCGTCAATACATGATTATGGGTGGAATGAACGTGGGAAACATATACAGCCATATGTATCCCGATAGCGGTGGCCGCTGGAGAGATACGGACATTTACGTCAGAGGACCTGCGATAAATCAGGCACAAATGACGTTTGTCGATGAATGGAACGAGCAAAGGGGTCGGAAAGAATTAGCTTTTCTTCCTTATGATTTCGGATCCCCCTCTAGCGAAGGTCTTTCCATGATTGTCGATCATCAGCCCTTGCGGGATGACAACATTCATATAGCCACGGTGAAAGCCTTCTACGGCGCCACTAAATCTATTGATATTGAGAATGCTTATTTTATTTTGGACCCAGTCATGGAAAAGGCGCTTGTAGATGCCCTCAAGCGGGGGGTTCGGGTAAGGATCCTTTCGAACTCCAGGGACAGCATCGATGAGCCCGTAATGACGGTTCCCATTTTGCAGAGTCTGGCCCGGCTCCAGAAACAGGGAGCGGAAGTTTTCACGAAAAAAGTCTACGATGGGTCAACGACTTTGCACAGCAAGTTCCTGTTGGTCGATGGAGTCTTCAGCTGGATTGGAAGTTACAATTTTCATCCTCGGTCTTACCGGTACGAACGGGAGATCGTTCTGGCCTCATTCGACGAAAAGCTGGCCGCACAATTCGGCAGCATCTTCGCTGAGGATATCGCGCCCGAGCGAGCCAACAAGCCGTCTGTTGAAGAATTGCTCAACATCAAGAGCAGCCTGCTCAACAAAGAGGTTAGCTTGCACTTCTTTGATCAGCTTTGACGCGAGGGGGCAATTCTTCGAAGTCTAGCCTCACTCGCTTTCGTTCTGAGTAATTTTGATCCGATAAACGCTGAGCGAGATTAACAGCTTCTGTTTAGTGCTGTTCCTCTGTGCCTATTCATGAGCAATGATCGCACCCCGTTTTCTGGTTTCTTAACCATTCTGTCCAACAAGTTAAGATCTTCGACCTTGACCACGGAAAACCAAACAGTAGTATAATCACTCGCCTTTCTATGTCCGCAAATCCCAATAGCGGATATGGTCTACCACCTGCCGATACGGGTGTGCGGTTCCTCAATTGGTTCTCCAACATCTCTACATACCTAGTACATCTGGAACGAAGATTTGATCCGTTTTTCCGACCTGGGTTTGATGCCCTATTCCGGCAATTTCTAACGAATGTGACGAATGCGCTGATCAATCTTCAGCGCAAGAACGATGGGATGAAGCTCGCGGAAGAAAGAGAGCAGCCAGACGAAGAAGCGCACCTCAACAGCATTATTGCTGACATGGGTAATCAGATGCGCCGCCTCTGGAAGCCGGGGGATTTCCAGCGGTGCGGAAATACTAAGACCCACGGCATTGTTCGTGGCGAGTTCACCGTGCGCGATGATCTCCCGGAGCACATGCGTCGAGGCATTTTCGCAGAGTCTCGCACCTACAAGGCTTGGGTGCGGTTTTCCGGGCCGGGCCCTTACATTACTCCAGACATCGATGATGTGGGCTTCATGAGTATCAGCTTGAAGCTGATGGGCGTTCCCGGTCCCAAGTTGCTTGACGACGAGAAGTTCACCCAAGACATGTTTGGCGTTTCCCCGCCAACGTTTGTAACTCCAGATACGAAGGCTAACGCGCACTTGCAGTATTGGAGCTACAAGAATGCTCAGATTTTTCATTTTCTGAATTTTACTCAGCCACACTTACTGGACTTAATCATGCAGGGCTTATGGATCAAGACCCAAACGAGTCCGTTGGAGAGCCAATATTTCAGTTGCGTACCTTATTTGCTTGGAGAAGGGCAGGCGATGCAATACTCGTTCTGGTCACGACGCCAGAAGAGAACGCGGATACCGCGGTTGCCATTTCGCCCCCCAGACAATTACTTGCGGGATGCAATGGTGGCAACTCTCGCGCAGGAAGATGTAGAGTTTGACGTCCGCCTGCAGGTGCAGACCGATCCTCATCGGATGCCAATCGAAAACAATGCTGTATTCTGGTCAGCGCACCTTTCGCCCCGGGTGCCGGCGGCTGTGCTACGGCTTCCGCGTCAGAAGTTTGATTCGCCTGAACAGTTAGATTTTCCCCGAGTATTGTCGTTTAACCCTTGGCACTGTATCGCGGAACACCGCCCGCTGGGAAATCAGAGCCGGGCGAGATTGCGTCTTTACAAAGAACTCTCAACTTTGCGGCAGACTGTGAATGGCGTTAAACACTGCGAACCAACCGGCGACGAAGTTTTCCCCTCATGAGCATTTGTTTTACCGGTAGGTTTGGTCTGCCCGCATTGCGCTCAAGGAGTGTGTAAACATGGGCGAGATCGCTTACAGCGCGAAGAAAGTCGATCTCTTTTATCCTGCTCGACGTGGAGGTTTCCTTTCTACGGGTCTGCCAAGAACGGAAGCCGCCCTCTGTGCCGAAATGATGCGGATGGCTTACAGCCGCATCGAGCCAGATTTTTCTTTCGATCGAGATCAACTGAAATCGATCCTGGGCCCACTGGGATTCACATGTCAGTTCTTTGAGACAGTTGGCACACCTGAAGGCATGGGATCCCACGGTTTTCTGGCCGCCCATGCTGACCCCGATCCTGCCAAGAGCGTGGCTGTCGTTGCCTTCCGCGGAACGGACGCTGCCGATCCGACAGACCTGGCCAGCGACGCAGCATTTCTGCAAACGACCTGGCCGAACGGAGGGATGGTGCACCGGGGCTTTGCCGAGGCGCTCGATCACATCGTTGATGATCTTAAGGCAGCGATTGACCAGTTCAAGGGCCGTGTTCTATACACGGGTCACAGCCTCGGTGCCGCGCTGGCGACGCTGTTGGCAAGCGTCCGGCGGCCGGATTTCCTCTATACATTTGGCTCGCCCCGCGTGGGAAACGCCCAGTTTGTTTCCACCCTGCAGGACATTAACCATCACCGGTTTGTCCATTGTTGCGACGTCGTGGCCCGTATTCCACCACAAGAGATCGCAGGCATTACCTACGAACACTGCGGCGTGCCGTACTACATCGATCGCAATGGTGTAATCGTGCAAGATCCAGACGATACCGCCATAGAGAAAGATCGTCTCATTGCGGCGGCAGATTACATCGTTGAGTACGCCTGGCGCGTGGGTAATGTTGCGGTGCGCGAGTTAGCTGACCATGCACCGATCAACTACGCAAACGCCGTGGCGGCAGACGATTCCCAACCTAAGCTAGCGACGTGGAAATCTATTTAGTTTGGGTGCGATAGGATCTTAAGCACATTTGAATCTATGTCAGACGATCCAATGCAGCCTGCCGGAACAACGCCGATTTGCGATTATGTGGTGATTGGGTCCGGTGCAGGTGGCGGCACCGTCGCTGCGCGACTTGCCGAAGCGGGTTGCTCGGTGGTTGTTCTCGAAGCGGGCGGGGATCCCCGAAAACTGAGTGGCGGCGATCCGATCGAACCGGCATCCAACCGGTTACCGTCCGACTATGATGTGCCCGCCTTTCATGCCTTTGCGTCAGAAAACGCTGCCTTGAAGTGGGATTTCTTTGTGCGCCACTATGCCGATGATCGTCAACAGGCACTGGATCCAAAATACCTCCGCGAGTATCAGGGTAGACCCGTTAACGGGGTTCTTTACCCGCGCGCCGGAACGCTGGGAGGATGTACGGCACACAATGCCATGATTCTGATCTGTCCCAATAGCGCGGACTGGGACTACATTGCCGATCTTACGCAGGATTCCAGTTGGCGATCCGAGAAAATGTCGCGATATTTTCAGCGCATGGAGAACTGCCATTACCGTCCACTGCAACGCTGGCTGGGCAAACTGGGGATCAATGCGACAAGACACGGCTGGAGCGGATGGCTCCACACAGAGAAGGCACAGCCGATGGCGGTCCTGCTCGATCGCAAGTTGCGAGACGTGATCATCGATTTTTTACTCTCGTCGTCGGATTCAGGCAGCGAAATCAAGCGTTTGGAGTCACTGTTCAAGTGTGTGGAGGATCCAAATGTATGGGGCCTTGTGGCGAAGAACAAATCGGGTACACGATTTACTCCGCTCACAACCCACAATCACGCGCGCTTCGGTACCCGAGAATACTTGCTCGAAACGCGGAGACACCATCCGAACCTGAGAATCGAACTGAACGCTCTGGCAACGAGGATTCTGTTCGACGAGAACAATCGTGCTGTCGGAGTTGAGTACCTCCGAGGGGAAAGGCTCTACCGCGCCCATACGAATCCTAACCCGCAAGCCGGAGAGCGAAAAACCATTTATGCGTCGAAAGAAATCATTGTCTCGGGTGGTGCGTTCAATTCTCCCCAACTGTTAATGCTGTCTGGAATCGGACCTCGCGACGTGCTCGAAAAGGTTGGGATCCGGGTGCGTGTGGATTTGCCCGGTGTCGGCAGCAATCTGCAGGACCGTTACGAGGTGGCGGTTGTGAACCGGATGAGTTTCCCGGCATGGCACATCTATAAGGGCGCTGAGTTTTCAACTCGGGACCCGCATTACAAGCGATGGCAAGCGTGTGGCGGCGGGGTATATGCGACGAACGGCAGCGTGCTATCCATATTTCGCCGCTCACCGGCAGCCCAGGACGGCCCGGATCTTTTCTGCATGGCGTTACTCGCAAATTTTCAAGGCTATTATCCCGGATACTCGCAGGCATTCGCGAAAGACCTGAACTACCTCACCTGGGTTGTTTTGAAGGGGCATACGCGCAACTCAGGTAATGTCAGCCTTCGCTCTTCCGACCCGCAAGACACTCCGTCCATCAACTTCAACTACTTTCATGACGGCGATGATGAAGATATGGTGGCCGTCCTGGATGGTGTGAAATTTGTTCGCAGGATGACAGCGGTATTAATGAATCAGGGGCTCATCGAGAAGGAAGTAACGCCGGGAGAATCCCTCCAGACGGACGAGCAAATACGCAAATTTATCCGCGACAATGCTTGGGGACACCATGCCTCGTGTACGTGTGCCATCGGCGCTCGGGAAAACAACGGAGTCCTGACAAGCGATTTTCGCGTTCATGGCACGCAAGGACTGCGCGTTGTTGATGCCTCTGTTTTCCCTCGCATCCCGGGCTTTTTCATCGTCAGCGCCATTTATATGATTGCGGAAAAGGCGGCGAGCGTCATCCTCGACGCTCGATGATGACGAGAACCCGCGTATGAACGACAAAAAAGCCTGTTGAACCTCGATAGAAATGTCCCCATTTCGCCTCGATAGAAATGTCCCCTAGGCTATAGCCTCCAGAGGGGAGGCTGGATTGGGGAGAACGGCGTTGAGTGCACGAGAGGTGGACCGAGCT
>Ga0126371_10001392_pt1 | contig 20425 bp, 18 predicted proteins | sample PanSoiMetaPlot_4_FD_110145 | JGI IMG/M metagenome (GOLD analysis project Ga0126371, IMG submission 110145) | Tropical forest soil microbial communities from Panama - MetaG Plot_4 | ecosystem: Environmental > Terrestrial > Soil > Tropical forest > Bulk soil | place: Panama | collected 2016-02-17 | reverse complement strand
TGGTGCAGCCCAATATGAAAAAGCTGGTGGCGTACTCTTCGGTCAGCCACCTGGGATTTGTCGTGCTCGGCATCTTCTCGTTCACGCAACTGGGCTTTGACGGCGCGGTGTACCAGATGCTCAACCACGGCATTTCGACCGGCGCGCTGTTCGTATTAGTCGGGTTGCTCTATGAGCGACGGCATTCGCTCGAGATCGCCGACTACGGCGGAGTGGCCACCGCTGCTCCGTGGCTTTCGACCGCGTTCCTTATCACCACGCTCGCCAGCATCGGCTTACCGACTCTGAACAACTTCGTCGGCGAGTTCCTGGTTCTGCAGGGCGCCGCCATCACCAATTACACCTGGGCCATCTGGGCGGCTATCGGGGTGATCCTTTCCGCTTGCTACATGCTGTGGCTGTATCAGCGCGTCTTTTTCGGAGAGGTGACCGAAGATTTGCGGGCGCACCTTCCCGATTTGAATCTGCGTGAGTGGGCAGTGGTAGTGCCGCTGATCGCGATGATGGTGTGGATGGGCGTTTATTCGCAGACGTTCTTGCCCGCCGTCGGCAAAACCACGGCGCGCGTGCTGAGCCAGACCCAGGTCAATGTGCCCTTCCAGGTGCAGGCCAGGCCGCAAACGGAGGTGGCGCGTGCCCGTTAGTAATTTCGCGAGCCCGGCGGATATGATCCGGTTCCTGCCGGAGATCATCCTGGCCATCATGGGCACCGTCCTGATGGTGCTCGACCCGGTGCTGCACCGCCGGTCTTCCAACGCATTTGGCCACCTCAGTATTCTGTCGCTGGCTGCGGCGATGGCGGCTTCGGTCTATGTCTATAGGGATCCGGGGACGGCTTTTGGCGGAATGCTCATCGTCGACGGGTTCGCCACGTTTTTCCGCGTGCTCGTGATCGGCGTGGGAATCCTGACCATCCTGCCGTCGTACCGGTTTCTCCACCGGCAAGACGCTGGGACCAGCGAATACCATGCTCTGCTGCTGTATTCGATTGCGGGCCAGTGCCTGATGGCGGCGGCCAACGATCTGATCATGATCTTCCTCGGATTGGAGATCTCGTCAATCGCCAGCTACATCCTGGCCGGCTATTTACGCGATGACAAGCGGGCCAACGAATCGGCGTTGAAATATTTCCTGCTGGGATCATTCGCCACGGGGTTTTTCTTATACGGTGTGGCGTTCATTTACGGTTCGACCGGAACCGTGAACCTGAGCGCCGTGCATTCCGCGTTGACCGGGCTGAACCCGCCGTCCACCGTTCTTACCGGCGTCGCGGCGGCCCTGATGTTCGTCGGCCTGGGCTTCAAAGTGTCGGCCTCGCCCTTCCAGATCTGGGCTCCGGACGTCTATCAGGGAGCCCCGACTCCTGTCACCGCGTTTCTCTCCGCCGGCCCGAAAGCGGCGGCATTCGCCGTCTTCTTCCGCATCTTCATGACAGCCTTCGAGCCGATCGCCAACGGCTGGGAGCCGCTGGTCTGGGTTTCGGCGCTGCTTTCGATGACCATCGGTAACTTCGCCGCGCTGATGCAGGCTAACGTCAAGCGGCTCTTGGCGTATAGTTCGATCGCGCACGCCGGCTACGTGATGGTGGCGCTGACCGCACGGTCCGATGTGGGCACCGCCGCGGCCATGTTCTATCTGGCCGCCTACGCGTTCATGAACATCGGAGCATTTGCGGTGGTGAGCCACCTTTCGGGAAAAGGCGAGCGGTATCAGAACGTGGATGATTTCGCGGGCCTCGGCCAGAAGCAGCCGCTCACGGCTGCCATGCTTTCGATCTTCCTGTTGTCGCTGATCGGTGTCCCGCTGACCGGCGGCTTCTTCGGCAAGTTCTATATCTTCAAGGCGGCGCTCGAATCCCACTTAGTGTGGCTCACTGTGTTGGGGCTGCTGAACAGTGCCGTTGCGGCGTATTACTACCTGCGGCTGCTGGTGGTCATGTATATGCGCGAACCGAGCGAAGCTACCGCTAATGCCGAGCCTTTGTCGCCCGGCTTGAGCGCCGCGTTGATCCTGCCCGCACTGGGCACGCTGGTTCTGGGGATCTTTCCCTCCTGGGTTCTGGACTTCGCCGGGAAATCGTCGAGCCTGGTCAAGTAAGCGCCGGTCCCTGCCAGCCTTGGCTCCGGGTCGGAAATTCCAGTTCCGCTGGATCCGAAGTTATTGGCGGCAGATGGCGTCAGACCAGGCGACCGCTTCGGTGTAGGAAGCCCCCAAATTCGTCATATCGATATGCAGGGCCGGCGCCAGCGATTCGACCTGTTTCCAGTCGGCGGCTTCGTACGCGAGCACGAGCTTCCACAAGGCGGGGAGACGGTCGTGTAGTTGCAGCTGTCCCAGGAGGGCGCGTCTGATCTCTTCGGAGAGGTTCAGCTCTTTCAGCAGGTCTTCGAGCGGCCTGCCGAGCATCGCGTCCAGCCTCGAGAACATTCCCATCAGAAAGCAGTCCTCCTGGCGGTCGCGCAGGCCCGAGTTTTGGGCCAGGAGCTCGGAGAACCGGGCGCGGATCAAGGTATTGGCAGCCAATTCTGCGGGCCGGTCGGCGGTCAGGTCCAGCAGACCAACCACCATGAGCCACTTTCGCGCCGCGTCCTCGCCGACGAACGTCAATGCCTGATGGATGGACTCGATGGGTTCCGGCCGGGCAAACAGCGCGGAATTGACGAACTGGAGCAATTTGTACGCCAGCGCGTGTTCGCGCTTGAGCAGTTGGGTTAACTTGTTGAAGTCCAACTCGGAACGCTGGAGCTCACTCAGGACTCTCAGATAATTGAGCTTCGTACCGCGGATCTGGCGCGTCGAGAGGATCTCGGGCCGCGCGAAAAAGTAACCCTGGAAGTATTCGTACCCCTGTTTGGCCGCCCGCTTGAACTCCTCGCGGGTTTCCACCTTCTCGGCCAATAGCCGCAACTGGTTTCCAAAGTGATCGGCCACCGACTTTTGTTCGGCGGAAGTTGTGGCGCGAAAATCGACCTTCAAAAAATCAGCCAGCGGAATCAGCGGATGCGGCGCCTTCTGGGGAATATAATCGTCCAGCGCCAGCTGATAACCTTGCTTGCGAAGGCGCTTGCACGCATGCATCACTTCCGAATCGGGCTCGACGGTCTCCAGAATCTCGATTACGGTCGATCGTGGCGGTAGCACCGAGGCGGCGTCTTCCACCAACAGCGTGCGGGGAAAGTTGAGAAAGGCGCGCTTACCGCCCAGCAGGCGCTCGCTGTCGGCGGAGCCAAACACCGCGTTAATCACTTTGGATGTGGCGGAATTCCCTTCGCTGCCGTCGAAGGAGTTCCTCAGGCTGGAGCGGAACAAGAGTTCGTAGGCGCACACCTGGAGATGGGCGTCAAAGATCGGTTGGCGCGCGACCAGCAGTTCCATGAGACACGAGCCCTAAGGGCCATATCTCTTATCGTCGGAATCGCCGAAACTTCTAGTTTCCAGCACTTTCCGGCGCCAAACCGGCTGACGGCCCCGCCTCTGGTTGTATCCGTAACCGGCTGCGCCGGCGGCTATAGCTAAAGTAAATCCCTTGGCCAATCACCAGCCAGATTAGCAGACGCAGCCAGTTCGACCATCCCAGCGCGTACATCATGGCCAAGTTCCAGACGATGCCGAGGATTGGCACCCAGGGCACCCAGGGTGTCCGGAAAGGCCGCGGCGCGTCCGGGTTCTTCACCCGCATGACCCAAACCCCGGCGCACACGATTACGAAAGCAAACAGTGTGCCGATGCTGGTCATGTGGCCGACGACACTCAGCGGCAAAAACGCCGAAAATGGCGCCACGAAAAAGAAAAACAGCAGGTTCGAGCGCCACGGCGTCTTGAATCGGGGGTGGATTTCCGAGAACACCGCCGGCACCAGCCGGTCACGGGACATGGAATAGAAGACACGGGACTGGCCGAGCAGCATCACCAGGATCACCGAAGTGAATCCCATGATGATCCCGAATTTGACCAGGTTGTTCATCCAGATGTACGGCGTCTGGTCGACCGCCACCGCCACTGGCGCCGCCACGCCGAGTTTCGTGAACGGAACGATCCCGGTCAGCACGATCGCGAAGAGGATGTAGAGGATGGTGCAGACGGCGAGCGACCCGATGATGCCGATAGGCATATCTTTCTGCGGGTTCTTGGCTTCCTGCGCCGCGGTTGACACGGCGTCAAAGCCGATGTAGGCGAAGAAAATGGTACCGGCGCCCGCCATGATCCCGCTCAGCCCGAAATGTCCGAACTCTCCGGTATTGGGGGGGAAATACGGCGTGTAGTTGGCGCGGTTGATAAATGCCCATCCGACCCCTATAAAGACCAGCACGACCGATAACTTCACGGCCACAATCACGGCGTTGGCGCGGGCGGACTCCGTAATCCCCACCATCAACAGCATCGAGATCAGAAAAACGATCAGCACGGCCGGAAGATTCGCGAGGCCCTGTACGGCGCGTCCATCCGGGAGCGTCACCGGTTCGAAGGGTCCCGCCACCAGTTGCGCGGGCAGGTTGATGCCGAAGGTATGAAGCAGCGAGACGACGTAGGCCGACCAGCTGATGGAGACGGTGGACGCACCGATCGCGTATTCCAGAACCAGATCCCAGCCGATGATCCAGGCCAGCCATTCACCCAGCGTCGTGTAGGCGTAGGTATAAGCGCTGCCGGCCACCGGAATCATGCAGGAGAATTCGCTGTAGCACAAGCCGGCAAACGCGCAGCCGATCCCGGCAACGACCATGGAAATCGTCACCGCGGGCCCGGCGTTTTGCGCGGCGGCCACGCCGGTGAGTGAGAACAGGCCCGCGCCGATGACGGCGCCAATGCCGAGGGCGATCAGGTTGCCCGGTCCCAACGTCCTCTTAAGGCGATGCGTCCCGCTTTCAGACTCGGCCAGAATGACGCTGAGCGGCTTGGTGGCGAACAGGCTCATGGCTTACTCCGCGATGCTGGCTGCAACGGACATCGGTTGTGCCGGGCGCACGAAGCGACGATAGAGGTATCTTACCGCGTACAGCGAACATCCGAGCAGGACCGCGGCCACCGCGTTCACCACCAGAACGCCGGCCGCAGTGACCAGAAAAGCGCCGCTGTCGGCGGGCCGCATGCGAGGAAGCCGGCGCCAGGCGCCCCAATCCAGAAGACACAATCCCATCCAAGCTGTGACGCCGGCCAGCGCGGCCAGGGGGATATGGGATAGCGTGCCCGAGCCGAGTTGGACCAAGGCCAACAGGAATGCCGCGTGCAGAATGTTCGAGACGCGGCTGGTCCCGCCGCAGCGCACGTTGGCCAGGCTGCGCGCCGGAATTCCCACGCTCAACGGCGCGCCGAAAATTCCCGCGCACAAGTTTGCGATGCCGTACGCACCCAACTCCGCGTCGGCGTCGCTGCGCTTAAGATTCTGATGCCGTCCGCGAAAATGCTCCACCACGCGTGAAGTCAACAGCAGGTTAATGGAAGTCACAAACGCGAGGGCCAGGCCACTGGGTAGCACCTTTAGCGCGTCCTGAGGACTCCAGGAAAAACCCGCCAGCGGCGGTAAGGCCAGGTGCAGCGAACCAACCTCCGCCACGTGAAAACCAAAAATACGTGTAGCCGCTCCTGCCACCAGGATCCCAATCAGGGGCGCGGGTAAGAGTGGGGCCGAGCGCGCCGAAATTGCCGCGCTGAGAATCACCAGGGTTCCTAAAACTAAGGCGGGACCTTGTGTACCGGGTAGTTCACGCAATACCGAAACGAATTGCGCCAGCGAATTGTCTCCCGCTGGCGCCGGCACGTCCAGGATTACATTCAACTGCGAGATCACCATAATGGCGCCGATTCCGGCCGAGAAACCAGCGACGACCGGAATCGGGACCCGGCTCACGTGGCGTCCCAGGCGCAGGACGCAAAAAGCCATCATGAGCACGGAGGCTACAATTGAGATCTTGGCGGCGCCTCCAATCCCTTGGGCCCGCACTGCGCTGGCGATGAACGGGACTGTGGCGCTTGCCGTGCCGCCGATCAACACGGGGTTTCTTCCCAGAATCGCGGTGACCGGGGCCGTCAGGATCGAAGTCAGAACCCCGAACACCGGCGGCAGGCCCATGAGCGCGGCCATGGAAAGACCGTAAGGAAGAGCAATCAAGGCCGCGATCAGGCCGCCGCCGCAATCACCCAGAAACCTCTGCCAGTTATACCGCCCCGTTTTACGGATCATGAGCCCGGCTAGGCCATCACTTTGAGGAACGCCGTCTTGAATTTGTCCATTTCTTCTTGCGTGCCCACCGTAACGCGCACGTATGTCGGCCAGCTCGGCCAGACGCGGCCGATGTAAATCTTCTCCTTGCGCATCGCGAGGATCACTTGCTCGCCAGGCCGCTTCACGTCGACCATGAACTTGTTCGAGACCGAGGGCACATAGTGAAAGTTGTGTTTGTCAAGAAAACCAAGCACATCCTCGCGGACGTTCCGGATGATCTCGCGACGTTGCGGCACGAGGTTCTTCACCTTGAGGCTGGCCGTGGCGGCGACCATCGAGGTGACCGGCATCGCTCCCGCGCTGTACGGGACGAATTTCTGCAGCAGGTCAGGCCGCGCGAACGCCGCGCCGGCGCGCAATCCTGCCATTCCGTAGATCTTCGAAAACGTCCGCAGAATGATGATGTCTTTGCCCGCGGCTACCAGATCGCTGTTGAACGGAACGCCCGCGATATGGGCGTAGGCCTCGTCGAGCAGAATCACAGACCCGGTCGGTTTGTTCGCGACGAGCCACTCGATATCGGATTTCGAAGTCGCCGAACCTGTGGGGTTGTTCGGATTGCATACGTAGATTAAACCGGCGTTGGGATCCGCGGCGGCCATCGCCTTGACGTCATGCGCGTAGTCCTTGGTCAGCGGAACCCGCACGACCTTGGATCCGATGAACCGTGCGGCGCGCTCCCCCGCCTCGTAACCCGGATCGGCGGTCACGAACGGCTTTGCCGGCGAGGTAAACGCCAACACCGCCTGGTGCAGCGGAGCGCTTGATCCGGCGAAGATCTGCACTGAATCCTGCGGAATGCCTTCCTGTTCGGCCATTAACTTTTGCAGAACATCGGTTTCGGTGTACAGGTACCGCCCGCCGCGCGAGACAATGCCGTGTATGGCTTCGCATGCTTCGGCGCAGGGCCCGAGCGGATTCTCATTGGCGTTGATCATGACGGCGTCGGGTGGCAGGTTTTCGATCTTCGAAAGCTGCGCCAAGGCCGGTTCGTTATAGAAGGGAAGGGTGGCACCTGCCGTCAGCATGGCTGCCAGACGGCCAAAGCTGCGCCGCGAAAATCCCCTCTCCAGAAATTCCTGTTTTGTTGTGGTCGTAAGCGTCACGATTCTTCTCCTTGTGGACACACGAATAACCAGCGCTTGCCGGTGGCCCCATGCGGGACAGACCGCCAGCGTTCGGTCGAGTTAACGGTTACCTCAAGACGGAGAGCTTGTTACGCGGCGAGGCGTCGGAAGGATCCTTCAGGCCGTCCGGAACCTTTCCAGACTTACTCGCTGAAGGAAGACGAGACAGAATTACCCTAACGCAGCCCTGGCAAGAAAGTCAATAGCGCGCTTCATTTGCCTGTGCCGTTCCACGCGATCGCGCAGCCTCGCTTTCGATAAAACTTTTCGATCCCGAGACAATGACATTTTTTCGTGACACGACGGCGCGGGTTGCTGTAAGATCGCCACAGCAATCCCGTCATTGGCAGTTCGCCGCGCCCTGCCGCGCTTCGCGGATCGACGTAACATCCGAAGCACCACAACCTCGATCGTTTGCTGAGAATCCATTCGAATTGGAGGGTCTGTGAAAAACCATCTCACGACGCGTGTGGTCTCGGTCGCTGCGGCCGGAGCAGCCGCGGCTCTATTACTCGTGGCCCAGTCGTACGTGGGCGGCGTGCGCGGAGCGATTCAGGATCAGGGTAGCGCCGTCATGGCGGACGCAAAAGTTACGCTGACCAATGCTGCCACCAACGTCTCCCGGTCCACGATCACCAACGGATCCGGCGAATACGTTTTCTCGCAAGTCGCGCCGGCAACGTATACGTTGACGGTAGAAGCGCCGGGTTTCAAGAGGCTCGAGCACCCGGGCGTCATCGTGAACACCCAGGAATTCCTAACCATCGATCTCAAAATGGAAGTTGGCGAGGTCAGTAGCAGCGTTCAGGTGACGGCCGAAGTTCCGCTCATCGAGAGCTCCAACGCCTCCAATGGCCAAGTCCTCGACTCGCAGAAACTCACCGATCTGCCCAACCTTGGCCGGAACCCGTTCCTGATGTCGAAGCTCTCGGCTAACGTCACTCCCGCCGGCGACCCCCGGTTCAATCGCTTCCAAGACCAGAGTGGCTCGTCGGCGATCTCGATCTCAGGCGGCCCCGTGCGAGGCAACAACTATCTAGTCGACGGAATCCCGATCACCGATTCGACCAACCGCGCGGTAATCATCCCTTCGATCGAATCGACGCAGGAAATGAAACTGCAGACCGAGACGTATGACGCTACCATGGGCCGCACTGGTGGCGGCGTCTTTAACACGACCCTCAAGTCGGGAGGCAACGATGTGCACGGTTCGTTGTTCGGTTATACCCGACAGAGCGACTGGCTCGCTAACCAGTACTTCCGCAATGCCACCGGGCAGCCGCGTCCCGACACTCCGCAATATCAATGGGGCGCATCGTTGGGAGGTCCCGTTGTCATCCCGAAGCTCTACAACGGTAAAGACAAGACGTTCTTCTACGTCGTGACGGAGAGCTACCGCCAGAAATCGCCGTTGTCCGACCAGTATGCGCTGCCCACTGCACTCGAGAAGGCGGGCGACTATTCGCAGAGTTCGGTGACGGTCTTTGATCCGCTGACGTCCCGCGCATGCACCGCAGCCGACAACTGCCCGGCGGGCGTAACTGTCGCGCGGACTCCGTTTCCGGGTAACGTCATCCCCGCGTCGCGGATCAATCCTGTGGGCGCCTCCATTCTCGGTTATCTGCCGCTGCCGACACGGAGCGGGAAGACGGACAGCCCAAATTTTACCGGTGTCGATACGCTTACTGACCGCGCCGACGAATACACCGCGAAAGTCGATCAGACAGTCGCGAGCTGGTGGCGCGTAAATGCGTATTACATGCATTACAAGAGCCGCGAGCCCGGCGGCAATAGCCTGGGCACGCTGCCCGGAGGCAGCAGCAACGGCCCCTACCTGCTCTATCGCAAGGTCGACGCCACGGGTGTGAACAGCATTATGACGCTCAATCCCACCACCGTGCTCACCGTGCGCTATGGCTTCAACCGGTTCCCAAATTTCTCGGAAGGCATCAGCTACGGTTTCAATCCCGGCACACTGGGTCTGCCGGCCAGTTACGCCGCCGCCATCCAAGCCTCCTACTTCCCGGAGGTCGACCTGCTCAATAACAAAATCAGCTCGATTTCGCCGAGCATTTCCGTGTTTTCGTCGAAGAACTTGTCGGGCAGCGTCTCCAAGTACGTGGGACGGCACAACATCAGCGCTGGAATCGACTACCGCCTCATCCACACCGATTTCACCAGCCTGAGTTTTGCGGCCGGCGATTTCGCCTTTAACGGCGTATTTACCCGCCAGTTCCCCACACTGACCAACGGCACCGGCGCCGACTTTGCCGATCTGCTGCTCGGCATCCCGTCGAGCGGTTCGCTAAACACCACGACGAAACTCTTCGATTATGTCCGTTACTACTCGGGTTATTTCCAGGATGATATTCGCGTCACCAGTAAGCTAACCGTGAACCTGGGAATCCGCTACGAGTATGAGACCGGCCTGGCGGAAAACAGCAACAATCTGGTGGTCGGGTTCAACCAGACCGCGCTCAATCCGCTGGCTGCGAGTGTCACGGGAGTGACGCCACTCGGTACGCTGCAATACGCGGGCGTCGGCGGCAATCCGACATCCTGCTGCGCGGCGCCCGCGACGAAATTCGGCCCGCGCATCGGTGCCGCCTATCAGTTGAACGGGAAGACGACGCTCCGCGCGGGCTGGGGCATTTTCTACGCGCCGACTATTTTCTCCACCGACGCCAGCATCGCGCCGGGATACACGCAATCGACGCCGTACGTTGCCAGCAATGATGGCAATGCCACCCCCGCCAACTCGCTCAGCAACCCGTTTCCGAACGGTATCCTGCAGCCAGTCGGACACTCGCTCGGTGCGCTCACCGCGATCGGCTCTACCTTCAACTATCTCGACCAGAACCGCACGGCGGGCCGGGTGCAGCAATTTTCAGTCGATATCCAGCGTCAGTTGCCGGGCGGGATCGCGCTGGAAGTCGGTTATATCGGATCCCGGTCAAGCCATCTGCAGCCATCGCCCACTGGCAACGGCAACATGAATATCAACCAGGTGCCCGACAATTACCTGTCGATGGGTTCCAAGCTCAATGCGGCTGTGCCCAACCCGTTCTACGGTCACGGGGGCACCGGTGTTATCGGCAGTGCGACAGTCGCTCAGGCGCAGTTGCTGATGCCGTTTCCGGAATACAGCACCATCGGCGAAGTCACCAATCCCAGCAGCGCCCAATACGATTCCCTGGTTATGACCGCCCAAAAGCGGGTCTCGGCCGGAATCACGTTCCTTTCCACGCTGACCTGGTCCAAGAACATGGACAACGAGTTCGGAAACGGGACCTCGAATGCGTTTAACGGATTCTCCGGGCCTTCGCCGGCATCGCAGCCGCAAGACTATTACAACCTGCAGAACGAATTGTCGTTGGCTTCGGTCAACACGCCGCTCCGGTTTACGGGGGGCTGGTCGTACTTCCTTCCGTTTGGACGGGGGAGGCAGTTCCTCAACCAAAGCAAGCTGCTTGATTATTTAGTTGGCGGCTGGGCCGTAAATGGAACCACGATCTACCAGACCGGCTTCCCGCTCTTCGTGTTTCAGCAGAATCTGAATTCGGTGATCGGCACCGGCGAACAGCGCCCCAACGCCACCGGCGTCAGTCCGGCGATGCCAGGGAGCGTCGAGCAGCGGCTGAACGGTTATATCAACCCGGCCGCGTTCTCGCAGGCTCCAGCGTTTACTTTCGGCAACCTGGCTCGTTCGCTCCCTTATCGAGGTCCGGGCATGGCCAATTGGGACCTCTCCGTATTTAAAGACTTTACGATTCGTGAGCGTCTGAAGGGACAGTTCCGCGCCGAGGCCTTGAACGCGATGAATACGCCCCTGTTCTCGAACCCCAATACCCAATTTGCCCCGAACAGTAGCTCGTTCGGCAAAATCACTTACCAGGCAAACCTCCCGCGTCAGGTTCAACTTGGCGTTTACTTCCACTTCTGATTGCCCCTGGGGGCACGTTGGAATCTCCCGGTTCTAGCCTGCCCCGTTTCTTCCCGCCGCCGTTCTCCCCTATAATTGTGAGCAAGCCCCGTGGCTTGCCGTCTCCCCGGTTGAGAAATGCTCCGTTGGCCCAATCGCGTATTGCTTATGACAGCCGCTGCGCTGGCGGCCGCCGCCAGCACGCGTGTGCCCGCGAAACTCACGGTTGTTCTCGATTTTCAAGGGGCGCGTTCCGATCTCACCATCGCCGCGATGGAGCGCGAGGCGGAAGGTATTTTCAAAACGTCGGGCGTGAACCTGGATTGGCGATTCGCCGCGGATGCCTCCGCGGAAAGCTTCGACGATCTGGTGGTCGTCCAGTTCAAAGGAGCCTGCAAGGTCGAGGCCGTCCCCTATGTTTACGACGAGCTCGGTCCGATGGCTTTTACGTACTCCAACGATGGCAATGTCCAGCCGTTTACCCAGGTCTCGTGCGAGAAAGTGGCAGCCTCAGTGCGTTCGGCGATGTGGGGCGGCGATTTTCAGAAGGCTGACTTGCTTTTCGGGCGTGCCTTGGGCCGTGTCCTGGCCCACGAGCTTGTTCACATGCTGACCCGCTCGGGCCTGCATGCGAGTGAGGGCGTACAGCGACCCGCCCTTTCGGGCAGGGAACTGATCTCTGGATCGCTGCCACTCAGCCCTTCCGACGTAGCCCGTTTGCGGGAACTGCAGAAGAGCCGGTAGTCGCGAAGAATCAGTGGGCTTGCGCCAGACCGCGGGCTAAAGCCTGATCGGCCGCCGCGCCAGCTGTGTCCCCCGTCATCTTGCGCGCGGCAGCCCGGTTGGTATACGCATTCTGATATCCCGGCTGCAGCCGGATCGCCTGATCGAAGTCGGCGACGGCATCCGCGTACTGCTTGAGCATCAAGTGCGCGTACCCGCGCGCGTTATACGCCTGCGGCACTTTGGGATCGAGCTGAATCGCCTGCGTAAGCGCCTGGATCGCCCCATCATAATGACCCTGCTGCAGGAGCTGCCGTCCTCGCGCGTGATAGGCGGGTCCGCTTTGCGGATCACCCGTGGGAGTGGCTGGCTCGGCAGCCACTTTCGCAAGCGGCGCGGGTTTCGTGGCAGGTGGTGGGGTCGCTGCGACGGCGGGCTCGGCTGCGGGCGGTTGTACAGTAGACGATTGCACCACCTGTACCGTCGACGCCTGATTTCCGCCGGAGGTATCGGGCAACACGACGCGGTCGGTCTCCGAGCGGTGCTCCAAAGCGTCGGCCTTCGCTACGATCTCGTCGATCTTTGCCTGGGTGACCGCAATCAGTTGCGCGGTTTCGCCGTTGGCTGGGTCCAGGCTCTGTGCCTGGCTCAAATCCGCCATGGCTTGGTCGTACTTCCCCATCATCAGATATGTGCTGCCCCGCGCCTGCCAGGCCGGTGCATATTTCGGATCCAGCTCGATCGCGGTGCTGCGGTCTGTGAGGCCCTGTTCGTGCTGGCCAAGAAGGTCATACGAGCCTCCGCGCGCGACATACGCTTCTGGGCTCTTTGGGTTCTGTTCCACCGCCCTTTGCCGGTCTGCCAGGGCCTCGGCGTATTTCTTCGCGTGCGCGTAGGCCGCTCCGCGCGCGAGATAGAGCCGTAGATCGCCGGGCGCCAGCCGCAGCGCTTCGGTAAAATCGGCGACAGCGCCGTCACTGTCACCCATCCGGTCACGCACCGCGCCGCGTACGCGGATCGCTTTTGCGGCGCCAGGGCTGACGCGCAGCACCCCGTTCAGCGCCTCCAGCGATTGCGGATAGTCCTCCATGGCGGCCGAGGCGAGCGCTCGTTCCATCAATCCTTCCGGGGAATCCGGTTTGCTCTTGAGGTAAGCATCGAAGTCCTTGATCGCGTCCGGATACTGGCCCAGCGCCGCTAGCGCCTTCCCGAGCTCCAAATGAGACTCCGGATCGTCCGGCCGCGCTTTGAGGGCCTCCGTCAAATCGGCTACCGCCTGGTCGTACTTCGCGCTGCCTAAATACGCCTTTCCCCGGCCTCTGTAGACCGCGGCGTCAGTCTGCTTCATAAAGATGGCCGCGCTGTAATCTTTGATTGCCAAGTCGTATTGCTGCCCGAAGAGGTACACGTCGCCGCGGACGACGTATGAAGCGCCGTCGGCCGGGTGCAGTTGCAGAGCGCGGTTGAGATCGGCCAGAGCCTTGTCGCCGTAGCCATCGGCGAGATAGTCGCGGCCGCGGGCGCGCAAGGCCGCCGAGTTGGTTTTGTCGGCGTCCACCGCCTCCGTGTACGCCGCGATGGCTTCCTCGCGGCGGCCCTCCTCGTCGAAGTTCTGCCCCCGCCGCACAGCGGCTTGCGATCTCCGCGAATCGCCCTTCGCGACGGCTCCGTTACCGGCGATGATAACGATTGATAGTATGATTTGCGCCGACGGGCGCCGCGCTATCCGCATCGAATTCCAAACATAGTGTACACTCGAAGCCGGAAACATGAGCCACGAACCTTTCGATTCGCCCCGGGTCGCCATCAACCGCGTCTACACCCGCCGCGGCGATCAGGGCGAGACCAGCCTGGCGGGAGGTCAGCGCGTCGCGAAAGATTCCCCACGCATCGAGGCTTACGGAACTGTCGATGAGCTGAACGCTTTCCTCGGGGCAGCCCGCGTGACCGCGGAGGAACTGGCCGTTGCGGAGAACCGGCTCACGCCCCTGGTGAAGATTCTCTTGCGGGTGCAGCACGAATTATTCAACCTCGGATCGATCCTGGCTACCTTGCCCGGGGACGTCCATCCCCGTCAGGCGCGCATTACCGACGCCGACATTGCGCGGCTTGAATCCGAGATCGACTCCATGAATGCCGAGTTGCCCGCGCTGCGTTCGTTCGTCCTGCCGGGCGGCAGCCGCCTGAATGTCGAGCTTCACATCTGCCGGACTGTCTGCCGGCGTGCTGAGCGCGTCCTGATCGCTGCCGGCCGCAGCGAACCGGCTCCGCCGGAGACCATCCGCTATCTGAACCGGCTGAGCGATGCGCTATTCGTATGGAGCCGCTGGGCGAGCCATGCTACAAGCGCCTCCGAAACTCTTTGGGATCCGAACCAATAGACGGAAGCACCTGGCCGGTCCGAGTTCGATCTCGCGCCGCGTCCCGCTGATATCATGGGCTAGTGTCATGGCATTAATCGCCGTCTCGGGTCATCCTGGTTGCCGCTTTGAAGAAGTCGCGCGCCTCGCCGCGCAGCAACTCGGTTTTGAGCTGCTCACCCAATCGCGGATCCAGTCGCTGACGGCCGAGGAATTCGGCGCCGAAACGCGCATCCCCGAGAAAGCGTTTCCGTGCCTCGTTACCTCGATTCTCGCCCACCTTGCTACGCAACATCACCTGGTCTATTGCGCCGTCGGGGGCGAGTTGCAAGCCCGGCACTTCCCCGGTATGCTGCGCGTCCACGTCGTGGCGCCCGAAAATGTCCGCATCGGCAATCTGATGCTCGACCACCGTTTGGAGCGCCAGGCGGCGCGCCAACTTTTGCTTGAACTGGAAGCCGCCGACCGTTCTGTCCGCAAAGCGAGGTTCGGCAAAACCCGCGCCACTGCCGAACTCTTCGACCTGGTGCTCAGTGCGGAATCGCTGACCACTGAACATATGGCCGAGCTCATCCGAACCACAGTCTGTGCGTTGGGCCTGGGCGAACGCGGCTATCTGTCGGCGGCCGCCGAGGCCCAGCTACAGTTCCAGATGCGCCTCCGTCTCGCCCGGTACGGCATCGTGCCGCCTGACAAGATCACGATTCGGCGCAAAATGTTTGCGCATCAGAGCGAGGAGATGTTTGCCAACCTGCTCGACTTCTACCGGATCGCCTGGGAGTACGAGCCCCGGAGCTTTCCGGTTCAGTGGGACCGGGACGGCGCCGTCCGCGAATCCTTCACTCCCGATTTCTACCTGCCCGAGTTCGATCTGTATGTCGAACTCACTACCATGAAGCAGTCTCTGGTAACGAAAAAGAATCGCAAAGTGCGGCTCCTGCGTGAGTTGTATCCCGACCTGAACATCCAGGTCTTCTATCAGAAGGACTTTGAGAATTTGATCTTCAAATACGGTCTCGCCCAGCGGACGGTTCAGGCATGAGCGCCGCGTTGATCCCCGGAGTGGATCGCATCCTTTTCACGGAGGAAGAGATTGAATCCCGAATTCGCGAGGTGGCCGCCGAGATTTCCTCGCGATATGTGGGAAAAACCATCAAGCTGATCGGGGTCCTGAAGGGTTCCATCTTTTTCCTCACAGCTCTCGCGCGGCACATCGAGGTCCCGGTCAAAATCGATTTTCTCGGCATTTCGAGCTTCTCCAACAAAAGCGGCGCGCCCGGTGTCGTGCGAATCGCCAAGGATCTCGATGACACCATCGAGGGTGAGGATGTGCTGCTGGTGGAAGATATCGTGGACACCGGCTTCACCTTGCGGTATCTGCTCCAAACGCTGGCGGGCCGCGCGCCGAACTCCCTCTCGGTTTGTACGTTTCTGGACAGAAACTCGCGGCGCATTGTCCAGGTTCCGGTCGATTTCCGGTGCTTTGAGATTCCTGACCGCTTTGTGGTGGGTTTCGGTCTTGATTACAATCAGCTCTACCGTAATCTGGGTTACGTCGCCGTGATGAAGCTGGACCGAAGCGCTTAGTCCGAAAGATTCATCAAACTTTATCTTGTCGGTCCAGATCTCCCGGGTCTAAAATGAAAGAAAGTTAAGCTTTGAGGAGCACACCGATGCGGTCCCGGATTTTGTACATTTCCCGGTGTTCGGAAGATGCTTTGCTCCTGTCGCAAATGATGCAATCCCTCCCCCTGGTTCTGGACCATGCGGAGTCGCTGCAGCAGGCGCGGGAACGGCTTCGAACCCAAAATTATGATGTGGTTTTGACCGAGGCCGAACTGTCGGACGGAAAGTGGCTGGACGTCCTGCATCTGGTGCGTGACAGCCCGCACGCACCCCACGTGATTGTCACGGACAAGCACGCGGACGCCCGCTTCTGGGCTGAGGCGCTCAATCTGGGCGCGTATGATCTCCTGGCTCAGCCCTTTCATCCGCCCGAGGTGCAGCGTATCTTATATAACGCCTGTTCGCATCTGGTAGCGGGCGCGTCTGCATAGGGAGTTTCATGCGGCAGGGCCGCACTCCTATTTCGGAGCTGTTTCCAGCCGCCAGGCGACTTCGGTTCTCGCAGTGTCTGGCCCGGCTGTGAGCCACGATTTTCGGACGATCGTTATGAGCCCGATCAGCTCGTCATAGGATGTGGATTCCCGGTGCGGAAACGCCCCAAACCCAGGATGTCCGCCAAGCGCCAGGCCACGCGGAGCAGGTTCGACAACGTGGCGCCCTGCCGGGGTTGCTCGTGATGAGTCGCGATGGCTTCGATGATCGTGTGTGGGAAATTCCACTCCTCTGCCAGATATACGCCGGCCGCGCAGTGGTCGATCTCAAACAGATCGCGCTCGGTCGCAATCAGATCGAAGCCGCAATCCCGGGAAACCTCCAGCATGCGGTCCTACTCTTCCGGATAGGCCGACATCAGGCCCAGGCTTCCCAGGTTGTGGAGCATACCGGCCGTATAGGCAACATCCACACACGAGTTCGCCGCGCGGGCCAGACTCAACAATGCGGTCGCCAGGCTCTGAGTCCATACCCGGCGCAACGACTCCACCTTCAACGCCGGCTTCACCATGCCATTGAGTGCAATCAGTGTGGCTATGCTCTTGACGCGGCTGAGGCCGAGCGTGGCCACCGCGTGCTCGACGGTTGCGATTTCGCGCCGTAGCCCAAAAAGGGCGGAGTTGGCTACACGGAGTATTTCCGCCATGAAGGTCGGATCGGTTTTGATGACGGCGCCGATCTTGCTGGCACACCAAAGGTTTATAGGGGGACACTCCCCGACGCTAGCGGTTGATGAGAGCCAGGAAACCGCTCCCTGTCGGTCGCGGTTCCGTGTCAGAATTCACACAGAACGGCGGGCGTAAGCCGTGTCAGCGACGGCGTACGATGAGCACGAACACGACAATCAGCGCGAGCGCTGTGGCGAACGTTCCCGCCACCATGTAATCGAAGGGTCTCCGCTCTCCGGGCAGTACACGCAGCAGCAGGATCACGAAAGCGACGAATAGAACCGCAAACGCGCCGATGAGAAAAAAGGGACGCTTGGGTTCGGCCGGCACAAGCTTCATTGTAATTGGGCTTCCTCGGAGGCGCCGGTTGTTACACTGAGAATTGAGTGTGCGCGGAAGTCTCATACCGATAGTTAGCCTCGCCTTGCTGGCCGTCTCTTGTGCGGACCGGCCCGCGCGGGCTCCAGCCATCGGCGAAGCCTTCGTCGGTCCCGCTACGCTCAAGATCCGTAGCGATATCCCGCTGCAGGCGGCCGTGGTGGCTACGGTGAAGCATGGAGACCGCCTGGAAATCCTTCAGCAGCGCCGCCGGTTCCTGCGCGTCCGCACCTCGTCGGGGGCGGAAGGCTGGACCGATGAACGGCAACTGCTCGCCGCCGAGGACATGCAAAAGCTGCGCGACCTCGCCGCGCGGGCGCGGAACATGACGGTGCAAGGCCAAGCCACCAGTTTTGGCGAGCTCAACGTGCACACACAGCCGTCGCGGCAGTCACCGAGCTTCTTGCAGGTGAAGGAAAACGAAAAGGTCGACGTCCTGATGCACACCAATACGCCTCGTGTCGATCTGGCCCGCAAGCCCTTGATCCCGCCGCCGCCCAAGAAGCCCAAGACGGAAGAGAAGAAGGCGCCCAAGGAAACCAAGTATCCGACAATCCCGCTCCCCAAACCTCCGGGGCCTCCTGCCAATTGGGTTGAACTTTCCAAAACCGATCTCGGCGACGATAACCTCAACGACGAACGGGAAGGCAAGGAGGAATCGGCCGCTCCGGCGCAAAAATCCATTCCCACCGACGATTGGAGTCTGATTAGGACCAGGAGCGGCGAGTCCGGATGGGCCTTAACCCGGCGGCTCATTATGGCGATTCCCGATGATGTGGCACAGTATGCCGAAGGGCGACGCATCGTTTCGTACTTCTCTCTCGGAACCGTTGAAGACGGAGACGAGAAGAAACAGAACTGGCTCTGGACTACGATTGGAGACGGCACGTACCCGTACGATTTTGACAGCTTCCGCGTGTTCATCTGGAGCTTACGGCGCCATCGGTATGAAACTGCGTATATCGAGCGCAATCTGCGCGGGTATGCCCCGGTGCTTCTGCGAGACGTGCAGCTTTCCGCGAGCAAGGGCCGCAGCGTGGAAGCCGCCGCCGACAAATATCCCGGGTTTTCCATCTGCATGGAGAAGAAGGACGGCCAGCGCTACCGGCGGGACTACGCCTTTATGACGAACGTGGTGCGCTTCGCCGGCGAGCAGTCCTGCGACGCGCCCGCGGTTCCGCAAAACGTCGCAGCCCCTGCTCCACTGAAAGTGGCCCCCGAGCCCCAGGTGAAGGAGGGCGTTTTCAAGCGCGCGCGAAACCGTTTGCGCGCGCTCGCGCATCGCTGGCTGGGAAAGTAATTTTCATTTCGTCCCGGTTCGCCGGAACGGTTGCCGTACCCGTCGGCCACGAAAACCTCGTTGGTCTTGGCATATACCGCCGCATCCGCCGGCTGGTGGAGATTCTTCGTATCCGCGTTGCCGTGGCTCTGCGAACTGCGGCCAAGGACGGATCCACCTCGAACCGGGGAACCTCCGCCCCCGCCGCGATGGTAGTCACCGCCAGGAGAACACTAGCCGCGCGAATGCCGATGGGAAGCTCATCGTGCGAACGATTCCACCACAGCGGCCGGGCCGCTGCTTGTCGCGGTGTGCGGGCGATTTGATACCCACTACGCGGTTTCCCGCTGGCGTGTTGGAACTTGCGCCGCGCGCTCCTCGTTGCGGCGTGCCCTGCGTTGTGTTATGTATGAGTGAAAGTAAGCCAATTTGATCCTTGTGATTAAACCGCTGCGCAGCGATCGGCGGCCCAATCAAAAGGCTTTTCAAGAAGGTGGCATTCCGTGGAAGCTGTCAACCGTAAACTGATCCGTCCGTCCTTGAACGAAATCAAGGAGCAGATCACGCCTCCCCGCCGTCAGCAGCAACAGAAAAAGCCTGTTCCTCCGGATCAGACAAACGCTGAGAATTTTTACTACGTGAAGCAGATGCAGGCCAAGACTCCGATGGTCTTCGTCCTGCGCGACGGTGAGACCATCCACGGCGTGATCGAGTGGTATGACAAGTGCTGCCTCAAGGTGAATCGCACGGGCGAGCCCAACATCCTGCTCTATAAGCCCAGCATCAAGTACATGTACAAAGAGAATTGACCGGCCGCGTTCCGCGCACCGGCTCCTCTCTCCTAGACCTGCGCCTTACGCGTAGCCAGACGGTATTCCCGCCGCTCCCCCGCTTCTGTGTAGCGTCTCTTTTCGTCCTTGGTTTCCGGAATCACAGGCCCGATCGCCGTGGGCCTTCGCTTTTCGTCCAGAGCCACGAAGGTAAGGTACGCCGAGCAGGTATGGCGTTTCTCTCCCGTCAGCAGGTTCTCGGTCGTAACCTTGACGCCCACTTCCATCGAGGTGTGGAATACGCGATTCACGGACGACCGCAGCACGATCAGCTCCCCAATGTGGACGGGGTGCAGAAACTGGAGCCGGTCCACCGAGAGCGTCACCACCGGCCGTCGGGCGTGGCGGATGGCGGCCATGGCGCCCGCCAGATCGACCAGGTGCATTACCTTGCCCCCCAGCACATTGCCCAGCCCATTGGCGTCGTTGGGCAGCGCCAGCTCGGAATACTCGGAGATCGATTCGGCTACGGTCTTGCCCTGCATCATGCTCTCACGCTACCACGGAGGGGGAGTTTCCGAGCCGCGTTCGCCGCGCTGGGAAGCGGCTGCCTCGGCTCACGGCAGATGCACCACGCCTCTCGAGGGGCGCTGCGAGGAGGAAACAGGAAAACCGGAGCAGAAAGCCTGAAACAACAAAAAAGCCCCGGAAAACCGGGGCCTTTCTAGTGGAAACTGTATTTTGCGAGCCCTTCTTCAGGGCATCGTCAAACTACTTCTTTTTCTTCGGAGCAGCTTTCTTTTTCGCTGCCTTCTTGGCTGCGCTCTTCATCGATTGATTCTCCCTAACATCAAATT
>Ga0126371_10001391_pt1 | contig 20428 bp, 13 predicted proteins | sample PanSoiMetaPlot_4_FD_110145 | JGI IMG/M metagenome (GOLD analysis project Ga0126371, IMG submission 110145) | Tropical forest soil microbial communities from Panama - MetaG Plot_4 | ecosystem: Environmental > Terrestrial > Soil > Tropical forest > Bulk soil | place: Panama | collected 2016-02-17 | reverse complement strand
GCCCGCCCCATTGGGACCGACCAGTCCGACTTTTTCGCCGGGATTCAACTGAAACGAAGCATCCACGAAGAGCAATTGCTTGCCATACTGCTTATTAATGTTTGAGAAAGAGATCATTTTGAAGGAGCAACTCGCGGCACTATGCCTCTACCAGTGTAGCCCGGCCAGAAAATTGCGGGCCAACCTGCGCCGCCTTTCGGCAGGGCCCATATCCCCGCAGATGACACTGCCGATCGCGCGCTGCATCCCGAGCTGGAACTTTGGATGTACGAGCGCGCAGGAGCCGGGGTGACCGAGATCAATGGTAGCGGCGCCGATCTTATAGCCGATGGCACCATAACCCCTTCGCCGCCGGGCGTACATTCGCGCCAGCATCAACACCTGGGAATCGACATATTTCTTCCGGCGAACCCAGCTAGATTTTCCACAGCAAAGTAGCTTTAAGCCTTGTGCAGAATGGTCGCGCCTACCCAGTGCAAGCACACAAAGCGTGCGAGTCTGAAGCTTGCCCCGGCTCACTTTTTCGCATTTACGGTGTCTAACGTTTCGTCGATGGGGGATGAATCGCTATTCGCGAGGGCTGGGCGCCCAAACTGGTTACGTGTTTGGTTTGGGTTGTTGGGCCTTTGGCTGACCTTTGGCGTGTTGGGCACTCTGTTCAATTATCAGGCCCTGCTTGCGCGCGGCCGTCCAATCTCGTGGGTCCAGGCGATCAAGATGAACCTTGCCGGGTATGGGATTTGGGCATTCCTGCTCACACCGGTGGTTCTGTGTCTCTGTGCGAAATTTCCACTCTCGAGAGGTGGATTGCTCAAGCTCGGATCGGCTCATGTCGTGTCGATCACAGCTACCTCCACTATGGATGTCTGCATTAAGACTTTGTTGGGTGGAAGAGCTTTCCCGGGTGCCCAGTCGCATCCATTTTTCACGCAGTTTCACAAGTATTTCTTTTCGGAAGCGGAAGCCGACATACAGATCTATCTTCTGATCGCGGTCATCGGGTACGTGGTGGCTTACTACAGCGCGCTGAGAGCGCAGGAACGGCATGCAGCAGAGTTGGAGACGAACTTGGTCCGCACGAAACTCCAGGTCCTGAAGACGCAACTGCAACCTCACTTTCTGTTTAACACTCTCCACTCCGTAGCCGCGCTTATTCGCAAGGATCCACGGGGCGCCGAGAAAATGATCTGTTCCCTTGGCGATCTATTGCGATTGACGCTCGCAAATGAGGACGTTCCGAAGGTCACTCTGCGGAGTGAGCTCGAGTTTCTTCAGGTGTACCTGGATATCCAGAAGGTGAGATTCCAGGACCGCCTCATCACCGAGATTGAAGTTGACCAGCAGACGTTGGACTCGATGGTTCCTTATCTGCTATTGCAGCCTCTGGTTGAAAATGCCATCAAGCACGGAGTGGCCAGGATGCGGGAAAACGGCAGAATTGCAGTTTGCATCGGCCAAGTGTCTGGCGCGTTGAGCATCGCAGTTGTGAACGACAGCGGCACAGCTAATCCAGTGCCGGAGGATGAACGGCTGGGAATTGGGCTCGAAAACATACGAAGCCGTTTGCGCATGCTGTACGGTTCTGGAGGAACCCTCAGAGCCGTGGAACTTCCCGATCGACGCTTCCAGGTCGAGGTTCGGATTCCCGTAGAGACCCGAGCGATTCATGGGCTCGATGCTGCGCTGGTTCGATCACTTTTGCCGGAAGAATTGGGGGTCGGTCGATGACGATTCGAGCAATCATTGCGGAGGATGAGTTGGTAGCGAGACAGGCCATTGCCTCCATGGCCGGGGCTTGTGGCATCCAGGTTCTCGCCGAATGCAAAGACGGAGCGGAAGCAATCCAATCGGTGCAAGCGTTTCGACCGGACATCCTGTTCCTTGATGTGGAGATGCCGGGTATCGATGGATTTGGAGTATTGCGGAAGATATCCGGGGAAGCTGTTCCGGCCATTATCTTTACTACCGCCTATGACCGGTATGCGGTTCTGGCGTTTGAGCACAACGCGGTCGACTACCTGCTTAAGCCATTCGACGAAGAACGTTTTCGCAAGGCAGTCGATCGAGCCCAATTACACCTCGCCAACCGGGTGAATCCGGCAGACCTGATCAGCCGGATTGCTGGCGCGCTGCAGGCTCATCACGTGCCGAGCTCCCCGCCAAGACTGGTGGTGCGCTCTCGTGGAAAAGTGGAACTTCTGAGAGTCGAACAGATTGACTGGATCGAAGCCCAGCACAACTATCTAAGGCTTCATGTCGGCAACGATGTCCATCTGCTCCGTCAGACAATTGGCGAAATCGAAAGCCGGCTTCAGCCGGATAAGTTCCTGCGTATCCATCGTTCTCTGATTGTGAACGTCGATCGAATTCGCCATCTGCAAGCGTGCGGGTATGGCGAGTATCTCGTCGTGCTGCAAAATGGCAAGAGTCTTCCTTTGAGCCGCAGTTACCGCGAACGGCTGGATCACCTGCTCAAGACGATTGCCGAGTCTACGACTCCCTCCTCAGTAGACCGAGTCTCAACAGCTAGCGTTTCCCAATGGAATCTTTCGTAGCGGCTGGCACCCACAGTCGCGGCAGTTCCTCCCGGATTCAAGGAGACTCAGCCCAGTCCTGCTAATCCACGTCAGACTCCTCCGTCAATACGGCAGCGCGTGATCTCTGTCTAGGACTCCGGTGGAGGGGTGATGCGGTTCAGATTAACAGTCTGCGTGTACTTGCTGTTTGCTGCCGGGATTGCTGCGGGTCAGCGCTTGCCCGAGGGGGTGGTTCCGGTCCACTACACTCTATCGTTCGCTCCTGATATCCCATCTGCAAAGTTCGACGGCCACGAAGAGGTGCGGTTGCACCTCCTCAGACCAACCGCCGCCATCACCCTGAATGCGGTCGACATCGAGTTTCACAAAGTGGTGGTGCAGTCGAGCGAGGGGCGTCAAGCGGCCGCGGTCTCAATGGATCCGGTACACCAGACCGCAACTCTGCGGTTGGCAACTCCAGTTGCGGCGGGCCAAGCCGTACTGGACATCGAATTCAGTGGAGTGCTCAACGACAAGCTTCGTGGCTTCTACCTCGTTCATGGCAAGAATCGCAACTATGCATCCACGCAATTTGAGGCAACCGACGCTAGGCGTGCATTTCCCTCCTTTGACGAACCTGCGCTGAAGGCGACCTTTGACATCTCCCTCACGATTGACGAGGGAGATGCTGCGATTTCGAATGGACCAATTGTGTCCGATACTCCTGGGCCCGGAACGGGTAAGCACACCGTCAGCTTTGCAACTACCGCGAAGATGTCTACCTACTTGGTCGCGATGCTGGTGGGCGACTGGAAGTGCATCGAAGGCGGCACGGACGGCATTCCCATCCGCATTTGCGCAACTCCGGACAAAGTCAATTTGGGCCACTTTGCCCTGGAGGCGACGGAGCACATCGTGCACTCGCTCGACCAGTACTACGGGATTCGCTATCCCTACAAGAAACTCGACATTATTGCTGTGCCCGATTTCGAAGCTGGCGCAATGGAGAATACCGGGGCGATTACGTTTCGTGAGATTTATCTTCTGGTGGACGAACAGCATTCCTCAGTTGGAGCGCGGCGAGGGGTAGCTGAGGTCCTGGCACACGAGATCACGCACATGTGGTTCGGCAACCTGGTGACCATGAAATGGTGGGACGACCTTTGGCTGAACGAGGGCTTCGCTACCTGGATGGTCAGTAAGCCAGTAGGAGACTGGAAACCCGAATGGAAGGAATCGCTGCAAGACGTGCAGGATGCGTCCAACACTCTGGATGTGGATTCTTCTCCGGCAACGCGCCAGATCCGCATGCAAGCCAACACGCCCGACGAGATCAATCAATTGTTTGACGGAATTGGGTACGGCAAGGCGGCCGCGGTACTGCACATGGTTGAGCAGTATGTCGGTCCTGACGTATTCCGCTCCGGCGTAAAGCGGTACCTCGAGAAGTATTCTTACGGAAACGCCACCGCCGAAGACTTCTGGAATACCCTGGCCGAGGTTTCAAAGAAACCCATGGCCAAAATCATGAGCAGTTTCGTCGATCAGCCCGGAGTGCCTATGCTTTCGGTTCGTTCTCAGTGTTCCGGGAAGAAGATGACTGTTGAGGCAACGCAGCAGCGCTTCTATTTACAGAAGAGCCTGATGGATTCCCCTTCGAACCAAGTTTGGGCAATTCCAGTGTGCTTCAAGATGGGTGCTGTGAAGGACTGCCGAATCTTAGACCACAAGCAACAAGAGTTTCAGTTCGACGGATGTTTCCCTGAATTCTCGGCTGATGCGGATGGCAGTGGTTACTACCGGGCACAGTACGCCAACGAGACTCTACAGCATCTGCCTGGCGCCGCTTGGGAGCCCGGTCAGCGTGATCGCCTGGCGGGAGACACGTGGGCGCTGGTGCGAGCTGGGAAGCAGAATGTCGGTGACTACCTGGATTTGTTGAGGCGAATGGGTGCAGATCGCGAGCGGGTAGTACTCGAGGCCGAGATTCAACCTCTTCCTAAAATCGCCGAGTACCTCACGGACGCAGAGGGGCGCGCAAGTTTGTCGGCGTTGATCCGGGATCTGGCTGCGCCTGGAGTGAAGCACCTCGGGTGGAAGCCTGCTCCGAATGAAAATGATGACGATCGGCAGCTACGGCCTGCTCTCATCGGCCTTCTCGGTGCTTATGGAAACGATGCCGAGACCATCCGGCACGCGCGCAACCTGGCTGAAGAATATCTTCAAGACCGGTCTTCATTAGATGGTTCCCTAGTGCCTGCCGTTCTCGGGTTGGCAGCAAGAAGCGGAGGTCCCGCTCTATATGAGCGTTACTCTGAAGCCGCTCGGGGAGCCAGGTCACCGGAAGAATTCCTGAATTTTTTGTATGGCCTCGTGTCGTTCCCCGAGCCGGATCTTGTGCGCCGCACTCTTGAAACCGCCGTCTCCTCCGACGTGCGGAGTCAGGATTCCCCCTATGTCCTGGTTGCACTGCTCAATAATCCAGATAGCCGCAAACAATCGTGGGTCTGGATCAAGGATCACTGGGCGGCGGTGCAGGCGAGGTTCACCATCAGCAGCGGGGCGCGCGTGGTTGCAGCAACGGGGACGTTCTGTAACGCCGCCGACCGTGTAGAGGTGCAGGGCTTCTTCGCAAATCATCCCGTGGAATCCTCAGAACGCGCGCTCGCCAAGGCGTTGCATAACATCGACGCGTGCATCGAACTGCGAGACCAGCAGAGCTCTAACTTGGCTGCCTGGCTGCGCACCTTTGCGCCAAAGGGCAATGCGAACGCGTGGGGCGGCGGCGTTCCAGCCACGTCTTCGCCGACTGAGAACTGACGTCCGATGCTCCGCCTGTTGCCATTTCGTCGCAACTACCGTGTTCCGGAGATCACGCGTGCAGCACAGCTTCGGTTCTTCGCCTTCTGTGCCATTGTTCTTGCCGCGGGAGCGGCCCACTCGCAGGCAAGTCAGGATGCCGCGTCACTAAAGAAAGAAGTGACTGTGGAATCCGTTTTCGGAGCGGTCGGACTTCTGAGTGGCGAGCCGGCCCCGATTACCTGGTCTCCCGACGGTGCGCAGCTGAGCTACATCCAGCAGGGAGATGGCGGCTCCGCACTATGGACGCTCGATGTTAGGAACGGACAAAGAAAACTCTTACTCGATTCGAACAAACTCCCTGCGATAACGCCGTCCGTCTCCGATCTGGATGATGCTGTCGAGCGGGAACGTCGTACTCGCTACGGCGTTACCGCTTATCACTGGGCTGCGGACGCCAAACACATACTGTTTGACGCGAATGGTACGCTGCACTACTGCGATCTTGCTACCGGCCAATCGAAGAGAGTAGTAACGGCCGGTCCAGCGATAGATCCCAAGTTTTCTCCGGACGGCCAGTATGTGAGCTACGTCGTCCATCACAACCTCTTTGTCCGCTTGCTGGGGGACGAAAGGGAACACCCGGTTACGCGCAGCGCAGGGCCAGAAGGCGCCGGCGAAAAAGGTGATGTTCTTAACGGTGAGGTCGACTGGCTGTATGAGGAAGAACTCGGGGTCCGTAGCAATTACTTTTGGTCACCCGACAGCAAGCAGCTTGTCTTTCTGCAAAGCGATCTCCATCGTGTGCCTTCACATCCGATCACGGACTACATACCCGCGCATGCGACGATGACTCTGGAAAGGTATCCGCTTGTAAGCGATCTGCTTCCGGTTGTTCGACTGGGAGTGGTGTCACGCAATGGAGGAAAGATCCATTGGATTGATCTCGATGCCGCAGATGCGTATGTTCCTCGCTTTGGATGGGTCAATTCCAAAACCCTGTTTGTAACCGTGCTTGATCGCCAACAGAAGACAGCGGAACTGTTTTTCGTCGACGAACGATCCGGAAAATCCAAGCTGGTGCTTTCCGAGACTAGCGATGCCTTCATCGATGTCGAGTCTCACCTCCAGTTTCGTTCCTTGCAGTCAGGGAACCAATTTCTGTGGATGAGCTGGCGCGACGGTTTCACTCACGTCTACCTGTACAGCTTTGATCCCGCACATCCGCTGGCGAGCGAGGCAAAACTCGAGCGCCAACTCACCCGCGGCAACTTCGAAGTGGCAGCAATCAGCGGCATCAACCAGGAGACCGGGACCCTGTTTTACGTCGCCAATAAAGAAGACGACAGGCAGCAGGACCTTTACGCCGTTGCCTTGGACGGTTCTAACACGCAGAGACTTACCACGGACGAAGGCTATAACTTGGTGTCTTTCAATCCCCAAGGAACCGCATACGTTAAGACCCACTCTCGTGCTGATCGCGCCTCCGAACGATCGATTTGCATGGTTTCTGGTAACTGCCGGGTCATTGATGCGTCCTCTACGATTCCAGATTCCTACGATATCCGTCCGCCACAGTTCGTCGATTTCACGGCAGACGACGGCACGGTCTTGCATGGGATGTTATTTCTTCCACCGCACGTCAGCGGCAAAGTCCCGTTAATTCTCGCTCCCTACGGCGGCCCTAGTGGTCAAATGGTCCAGAATCGCTGGTCCCCAACCATACTGTTCGATCTCGTGCTCGCAAACAAGGGAATGGCCGTATTGGTTGTCGACAACCGAGGCTCGGGAAATCGAGGCAAGAAGTTTTCCTCCGCGATTCTTCTGCACATGGGAGAAGTAGAACTCAGGGACCAGTTGACTGCTCTTGACCAAGCGCTTGCACGCTTTCCGAAGTTGGATGCTGCAAGAGTCGGCTTCTGGGGATGGAGTTACGGCGGCTTCATGACTCTGTACGCCTTGACTCACTCCGACCGGTTCATCGCAGGGGTTGCCGGATCTCCGGTAAGCGACTGGAGGCTGTATGACGCGGCCTACACGGAGCGATACATGGGCCTGTTGCCAGATCACAAAGATGGATATGACAATTACTCTCCTCTCCTGCGTGCCAAAGACCTGAAGGGCCATCTGCTTATCACCCATGGCCTGAGTGACGTAAACGTGCACCCGCAAAACACCATCAAGATGGCGGATGCGCTCGTGCGTGCAGGCATCTCCTTCGACATGATGACCTATCCCCGGCAGACGCATCACTTCACGGACGAAGCGGTGATCCACGTCTTTCAGAAGTTTGTGGACCACTTTGTGACCTATCTTCGACCGATGAGCGATGGTGCCCAGTCCAGGATTACGAGGTGAAGAGTGAAAATGTACAAAATTGCTGTCGCCGCCGTTTGCTGTACGTGCTTGGCGAGTGGCCAGAGCGAGCGCTCCGCCCGGTCAGGACCGCCGTCCGAACTCCCGTCGGTTGCGCATTTCAGTCCCGACATCGCCGACAAGACTCTTGATCCCTGTGTCGATTTTTACAAGTACTCATGCAGCAAATGGTCTGCAGAGAATCCTCTGCCCTCGGATGAAGTCGCATGGGGGACGGCCGGTCCGGTTTTCAAATGGAACCAAGTCATCCTGGGGCAGACGCTCGACAAGTTGTCGGCCAACGATTCCAGCCGATCTCCCAGCGAGCAAAAAATCGGAGACTTCTATTATTCGTGCATGGACGAGAAAACGATCGAGTCCCACGGTCGGGAATGGATGCAAGCGGAACTCGATCTCATCGACAGAATCAAGTCGAAGGCCGACTTTGCTGCTGAAGTGGCGCACCTCCATCAGACGATTCCGCAAGCTTGGTCTGCGGGTGACAATCAGACCTCAAGTCCTCTGTTCGGTTTCACGGGATCGCCCGACTATGACGACGCGTCGCACAACGTAGCGCAATTTGATCAGGGTGGCATGAGTCTGCCGTCGCGCAGCTACTATCTTGACCAGGACGAGAAATCGAAGGAGATCCGCGCGAAATATCTGAAGCACCTGGCCAAAATGTTTACTCTGGTCGGCGAAAAACCGGAGCAGGCAACGACGGATGCCGATGCGGTTTTGGCCATCGAGACCAGTTTGGCGGAGGTCGCAATGGACGCAATCGCGCGCCGCGATCCCAAGAATCTCAACCATAAGATGTCGCTGTTACAGGTGAGGGCGCTGGTGCCTTCGTTCGATTTCGAGCAATACCTGGCGCTGGTGAAAGCACCTTCGAGTCCGCACTACATTGTGACCTCTCCCAACTTCTTCAAGGGACTGGAACAGATGCTGCATCGCTATTCCATTCCCGAATGGAAGACCTACTTTCGCTGGCAAGTGATGAACGGCTCAGCGTCCGCGCTCAACCATGCCATGGTCGAGGAAAGCTTCGATTTCTTTGGAAGAACATTGCTCGGCGCCAAAGAGATCCAGGCTCGCTGGCGACGCTGCGTAAACAGCACCGATTTCACGTTGGGCGAGGCGCTTGGTCAAGCCTACGTCGCCCGTGCTTTTCCGCCAGAGAACAAGCAACGAGTCCTGGCGTTGGTGCAAGATTTGACGAATGCGTTGGGCAAGGACATCGATTCACTCGATTGGATGTCAGAAGAGACCAAGAAGCAAGCGCAGGAGAAGAAGGGAGCGACACTCGACAAAATCGGCTATCCGGACCACTGGCGTGATTATTCCAGCGTAAAAATCGTCCGTGACAACTACCTGGCAAATCGGCAACGAGCAATCAGATTCGAGTTCGAGCGCTGGGTGGCGAAGATCGGACAGCCTGTCGACCGCGGCGAGTGGACGATGACTCCTCCCACGTTTAATGCCTACGAGGACCCGCCTACGAACACGATCAACTTTCCTGCCGGGATGCTGCAGCCACCTGAGTTCGAAATGAGCCAGGATGATTCTGTGAACTACGGGGCAATCGGTGCTGTGATTGGTCACGAAATCATTCACGGATTCGACGATCAAGGACGCAAGTTCGATGCTCAGGGCAACTTGCGAGATTGGTGGACTACCAACGACGGGAAAGCCTACGAATCGCGTGACAAATGCATCGCTGACCAATATACGCAGGATGTCCCCGAGGCCGGCCCCGGAGTAAAGCAAGATGGTCGCATGACCCTGGGAGAAGATACCGCTGACAACGGCGGTATCTACCTTGCCCTTACGGCACTACAGGAATCACTGGCGCGTCAAGGTCGAGACATGGACACCAAGGAAACCGACGGACTTACTCCGCGACAACGTTTCTTTCTTGCCTATGCCTTTGGTTGGTGCACCGAGTATCGCCCTGAACTGATACGGCTGGTTGTGCTGTCGGATCCGCACTCGTATCCGAAATATCGCGTGAACAACACACTTGCCAATATGCCGGAATTTGGCAAAGCATTCGGGTGCCAAAAGGGAAAGCCGGAAGTACGGGTGAATGCTTGTCGAGTGTGGTAGTCAATAGTCTCGGCTAGAGACGAGCAGCTGCGAAAGCTCGACCAGGAGTCGGAATGATGCAATCGTCAAAACTGAAGATGCTCTCCATGATCGTCGCTGGCGTGCTGATCGCATCCGGAAAGTCTGCCGTCTCTCAGCAAGAGAGCACGGTGAAACTGAAGGATGGTTTTGATGTAAACACTCTGGATAGGACTATCGACCCGTGCAGTGATTTTTATCACTACGCCTGCGGGGCGTGGCTCAAACAGAATCCGGTGCCGCCTGACAGATCGATCTATGGACGCTTCTCCGAACTCACGGACCGCAACCAGGCGATCCTGAGAGACACGCTGGAGAAGACTTCGGCTCCTGATCCGGGCCGCACTGCCAATGAGCAGAAGATTGGCGATTACTACGCATCCTGCATGGACGAGAGCACCATCGAGAAGAAAGGAACTGCCGCCCTTCAGCCCGAACTCGCACGGATTAACGGACTCAAGGGAAAAGACGATTTGCCTACGCTCATGGCTCACTTCTCGATGGTGGGCATGAACGCATTCTTCGGACTAGGCGTTCAGCAAGACGCAAAAGATTCTGCGCAGCAAATTGCCGCTGTATATCAGGGAGGTTTGGGGCTGCCGGATCGCGACTTTTACTTCCGAGACGATGCAAAATCGGTAGAGATTCGGAAACAGTATTTGCGGCACGCGAAGAATATGTTCGAGCTTTTCGGCGAGAGTCCGAAGGCCGCCGCGGCCCATGCGCAAATCGCGATGCGGATCGAGACTGCGTTAGCTACGGCTGCTCTTGACCGAGTAGCACGGCGCGACCCAAACAAGGTGTATCACAAGATGGACGCGCAGGAACTCCAGGCGCTCAGCCCCGCATTCAACTGGAGCAAATTTCTAAGTCAGATCGGCCTTGCGGGAGTACCAGCCTTGAACGTGTCGGAACCGGAGTTTGTCCGGCAAGTGCAGACGCTCATAGCCTCCAGCAGCCTGGACGACATCAAGGTGTATTTGCGCTGGCGCGTGATCAGCACGCAAGCGTTATTCCTACCAAAGAACGTTGACCAGGAAGTCTTTGACTTTTACGGCAAGGTGCTGGCGGGACAGCAGGAGCAACAGCCGCGCTGGAAACGGTGTGTGAACTCTACCGATAACGATCTCGGCGAAGCATTGGGCCAAGCTTACGTCGAACGTGCATTTGGCGCTGAGAAAAAGGAGCGTACGCTTGGCATGGTCAAAGCCCTCGAAGGGGCCCTCGAGCATGACATTACCGACCTGCCCTGGATGACGGAGGCCACCAAGGAGCAGGCTCTTCGAAAGTTGCACAAGATCACCAACAAGATTGGCTATCCCGACAAGTGGCGGGACTACAGTGCTCTGCAGATTGTCCGTGGCGACGCTCTAGGCAATTCTCTCCGCAGCAATGAGTTTGAAGCGCGGCGGCAGCTTAACAAGATCGGCAAGCCAGTCGATCCGAGCGAGTGGCTCTATACTCCGTCGACGGTGAATGCTTATTATTATCCGCCGCAAAACAATATCAACTTCATGGCCGGGATGCTGCAGCCTCCGTTTTACGAGCAGCAACTGGATGACGCTGTCAATTTTGGCGCCATCGGGGTAGTCATAGGACACGAACTCACGCACGGCTTTGACGATCAAGGACGGCAATACGACGCGGATGGCAATCTCCGGGATTGGTGGGCTCCAGAAGATGGGAAAGCCTTCAAGGAGCGCACCGACTGTGAGGTGCAAGAGTACAACGACTTTAGGGTGGCGGGCGGTGAGCACGTGAACGGCAAACTCACGCTGGGTGAAAACACTGCCGACAATGGCGGCCTACGCATCGCTTATGCAGCGCTGATGGAATCCCTCGCGAATGAGTCTCCGGAGGCACGCAAGCCAATTGACGGTCTTACTCCCGAGCAGAGGTTTTTCCTGGGATACGGGCAGATCTGGTGTACGAATGCGAGGCCGGAAGCATTGCGGTTGCAGGTTCAGACCAATCCTCATTCGCCTTCAGAGTTTCGCGTCAATGGAGTGGTCAGCAATTTCGAGGAATTCGGCAAAGCGTTCGGTTGCAAAGCGGGGCAAACGATGGTGCGCGTGAATGCCTGTCGGGTGTGGTGACTGTGTAGGGGCAAGACTGCTGTCAGCGGTCTTCATTCGATCTGCGGTGCGTTAGTTCTCGATGTGCGCTCATAGGTGACGTCCGAGTGCTTTTTGTACTTTCCGTCTTTCAAGAGTTCCACCAGAATTCGGAGATGGCTGCTATCGAGTTGCGTCATGGTGTAGCAATAGTCGCGGAATTGTGCCGGGCCGAAGACCGTTCCCAGGAACACCCATTGGCCGCTTCCGGAGTCGATCTGATGCGTGCGATCGATACTGCCGTCGGTGTTGTAGGCGGCCGGGAAAGTTTGTGCGTATCAGGATTCACTCCAAAGACCACAAAATCGCGGTAGGCAATTTTCCCGTCCGGATTACGGAGAATTTGGTGCGAAGTCTCAAATCGACCATCGAGAATAGGGATGAACTTCATCGTCTCGAAATATTTGCGGGGACGATTGGCATCGCGCACCGGCTCCCACGTTCCCTCCGTTGCGGAGCGGAATTTTTTCATCTCATCGCTGCGAGCCGCAGGCGATTGTGCGACTGCTGACGGTTGCGTACATGCCACACAGGTTAGGCACGTCAATACAAGAAAGAATCTCACGCGGCACCTCGGCGAGAAATTGTATGCAATTGTTCTTCTGGCGCAAATGCAGCTTGCAAGTGAATGGGCTGAGTTGCTTACTTTTAGGGAGGAAAGTCATGCAAGCCAGAGTAACCATTGGCACGCTATGCCGTCGATATTCAATAGCGACATGAGCAAGCCCTCTTTTCTTTTCGTGACGTCCTTGATCCTGGTCCCATGGGGTCTAATCCTGCCTTCCCGTGGGCAGGACGCCGCGTCGCAGATCCACGCAGAAATAGGTCGCCTCAGCCAATCCCTGAAAGACGCTCCCATTGCCGACTCAGAATTCGCTTCTGTTGCTGCAATGGCAGCGGACTCGCTGCGGGCGGCGTCAGAATCGGCGAATGCAAGCCGGTTGTATCTGAGCCTGGAGCAGTTGGGACTAGGAGTGGATCTTTTCCGGGGCGCGCAAGCTGGCGCCGACAAAGACGAAGTCGTGAAGGGAGGTCTTACTGCGTTTGAGTCGAAATGGGGAAAAGCCAACCTCGTTCTTACGGAACTCGACCAAAAGGCGCAGTCACGAGATTGGAAAAACCCTCCCGCCGCGATTCGCGCGTTATCAGAAACAGCGCAGGGAAGGAGCCTGCCCCTGTTAGCGGGCGGGCGCGGATTCGCCACGGCAACTGCCCCGAAAGACGGTCTGCTGTACATTGGGCAAAGCCAAGGGGAAGCAGAGTTTGCAAGATTTTGTGCCTCGCTGAATCTACTGAATAGGAACGCGCCATTACCTTTGCGATCGATGCTTCCGGAACTTGTGGCCATTCAGCAGAAAACGAAAGCTGCTTTCCAACCGCCGCGTTCGGTTGAGCTTCATCCTCGCTTCATTGCTTTGAACTCAACTCTGAAACTTGCCCGGGAACTCGATGCAAGGAAGTTCTATGCCGGCTCTCTTTATCAATATCTGGAGGCCGTCCGACACTACGCCATGCTCGATGTACCGCAGATCGACCCTGCTCGGGAAAAAGCGCTGCCGGATATCATCGCTGCCGAACAAAGGAAGTTGGGTGCCGCAACACGCGACTTTTCTATTGCCCAACTCTTCGTGGAGCGTGCCGCGTCTCAGGTAACGCATGCCAATGGTTCTGCCCCTAGTCCCGATGAGTGGCGCAGCGCACAGGTTATCGTGGATCAGGTGTTGCCGGCATACTTTGCGGCCGAGAAAGCGTCCCCCGCGTTGGCCTCCCCCTCCGCTAGGAGCGTGACCATCACGCTGGTGCGCTGGCCCTACACCTGAAATATCTCGGACCCAGCAAGTTTGCTGGTACAAGAGGTCGCAGCGAAATATGAAGACAGAGTCACGTTCGTCAGCGAGAATTTCGGCGCGTCTTCCCTGGCTGATCGTTACGGCGTGAAAGGATATCCCGCAGTCTTCGTGGATGACGTCTTGGTGGCGGTTCCTCGGGACTTTGGATACTTCCGGGAAGTGGAAGGCACGGGCCGATATGCTCCGTGGCGCGAGGCCAGCAGTCAGGCAAAGTTCAAGGCTGACGTAAGCCGCATGGTGGATCTGATTCTCGCCGGAAAGAAAGATCTGGTAAGCCAGGAGCATGCTGATCTAAGTGGCGCGGCGCATGAGATTGCCACTCTTCCTAAGTTCACCCTCACCGACGTTGCCGGACATTCGCTCACTACCCAGCAGCTTGCTGGACGCGTCGTTCTGGTGGAGTTCTGGGCCACGTGGTGCCCGCCGTGCCGTTCGACGCTTGAGTGGCTGGGTCAACTGCAGAAGAAATATGGTGACAACATCGCAGTTCTCGCATTGGCGGTGGAATCTCCCGAGGAGAAGATCCCGTCGACGGTTGGCTCGCTCAGCCCAGATCTACATTGGGCTATCGCTGATTCTGCTACGGCCCAAGCTTTCGGGGACATCACATCTGTGCCGACGCTCTTCTTGTTTGGCCGTACCGGGAAAACGGCACGCGTGCTGTATGGAGCGGCACCAGATCTCCACCAGGAGGCAGAGAAGACGGTAGCGGACCTGCTACGATAAGATAGTTAACTCGCAAATGCTCTCCTCCGCGACTCTGCTCGGCAGTAGACGAACCCTTGCGAGATGATTCTCATCGCGCGCTAGCCTCTTGGAACACGAGTTTCACCAACTCTGCCGACACGTCGTCAAAGGCTATTCCCAGATCATTGTCGTTGCCCGCGAACCGCTGCCGGAATGGCGCCAAGTCAACCGCGATCCTGACATCGTCCACAGTCAGAAACATCGCGGGGCTCGTTTGTCTGAGCCTTTCGTTCACCTGATCGACGGCGCTCTTCATGAAATCGCGAAGTAAGTAGACATAGCTCTTGTCATGCAAGACCGGTCCGTGCCCGGGGACAATCGTGTCTGCGTCCAATTGCGCCAGATTCTGTAATGTCTTGATCCACTCGACGGGATAGCCGTCGATCATGTTTGGGATTGGGTACGCAACCAGGTCGCCGGCCACGACGATTCGTTCTTTGGGCAAGTAGACGACAGAGTCTCCGGCGGTGTTGCCTCGTCCCAAGAATTTGAGCTCGACATCACGGTTCCCGAGATCAATGCGAAAGTCGTGATCAAAGGTTAACGTGGCACTCTGGAACTTGATTTGCCTGAGTTCTTCGATGACGGCTGGTTTCCGGGCGAGAATAGCCTTTACCTGCGACTTCTGATCCTCGGTCAGAGCGACCCCATCGGGCGTTTTTCCTGTCTCCAGCATCTTTTGGAAGCCGTAACTGTCCTTCTCCTCTCTCATCAATGATCCCGGCCCAAACAGGTCCATATCTTTCTTGGTCTCTTCATGGGCGATGATCGTTAACCCAGGAAACGCGTCTATGTAGACTCGATTTCCAAAGTTGTGATCATTGTGAAAGTGCGTGTTCAACACAAAGCTGACGGGTTTATTGGTCCACTGGCGAATCTGCGCAACATCTTCCCGGGCGGCGGAAGGCAGGAAACAGGTATCCACTACGAGAGCTTGCCGATCGCCGAGGATCACGGTCGTGTTGCCCCCTGCATTGTGGGGATGTTCAATCTCATAAACCCCCTCGGCTAGTTTGGTGACCTTGCGTTGCGACTGGCCGGACATGGTGGCCGCTGCTAAGAGAACGATCGAAAGAGCCGACAACATGGAACAGCGTGAAGTAATCTGACGTCGCATCTGGATCTCCTGGAAATAGAGTTTGCGTATGCGGGTACCGAACATCTGTATGCGCTGAGCTAATCGAGATCGCTGAGTCGACAAATGAAACCCCACCCTCCGCCCAGCTCGCTGACGGCCAACACCAGTTCGTTGCGCCCCTTTTTCAAGGGAAGGTACACCGTGTCATTCTCCGGGTTTATGATGCCGAGAAATCCGGGGTCGCGAAATCCTTGAGCGCTCCGACCACGGTAGAGGATCTTGCCGTTCAGAAAGACGCTGACGTCGTCGCTGTAGCCGATCGAGAGTCTTTTCACCTGATCTCGGTCGGAGTCGATACTCGTCCGGGCATACACGACTTTCATGCCCGGCTGAGGTTCCAGGCGCTTGGAGAAGTCGCCCTCAAAAGAGACTCTGGGATGTGGACTCTCACGATAACGATTGATGGGCACGAAGCCGGGTGGCTCCGCTTCCACATCCTGCCAATGGATTGCCTTGCCCTCCGAATCGGAGAGCGGATGCTCCAGATTGCGCACGAGCGCGTCGTATGACGGTGAAAGACTCCATTTCGTCAAAGTATCCGGTGGCATCGGCGAGAGATGCCGCTCCCAGGGCGCATCGGGGGTAGTTCGTATCTGAAAATTCGAGAAGCGGGTCTCGCCCAAGAGAACAAAAAGAGCAATCTGGCCCCTCTGAACGCCGCTCTTGAGATCGTTCATCACGAGTGCGGGCTTGTCCATGTCCTTCACGTAGAGTTTTGCCTGCGCTCCTGCTACTTCCAGTCGCAGGTGGAACCAGCTCTCTTTCGGGATATCTACTGCGGTGGTGAAACCTGGACCGTTGTAGATCTGCCAGTTGCGGCCGGTGTTGAGAATCGGCGTGTACTGTATGGCATCGGGAAGCCCGGACTTGTGCGGGCGCAAGTAGACCTCTTCACCGTTGACGCCGTCGTTGTCGAGCCGAAACTGAATCCCGAAGAAACCACGCGTGGGCGAGGTAGCGACATCGACCTCGAACACGCCGTCTCGCAATTCAAAATCTTTCAAGAGTGCCGCCCCACCGTTCATGCTGAGGCACTTTCGGCTCTGATACTCAGCCCGCTTGGCTTCACCTTGTAAATCCCATCGCGGTGAGTCTGGGGGAACCGAGAGCGTTTCCTGCGCGGCAACGGGGATGCCCGCGAACAGAACGCACATCGAGATAGCTACTGCGAGCGGTCGGAGTGCTGTCTGCTTGAATGGCATTGGGGAATTCTCCACATCTTTCTCTGGTGCACCTTAGGACGTGATTTACAGGTTGGCTTGCCGGAAAGAGAGTGGACGAAGAAGAAACGAAAAGGTACGACAACTGTGACGGAATGCTCGATTTTGAGGCCGAAGCATCGCAGTACATGGTTCGGGACCGGCTCATACGGATCTGTGCAAGCAGTGACGCCGTGGGAGCACTCGCATGTACGGCGAATCCGCAAAAGCAGGCCCAGTGCATGAAATTGGTATTCCCAAACTTTCGAGGGGACGCTGGAAATCTCGCCCGATAGTGAATCCCAACGCGAATTGAATTTATTGATCCATCGCGAACTGCAAAATCGTGGCGAGGTGGCCAGAGATGAACGCAATCCCCGGAACTTGATGCGAATCATCCCAGTTGCTTAGTTCTGAGCTGTCATGCCGCATGATGGCGCTGTTGTTCACAGACGCAGACCGCGAGAACAGTCAATCTCCGGACACGGTCAGCAACGAAGCTAGAGTCGCACATCGGAGCGTCGGATTAGCGTCTGGCGTTACCTCCTCGGTGGTGTTCCAGCCAGACTTTCCAAGGGGCCGCGGCCCAGTTCAGTGGGAAGGTGCTGTCGCTGCGAGCGAGAGTTGTTTACGCTCGCATTCCGTTTGTTTAGCTTCCTTGCTGGTTTCTAGCGTGAGGTCGCGGGCTCCGAAGCCGATGCCGATCTTCTTGAGAAATGCGTTAGGCAGAGTGCCTCCGGCGAAGATCCAGGCAAAGTCGTTGGGGATTTCCTCCCGGGTTCCGGCAACATCGAGGACGACGGACTCTGGTTTGGATTCCACCGGATTGGAACTGAATACCACTCTCACTTTGCCTGACTTCATGTACTCTTCAATGCGCTTGGTGTTGCGCTCTTTGACGCGGCTAAATTGTTCGCTCCGGTAAGACAGTGTCACCTGGTTGCCAGGCTGATTGGCGAGACCCATGGCTGCTTCGACTGCGCTGTCTCCGCCACCGACGATGAGAATTTTCTTGTTGATGTAGTGATCGGCCTCAATCAGGCGGTGCATCACCTTGGGCCGGTCTTCACCCTTCACGCCGAGTTTGCGCGGTTTCGCCAGCTTTCCCGAGAGCGAGGATGACGAAGCGGGTTCGGTATTGGCTTGTAGCGGTAACGACCGTGAAGATGTGGTCTTGGCCTTTCTGTACGTCTTCGACTTTGTCGCCGTGAACTGCGCTGCGTTTACCGAGACTCTGCTGGAAAGCGAACTGTTCGGCCACGAAAAAGGCGCGATTATCGGTGCTGATCGCCAGCGACAAGGATTGTTTGAGGCCGCAAACGAGGGGACCCTCTTTCTTGATGAAGCCGGTGAGATGTCCCTGGCCGCGCAGGCCAAGCTGTTGCGGGTTTTGACCGATGGACAGGTCCTTCGCGTTGGATCGACGCGTCCCCGGCGCGTGGACGTTCGTGTTGTCGTCGCCACTCATCGCAACCTCGAGCAGCGCGTAAAAGAAGGACTTTTCCGCGAGGATCTTTTTTATCGATTGGCAGTGGTTCCCATTCATCTGCCGCCTCTACGCGACCGCCGTGACGACATCCCCGGCCTGGGTGATGTTTTCTGTCATCAAGTGGCAACTGAACTCAAGATGCCTCGGCGGCGGCTGACGTCCGCGGCTCTTGAGAAACTGCAGCAATATCGTTTTCCCGGAAACCTGCGCGAATTGAGAAACCTGATCGAGCGTGCCTACATTCTAACGAGCGATCCGGAGATCGGTCTGATGACCTGCCGGTCGCGCAGAATGAAGTGGCGACGAAGAGCAACGGTAGCGCGCATGTTCCCGGCTTAACCATTCCGTTCGTCGACACATTCGATCTGACAGGAGTCCTCGAAAACGCGGAAAGGGAACTGATCGTTCGCACGCGTACGTCAACGCACGGAGCGCAAGCCGAGGCTGTACGACGAATGGGACTATCCCGCAGTGCATTGGCCTGTAAGTTGACCAAGTATGGAATTCGGCCCGCAGACTAGTGGCTGATGGTTATCTACAAGTCCCTTGACTTGGCGAGCTACAATTCTTTTGATAAACCGCATGCCTGATTGGATACGGATGATCGGCTTCATCGCAGCGTGGCTGCTGCTCACGCAGTGGCTGCTGCCGAAGCTAGGCGTTCCCACCTGAAGAACGAGCGGCTGCGCCGGGTCCCGGCGTGACGATGACAAGAATTTCCCGCAGAAGCCCTGAATCCCGCGGATCACAGCTAAAGTTCTAATTCCTATTGCGGAGTATTGCCCAAAACAAAGGTTGACGCGCTTGCCTAATGGTCTCATAGCCTTTGTCGAAGTCCGAAGTCCGAAGTCCGAAGTCCGAAGTCCGAAGTCCGAAGTCCGAAGTCCGAAGTCCGAAGTCCGAAGTCCGAAGTCCGAAGTCCGAAAGTCCGAGGTCTGAAGCCTCCCCGTTGTATACTCTCCTTATCTCGCAGCACGATCCTTGGTCCCACATCCCAGGAGACACCCAATGCAAAGCCGCGTCACTGGCACCACAATGCCCGTTCTGGAGTTCATCCTCGAAAATAACGAGGCGATCATTTCTGAAGCGGGAGAACTCTCCTGGATGGGACCCTCGATTCAGATGACCACGCATACCCAATTCGGTGGTGGAGGGGGCATTTTCGGAGTGATTAAGCGTGTTGCCGGTGGTGGATCGATTTTCATGACCGAGTACCGCGCCATGGGCGGGCCGGGAGAACTCGCCTTCGCGACCAAACTGCCCGGACACATCGTTCCAGTGGAAGTCGCACCAGGGCACGAGTACATGATTCACCGCCACGGCTTTCTTTGTGCCACACCGCAGATTCAGGTCGGGGTCGCGTTTCAGCAATCTTTAGGGGCGGGAATCTTTGGCGGCGATGGATTCCTGCTGCAGCGGGTCAGCGGGCAAGGGATCGCATGGCTCGAACTCTCAGGGGAGTTAGTCGTCCGCGATCTGCAACCGGGAGAAAATCTTCGGGTACACCCAGGTCATGTAGGCGCATTTCAATCCAGCGTTTCCTTCCAGATCACGACCGTGCCCGGCATCAAGAATATGATCTTTGGCGGCGACGGCATGTTCCTTGCCTCTCTGACGGGGCCAGGCCGAATTTGGCTGCAGACGCTGCCGATCTCAAAGCTAGCGCACGCCATCGAACCATATATCCCCCGAGAGGCCTCAAGGCAAACCGTGGAAGGTGGAGTAGTCGGAGGGATTGTCGGCTCGATCCTCGACAACATGCGGTAATAGATGTCGGTGTTTCCCCGTGTGATCGGCGGCGCGAACCTTGCAACAGTGACTAAGGAAACGTGGCGGGTTTTCGGATTCCTGTAAACTAGTTCTGCACTCCCTCCCATGATCAATGGCAAACGCATTGCGGTCGTTATGCCCGCCTACAACGCGGAGAAGACCCTCGTAGCGACCGTAGAAGAGCTACCTGAACTTGTCGACATTCGCATCCTGGTGGACGATCGCAGCCGCGATCAGACCGTCGAACTTGCCCGCCGCCTAGGCTTGCAGGTCTTCCTTCACGACCGCAACTACGGTTACGGACGCAATCAGCAAACCTGCTAT
>Ga0126371_10001390_pt1 | contig 20439 bp, 23 predicted proteins | sample PanSoiMetaPlot_4_FD_110145 | JGI IMG/M metagenome (GOLD analysis project Ga0126371, IMG submission 110145) | Tropical forest soil microbial communities from Panama - MetaG Plot_4 | ecosystem: Environmental > Terrestrial > Soil > Tropical forest > Bulk soil | place: Panama | collected 2016-02-17 | reverse complement strand
TTCGAAGAAGAAAAATGAGCAGAAGGCCGTGCCGGTGACGTGGCGCTTCGAAGCAAAGTATACGGCGAGAGCAAACGGGGCGAAGAGTTGAAGAAAAGTACCGCCCGCGACGGAAATCCATTGGCCAAAAAAGCGGAAGAGCAAGTGGCCACCTTCGTGAATGGGGACAAAGACGACGTCAATCATGAGAAATGGGCCACTGTGGCGATAGGCCTGAAACAAAAACAGCAAGTAAAAAATCAGCCAGACGGCGAGCGACCAGCGCGCGACGGGCTGCCAGTCGTCCTCGAAGGATTCGAGAAACGGGAAGCGCGCGGCGAGATTGTCAGGGATTTTCATGGCGGCGCTGGGCGAGTTCGTAGCGCAGGCGGTCGCGAAGATTGATGCCGAACGAATACACAAACATTCCGAGTTTTTCGGGAGAATGAGATTCGAGTTCCAGCATCACGGAAACGCGGCGGCCTGCGGAATGGGAGTCAACCGCGCGGATCTGGTTCCACGGGATCATTGCCCAGCGTCCATAACGCCGGATGCGAAGGCCTTCGGGAAGAAGTTCGAGTCGCCACGTCCAAGCCGTGAAGGCATACCAGGCAAACCAGAGCGCAAAAGCAAGGCCGAGCAAAACACCAAGCGCCGGATTTGGGGCCGAAGGACGAAAGGATAAGAACAACACCGAGGCGGATAGCGCTGCCGGGACAACGGGAACGATCAACTCGCCCAAGGGTCGGCGCGAAATGTTGGACGAAGCGATGGCATTGCGAATCGCTTCGGGATTGCGCGACAGATCGAGCAATCCAGCTTCGCTGCTCTCGGCGTTTTCGACAACATGAAAACCGATTTGCGCGAACTGCGAGGCAACTTCGCGATCGCGCTCCGGCGAGCCGGATTCAACGGTCAGCAAGTCCGGGCCCCAAGCGGCGATGTTAATCTTGCGATCGCGGCAGAAGGCGCGAGCTTCGTCGAGCCAGTCGGGTTTTCCCTTTGAGGGCGCGAGAATCGTCATTCTCAAAATCTAACTGAATATGACAGTGGCGTGTTTTTGGGCGCTGCAGGATGAAGCAAGCTGGTAAACAGTGGGAAGCGAGCGGTGAGATAATCAGGAAAAGCCACAAACGCTCTTATTGAATTTCGCGCGACCAACACAAGAAACCAAAGCGAGATTCCTGCCTGTCGCAGGCAAGGCTTCGCTGCGGTCAAATGACAACTCTGGCTTATTGGTTGTAGACGCCGAAGAGCCAGGGGATGCTGGCGAGGCCGTCCTGGACGCGAACTTCGATGCGCTGGCCGACGTGGAAGCGCTCGAAATCCTGGCGCGTAACAGCGAGACGCTCGACCGCGTGGCCGTCGCGCCACGAAGTGACGATGAGCTGGTGAATCGGCAAAATTCCGGGAACGGCGAGGCGGCTGATAACGCGCGCTTCGTAATCCTGCGGCGGCGAACGGTCGAGCGCGCCATTCGCGAGGAGCAGCGCGCCAAAAAGCCAGGGAATGAGCACGAGGCTCTGAAAAACGTGCTTTAGGAGCTCGACTTCCTGCGAGCGAATGGAACGACGCTCGGCCCACATCGCCAGGCCGATGGTGATAAAAAAAATCACGCCGAAGAAAATCAGGATGCCGTCGAGATCGAGCGGGGGATAGAGAAAACACGGAACGAGAAAAGCAATCGCGCCGAGCAGAAAAATTCCGAGGCGGTTGACCAGGCTGCGGCGCATCGCGCGGCCCGCTTCGGCGCGATTCAGCCCGCAATTCTCGCATACAGGCGACGTCAGCTCGGCGCCGCAATTCGCGCAGCGGGTCACGGATGCGCGAGCTTCCAGATGAGGTGATTCAAATTCATTCGGGCGTCCTGGGCGAGTTCGACGAACTCGACGACCATGCCTTTGCCGGCGTCCACACGGCGCACAATACATTCTACACGGATGGCTTCAGGAAGCAGGAGCTGCGCGGAGAATTGCGCGCGCACCCAGAGCGGCTCGCGCGTTTCGAGGTACATTCCGGAAAGGCTGATGTCGCGCAGATGGGCTTCGAGAGTTACGTAGCCCCAGGTGATTCTTACAGCGGCGGAGCACGGGTAACGCTTGTGACGGCGCCGTTCAGAACCGCTCACGCGAAACACCACCGGAAATTGCAGCAGAATTTATCGTCCGGATGATGCGTGGAAAGCGCGTGTGTGTCAACACCGTTGCGTAAAGCGAATTACGCAGAGATCAATTCGTGGGCAGGTTATTTCGCGGCGATGGAGCGAACGGAGGAAGGCTGTTCGCCGAGACAGGAAATGTTCTCGTCGCGGCCGTTGGCGAGCAGTTCGCAGTCAATTTCCTCCGCGCCGCGAACTGCTTCCGCTTCTGTGCGCCCGGAGGCTTGCGCGCAATGCGAGCGTCCGTGGAAATTAACGCAGGCTTCGACGCGATAAACGCTCTGGTGAAACGAAGAATAGACAAGCAGGATGACGAAGATCGCGCCCGCAATAACGATGTACCACTTCATATTGATGCGGCGGCGCGCAGGCTCAGGAACCATGGGCGACGGAAGCTGCTACGGATTGGCGGGCCAGTGCCGCGGCGGCACGCGCGGGAGGAACACGAAGCGGCTCGATGCGCGCGCGCGGAGCGATGCGCGAAAGTTCGGCGGAGAGCACGGATTCGACCTGCGAAGGCTCGGCGAATACGCCGCCGGATTTGGCGATGAGAAGCGATTCGTTCTGCAGGCCGAGATTGGCAATTACGCTTGACGCAAGTTGCGCGAGCGTTTTTCCGGCGGAAGCGAGGATTTCCTGCGACAGAACATCCCCGGCAAGCGCGGACTCGGCCACGAGCGGAAAGAGTGGCGGGAAAACGCTGTCTGGATGTTTGGCGATGCGGCCGAGGACAACTTGCCAATCGTGGGTTTCCTGCGCGAGAAGGATTTTTTCACCGAGCGCGGTAGCAGGGCCGATGCCATCGCGCGCACGAAGAGCGGCTTTCACGGCGCGGCGGCCGATGTCGTAGGCGCTGCCATCGTCGCCGAGCCATGGCCCCCAGCCACCTGCGCGAATGGTTTTACCGGCGCTATCGCGCCCGCCGACGGCGGAACCGGTGCCAGCAATGATGACCACCGCCGGACCTTCGGGCGCGGCGGCACTGAGAGCCAGTTCGATATCAGTGATGACGCGAATGATGGCGTGTGGGAAAGCGCGAGAGAGATAAGAAGTTATGCGCCGGGCTACGCGCGAACTGCCCGCGCCCGCAACTCCGGCGCAAATCGCACGAACGGTATCCGGATCGCGGTGGGCGGCGGCCAAGACCTGCTGCGCCGCCTCTCCGAGCACATCGCACGCGCGCGCGAATCCCGCGCGCATGGGATTTGCGCCGCCGCGACGAGTCTCCGCAACGAGGCGTCCCGCGCTATCCATCAGGACGCAATCGGTCTTGGTGCCCCCGGCGTCGAAACCGAGAAAGATGCTCATGCAGAGCGCCATTCTAGCACGCCGAAGCGGCGTTGAAGCTGGCAGATGGGTCAGCACGGCCGCGTCACGCCCGCAAACGCCGCGTCCAAGTACACCAAAGCACTGACGGCAGTTTGAGGGTTAATTTTCTTGACTGGTAAGGGCTGTGCGGCGTCTAATTGTTAACTGCCTGCCCGTTCGGCCCCCGTTTTTAGGATCCACGGTATTTTAGAAATGGCAAAAGACCAATTAGACCTTGTTTTTACTTACAGTTCTGGAAGGAGTTACTCAAGATGAGATCGAAATTTCTCGCTCTGGTTCCCCTCCTCGCGATGGTTCTTGCGTTCCTGTTCGCGGTTCCAGCGTTCGCCCAGGACGGGAAACTGAAGATAAAAGTATCGCCCAAACAGGCGTATGTGTTCGTGGACGGGAATGCGACACGGTCCGGCGGCCACACGATTAAGCTGCCCGCCGGCAAGCATTCGATTGGCATTTACAACTACGGTTACACGCCGCAAACACAGGATGTGGACGTCACCGCAGGAAAAACCACGGATCTGAACGTGACGCTGCAGAAAAATGGCGGCGATGTCTCGGGGCCGTTCGGCGATATTGAACTAAAAGGCGACCGCAAAGCGGCCGTTCTGCTGAATGGCAAGACGCCCCCTTATTTTGTCGGCCATGTGGATGAGTTCGACTGGAACTGGCTGTGGCACCAGCGGCTGTTGGTACGTCCGGGGACCTACCAAGTAGACGTAACCCATAACGGACAGACTGTATGGTCCGGGCCAGTGACCGTGGAAGCCGGAAAACGAGTTTCCGTTCAACTGCACAACGGCCAGACGAAAACCAAGAATTGGAAACAAGGGAACACGCTAGGCGCACAACCGCGATTCAAAGCGGGATTTGCCAGCTCGACCGTGGCGATTGCGCCGGTGTCGGGCAATTTCTCGGCCGCGCCGACGCAGATCAATTGCGGCGACTCCTCCACGCTGACGTGGAGTTCCACCGATGCGGTCGACGTGAACATCAGCGAAGTCGGGCCGGTACAAGCCAGCGGGACACAAACCGTTTCGCCGAAGAAAACCACGACTTACGATTACACGGCAACAGGTCCGGGCGGCAACGTCACGAACAGCCAAACCATCAACGTCAACATCCAACCGACGGCGACGCTGACGCTCAATCCGACGGAAGTCCGTTACCACAAGATCGGTGACAAAGTGAAAGAAGATGGTACTTCGACTCTGAGCTGGACTTCCTCGAATGCCAGCTCGGTGACCATCGATCCGATTGGTAACGTGCAACCGAACGGAAGCCAACAAGTGACGGCGCAGCCGAAGCAGCAGAACGTCGGGCCAGTGGACGAGAATCAGACGTACACAATGACCGCGACGAACGTCTGCGGCGGAAACGCCACGCAAACAGCCAATCTGCACATTACCGGCTCGATCGAGCCGAAACCGGTGGTCACGCTCGAGAGCGTGTTCTTCTCCACTGCTTATCCGGTGAAGGAGCACGCCGATGTGGGCCTGGTCACTTCGCAGCAGCAATCGCTCAATGAAGTGGCCACTACGTTCAAGAAGTACCTCGACTACGACGACACGGCGTCGCTCACAGTCGTAGGCCACGCGGACGTTCGCGGTTCGGCGCCTTACAACGAGGCGCTCAGCCAGAGGCGAGCGGATCGCGTGAAAGACTACCTGGTTTCGCAGGGCATTTCGGCGGACAAAGTCCAGACTCGCGCTGAAGGTAAGGAGCGTCAACTGGAAAACGCCGAAGTGGCTCAACTGCAGGATCAAGATCCGGCCAAGCCGGAGCAGTGGATGGTCAAGCGCGTTCGCAACACGTGGCTCGCGTACAACCGGCGCGTGGACATCATCCTGCAGCCGACGGGCCAGGAATCGACGAAGTTCTATCCGAACGGCGCGGCGGATGCCAGGATTCTCTGGCAATTGCCGAAGCCGGCGCTCCGGGCCGTGCGCAAGGCAGATGGAGAGGCGGAACCAGAGCCTGCTCCGCGCCACCGCGCACGCAAGCCGGCCGCGCCCAAATCGCAAAGCCAGCCGAAAGGATCAGGGCAAGCGCAACCTCAACTTTAATAACGAGGCGAGGCGAAGAGTCTCTGCTTCGAAAAAAAGGCCTGCACTTAACCGGTGCAGGCCTTTTCGTTTTTGCGCAGGCGAGTGGTTGTCAAGTGGTTAAGCGGTTGCGGCGCGATACCCGGCGTGGGATGCTTTCTTCAGCGCTTCGATTGCTTCCGCCGACGACATCAGCGGCGTGGTTTTCACACTCTTGCAAGCGCCGCCTGCGGCAAACGCAATGGCAATGGCCGAAGCGGCCACATTGTCTGGCAATTCGGCAATCAACACGGCATCGTATTCGCCGAACGCGAACCAGCCTTCTTTTATTTTCCCTCCGAGATTTTCGACGGCGGGACGCACCGCTTCAATGCGGTCCTGGGGATTCTTGATGAGGGCCTGCCACGCTTCGGGATTGTAGGCGACCTGAATCAGATAGTTAGGCATTGTCTCCTCCTTGAGGCAAGGACTTCTGAGTGAACGGATTGGCAGGATACTGGCACTCGGGCCAGCGAATGTCAATCGGAAGACAGAGCAGGCATCTCGTCGGGAGCTTGAGGAACTAATCACTTCGCGAAACGTTCGCCGGTTGGAGTTTTGGCTTTCGACATTTGCTGTTCAAGTTTAGACTTTGCCTATGTACTCGCCCGCAATCCTCGACCATTTCAAAAATCCGCGCCACGCGGGCGACTTGGCGAATGCAAGTGCCGTGACCGACGCTACAAATCCCGTATGCGGAGATGTTTTGCGGCTCGCCGTGCGCGTGGAAAACGGCCGGATCGCGGAAGCGCGATTCAAAGCGCAGGGGTGCGTCACCGCTGTGGCGTGCGCGTCGGCGATCACTGAAATGCTCGCAGGGAAGACTCTAGCCGAAGCTCGCGAGATTCGCGCGCAGCAAATCTCAGACGCGCTCGGAGGGTTGCCGCAAGCGACATTCCATGGCGCGCAGCTTGCGACCGATGCGCTCGCCGAGCTGCTCAGAAAAATAACAGATTGAGGTGGCTGCTGATTGCCTTGTTTTCAGGCGAGGCTGACGCGGCTTAGTACGTTAATGACCAGCCGACGACGGTAAGCGCCAGCACGGCAATCAGTGCGCAAAGGCTGATGAGGCTCAGGGCCTTGCCGTGTCCGAGGAGCGAGTCGCGCGTCTGCCTGTGCCCACAGAGCAGTACAAGCACAAAACCAGCCGTGGCCCACGCTAATGCCGGCGGCATTCCTGAATATCGGCCGATGAGAGAAAGGAACTGATACGGCACCTGTCCTGCAGGAATCCACCAGGGAATCATCGGCGTGATTGCTGTCGCCACGACGAGCGTGAGCAGTTTGCGCGTCACCCAGCGCTTGATTTTTGGGCGCGTGCCTTTCAGCTTGGCGCGGCGCCAGATGAAGTAATCCCAGGCGAGCAGTCCGGCGATGATGGGCAGCCATCCGTAAAGTGCGATTTTGTGGTCCAGCCAGAGCCATCCGCGGAAGAGGCCGCCTCCGCGGTGCGCGGAAACCATTCGCGGCAGCACCAGCCATCCCAGGGCAGAATTGCAAGCCGCCACCGCGAACAACGTCACCAGACTCATCAATTGAAACCACTGGCGCGTGGGCACATGTCCGCACCCTGCGCAGACGCGGTGCTTGGGCTCGAATTCCTCGCCGCAGTGATCGCAGAAAAAGCTGTCGCTCAGCGGTGTGGTCGCCGAAGCCATACACTACAAGGTTAGTTCAATGGATGCCGCGAAACTACTGTACGGAAGTGCAGAATCGGCACAGGTAGGACAGATCTGCTGACTGATCGTGAATTCTCTGCAACCGGATGCTATTGAAATTACATGGCTTACATACTGCCCGGTGGGCCAAGCCGGCTCTTGAAACCGGACAACCCGCGCCTTCAACCTGCCCCCCAACTGGTCTGTTCGTTACGAGGCGAATCGCCGTTCGAATAAAAACGCGAGGCACACGACGATCAGCACTATGGGCCATAGCAGATGCGCGCCGAACTTCCAGACGCCGCGCTCCTCGAGCGCGATAGCCAGGCCGACAAGCAGAAAAAACGGCGCAGTAATGACGCAATGAAACGTGCGATGGCGCGCCAGATTCGCCACGCAAGCGAGCCCCATCGCGGCGAAAAGGATGGCCAGTTCGTATGTTTGAGCATGGAGCCAGATCGCCAGTCCTAAGCCGACGCCATACAAAATCACGAATACCGCACCCCAGTAGCACAGCGCGCTTTTCGAGCTGCAGCACAATCCCTTCGGCTGTGCGTCAGGCATAAGCCCCCACGAAATGCTCATCGGAACTCTCCAGGGATTTTACACCGCTACGAGCGGAACGCGTTTTGAAAACGGGTCTTCACCGCTCTGGCAAAGGACAATACTTGCCGTGGGAAAAACCCTCTGACTCAATTCCGAACGCGCGATTCATTCGAGCACGCAGATTTTCCCAGGCAATCGCGGCCGTAAGCTCCACCATTTGGCGTTCGGAGAAATCGCGGCGCAGGGCGGCGAATAATTCATCGGAGACATTTGCCGGCGTTCGCGTCAGCACTGTGGCCAAGCGCAGCACATTTTTTTCCGTTTCGCTGAAATTCGCGCTCGATTCAAATGAAATCATGTCGCGCAACTGTTCTTCGCTAATTTCGTTTTCCTTTCTGCCGACGGCAGAGTGAATGTCAATTCAAAACGGGCAGCCGACGAGCATCGCCGTTTTGAGCATAGCCAGCCGCTTGAGGCGCTTTGGAAATTCGCCCTTCGCTTCCGAGTAAAGCGTCATGCGCGTGAATTGCCGCAACAGGCGCGGATCGTGCGCCAGAATTTTCGTTCCTTCCGGAATGTGCCCGAGCTTTTTCTTCGCGAACCAAAAAACAATGCGCGCGCTCCACGATGCGCGATTCGCCTCCAACCCTGACATTCGAACCATACTCTCTCCTCCGCCGCAGATCTGCGCAGCGCGCCTGCCGCGGCACGAATCTGTTTTCTCTGGCCTTCTCTATTTTAGATTCGCGATTCGTTGGAGGGACTCAGGATCGTTTAAATTCAGCACCACGCCTTCTTCTTCCACGGGAATTTCCAGCACGTCTGAGGCATGTGTGCGCACAACGGCTCGCGCGCCAATTTCTTCGGGCGCTTGCAGCAATTCGCTATACAGTGCCTCTGGAAAAATGACGGGATGCCCGCGCTTTCCGTTGAATGTCGGAATCACAATTTTGTTTTTCTCTCGCGCGAATGCTTCCATTAGCCGCGCCACCAATTCCGCAGAAATCAGCGGATGGTCCACGAGGCACACGAGCATCCCTTCGGTCGCGCCCTCAGGCAAACTCCGAATCGCCGATTGCAGCGACGAAAGCTGGCCGCGCTGCCAGTCTTCATTCACCACAAGCTCATCGGCGTCCAGCTTCGCGGACGCGCGAATTTCTTCGGCATGCGCGCCCACCACCACTCTCAAGAGTTCGGCGCGCGGATGACGCGTCACATCAATTAAATAGCACAGGAATGTCTTTGGATTTTTCGGCTCTGCGTCTGACGCCGCCTTCGCAGCGGCAGCTTCGTGGCGCGCGTTGTGTGAGGTAGAAAAAACGTGCTCAGGAAAAGGGATCAACGCCTTCGGCCGGCCCATGCGCCGCGATTCGCCCGCCGCTAAAATCACGACGGCCAGCATCGGGTTACTCGTGCTTCAGTGCGGGAATTTCGTCGAGATGAACCATCTTGTGCGACACGCCGGGCTGCGCGTTGCGCCGCACAGCAATCAATTCCGCGGTAATGCTCACGGCAATTTCTTCCGGTGTGAGCGCGCCAATTTCCAGTCCCACCGGCGCATGCACGTGCGTGAACTTCTCCATCGGAATGCCCTGCTTTTCGAGCGCTTTGTACACGGAAATCACTTTGCGCTTGCTGCCGATCATTCCAACGTAGCGCGCGTTGGTGGCGACGGCCCATTCCAGCACGCGCATATCATCTTTGTGCCCGCGCGTTACAATCACGAGATACGCCGACGCGTTCGGCTTCAACTTCGCAAACGCTTCGTCATACGACGTGAGGACTTCCTCGGCCATGGGGAAGCGCTCCGCGTTGGCGAAGCTTGCGCGGTCATCAATCACCGAGATCGAAAATCCGGCAAGATGAGCTACGCGCGCCAGAGCGGTGGAAACGTGGCCGCCACCAAAGAGATGTAAACGCGGCTGTGGCAAAATCGGCTCGACGAAAATCTCGAGCGTCCCGCCGCAAATCAAGCCGGCATCGTACGCCGCTTCGTTATTCAAACTGAACGTCATTTTGCGCGGCATTTCTTCGCGAATCACCTCTTTGGCTGCGGCCCAGACTTCCGCCTCGACGCAGCCGCCGCCGACCGTGCCGGCGATCGAGCCGTCATCGCGCACCAGCATCCGCGAACTCTCGTAGCTCGGAATCGAACCGTTGGTGTGTACGATCGTAGCCAGCGCCCCGCGTTGCCCGGCGCGCCTCATCCGCACGATTTCTTCGAACAGGTCCATAGGTCTTCCGATTCCTTCAGGTTAAGCCGCACTTCTCACGGTGTCAATCGCGGTGGGCTGAAGTAAACTTCGACGCTGCACTTCCAATGACAGGCAAGCTAAAACTCGGCGAAAATCACGGCCGCGTCGTGTCGGTCCTTTTGCGCGGCGTCGAACGAGCCTGTGACGAAATTGAAGCCGCGCTCGCCGATTCCGACGGCCTGCTCCATCGCGTGAGCGCCGACCTCAGTACCGAACAGCAGCAGTCCTTGCGCAGCATGACCGAACGCGTCCGCGCCGAGCTCGCGCGCATCACTTCGCAAATTGAACTGGACGTTTCCGTCCACTCGCAACGGCGAAGGATTCTCGCGCTGCTTTCTTCGAGCATCGTCAACCTCGAAGAGTCCACGCCGGAAAAGCTGCGCGGCTACGGAGAAATGTCCGCCGAAGCGAAATCGCGCCTCGAAGCCGAATTCGCACGCCTACTCGCTCTGCTTAACGAAATGGAATCCGCCCTCGAGGAAGATTAGCGTCTCTTCGCCAACGCCGCTTTCCCCGGTGGCCCGCCGTACCGCTGATTGTATCCAACTCAAATTAAGGTAGACTTCTTCCTCTTGATTTGGGAGCACCGCACATGAAAGCGGTCATCTTCAATCAGCATGGCGGGCCGGACGTCCTGCAATACACCGACGTGCCTGAGCCCACTCCGCGCGCCGATGAAGTCCTCGTCCGCGTGCGCGCCTGCGCTTTGAATCATCTCGACCTGTGGATTCGCAAAGGCATCCCCGGAATTCAAATTCCCATGCCACACATAAACGGCAGCGACATCTCCGGCGAAATCGCTGCGACCGGCGAACTCGTCACGCATCTGCGCGCCGGAGATAAAGTGGTGCTCGCGCCCGGCGTTTCCTGCGGACATTGCCACGCCTGCCTAGCCGGAAACGACAATCTCTGCCGCGAATACACGCTTCTCGGCTATCTGCGCAATGGCGGCTACGCCGAATACGTCGCGGCTCCCGCGCGCAACGCGTTTCCGCTTCCCGGCGATCTTTCGTTCGAAGAAGCCGCCGCCGTTCCGCTCGTTTTTCTCACCGCGTGGCACATGCTCGTGGTTCGCGCGCAAATTCAGCCATCGGATGAAATCCTCATCCTCGGCGGAGGCAGCGGCGTCGGCAGCGCGGCAATTCAAATCGCGAAAGTTTTCAACGCGCGCGTCATCGCCACCGTGGGCAGTGAAGAAAAAATCGCGAAAACGAAATCGCTTGGGGCGGACCACGCTATTCTGCACAGCAAACCCAACTGGCAATCCGAAGTGCGCAACCTAACCTATCGCCGCCGCGGCGTGGACATCGTCTTCGAACACGTCGGCACAGCCACTTGGGACCAGTCGCTCGCCTGCCTCGCCACCAATGGCCGTCTGGTCACTTGCGGAGCTACCACCGGCTACGACGCGAAAATTGACTTGCGTTTTCTCTTCAGCCGCCATCAATCCATTTTCGGATCCTACATGGGCGGCAAAGCGGAACTTTTCCCCGTGCTCGACCTCGTCGCGCGCAAAATCGTCCATCCCGTCATCGACAAAATCTTTCCGCTCGCCGAAGCCCGCGCCGCCCACGAACGCCTCGAGCACCGCGAGCAATTCGGCAAAGTCGTGCTGAAGATTTAAGCTTGTTAAACTGAATTAGCCACGTGCGGAACCTGCTGTTTGTTCTTGCAGGCCTGTTTTGGGAGCTGTATCACTACCCGCTAGCCACTCACCGACCGCTCTCGCCTGTACTTCCGGCCAAGTTGGACTTTGGTGTCGCCGATTCCGTCAAACTGTGGCGCTGAATTCGCCGCGACGATAACTTCGTAATTGACTAATTCCCCAGTACACGGAGGCCCCTATGTTCCGGTGGATATCGACGGTTGCCTCGATTATCGTTGCGGTGTGTATTTGGACCTCGAGCTTTGCAGCTCAGTCTTCGTTGTCGACAAAAGCACAGCCACCGCTCGACCGCGCCACATTGTTGGCTCTCGTCGCCGGTGGCGCGTTGCCCGAAACCATCGTGGACGACATTCGCGCAGACGGGCTTGCTTTTCGTCCTGATGCCAGCTATCGGTCGCTTCTTACGACGTCCGGAGCCGGCCCATCGATCCTCAATTCACTGGCGTCAGCCAAAATCGCGAATGCCGAGCCTGCGCCTCAGGCCGAAGACCTACAGCGCTTGCAGCACATCGCCAATGCCGGCGAATTCATAAGTCAGAAAAAATACGATGACGCCGCAAAGGAATTAACCGCTCTGCTCGCCGGCGGCTTCCACAAAAATCAAGCCGGATTCGTCATGGGCGAACTTCTCACTGTGCAGATGCGCTGGAAGGAGGCCGTCAGCGTGTACGGAGCCCTCCTTCAAGAAGCTCCTGATTTTCCCGAAGCGCATACCAAGGCGAGTTTCATTCTCTACAAGCTCGAAGATGACAACGATGCTTTGAATGAAGCAAATGCGTCCCTTGCGCTGGATCCACAAAATGCTGAGGCGCACAAAAACGCCGGGCTGGCTTTGGAGGAAATGGGCAAATATGACGCCGCCTATTCCGAATACCAAGACGCCCTGCGAATCAAGCCGGACTACCAACCCGCACACACGGACTTAGGAATGCTGCTCGATGACGAGAAGAACTTCGACGCCGCGATCGCGGAGCTTCGGCGGGCCGTGCGGCTCGACCCCACCGATGCCTATGCGCACTACGATCTCGCGAATACGTTCGATCATAAGGGCGATATGGATTCCGCCATTCGGGAGTACCGTCAGGCTATTCATCTGAACCCCATGTGGTTCGCTCCAAGGCAAAACCTTTCCCATGATCTAATGGAGCGGGGGCTTTACTCGGAGGCGTCCGTCGAACTCCGGGAAATGGAGACCTTGTTTCCTGACTCCGAACCCTGCCACGCCTGCCTCGCTAAGGCTCTTTTCATGACGGGTCAATATTCAGCAGCTCAAAATGAATATCAAACGGCTATCCGCCTAGATTCTTCCGATCCTGATCCCCATCTCGGCCTGGGTAACCTTCTCGAATATCAGAAAGACCTCGACGGCGCTCTGCAGCAGTACCTGATAGCTGAGCCCCTGGATACCGGCTCCGATTTCGCAAACCGGGCGGCTGGCCGCATCTATCTGGCTAAAAAGGATTATGCCAATGCCTTGAAGGAACTAAAACAAGCCGAATCGGTCGCTCCAGCCGATTCCATTGCGCACGATCTTCTAGGCCAAACTCTCGAAGCCTCCGGCCAAATAACAGAGGCTGTTGCAGAATTCAAGGAAGCTGTCCTTCTCGACTCGACCAAGATTCCGGTTCAACTTCACCTTGCTGCCGCTCTCGAAAAAAATGGCGACTACGTCGCCGCCTTGGATCAATATCGCCACGCCGCTCAGGCCGACTCCAGCGACGCTACTCAGGCTGTCTATAAAGCCGCCCAGCAGCGCTTCGCCCAGTACACCAAGTCGCTGAAAGCGCAAGGCGAGTCTTCCCACGCATCGGAACTCAAAGCCGAAGTGCGCGCGACCGAGAAAGCTCCTACTCTTTCCGAAAAACTCGATGCCGCTATCGCTAGTGGAGACGCGGCACTTCAAAACGATCAGGTTGATGACGCCCTCGCCAGTTACAAAAAGGCCCTCGCCTTCGCCGAAGAGCTTCAACCGCACGACAAGCGCCTTGCGGAAGTTCTCAATCGAATCGGGCAAATGTATCTTCACCGTTCCCAGTTTGCTGCCGCCCAGGACGCGTTCCAGCAGCAAATCGCGGTTATTGACGATTTACAGGGCCCCCATTCCCCAGAGACAGCTGACCCTCTGTCATGGATGGGTATGTGTGCTCTTGCGCAACACGATTTTGTTTCGGGCGAAACATTTCTTCTCCAGGCCATTCAAGTGATGGAAAACATCTACGGCGAAAACAATCCCAAGGTAATTTTCTATATGAGTACACTCGCGCAGGCTTATATGCGCGACGGGAACGATGCGAAAGGCATTTCCTATCTGGAGGAGACCATCAAGATTAGCAAGCGATTTCCTGGCCAGCCCCAATATCAGCAAATGGCCAATCTCGTAACTTTGGCTGGCGCCTACGATCGCACAGGGAAACTCGACAAGGCCGAGTCCTGTCTTCACCAAGCCATCACAGAAATCCAGGACCAGTACGGGCAAAACAGTCCACAGTTGCTTGATCTGTTCGACAAGGAGGAGAGTCTTCTCCGCCGGCTAGGCCGCACCGCCGATGCCGCGAACGTCGAAAAGCAAATCGCCGACATTAAGGCGTCAGCCGCCAAAAACTAACCTTCCGCGCAGGTCGTACGGTTGCTTTATTGGCGCCGAAGAGCTCGCCTGGGTATTCATCCTAACGGAGGGGTGCCGTCCGGCTCAGTTCGCTATAGCCGTGTGACTCGCCAAGTCAATCGTCACCACGTCGGCGCGCGCCTGCGCTAATCTTGCAAACGCCCACCTTCGCCTGTAAAATTCGCCTCCATTAGACTGGCACACGGCTCCCAATTACCCTATTTCTTCTGAATCTTGCGGAGGGCAACATGTTTGCAATTCGCCGCGCCGTCCGGCCGTTTTCGCGCGTTCTCGTTTTCGCCGTCGTCGCTCTTCTATTGGTCGCTTTTCCCCTTTTGGGTCGGCAGGCCGCGCCTCAGCCCTCGCCCGCAGCTCAGGCATCGCCGGCCAACCGAACTCTCAATTTCCATGAGGACGAGATCGCCAAAATCACGGCAGGCTCTGACGCTAAGGAGCTTGTCGCAGCCGCGGAGCACGTCGCCTGGTCCGAAAAAGCCGGAAACTCCTGGAGCGTCCGCCTCGATGGAAAACCAAGCGGGCCGAAGTTCGAGCGCATCGAAAACATGCATTTCAATGCTGACGGAACTCACCTCGCCTTTTTTGGCAAGCGCAACAACAAATGGATCTTCGTCGTCGACGGCCAGGAGAGCCCCGGCTCGTATACCTATCACACTACCGCTGCCTATCAGCCCGAAGGCAAATCCATTGCTTTCGGCGCGTGCCTCGAGAAAAAGAGATGCCGGCTCATTTTGGATGGAACTCCGACCGGAACAGAATACGAGGACATCAGCTATGCAAGGTACAGCGAGGACGGCAAGCGTCTGGCCTACTTTGCCAAGAAAAAAGGCAACAAATGGGTCGCCGTTGTCGACGGCAAAGAAACTGGCCCCGATCTAGTTGGCGTGGCGTTCACATCTTGGGGATTCAGCAGCCATGCCAATCGCTTCTATGCCGCCGTCCTGCCTCCGCGTCTGAATTGGACGTACATGGTCGACGATTCCGTCGGCCCCTCCTATGAAACCATCAGTCCGATTGCTTTCACCGATGACGACAGGCACTACGTCTTCGCTGGAGTAAACGCTCATGGCGGCTTCAAGAAACAAAAAGTCGCAGGCGTCGTCGTTTACGACGGCACTGCCAACCCCGAACTTTTGTACGAAGGCAACGGAATGCAGGGAGCATGGACGGCGATTCTCAATTACTCCCAGGTCATGCTCGCCGGACCGCGCACCTTGAATGCCAATTTTCACGGGCTGTCTTCGCCGGCATTCAATTCCCGCGGGAAGCTCATCTATGCCGCTCGCAACGGCAAGGGCGATATCGTCGTCCTGGACGGAGACAAGTCCGGGCCTTCCTTCGACGACGTCGTCAGCGGAATCGTCTTCACGCCCGGTGAAGAGCACATCGCATATGTGGCCCGGCGCGGCAGCGATTTCGTTGAAGTCCGCGACGATCAAGCCGGAAAAACGTACCCGCTTGACGCCAAAATCGGCGCGGTCGAATGGATTTGGCTCTCCAAAGACGGCGCGCACCTGGCCTACGAACTCGTGCGTGGCGGCGGCATATTTTCCAATGGTGGCACGACGCGAGCCCGGCGCAGCGTCGTGGTCGACGGCCAAATCGGGGCTGAATACAACTCCTTCGATATTTCTTTAATTCGCTTCAACAAGGATCGCAGCCACTGTTTCTATCAGGTGATCGGAGCAGACGGTAATCGCACGGCTATCATCGCGGACGGCGTCGAAGGCAAGCTCTACGACGACCAAACCTTCGCCCATTTCTCGTCCGACGACAAAAGCCTCTTCTATTTCGCCCGGGACGGCGCGCGCATCATCCGCGTCTCCGCCTCGCTTCCTTAGGCTTAACGAACACATCGCGTCTCATCTCCTCTGTTTGCAGTTCCCCGCGCATCGTGCGAAAATGATGTTTCGCACAGGAGATTCGCCGATGGCCGTGCAACTGGCAAAAGGCGTCACGCTGGAAACGCCCGAAGAAGCCACTAATTTCCTCAAGAAAGAAGGCATTCTCTTCGCGCAACTCGACCGCCTGGTGAACTGGGCGCGCCGCAGCTCGATTTGGCCCATGTCCTTTGGACTCGCCTGCTGCGCCATCGAGATGATGTGCTTCGCCGCTTCGCGTTTTGACGTCGCGCGCTTCGGCGCCGAAGTTTTTCGCGGCTCTCCGCGCCAGTCGGACCTCATGATTATCGCCGGACGCGTCTCGCAAAAAATGGCGCCGGTCATCAAGCAGCTTTACGATCAAATGCCCGAGCCAAAGTGGGTGATTTCCATGGGCGTCTGCGCCACTTCCGGCGGTGTTTTCAACAATTACGCCATCGTCCAGGGCGTCAATCAGGTCATTCCTGTGGACGTTTACGTTCCCGGATGCCCGCCGCGACCGGAAATGCTTCTCTACAGCCTGCTGCAGCTCCAGAAAAAAATTGACGGCGAGCGTGGCAGCTTCCTCGAAGCCATCAACACCGGCAAGAATCGCAATCCCGGCGCCGCCCCGAACTGAACGCGAAAAATTCGCGCCACGCGCCGCACCGTTTAATGCCAACCCAAACTCCTCTGAAATCCGAGCACGAAAAGCTCGGCGCCGTTTTCTACACAAAGTCCGCCGAGTACTTTGGCTGCGAGCTTCCCGCTAATTACGGCGACGCCCAGCGCGAGTACAACCGCGCACGCGAATCCGTCGCGCTCGTCGACAAGAATTATCGCGCGATACTTTCCTTCGCCGGCGCTGATCGCGTTCGCTATCTGAACGCCATGCTTACCGGAAACATACGCGATTTGCGCGCGGGCCACGGAAATATTTCGCTGCTTCTGAGCCCCCAGGGCCGCATTCTCGCCGAAGTCGAAACGCTCGCGCTCGAAGATCGTCTGCTCGTAATTTCCTGCGCTATGATTCGCCAGCGCCTCATCGAGACCTTCGATAAGTTCATCATCATGGATGACGTCGTTCTCGAAGACTGGACCGAAAAGTTTGGTACGCTCGCGCTCGAGGGCCCTCGCGTCGCCGAAATCCTTCGCGACCTTAGCGTCTTGGATTTGAATTCCCTGGATGATCTCAGCCACGCCGAAAAAACAATCTCCGGCGTGCCTTGCCGCATCGTGCGCACTTCACAGGACGAAACTCCCGGCGCCGACATCATTTGCGCACGCCAAAATCTCGCTGAGATCTGGAATGTGCTCCTGGATGCGGCGCGAAAGCGCGGCGGCGGGCCGGTGGGCTACGAAGCGCTGAGTGTTCTGCGATTGGAGGAAGGCGTCGCCTGGTACGGTGTGGACTTCGACGAGAATCAGATCCCGCATCAGGCCGCGCTCGAAAACTCGCACATCAGTTACACAAAAGGCTGCTACACGGGACAGGAAATTGTCGAGCGCGTACGCTCCCGCGGGCAAATTCAGCGCCGCCGCGTCATGCTGAAATTCTCTGGCAACGCCGTTCCACGCGCAGGCGAGCCGCTCTTCGCTGCTGACGCCGACAATCGCGCTGAAATCGGTTTCGTCACGCGCGCTGCGAAGTCACCGAAATTCGGCTCCGTCATCGGCATGGGCTATGTCCGCCGCGAGCAAATGGACGCGGGAAGCAAAGTTCGCTGGAGCGGCGGCGAAGCGGAAGTCTTCGAACTCCCCGCCGCGACAAAACAAAAAGGCTCTTCCTGCAGTTAGTTGCATCCAATACGACGCGATGACTATGTCCTCGAGCCCCGGCGCGCTAATCCACGAGATTCTGCCTGTGGGCATTTTGCAGTGCAATTGCCACATTGTGGGCGATCCAGCAACGCGCGAAGCCATTGTCATCGACCCCGGCGACGAAGTCGACCGCATCCTCGCTCTCATCGTCAAGCATCGCGTCACGGTGAAAGCCATCGTCAGCACGCATGCGCACATTGACCACGTCGGCGGACTGAAACGCCTTCACGACGTGACCAGCGCGCCCGTGCTGATGAACGAGGCGGATATTCCCATGTACCAACAAATGTTTTTGCAGGCGCAATTTCTCGGCATTGCTCCGCCGCCGATTGGCAACATTGACGACTTGCTTCGCGAAGATCAGTCGATTCGCTGGGGAACCTTCGAAATGCGCGTGCTGCACACGCCGGGGCATTCTCCCGGGAGCGTCAGCCTCTATCTGCCGCTCTCGGTGAATGCAGAAGGTTCGCGCGGCATTTCTGCTCCGGACGAAGTTTTGCAATCCGAGCCGCGCTCCGACTCCCGCTCGAACGAGATTTCCGAGAACGCGCCTCTTCTGTTTGCCGGTGACACGCTCTTCGCCGGCTCCATCGGACGCACCGATTTGTGGGGCGGCTCCTATCCCGAAATCATCCGCTCGATTCGCCTGAAGCTTCTCCCGCTCCCGGAGAACACCATCGTCTTCCCCGGCCACGGCCCCGCGACCACCCTCGCCGAAGAGCGAGCCTCGAATCCCTTCCTGCAGACAAGCTGATTTATATCTAACGGCGGGATCCGCCTGCCTCGTGTTCCGCGCGCAAATTTTCCATCACGCTCTGAATCAACTGCTTCGCGTGTTGCAACTCATTGTTGACAATCCTCATATCCATCGGCGCCTGCTGCGGATTCGCCGAACTCCGGCAATAAATTCCATGCTGACCGATGAGCACCATCGCATTGGTGAGCAGGTCGAGCGTAACCGCCAGCCGCCCGCGATGCGGCCCCATCATCGTTTCGTAATGCTCCAGCTCTTCGCGATGCTTTTCAAAAACACTCATGAAGGCAGCCGCTCCTTTGCTCTCCCAATCGAATCCGCAGAATAGCATTCTTTCTTCATGTGCCGGGCGATTCAGTAGCCAGGTGTAGTGGAATCTGTAGTGCCATTCTCCTGTTGCTAACCAGGAACCGCCAGACATCACAGAATTGCGCCTTGCCTCACTTCGCTTCATAATTTCGGTGGACTTAGGCGCCGCCGCGCAAGAAACGCCATGCCGAATCTCCCGGCAGGATGTCCACAGGTCTCGTCTTCAGGCCACTTTCTTTCCGGCGGGCAATCGCACAGCGCGCGTCAGACAATTCGAATCGCGAATTCATCGGACGCGCCAGCGCTGTGAAGGTCTCGAGGAAAATCATGAGACGCTCCGATTTGGTCAGCAATAATTCGAAAGGAAAAACGCCGCGCACTTCACAGCTTGTGTTCGGCGAACGCCAGCATCTCTTGCGCGTGCTCGATTCGCTGGAACACAGCGCCTTGCCTCACGGGCGCCTCGAACAGGAACGCCGCGCCGTCGAACAGTTGATTCACGCGCGCACGCAGGAACTCAACCGCATCAACAGTTCGTGGGATGAAAAGGTCGGCTTCGTGTTGAGCGCAGAGGTCAAGCCCGAATTGCTCGACAAACTGTATCGCGATACGCCCGGCGAGGACTACTACCTGCTCCGGCTCATCAGCGAGCATCCGCGCGTCTCCGCGAAAACACTCCGCCGCCTTTCAAGGCATCCTTACGCTGCGATTCGCGAGAACATCGCGCGCCATCCCAATGCCGACGCGGCCACGCTCACGTCGCTTAGCAAAGACCGCACTCAGCCGCTGTGGTATCTGGTGGCCTTCAATCCCAACGCGCCCGCGGGCCTGCGCCAGAAATTGCGCGAGCGTATGCGCAAGCTCGGCGAAAAAAACGCCACGCAGTAGCGCTGCCGGAGGTTCATCAATCGCGAATTTGAATCTGTTGGTTCGTCGCTTTGCCGAGGTTCTGTAGGTAGGTGTCAATCGTTCGCGTCTGCCCGACAATGAATCGCGAAACGAAGCGAAAAACAGGGTTGTAGACCTCGCCATTTTCCGTTATTCGCACCACGGTCGATTCGCCCTCTGGCTTCAGCGAAAAACTCCAAGCCCCAGAGTACGGCAGATTTTTTGTGACGATGCGCCGCTGAATTGACGTGGGCTCGACGCGCTCTGCCAGTTCGTACGTCACCGTCTCCCCATTCTGAGTAGTCTCGTGCTGCAGCACGCGGCCATCTGTCTCAGTCGACGTTTCGCATCGCAGCACGTCCGGCCTCCAATTTTGCTCGCCGCTGATGAGCCGGAAAAGCTGCTCCGGCTTCGCGCGATAACTCGCGCTTCGCGTAACTACATGCCGCTTCGGCAAAAGCAGCCCAATCACAATCACCGCAACGATTATCGCCACGACGCATCCGCCCGCAATCA
>Ga0126371_10001389_pt1 | contig 20444 bp, 13 predicted proteins | sample PanSoiMetaPlot_4_FD_110145 | JGI IMG/M metagenome (GOLD analysis project Ga0126371, IMG submission 110145) | Tropical forest soil microbial communities from Panama - MetaG Plot_4 | ecosystem: Environmental > Terrestrial > Soil > Tropical forest > Bulk soil | place: Panama | collected 2016-02-17 | reverse complement strand
TCTGTTCAGCTTTCAAGTCTGGTGTTATCTCGCAATCTTGGTGGCTGCGCATGCTTACTATGGTTTCGAACGCGCCAAAGCGCAAGAATTGGAACGGGCTGAACTGCAGCAGGCTCTGGCGGCAAGCGAACTCCAAATGCTTAAGAGCCAATTACGCCCGCATTATCTATTCAACACGCTGCACGGAATTTCCACTTTGATTGATAGCAACAGCGTAAAAGCCAAGTCGAGTGTCCTGAAACTCTCCAATTTGCTGCGTATGTCACTTGAGTACGGAAACTCTGATTTGATCTCCTTTGCGGAAGAGTTGAAGTTTGTGGAAGCTTACCTGGAACTCGAACAAATGCGCCTCGAGGACAGGCTGCAGGTATCGTGGGATGTTGACGAGGAGACGCGCGACACGCTCGTACCGCAGTTAATCTTGCAACCGTTGGTGGAGAACGCGATTCTGCACGGGATCGCATGCTGTCGCGAAGGAGGTTGGATTCAGATCGTTTCCCGACAAATCGGCGATAGAGTGGAGCTAGAAATTAGGAATAGTGTCTGCGGAAAGAGTCAAGCAGGACTGGGTTTGGGACATCGGAATACGACGGCGAGAGTTAAGCACTTGTATGCCGATGAAGGAGCATTTGTATTCAGAATGGACCCCTCGAGCGTGGCGGTTGCGACACTCACCTTTCCTGGCTTTTTGCCCCAGAAGATGCGCTCGCCAAAATCACAGTTCGCGGGGGCGACGCAGTAGGAAACTTATCATGCGAGTATTGATCGTGGATGACGAGCCGCTCGCACGAACCGCATTGCAGCGGGCGTTGTGCGGCAGAGACGACATTGAAATGCTGCATTCCGCCAAAGACGCCGTCCAAGCCCTCGACCTGATGCAAAAGGAGAACTACGATGTCCTCCTTCTCGATATCGGGATGCCGGAACTTTCTGGGATGGACCTTGCTAATCGTTTGAATAGAGAAAATCACCCGATACCGGCCATCATCTTTGTCACCGCCCACGACCAGCATGCGGTCGCAGCATTCGACAATCATGCCGTAGATTATGTCCTGAAACCGTTTTCCATTGACCGCATTAACGCGGCGTTGGATGTGGCGTTTCAACGAACGGAGAACGATCGTACGGCCCTGTTACTGAGGACCTTGCCCCATCTCGAAACACTCTTCGCAAGGCCCTCCCGCAAGATCGCTATTAAAGCAAAGGGAAGAATACTTTTCATCGATCCGGCCGAGGTGGCGGTGATCCGGGCTGAAGGCAACTACGTATTGTTGGAAAAACGCTCGGGCTCCTATTTGCTCCGGGAGTCGATCTCGATCGTGGCTGAAAAGCTGAAACCGCATGGTTTTATCCGCATTCACCGTTCTGTGCTGGTCAACACTTCTTTTGTGGAAGAGATTCACCCCTGGCCTACGGGCGAATACGTGCTAAAAATTAAGGACGGTCAGGAGCTCACGGTGACACGCATGTACAAGAACAACCTGAAATCGATCGCGCAACTCTGGGTGGGAACTGATCCATTCTCTTGACAAGGCCTCCTTTTCGGCTGCGAATCCACTAGCTTGATCGCGATATCCCCGCAAATTCCCGATCTACTTTCGGAATGCAGGAAAAATAATGTATTTGAACTTCGGCCCCAGCGTTTTCTCTGCTATCTCATAGATGTTTCTCGAAGGAATTCTGTTTTCCATAGATGTCGCCCCAAGATATGTTGGGTAGCATCGAAACCCGCGTTGATGATCCTGTCCGTCAGTTGCGTTAATCTGCACGGCTGAATCTTGCCTTTGTCTCTCCGTCACTTAGATCGCTTAGTTCGATGTGGACGGCATTTTCGATGCAGCGAGAAAGACATCCGCCACTTGGGTATCGATTCTGAGCGTTGCGGAATTTGCGCACAATCCTGGCATCTTTAAGTGCGAAGGAGAGGACGAGTCATGAAATCAAGTCGGATGAGGTGCACGATCCTGTTAGTCGCAGGTTCTTGTGTGCTAGCGCTGCTACCCACATCGCAGAAGAGATCAAGGAACTGGAATACTCCCGAAACGAGAGCCTCGGGAAGGTTAGCTCTGCTTGTTGTGCCGGCCGCCGCGTGGCACGTGCAGGCACAGGACGCAGAAACATCGTATCCCAGCATGGCCCCCCTTGACCAATATCTGATGGAGCGAGATGCCGAGATAACGCTGGCTCGCAGCGCTGCACCGGAAGCCATCTCTCGTGATGCCAAGGTGATGGTTCTCGGGCCGCGCGGTTATGAAACAGCGGTTCAAGGCAAAAATGACTTCGTGTGCCTGGTGGAGCGGTCCTGGTCCGCAGGAATCGACGATCCGGAATTTTGGAATCCAAAGGGGAGAGCGCCAATCTGCTTCAACGCGCCGGCTGCTCGATTCAACGTGCCACTCCTGATGAAGAGAACTGAGTTGGTATTAGCCGGTCGAACCAAGACGCAAGTCTTTGAGGCCGTTAGCGCCTCTGTCGATAAAAAGGAATTGCCGACTCTGGAAGCCGGCGCGATGTGTTACATGATGTCAAAACAACAGTGGCTGAACCGCGACGGCCATTGGCATCCCCACCTGATGTTTTTCGTTCCATTGATGGAGGCTGCAAGTTGGGCGGCAGGATCGCCAGGTTCCCCCGTGGTAAATGCATTCATCGACACTCCGGAACGACACACCGTGTTTTTGATTACAGTTGCAAATTGGTCGGACGGTACTCCCGCTCCGCATGAATGAGCTTTGGTTCTCGTCGCGACAGGCACGTTCAATGAAACGGCAAACTGATTTGCGCCGATTTGGCCAACAAAATCCAAACTTGCGACGGACATAAACCGTGATTTACACGGGTGATAGACGATCTTTTAGTTCCAACGGCTTAGTGGTGGGCAGTGCAGGACTCGAACCTGCGACCTCCTGTTTGTAAGGAACGGCATGGGCACGCTAATTAGCGTGCCCATCTCTCAAGGGACGATTGTCGGAGTGATAAGATCTCTTTGCGCTTACGACACAGGGCTTCTATCGCGAGTAAGGCGCTGTCTAGACCACCGACTGGGAATCTTAGGATTGTAATCAGGCGCCCGCCAGACCGCCAATTTGTCGTGGCAAAAGTCTCGAGAGCAATCTTCCGGCCATGCTGTAGTGAAAACATCGATAACATTGCTGCAAATAGAACTTAAGTCCCGAGCCTGAGCTTGCGTCTCACCAGCCCAGCGAGACCGATCATGCCAGTGCCAAGGAGCCCAAGCGTGCTGGGTTCTGGGATGACTTCCGGGGCGATAGGAAAGGCGGCCAGTGGCCTAAATCGTGTATGGAATAAGTCTCTAAACCCAGGGGAATTGATGGTTACACTGCGGATCAGTTCCCCGTCGGTTGCAAGTATCTGCAAGTAGTTGTTGCCACCTGGTGTCCCGTAGATGAAGTCAAAGCTGTGCCCATCGGTCGATGTAGCCATAATCGCAAGGCCTCCGGCGGTTATCAGCCCTCTCGGGTCGATCAGGATTTCGCTGAAGCCATGCCCAGGTGCCGTTATCGTGACGTTCCGGATAAGGGCGCCACTTGCTCCCGATATGGTGCCGCCGGCTCCCGTGCCTCCGAATAGAGTGTCAATCGTGGAGGTGAACAGAATCGCGTCGCCGCTCCCATTCGTTACTCCGTGGATTTCCATGCCAATTTCGCCCGCAGTGCCCACTACGTTCTGAAAAGACCCACCGGGGTTGCCTTCTTTGAACATAATGTTGGCGTATGCTGATCCCATCAGGACCACCGTTGCCAACGATGTGCCTAGTATCCTGCTTCTCATTTACTCCTCCTACAAACGGTTTTTCCCCTCCTTTGACGTGAAATGACAAGGCGCTCGTGAGGAACTCTTCGGCCTGTGGTGGCAATCCTCAACCTTTTTTCTCCACAAAGTCGGCAGTAATTGTGCAATTGAGTTACCAGATATCGCCGCACTTTGGTGATAGTCAAAGCGAACGATTTAGCATTGGTTGACATAGCAAGCTTGCTTTGCTGACGTGCAATGGCTTGCGAACCTTTTCCGAGGACGTTTGCAAGTCTTTGCGAGAAGAACCTGTTACAACGGGCTCTAGGCGTCGAAGGGGCTGCAAAGGCGAGAGCGACGAAGGCCAGGGAAATGCGAAGAGTATGCAGTTGCAGGCTGCCCAGTCTTAACAGTGGTGGTTCTCAGTGCTTCCGTGTAATACCGCGTAATCCGTCAGCCCTTTATTTTCGGCGGTGAGAAGCCAATCAGTAGCAGCGAACTGTCAGGCTTCAATCAACTGATCGTCAGAAGAGATTTATCCATAGCAACGATTCCCGAACGTCCGTTGCACGCGCAACAACTGCTCACCCTTTTCCTGACAGTTTTGACAGTCGCACTCTGAAATCGATCCGGCTTACATTACCACTGCCTGCCTGTCGTGAAAACATCACTCAACTGAGGCTTGACTCGACTACAGGAGGGTCGTGATGCGTCCAGTAATTCTCTTCGCACTGTCGGTAATGGTGATCTGTCTGGCGCTGGCGAGCGGTGTGCACGCCACTACGATCAATTCCCAGGCCTTCACCGACACCGGTTCCCCGACGGCCAATGGTTCGCCCACCGGCAATATCAACACGGCCACGACCTTCACGGTCGGGAACTTCATCTCGACGACCTCGCAGACCGGCATCTTCGCGGGCATGCCTCTCCAGTTTTTCTCTTCGTTGTCGTTCAACATCACCAACCCCAGTAGTCTTACATTCGGCAATAGCTTCTTCGGAACCTTCGCAAGCACCGCGATCACGGTAGTAACGAACACTCCGGGTTTCCTGAACATCAGTGCGATGGGGGAGTGGACGCCGGGCACGTTCGGCGGCCTGTCAGGGGGACCTTTCGCATCCACTTTGACCTTCGTCTTCACGCAGAACCCCTCGCACAACGGAGCTATCGGCGATTCCGCCGTCTTCCAGACGGTTATCCCCGAACCGCCGAGTGTCGTGATGGGTCTCACAGGTCTTGCCATGGGAGGCGTGATCTACTTGCTCCGCCGACGGCGAGCCACCTTGGCCCTGGCCTGACGTCGCAAAAAGTTGAGCGTGTGGGCCAGGTGGACAAGCACCTGCCGAAGACGCTTCGGAAGATGCTGCGGATTTGGGGGTGCGCCCTGTCTGGTCGAAATGGTGCGCAGCGAGATGCTGCGACGTGGGTCTTGTGGCCAGATTGTCTGCACTTTCGGCACTTCGCAGCATCCTCCTTGAAACCTCGCGAGAGAGCTTCAGCGCGGCAGAAGGGGCGGAGTCAAACAGCAAGTCCAGTATCTCTGCAATCGATTCCTGCGGCACGAATGGTCAGTACTTTGCCATCGATCGATATATCATTCGCTCTTTCGGTGTTTGTGTGATGCCGGGAAGGTGAAGGTCCGGGGCTGCGGAGAGACGCTGCTACGCCCGCAGCACAACCACAGCCCGCATTTCTTCAAACCCACTGAAAAACGTATTTGGGGTTTTCGTAAGCGATTCGCGCTTTATTGCCGCCATGGGGACGACGTTACAGATGATGCCCCAGATATCGCATTGCAGGTGTGTCCTTCGTGCCCAGAGAATACGAAGGTATCCCCGAACTCGTTGACAGCTTCGCCGTTTAGCTGCTCCAGCGCTTCAATCTCTTCCCCGTAATACATGATCGAAAGTGATTGCGCGAACAAGGATACTGCTTTGAAGCGGGTCTTGACCTTATCCAATTGTCCGTGGCGGTAGGTAATCGTCTGAAAAAGCAGATCGATGGTCAGTTGCCCCGGCTCAGGATTGTCAAAACGAAAGCAGTCAGTGAAGGTTGTCCCAAAGCTTGATTTCACGGTGACCTTAAAGGTCTTTCCGGTCACTTGAGCATGTGTCTGGCTGAATGGTGCTAATCCCAAAACCAAAATGGTTATCGCGGCAATTTTATTCATGAGTCTGCTCCTTGTGCGCCCTATGGGGCTCTGCCCAACTTTGGCGTATCGCGTAGTTTTCGTCAGGCAGCACGAGCGTGCAGTCCAGACTACAAACTCGGTAACTATGAACCGGAGAGCCGAGAGGCACAACTGTTAATACTCACAGCCGCAACTGCTCACTTCCCGCGTTTGGACTGGGGTTAGGGCTATACGTGTAAACCGTGTAAACCACGTAAACCTGCTTGAAATACAAATATTTATTAGGGTTTTAATCTGACTGTAATACAGGTTTGCAGGTGTGCAGACACACGGCTATACACCAGTTCACGCTGGCGAGATGGTCGAAGCCATTTTGATTGGCGTCCACGCCACTACGCTCCGTTGCGCGTAGTTTGGTGCGCATTTCTTTTTGTAGTTCCGAGACCACGAGTCTTCGGTGCCCTCGACCAGCGGCGATGGGGATCAGGGATTTATTGTCGTTTTTGGAATATCCGAAGCTAACATCTACGAAGTTTTTAAGACCTACCACCTGCTCGAACTTTTCTACTGGATCTAGGTGAGAGCACGGCATTTTGGTGCGAAGAGCTTTCGCCCTATGTCGCAGTGTCCTGCTTGTAGCGCTTTGTTCATCGCCACCGCATACTGGCGCGCTATCACCGCGACAAATTCGACCGGGTTAGCCGCGTACCAGTCGTCGTCCACTTGTTGCTTCAAGCGCCGTTGCCATGCCTGAAACTCCTCACAGTAGTTGCGCCACCGGTCTCGCAGTTCGTCAGTAGCCAAATGGGTGAGATGCTCACTGGGTGGGTCCGGCGGCGGCTCGCAGCGGATGACTGGTGTAGCGTCGGTCCACACGCTCGACTTCTGGTTAGAGGGCGGTTCGGGATTGCGGGGGGCTTGCGTCTTGAGCCGCGGGTTGAACTCAGTCTCCACCCGGTACAACATCTGGAAGTAAGCGTGTCGCGACTCGCAGTGCTTGACCTGGGACAACGACTGCGGAATATGGCCAGGATTCGCCTTGTGCGGCTTCCTGCAGCGCCAAACTGTCAGAGTGTGGGGTTCCAAGCGAAGCATCTTCGCTGCTTGCTGCTCGGTCAGCAATTGCAAGTCATCCATATAAACCTCCGTACACCTTACCTCGGTAGCGCAGGGCGCAGCGTCCCTTCAGTTGAAACAACTTAATTTGAGGGACAGAGGGAGAGGGTCAAGACAGTCTTCAAGAACGGCGAACCGGCTGCGCAAGGGCTGTATTGTGGAAAATTCTGGATCATCCGGCCTATTTCTACAGGTTAGACAGGATGCAATTGCGGCAGATTCACGCGTACCATCCATGCGCGTTGTTCACCCAGAGGTAAGCCGTGATAGGCCCACTCGTCTGCTCTATTGCTTTATCTGTTAGAGGCACAATCCTGCCCAGTAATCCGAACGACAGGCGCCTCGGACTCATCCTCTTGATTATGTTTCTTGTGGGCAGTGCGTTGGCCTGCAGCGAAGTGGTCAGGTGGTGGAAAGCACGAAAGGAGAAACCGCCTCCTTTAAGAAAAATGCTAAAAGCAAGAAGAGCGCGGGTTGGATCGAGCCGTTAATGAGACGACTAGCCTACTCTCTTCACATCCTCAGGCACGACCCGCCTAGTCACGTGTGCACGATTGCGCTATCGGGATTGTCGGTGCGAAGGAATACTGGTGCGCCAATGCCATTGGCAAATTTTCCTTCATCCAAGCAGCTAGCGTTAGCGCTGTCCCGCGTCGGGGTTCGCGCTGCTGTTCTCGAAAAGATGGAGAGGAGACTGGATGCTGACGGCCTAAATACGCTGACGGACCTCATGCTTTCGGACCAGCAGGTGGCAACTCTTGGGTTCAAGCTCTATCGCTTAAAAAACGGAATCGTCATACACTCGGGCCAACCGGGTGACGACCTCCCGAAAGCACTGCTCCCCAACTCTGACGAGGAATCCTCATCCATCGCGAAAATCAACAAATGGATGGCTCTAGCCGACATCGCTATGGGCCAAAGCACAGGCGAAAAGACTGTCTAAAGAATACGGGCCGCCAGCCCATTCGAGAGTCGAACCGGCATCGACCCGAACTCGGAACGGCGTGAAGGCTAAAACAAAGCTAAAAACGCCGCTGCCTGACCGGGCGGCGGTTTTCGTTTAATCTTTGTGCAAGTTATTACAAATAAAATGATTATTGGTGGGCAGTGCAGGACTCGAACCTGCGACCTCCTGCTTGTAAGGCAATATCTATCCCCCTGCGCCCAATTAAATCAACGAGTATAGTGCGGTATATTCGGCGCTTTAAGCAGGGTTCGGCTCTTATTGCACGTTTTCTGCACGTTCTGAGAGTTCTCCAGACAAGGGTTGTCGTCCAAATCCAAACCGCGAACAGACGTGCAACGCCAGATACGCCACTCTCGCATTTCGACACCGAAATGTTGGCGATGGGTCCGGGCCCGCACGTCCAGGCGGATTGTGCCGGCGAGTAGAGGCGAAATCTCGATCCCTCAGCAATCGCGGATGTTGAATTAGCTATTAGCTAGTTGCAATTCATTTTGGAGCCAGGTGGAGCAAATCCAGGTGGGAAGATGAGCTAAGTTGTTGAAACGATGGTGGCCAAAAACGGAGTTGAACCGCCGCCGCCAGCCTTTTCAGGGCTGCGTACTACCAGAGTATCCCTCTCATTCTTCAACAACTTAACTCGTCGCAGAGATACTTTTCAACTGTCGGCATACGAATGCCGACACGAAATTCCTTGACTTGCCTGCAGAAGCAAGGCGTCAAAGCGCCCCTATGCCACTCCACGCGTCACTTGCCTAATTCATGCTCCTCTGGAAACATCGGACGACGTATTCCCAGCCGGTGCATTCTTACAGTCCCGGAATCAGCCCTACCAAGAGCGACTTTTGAGATATTATTTCCATCTCTTTCCTTGTTTCGATGAATTGTGAAGTCTTGTGATCTCGCCTTCAAGAAGACTTGTTGTTTTGCTCGTCTTGGTTGCGGCTTGGTCTTGCTGCGTTCCTGCGCAAACAACCACCTCTGGCGCACTGGCGGGCGTCATAACGGATCAGACCGGCGCCGTCATACCAGACGTCGGTGTCGAGATCGAGGACCTTTCCAAAGGCACGACTCAATCCACAAAAAGCGATGGGCAAGGGGTTTACCGTTTCTTCTTTCTTTTGCCAGGAACCTACGCTCTCAAGACCACACGCCTGGGGTTTGAAGGAGAGACCCGAACCGTAAGTATTCCGCTGGGCCCTCCTGTGTCCGTAAATCTCACTCTTTCGATCCAGAAAGTAAAGACAGACATGACGGTCACCGACGAGCATGTCTCAGTGCGTGCGGAGAACGGTGATGTCTCCACGTCCATAAACCAGAGACAAATCAGCGAAATTCCCAATCCTGGCAACGATCTCACCTACGTCGTACAAACCGCTCCTGGCGTAGTGATGAACACCGATGTCCAAGGAATGGCCAATTTTTCCATTTTGGGGATGCCGGGTTTTTCTTACCTACACACGATGGACGGGATGAACGACAACGACAATGCCTACAACCTCAGCTTGGTAGGTCCGTTAGTCCTGCTACTGGGGCAGAACCAAGTGCAGGAAACCACCGTTGTCACCGACGGCTATTCCGGTCAATTTGGGGGTGCTGCGGGCGGAAACATAAACTACGTTACCAAGTCGGGGGGCAACGACCTGCACGGGAACGGTCAGTATTACTGGAATGGACGCGCGTTGAATGCCAACAATTGGTTCAATAATGCGTTCGGCCAGCCGCGTCCTTTTTCGATTGCCAATCAATGGGCCGGATCGTTAGGCGGATCCATCAGAAGAAACAAATTATTTTTCTTTTTTGATACCGAAGGTCTTCGCTTACTGATTCCTCAGCAGTTTTTTGTAACCATCCCAAGCGTGGAGTTCGAGACCGCAGCCCTCGCAAACATTGATTCTAGATTCGGCGCCAACTCGGCATCGTCCGTCTTTTACCGCAAGATGTTTGATCTTTATAACGGGGCACCAGGGGCAGGCTCCGCCGGTTCGGGTGGATTTGATCGCCAAAATGATCGTCTTGGCTGTACAGGATTTGTGGGACCCAATGGGCTGGGAACCAGTAATCCCTGCTCCCGTCATTTCATCAGCAATCGTGGCCGACCAAGCCAAGACACGCTCATTTCTGAGCGGACCGACTGGAACATCAGCCCGAGCGACCGAGCGTTTCTGCGAGTGCAATACGATCGTGGCCGCGGTGTCAGGAATACAGACCCCATCAGTTCATCCTTCGATACGGATTTCTACGATTCGTGGTGGCAGGCTCAGACGCTCGAGACCCACACCTTCGGTTCTTCGGCTGCCAATCAGTTGCTGGTAGCCGGTTCGTACTTCGAACCTATTTTTGGGGTCAAGAATCTTTCGGAGACCCTGGCCGCTTTCCCGACTACGCTCAGTTTCGTGCAAGGACCATTTAATAATTTGGGAGCGGGTGCAAACTTCTATGGTTACATCGGCCAGTATCAACTCGGCGAAGACTTTTTTAAGGTCTCCGGGAAGCACAAGCTCGGTTTCGGCGCGAACCTGGTTCGAACCCATTGGAACCGGTCGCCAAACGTGGCCAACACAATCGGCCAACTCAATATCCAGACACTCGACGCGTTTTATCAAGGTGGATTCGATCCGGCTACTCCTAAGATTGACTTTACGTCACTCTTTCAGTCCTTTACCTCAGAGACTAGGCTGCCAGTCTCTTTCTTGAACTTCGGCTTGTATGCAGAGGACGACTGGCGTGCGCGACCTAGGATGACCTTAACTGCGGCGCTCAGAGCTGAACACTATTCCAACCCAATCTGTGAGAACCGCTGTTTCGCGAGACTTGCAGGACCTTTTTCGTCTCAGAGTCACGATCCAACCCAACCCTACGATCAGGCGATCTTGATCAATCAGAGCAAGGCTTTCGTCGAAACCGATAGCATTCTGTGGTCGCCGAGATTCAGCTTCGCGTGGCAACCCTACAGTAAAACCGTAATTCGTGGCGGTATCGGAGTTTTTTATGACCCGCTCCCTGGCCTGATCCTGGATCGGTTTTCAAGTAATCCGCCACTCTACAATTCGTATATTGTCGCCGGAAACAATCTGGCTCCCGCGGAAGTCACGAGTCTGTTTAAGGATGCTGATGCTGCAAACCTGGTATTTCTAGCCGGCTTCACGTCCCACCAAACGTTGGTTCAAATCCAGAAAGCAAATCCAAACTTCTTTCCGCCAGCCATAACTGTTCCGGAGAGGAGGACCCACTCGCCTCAATATCAGCGGTGGAGTCTTGAGGTGGAGCAAGCCGTAGGTGCGGATACATCAGTGACACTCGGCTACTACGGTCACCACGGAATTCATGGCCTCGTTCTTGACCCAAATGCGAATGCATTCGGTTTCGGTTCTCTCCCGCCAACGCTTTGTTCCAGCACTCTTGTTCCGCCGTGCGCCGACCCTCGATTCAGTGGCGTGACGCAAATCACAACCAACGCAGTCTCCAACTACAGCGGTACGGTCGCGTCGTTCCAGCACCGGTTCAGCAGTTGGGGCCAAGGACTATTTCAGGCTAACTATACTTACGGTCATGCCCTGGATGAAAGCAGCGGCCTGTTCACATTCACTGGAATCGGCTTGATGTCGCCCCAGGACCCGAACGACCTGCGTGGCAGCTATGGATCAGCCGATCACGATATTCGACACTCGTTCAATGCCAATTATGTGTGGGATGTCCCCGTCAAAGCTGCGCTCGGCGGACGTGGCTGGGCTGCCATGGTGAATGGTTGGCAGATTTCAGGAACAATATTTGCCCGCACTGGGTTCCCTTATACCGTATTCGACTTTGAAGAATCAGGGAACCTGGCCCTATCGAACAACTATTTTGGGCTGCTCTATGCCGTGCCGGCCGGACCACTGGGTGCAAATTCGTCGTGCGGTGAGAGTGCGGCCTTACCACTTGCTCCACACCCTTGCCAGCCTCAGCAGGTGTTAGCGGGCGGGACAACACCGAATTCCAACGCCCGCTTTCTCCAATCCGGTTGTATCACCGGATTTAACAGAGGGAATTTGCCAAGCCCGAAGGGGACCTGCAGTGGCCCTCCCGTCGATTTAGCGCAAGGTCGCAACCGCTTTCGTGGGCCCGGCTATTTCAATACCGATTTCAGCATCGTGAAGAGTACGAAGCTTCCCGGTTGGGAAGCTGCGACTTTGAGAATTGGCTTCCAATTCTTCAATCTTTTCAATCATCCAAATTTTGGTTTTCCCGATCCCGGACTTTCCAGCCCAATTTTTGGCGAGATTTTTACTCTGGAACAACCGCCCACCAGCATACTAGGGAGTGGCTTAGGCGCCAACGCATCTTCGAGGATGATTCAGTTGAAGGCTGAGATCAAGTTCTGATAGTCGACGGTGGAAACTCAACGGAGCGAGCGCGAACCATGCGAAATCAGTTGCTCAGAAATTTTCCAGGAGCCACATATTTCCGCTCGTCGTCCAGGTCTGCATCGCCAAATGCCGACCGTCGGCAGACGGTGCTGGCAGCGTTTCACCGCTGGCGCCCAGACTCTCCCATAAAGGATGTGCATTCCCTTCCAAATCCACGTGGAGAAACACTTTCGTGCCGCGTTTGCCCACAACCACGAACAAACCCTTTCCGTCGGCCGCCCAACTGTACGCCAGAATGTTGCTCCAGCCTTTCACGTGAATCTGCTGTAACAACTTTCCATTCAGGGACACGATATCTATAGGCCCGGCCGCGTTGCGAGTTGTCGCAAGCCGGGTGCCTTCCGGAGAAATGTCGTACCACCACTCGTCAGAGCTTGGGTCAATTGTGAACCTAGTCAATTCAGGCCCGCGTCCTTTAAATGGATCCAGGGCCGAGACGGTAACCTGCTTATTGTCGTCACTTGGCTCAGCAAGTACGCATGACGTGGACGGCCGTCGTGCGCAAGCGATCTGGCTCCAGGGTTTGGCAATGAACAGCGTTTCGGGTGGGCCGCCGTCGATTGAGACGCGCATTACTGGTTCTTCCTCGCGTGACGGCCAACCATTTCTCCCGCGTCCAAGGTAGAGGATGTTCTTTCCATCCGGGCTTACACGCGGATTTCGACCGTAGCCCTCGGGAACGAGCGACTCCGCCGTATCCCCAGTGAGCGGTTGCTTGTAAATCGCGAAGTGACCTGTGCGGTTAGAAACAAAGATCACTGCCTTGCTGTCTACGGTCCAGTCCGTGATTCCGTCCGAACTTTCGCTCAAGGGGAAGTGCTTCGGAGGAGTCAGCTCTGTTCCCCCTGCCTTCAGCACGCCTAAATATGAAGTCATGCGCGCTACCCACTTAATAAATGCCAGGCGCTTGCCATCGGCGCTCGTGCTCATGGATCCCAAGCAGGATGAGGACCAGTCTGTCAGCTGTCGAGGCTGCCCTTGTCGTTTGCCAGTGTGCGAGTCAATTTGCAATGTCCAAAAGTTGCACGTACCGTCCAGTGGTCCTCCTTCTCTCACTGAGTAAAGCAGGCGACCATCTGGCAACCAGTGCCCGTCATTCACGCTCTTATTTTCAGAAGGAGACAAGATCGTATTGACCCCACCACCTTGCAAATCGCGGGTTACAGTGGTGTCGCCGTTTTGATCGGTTTTTACGTAAAGAATTCGCTTGCCGTCGGGCGACCAGTCCACACCGGCGATTGCGCTATTCTCATCCGTGTCATAAAGCTTGCGCGCTTGCTCGCCGTTGGGACCCATCAGCCAGATTTCGCGGGGGCCAAACTTGCCCTTGCTTCTACCGAATGCGATGGATGAGCCATCACGCGACACCGAGTAACCGACCGCGTTGTCTCGAAGCTTGTGCGGCGCAACTGCTAATACCGACACCACCCAAACGCTTACTCCAACATCCGAATACGATCCTCCGCCCGCTCTTGTGGGATACGCGTTGGCTATGAGCCTCGTGCTGTCAGGAAACCAGTTGCCGAGTTCCCAGAATACCTGCTCACCTTCGGGAAGGTTTGGTTGCGGAACGACCTGTACCTCTCCTGTTTCAAGCAGTTTGATATACATCCGAATCCCGGTGCTGTATGCGAGATATTTCCCGTCAGGGGAAATCGCCCCACCCTTTACCGACTCCTCGAAGGAATTGCTGGTAAGTTGACGCTGTCTGAGTTCTCCCTTTGGCGTTGGACGCGAATTGGCAATCCAAAGAAGTGCACCCACGAATAACAGCAGTGCTGAGACCGTTGCCGTCAGCACACCCCAGCGGCGCCTCGACCACAGGAATCTTGGAGCGAATTCAGAATGCTTGGGGCGGGACGTCCGGTAAGGGGGAGTTGGTTGCTCATGCAGGGCGATGCTCAAATTACGACCCGACTCGGAATCCCGCTTCAAACGCTTCAAGTCGGCTCGCATTTCGGAAGCGACCTGATAGCGCAGATCGCGATCTTTCTCCAGCGCCTTGCCGATTATTTCAACCAACTTGTCGGGAATCTCTGAATTCAGTGCCGTGGGAGAAACTGGTGTCCGGTTCAGAATGGCTTCAAAGATGACAGCCGACGTTCCTCCTGTGAACGGCGGTTTGCCAGTGGCCATCTCATAAAGAACTGCGCCAAACGAAAACAGATCACTGCGGACATCGAGATCCTCACCCCTGGACTGCTCTGGCGACATGTACGCAACGGTACCGATAGCGCTGCCAGGACTCGTTAAGTTTTCTTCGGTGACGTTGACCGTATCTTGATTCCTGCCTAGCGCACTCCCATGCGTGCGGAGCTTTGTTTTTTTGGCCAGACCGAAGTCAAGTACTTTGGCCTGGCAGCGCGAAGTAATGAAGATATTCGAGGGCTTGATGTCGCGGTGAACGATGCCTCTTGTATGTGCCGCGTCCAGAGCATCCGCAATCTGGATTGCGAGATCCAGCAACTCTGTCATGGGAAGTGATTTTCCACTAACGAGGCGATCCAGAGTTTGCCCTTCCAACAACTCCATTGCAATAAACGAGCTTCCCTCGAACTCATCCACGTCGTACACCGTGCAGATATTCGGATGATTCAGTCCAGAAGCGGCGTAGGCTTCTCGCTGGAAACGTTCTAAAGCGACCGGATCTCGTGAAAGTTCCGGCGGCAGGAATTTCAGAGCGACAGTACGTCGCAGCTTGGTGTCATGGGCTCTATAAACAACTCCCATACCGCCACTGCCCAGTTTTTCCAGAATGCGAAAACGTCCGGAGGCAGCGCCAACGATCGTTGCTGTTTGGCCCTCTGCTTTTCGATCCGCCATCAGCTTGGCGGCCACATCGAATGCTGGCGTTTCAATGAATTTATCCGCTGAACTCTCGTAAGAAAGTAGAGATTCAACTTCTTTTTGCAGCCCTCTATCGCCTTCACACTGTTCTTCGAGGAAAGCGCCCCGTTGCTCAGGCGGGATCTTTGCCGCCGAATGATAGAGTTGCTCGACGCGACGCCAGCGTTCAGGCTCCATTGCCCTCAACCCCACTGAGTTCACGCAATAACCAGACTTTGGCGAGCTTCCAGTCGCGCATAACGGTGTCAGGCGATATTTTCATCACTTCCGCCGCCTCTTTGACATCCAATCCGCCGAAGAATCTCAGCTCGACGACCTGACTCTTGCGCTTATCCACTTCCGCTAATCGTTGCAGGGCCTCATCCAGTGCCACCAGGTTCGTTTCAGGTTCCGATCCCACGGTTAGCGCGTGCTCGAAATCGACCCGTCGAGCGCCTCCGCCTCTCTTCTGATAACCCCGCGATCGAGCGAAATCGACAAGGATGCGCCGCATCAACTGTGCGCAAATGGCAAAGAAGTGGGCCCGGTTCTGCCACTTGACCTGCCTGACATTAACCAGGCGAAGGTAGGCCTCATTAATAAGAGCGGTTGTCTGGAGAGTGTGTCCTGGACGCTCTCCCGCCATGTAACGACGGGCAGCCGAGTGCAGCTGTTCATACACCAGCGGCACTAGTCTTTGCAGCGCGGTTTCATCTCCCTGCCCCCAAGCTCGTAAGAGCTCGGTCACATCTTGCGAGTCAGGTCCTGACATAACGCCCGTCTTTTCTGCGACTTCGACCTTGTTCAGCGAGAGTACCACAGCTTCTTGCCGCCATCCACTGCGATGGGGCCATGTCGAGCGATGCTTTCCGTTGCCAGTTTTGACCAGCGATTCACGCCTTAATAGATGAGGAAGAAGCGATTCGATTTCGGACCGAGTACCACTTGACACGTTCGGTTCGCACTCGGGCACCGACCTTCAGGAGCGTTTGGGGTAAGCATCATGATGAAGATCATTTCTCCGTTAATCTGCATGGGTCTCGTTCTTGCTTTCGCAAGTTGTGGAGGGAGCGGAACTCCAAACAGTCCACAGGCTCTCAGCATTGCCTCGCCACCACCTCCGGATGGAACAGTCGGCGCTCCGTATGGTGGAACACAAGGGTCCGCCTTCACAGCAACCGGTGGAACGGCTCCTTATGCATGGAATTGGGCTGCGGTGCAGGGTTCATCCCTTCCGGCAGGCCTGAACCTGTCGTCAAATACGGGAATCATTTCAGGGACCCCAATTTTGCAAGGAATCTACAGTTTCACCGTAAACGTGCATGACTCGTCTTCACCTGCAGATCAGGCGAGTCTGACTTATACGATCAGTGTGACCGATCCCGCCCCCTTGCTCATTACCTCTCCCACCCCGCCAGACGCGATATCAAGCGCTCCCTATGGTGGGGCGAGTGGATTCTTGCTGACGGCGTCAGGCGGTCTAGCCCCTTACACATGGAGCTGGGTAGCGATGGGAGGCTCGTCTTTGCCTCCGGGACTCACCTTGTCTCAAAGCACTGGAGTGATCTCCGGAACCGCAACGGCTACGGGTTCGTACAGCTTCACCGTATCCGTTTCTGACGCCGAGTCTCCACCTGCCCAACTGGCCATGAACTATACGATTTCTATCACCCAGACGGCGACCTTGACGATAACATCCGGCCCATTGCCGTCTGGGAAAGTTGGAGTACCTTACGGTGGATTTCACACTATTCAAGGACATTCTTTTTACGCTTTCCCACTCAGCGCGACGGGAGGAACTCCGGGTTACTCATGGACGGCTCTCTCTCTGCCACCTGGTGTCCGAATTCACTGGATATACATCTCCGGAGGTTCGACTCGTTGCTGCCTGTACGCTCCGGTTGTAGATGGGACTCCGACCAAGGCTGGGAATTACATCGTCGTGCTAACCGTAACTGACTCCGGGTCGCCTCCCGCTCAAGTGAGCGCAGATTACGCCGTAATCATTCAACCTTGATTGCACCGCATTCTGACTGGCGGATGACTAGGAAACGCAATTCTTGTGCAAGAACGTGTTCGTAGCTGTTTAAACGGAAAAGGAGATTCCCATGAAGTGTTGTGTTGGCTCGTTGGCCATGAACGTATTTCTGTTTCTTCTGCCGGCGGCGGCCCAGGTTGGAGGATCTGGAACAATAAATCATGTTCCGCTCTGGACTGGCACCACCAACTTAGGAAATTCGGTGGTGATTCAATCGGGGGGCAACATCGGAATCGGGAACGGCAGTCCCGCTGCCATTCTCGACGTAAACGGAAAAGGAGGAACAAACAGCATTAACGGTGGAAACGCTCCAACCGCGGTCCGAATTATCGGCGGTTTAGGCGCTGGTAACCTCAGCGGCTTTGGATCGCAGGGAACAGGCGGTCCGATTCAGTTCACTTCTGGCATCGGAGCACCCTTACCTGGTCAGACAGCGCTGGGAGGAACAGGTGGGATCGTTCTTATTACAGGGGGCACAGGCGCGGTTTGCGTACCCGCTTCGACCCGGTGCGCGTCCTACAGCGGTGGCAATGGAGGCTCAATTTCCCTGCAGCCAGGTTCGGGCGGGAGAGGGCAGTCATCTTCGGGCCATCCGGGCAACGTCAGTTTGGCACCCAATGGAGGGAGGGTTGGGGTTGCCACATCGTCCCCTAGCGCCACATTCGAGATTGGTGTCGGTCATTCAACGCTTGCTGATTCATGGACAACTCGCAGTTCGCGCCGTTTCAAAACCAATATTCATCCGCTGCTTGGAGCGCTTGCGAAAGTGGAGCAACTCGAGGGGGTTTCGTACGAACGCAAGCTGGATCACAAACCAGAAATCGGAGTCATTGCTGAAGATGTGGATCGTGTGGTGCCGGAAATTGTCTCGCGCAACCCGGAGACCAAGCAGATTGAAGGCGTGGACTACGCGAAGCTGAGCGCGTTGTTAATTGAAGCCGTTAAGTCGCAGCAGCTTCAGATTGAGCAACTGCAAATTGAAGTTCGCGAGCTGAAGTCAGCTGGCTTGAAAAATACCATGGAGCGGTGAAAAGGAAAGCAGCATTCTGGAGGCTCTATGAGCAAAGTCCATTCGGGAATTGTCAGACTACAGCGGCTGCGCAAGAACATAACTCTGAAAAGCTACAGCGATTGCCACTCGTTATCCATGCATGTTCCACTCGTGTACTCCATTGCATTGCCACTCGGTCGCGGTCTCCACGAAAGTCGGGCTATGCAAAAGATCAAAAGTAAACTTGCGAATGTATCTCTCTTACTTACGTTGCTGGCGATAACATGGTTCTGCAATTTTGTTGGCAGCGCGTTATCTCAAGATGGAGCATCGGGTCTCGCCAAAAAACCACTCGATACTTCGTTTTTGAAGAAGCTAGCCGACCGCGGAGATGCGAGAGCAGCATACCTTCTCGGCCGGTCGTACATGATGGGATCAGGCGTTTCGCAGGATAATGCACTAGCAGCAAAATGGTTTCTGGAGTCCGCAGGGCAGGGGTTTCCAGATGCTGAGTTCGCGCTCGCCTACTTGTACGAGCATGGCGCGGGTGTTCCGCGCGACTATAAGCGAGCCTTCTCGTATTACGAAGCTGCCGCAAGGCAAGGCAATTCCACTGCACAAAACAACCTGGCATCTATGTACGAACACGGCGAGGGACTACGAAAGAATATCGATGAGGCTGAGCGCTGGTATCGTTCAGCCGCAGGCCAGGGAAACGCAATTGCAGAGTGCAATCTGGCCTCTCTCTTTTTTCGCAAGCACGACTACTCAAATGCACTGGTCTGGTTTCAAGCTGCTGCCGAGCAGGGCGATCCAACTGGGCGAGAGGACCTCGCCTGGATGTACTACACCGGAACTGGAACACCGACTGACTACCACGAAACCGCCAAGTGGGTCCGACTCGCTGCCGAACAAGCAGTCCCACGCGCGCAACTCGACCTGGGCTATCTTTACGAACAGGGCAAAGGCGTACCCCTTGATTATATCGCGGCCTATAGTTGGTACAAGGCTGCCTCGGCGGGGGGAGAAAAACGTGCTGTAACCAGGCTTAAGCGCATTTGCCATCTCATGACACCAGAGCAGATTAGCAAAGCCGATACCGCCGCGGCCAAGATGCCAAGACCACGAGACGTAGGCGGATCCGAATCGCCGCAGCCAATCGGAAGCTCATTCGTCGATTCTCGATGACTGCTTGTACAACAAGAAGATCAACCCCAGCACATCACTTGCAGGCCAAGCCGTCGGGGTCAAGGAAGTTGACCACGGCATCTGGTTGGTCAGGTTTTATGGATTAGGATCTCGGCTACATCGATCTGGAGGAAAAAACCTCGCAGCCCCTAGAGAACCCCTTCGGGCCAAAGTGTAACCTGTGTCTGCGGAACGTTCTGATACCTTATGTCTCCGGAACGGACAGATAATAATTGGTGGGCAGTGCAGGACTCGAACCTGCGACCTCCTGCTTGTAAGGCGTAATACCGCCATTTCTGCTGATTGCTCCAGTTGTCTCTGAGTATTAAAAATCAGCCTGTTATGCGGGTTTCGGGCGAACGGCGATTACTCTCAATTTCTCGCTATTTCTGCCAAAGGTCCCCGCAATTGTCCCCGCAGTAGGAATGGACCTCGTTTTCGCTTTGTCCAATTTTTGGACAAGCCCCCGCGATGTTGTCCGGGGTATGGGGTCATCGGCAGTCAGCGACGGCTTTCCCCAGCTCTTCTGCGCAGAAAAATTTCACAAAAAATTTCGCAAAAACTCCCGAAAAGGTGAACAGATCTGCAAGTCGCAACGGTAACCAAAAATCCCGTCTGAACGCATTTTGAGCGTAATCGAGATTTATCGCCAAGTGAGGAGACTGTCCCCTTCTCGCTGAGTTAGAAATGATTTGCGCTGCCAGAGCAGTCAAGCGGCACGGTTAAGTGGAGTCTTGCTCTCTGCAAGCATCAGCGGGGTGTAGTGTTCGGTCATGACTGGTCCAAGGATGGAGGTGCTGAGCATCAGAACAAAGACTGCGTTGAGGATGTTGACGTCGATGAGCGGATGACCTGCGGGATCCAGAGTCTTGTAGCCTACCAGGGTCGCCGCAAGAGTAGCGGCCACTTGCGGCAGTGTAAGCGACCACACGGTCATGCGCGTGGTCTGCGGGTATTTGAAATTGCGTCCAGAAATTTCGGCTGCCAGGAATTTGCCCACCAGCAGCGCAAGAACAATGGAGATAGCC
>Ga0126371_10001388_pt1 | contig 20453 bp, 26 predicted proteins | sample PanSoiMetaPlot_4_FD_110145 | JGI IMG/M metagenome (GOLD analysis project Ga0126371, IMG submission 110145) | Tropical forest soil microbial communities from Panama - MetaG Plot_4 | ecosystem: Environmental > Terrestrial > Soil > Tropical forest > Bulk soil | place: Panama | collected 2016-02-17 | reverse complement strand
GCGGCCTCGGGCTGATCGGTCCACCACACCCGCTCATAGCTATCCCAGCGAAAGCGGCAGCGCTTGACCACCTCGATGACCGTCTTGTCGTAGGCAAAGCGGGCCAGCCACTTCTTGCCTACCTGCTCGATGTTTATCCGCGTAGTACCTCACCTCCTCTTATTAAGGGACTGACCTTACCCGGACTTGAGACCGGGAGTCAAGCGATATACTTGACTGGCCTTACGACGGGCGCTCAACCCGTCGCTCTCGGTTAGAGGTCGTATTCTTTGTTGACCCAGTCCTCGATGGGCTCCATGAGGTGGTTGAGGTCCACCGTGTAGTCGTTGATGACGTCCGGGCCGTCGTTGCCGAACACGAAGCGCACCCAGCCCCACTTGCGGCCGAGTTTCTTCGCGTACATGAAGCACTCGTCCGTGCTGAAGGCGACCTTGAGCGCCTCGGTCTCGTGGGGAAACCAAGTGGGCGTACCGGCCTCGTCCTCGTCAATGCCGACTAGGTAACCGGCCGCGCGCAGCGCCCGGTAGACCCGGCGCACGATGGTGAGTTCGATGAAGGCGCGGCCGCGCACTCCGGGGTCGTGGTTCTTGAGGATGTCGCGATCGATGTCCGACATCCGGCTGAGGTCGCAGTAAGGGGTTGTCATGGTAATTCTTCCTCCTCGTGGTTAAAGGGTGACCTTGGGGCAACTTGCTAACTGCGACTCTTCTTCCGCTTGATGTCGCTGGACCGCGCGGTGCTTTCGGCGGTGCGCACCGCCCGGAGGATGCGCTCAGCACGGTCCAGGAAATCTTCGCGCATTTGAGTGGTTAGTAGCGCGACCCCAGTCAAGATCAGAGTCTCTGCTAACTCTTGCGAGTCACCGAATTCCTCGTCCGCAGACACATTCAGAGCTACGGTCAAAACTTCTTCGATTAAAGCGAGATATCGCTCGCGCTCGCGCCTGGTCATGTGTTCCTAACCTCCGTTTTTTAGTTTCACTGAAATGAGGAAAGCGGCGACCCGCGCGCGGGCCTCGTCCGCCGTACCGTTGAGTTCGCGCTCCAGCCGCACGGTCTCGTTGGTCGGCCACAACCAATATCCGCCGCCGGGTTTGGGATCGAGCCGCATCGTCGCGCGAATGCGGATCAGATCGTTCTCACTGAGTTTTCTAGTCATTGCTGGTTTTTACTTCCTTTCTTGGTCACCATCGGTTCGATTACGGCAATTAATCGATCGGCGTAGTCGGCGAGCCGGTAGAGTTCGTCGAGTGCGACTTGGCGCGCGACCGGGCTATCCCCTCGCGCGGCCACTTCGACGAGGGCCGGGATCCTGCTGCGCCAAGTGATTTTGCGGTTAAAGGTTTCCATCGTTGATACTCCTTGGAGGTGGTCACGACTTGAGACGTGCTCCCGTGATACGGGAGGGCCTTACACCCAGCGCTCAACTGGGTGCTCTCGGTTTACTTGCTTTCGATCACCTTGCCAGCGGGCAGCGGCTTGGCCGCGTCGTACTCTTCCATGATGAACTCGGTGATGCCGTGCTTGCGCTCGATATAGTCGCGGGCGATGGTGATCGCGCTCTGCCCGTTCTGCGCCTCGACGAAGACCACCCGCTGTTGGTTGTCCGGGCCCAGCTTGCGCCAGTACACCCGGTACTCAGTGAAGATTGCATTAGCCATTAGTTCATTCCTCCTAGACTAGGAAAGCGGCGATCAATCCGAAGATGATTCCCATAATGAGCATTTCCATCGTAGTTACCTCCTAAACCGTTTCTTCCAAGGTTTCGCCGGGTTGGTCGGTGTCAACCTTGACCTTCACCGAGCGCTTGCCGCACTTCCAGCAATCGTGCTGCTGCAGGCGCACGCGCACGCCCTCGCGCACTTCCCAGTAGGTGTGAAACCGGATATCCGCCTCGTGCTCACAGAGCCGCATCTCGCCCGCGCGCGCGGCGGCCGCGACCTTCTGCAGCTTGATCTTCAGGCGCAACGCTCGCTGACGGATTTCTTTGTAGGACTTCTCGCCTAGTTCGGCCCGATTGTGCAGGTCGCGCGCCAAGGCCAGGATCTCGCCGGTCTTTTCTCTTAGTGTAGTCATTGTGTTTGCTCCTACCTCCTAAACCATTTCTTCCATGCCGGATGCTTGACACTCGTCCGCCGCACTCGCCGACCACTTGCCGCCGCAACTGCACGACAACTCCAAGTCGGCCTGAAAGCCGTAGTAGGTCCGCGCGTAGCGGTAGCTGATCGGCTTGCCGGTCTTGGGGTTGGTGGTCTCGGTGCGGCTGGTCAGTTCCGCGCCCTCGCACTCGACGCTGAGTTCGTGGCCTTCCTCGGCGTGCTTGGCGAACTCAAACTCCTTGCCCTCGCTGGTAGTGAAGGAATCGCCCTCGAGGTCGAGGTCGAAGGTGGTTTCCTTCAATTCGGTGCCGCACTCGCCGCAGGTCAGCACGATCCGCGCGGTGCCGGTCACCGCGCCGCCGATTTCCACGTCGAGGTCGACTTCGGGCTCGGTGGAATCGTCGTAAGGGACGAACTTGTTACAGTCGGGACAACGCATGATAGTTACTCCTTTGAATGAGGACTTGAGACCTCAACGCGGTGATTCACCGCGTGGCCTTACAGCACCGCCGGGCGATGCTGCTCTCGGTAAGCCCGCCCTGACGGGCGGTGGTTGACCCGCGCGAGCGCGCCGGATTGTAGGGCGGCCCCCCGTTCGGCGATACCACCTGCGTAGCAGGCGGTGCGGGGCTTCTCCTGGTGCGCGACGGCTACATCTTCCGTTCCGTGCGCCGCGTGGGCTGGAGAGTGGGGTTAGTCAGTCACAGGGTTTACTTGCGCTTCGGTCCTTGTCACGGACTTGAGACCGTGCCGCCCGGTCGGGCGGGGCCTTACGGCGCATCGCTGCGCCGCTCTCGGTTCTCTCTGCTGCTCTGCTCTCTGCCGGTGCCGCGTCAGCTTGGTTCTCACTGCGCGCCCTCCGGGTCAGCCGGGTTACCCTCCAGCATCTCAGCCGGTTCCGCTGCCCCCCTCGTCTCTGTGACGCCCGCCCTATCCGTCTCTAACGGCCATTCCCGGCGGGCCACGGTCTAGGGGCCCTGCCCCCGCTTCGTCTCTCCTGCCCTCGGTCGTGCGCCGTGTCGCTCGCGGCCATCGCCGCCTTCCCAACCGAGTTCCCTTCTCTTACCGCATCGCTCTCTCACCTCTCATTTACTACCGTAGTAATGATGAGGGGGAAAGTCAACACGATTTATGTAGTCAAGTACGATTCGTGGTACGGAACCAAAGATTGTCGTACCAATAGCGGTCGCCGGCTAACCCTTAGCCCTACCCGCCGCCTTGCTCATTCCCACTTGCTTTATTTCCCCACCTGCCGCATACATCCCCGCTCCCCGCCCTCTAGCGCCCCTCTAAGCCCCGCTCGCCGCCTCCCCTGCCTCTCTTGCCTTCCCCGCTGTCCGCACGCCTTACAACGCCTCTCCGACCCGCCTACCATGCCCTTTGCCAACCCCTCTTGCCCTCTGTTGCGCCCGTTCCTACGAGCCCCGCTCGCCTGACTCTCTCCTCGCTCGATCCGTTGCCTCTCGCTCGATCCGTTGCCATGTTGCGATGCTCCTCGATCCGTTGCGATTTTTGTTGCTCTCTGAAAACGTAAAACCGTGTGCTATTCAATCCGTCTACGTGAGCGTCGCGCAGTTACAGGGGTTCGTTCGCGCGCGTTATTGGCGTGCCCATGGGTGGCGCAATTGCACGCGCGCATTCACCGCGTTTTGGTGGTTGAGTCGTCGCCACTGGCCTGAGCGGGTGTTACCGGATTTTCTCGCGCCGTACCCGGTGGCGTCGCCTGCGGAGTCGAAACCACGCCGTGGGCGTGGTGAGACGGAGCACGAGGGGCTGCCGCACCAGCGGCGTCGCCGCTTACGCCGACCTAGTTGACATAACACTTATTACGCGAACGCAGTCTGCGGTTGCGGCGGGTAGCTACCTTTCGCGTACTGCGAACCGGCTCAGTCGTTCGTTGTGCGCTGTAAGCACCGACTGTGCCACACCGTCGCTACGTGCACTACGTAGCATCACTGCGAACTCGCTACCTAGCGAGTCGGTACCTAGCCCGCGTCGCGTGGGATCCCTTCGGCGGCACTACCGGGTCCTACCGCCGTGCAGAGCGCTTGCACCTGCGGAACAGCCCTCAGATGCGAGCGCAGTGGAGCAGGCCGGAGAAGCGAGCGGTGGTGGGACACAGGCACGTGCATACGCACGGCAGACGATAGGAGGAATGGCCCGCCCGCCCCCGGTCCCCCGCCGAGATTAGTAGCGGTGTTCGGCGCACCGGAGACTGCGGCGCGGAAATTTGGGCGCGGCAGTGCCACAGAAAAAGGACACCGAGAGATTGCGCCAACTTTAGCGTAAGCCCCGACGCGGGATGGGCGGCGGGGTTGCCAGCCGGGGGTATTGGGATTACCGGCCCGGACCTATGGGCATGGCGTCTAGTGCATCTCGGCTCCCCCGCGCGGGACAAGCGCGCGGTGCGCTCTCCGGTAAGGTATCCGGGCGACCCGTAGCGATCGAGTGGCTGGAGGTATGTGGATACGCGTCACAGAAGATAGCAATGCACCAAAACGGGGGGAGAAATCAATCAGGAGGGCAGCATAAGATTGCCGACATGCCAATGGCCGGGGCGGCAGGAGCCGCAAGTGGGGCAATGGGAATCGTCGAATTTTGGGCCGTGGCAGCATTTGCAGCCGCCCGGAGGGGTAGGTGGGGCGACGCGATGGGAGGTCCAGCCGGAACCGCCGTCGTGGGCCGCGTTTTTACCTTTGGGCCGCCAGTGGCGGATGGTCATGGAGGTTCCGATATTGCGGCTGAGGCGGTTATTGCGCATGGCAGATTATGTCAACTAGCGCGGCCGTTCGACGCCGAGGAAGCGGGCGCCCGGAAAGATGGCTTCGACCTCGTCGAGGTAATCGGCGAGGAGTTGATGGGGTTTGCCGCCCATGGAGATGAGTTCTTTTTCGAGGCCGTCGAGGCGTTTACGGGCTTCGGCTTCCGAGAGGAGGTTGGTGGCGAGCCAGCGCTCGGCGGCTTCACGAGCGGCTGGCGAGGTTCCGGAGGGCATGACGTAGGTTCGCAGGCGCCGCAATTTTTGTAGCGCGGATTCGCCGAACAGTTCAGCTTGTTGGTAAGCAGATTTGAGCATGGTGTGATCTCCGATTTGCTTGCGGTAGGTAGCCTCCCTGTGGTTTAGTCTGCGCTAAGGCTTAGCCTGCACGGCTGATCCAACAGACGCAACCCTATACTTGGTAAAATAAGTTATGGCGAAGATGCCGCGAGCGCCGAAGATGAAGATGCCGAAGCCGCCCAAGGTGAGTGGTGGGGCGAAGTTGCCGAAATCGCCGATCCCGGCGTTGAAGACTGGCAAGAGCAAGATTTAAGCAAGATCGCTTCCGCAGGGCCGGGTCGTGGGCCACCAACTCGTCGCGTGAATGGGCGACCACCGCATCCGCTCCGCAGCGCGCGCAGCCGCGACTCGGCCTTTTTCCCTGCCGCCGCAAATGCTTGAAGTGACGTTGACGTGGTCCGAGGTGATGCAGGCCGCGCAGGTGGGGGTGTTGCGGCAGGTGCAGAATCTGCGTTTGCAGCGCGAGCCGCGTTACGGCGCGGGCGACGCGGGCGGCTGGGAAAAGAACATCGTGGGCACGCTCGGCGAGATGGCGGTGGCCAAGTGGCTGAATCAATTTTGGTCGGGCGCGCTGGGTGATCTGAAAGCGGCGGATGTGGGTTTGCTGCAAATACGCGCGACGGTGCACGGCACGCACTTGTTGTTACATCCGGCCGATGCGGACGAGCAGATCTTTATTTTGGTGACGGGGCTGCCGCCCGTATTGCGGCTCTGCGGTTGGTGTCGCGGGCGCGAGGGCAAGCAGCAGCGTTACTGGCGGGACTTGGCGGGGGGTCGCCCGGCGTACTGTGTACCGCAGGCGGCGCTGCGCGCAATGGCGCAGATAAGCAGGCTGCGCGCGGAGGAGAAATTCGCGCCGGTCTCACCGGGCCCGGCGGTTCCGGCCGCGCCGCGCGCGCCGCTGGTGGCGGTGCCGCTGCAGCGCAAGTTGTTCCGCTCCTAGGGGAGTCCCCGATGGCCGATAACCAACCCAATGATTCAGCCGGACTTGCGGCGGCGGTAGCCCAAGCCAAACAACAGTGGCCGCGCTTGGCTAACTGGGACGTTCAGTTGACGACGGGCCAACGTAGCGGCGCTGACGATCTACGGCAGAGCGAGACTTATCACGGCTTTGACGAATTCCGCAGCGAGCGGGATACAAATCATGTTGCCGGCAGCTTTGAGGGCACCAATCCTCGAGGACAGGTGCGAATCAACTCGGGGGTTACCGAATCGCCCGCCATTAACCAAAGGCTGAAGCCCACGTTCAAGCGGGATCCGTCGCCAGCGTCCGTCGCGGCAGTAGATAAGGTCGCTTGCCGCCCAAGCAGAGAGTTGATCGGCACGTTGCTCAGGTCTGACGCTCCGTCCTTGTCGTCCCGGCTGGTCGGCGTCGCCCAGCCCGCCAAGGTCGCTGCGGTTTGCAGGTTCAACCCGCCCTCGCGACCTTGGTTGCCCACTCCCGTCGAGTTGTGATTCGGCGAGGGCCACCCAGTAGAGCCTTTGGCGGATGTGCGGCGCGCCGACACCGCAAGCTGGCAGTACGGCCGCCCCGACGGCGTAACCAATTCCCTCCAGGTCATCGCATATTCGGTCGAGCCAGCCGTAGGCAATCGCGCCGCTAACCTGCTCGCCAACGATCGCTGCAGGCCTGCCGAGGGCGATGAGCCGAAAAAAAGCGGGCCATAAATCTCTCTCGTCTTCATGCGCCTGGCGCTTGCCGGCAACCGAGAAAGGTTGACAAGGGCAACTGCCAGTCCAGACCTCTCGGTGCTCTGGCCACTCGGCGAGTCGGAGCGCCCATTCCCATCCACCGAGACCGGCGAAGTAGTGCTGGCGAACAGCGACAGCTGGGTATTCGATATCGCGGATGTCTCGCTCATCCACCTCAGCCTCGAAGGCGTTGCGGCACCACTGCGCAGCGAACGGCTCGATTTCGTTGAAGTAAATCACAACGGTTCTTCCAAGCGATCTTGATAGCGCGCGACGATGTGCCGGTAATCGTAGCCGTTGGCGAAGCGTGCGCCGGGAATATGTTTTAGGGTCCAGTGGTTATTGAGGCCAGCTTGGGTCTGGAAGAACAGGCCGCACTTCACGCAGTAGATGCATTGGCTGGTGAGCGCGTACTCAAAGACGGTGACGGGATGTTTGGAAATGAGCGGTGGGGCTGGTGATGGCTGGCCGTGAATGCTCTGCCAGTGTTTACCGAAGCCCGCCCGATAGAAAGTGGCGTAATGGTTAGTGACGCCGCGGGCGTGACAGGCGAGGCAGGAGACAAAGATATCGTTGCCGTTGGACGGTGTGTAGAGGGCCAGCGTATCGCGGCGGTATTGTTCGGCTTCGCTCAAGACGGCCGCTGGCGGCGTGGGCGGCAGCCGATAGACAGGTGGTGCGATGACCTGTTGGACCGGAGGCCGTTTACGCCGGGGTAGGGGCGTCGGTTTCGGCAGGGGCGGTAGGACCGTATAGGCTTTGATCGGATGTTTTTTGACCCACGCCCAGGGATCTTTACGGGCGAGTTCCTCCTCGGCGGTGTAGGTGCGGTAGCGCATCCATTTGCCGGTCTTGAAATCGCAGGCGCGTTGCGCGTCGATGCGGGTGATGATCTCGTTCTCCCAATCGTAGGTCATGGGATCGACCAGCCAGTCGAGGTCGGCAAAGTGCAGGACGTTATCGCGGCCACGCGTATTAGCGTAACGGTAATCGCCGACGAAGCGCGGCCACTTGGCCCCGCGCCAGTCGAGTTCGGGCGGAACTGGGAGGTCGAGCGTGAACGCCATCGCCAAATTTTTCTCTCAGCGATCGAGCCAAATCTGCAGGACGGTCAGCAACGCAAAGGCGGCCAGCAGCGCGAGGTCCCAGCGGTGCATGGCGCTTAGCGGCGGATGGCCACCATCAGGAAGACGATGACCACGGCCGCCGCGATCAACAGATAGAGCGGATCGAACATCATGACAATTCGCCTTCGTCGAAGGGCACGAGGTCGTGGTCGCGCTTGACCGGCCGACCGGGTCGCCGCCGAGGCGCGCCGACCGGATAGATGCGCGGGCGCCCGCGCGGTTTCGGCGGCGTGGTCGGCGTCAGCCCGTACGCCTTGGCCAAGATTTGGCGGACCCGCTCGCGCGTGAGGCCGAAGCGGAGTCCGATCTCGCGCAGCGTCCAGCCGTGCTGCCGGAAGTCGAGGATCTGCGCATTGCGGTCGGTGTCGACCACGGCGGTCTCCATCAACTGAGTCGCCCGCTCGCGCTTTTGGTTTAACCGAGCGACCGTCTGATAGAGTACGCGACGCGCGATCTGGGTGCGGCGCACGTTGGCTTCGCCCAGCGGCACTATGCGATACGACATCGAGGACGGCGGATGATGGGCGCGGGTGAAATACGGATCGACGACTCGGCCGCACTCGTAGATGAGGCCGCGCGCGAGCAGGTACTGCAGACGCGAGTGGATGTGGCGGTTGAGGTTGCCCCAAGTGTAGGTGTCGATATTGAGCCAGTCCGGGTTGAGCAGCTTGACGATCTGGCCACGGGTGAGCGGCTCGGGCTCGTGCCCGCGCATGAGGTTATAGATCATCTCGTGTTCACCGGAGAACTTGTGTTGCCACGGTGAGGCGACTTTGCGGGCGAACAGTTGGCAGGCGCGGTTGATGCGCCGTTCGTAGTCGGTCTGCGCGAGAAAATGTCCGGGTCGTGCGTGTGATTCCATGGCTGAACCCTATCGCACCCTGCGCCCGTAAGTCAAGTTAGTCAAGGTAGTCAAGGTAGTTTGCGGAGGATATGAGAAACCGTGGAACCAGTGATGAAGTTGGGCGAGGTCGCGGAGTGGTTGCGGGTCGCCCCGGTGACAATTTATCGGCTGGTGAAGAAAGGCCAACTGGCGGCCTTCAAGGTGGGCATCGAGTGGCGCATCCGGCGCGTCGACGTCGAGGCGTGGATGGTGGCCAATGCACAGCCGTGCGTGCGCGAGGCGCTCAATGGGCGTCTTGAGCAGCGCCAGTCATCCGGGGGTCAGTCAACCGCCCGCTAAGTGGCATACCGGGCCCGGTTGTCGGCTCTTCCCCGGCGCCACGGTCTGGTATGTTTCGCAAATCAAGTGGCCGGTCTATACCGTAATCGAGGCGCGGGTGGTGACCATCTGGGGCCGCTATGACGACGCGGTGACGCTGAGTGGCGGGCGGCCGCAGCAGTCGATCACCGTTTCACTGGCGCGGGTCTTCGTGAGCAAGCAGGAAGCCGAAGCCGAGGCGCGGATACTGGAGCAATTCGCCGGAGAACCCTCAGTTCCGGCGCCCAAGTTCAAGCTGGAAGTGAAGCGCAGCAAGCGCTATTTGAACGGGCGGAATCGCTGAAATGGGCCTATATATAATGATGCGCTCAAAAACGCTGTAACTACCTGATTTCATTAGGAGATTTGCCCGTGAGTGACGATTTTCCCGATGACAAGGACCGCCGCCCCTACGCCTACCCGCCCGCCATCAAGAAGGCGGACATCGCCCACGAGTACACCAAGGACAAATTCGAGCAGCAGCAGGTGCCCAAGGCGCCCGTCCGCGCCATCAAGATCAAGGGCGACGCGTTGCGCAACGCCCTGCGCAATGGCAACCCGCTCGACTGGAACGATATTTACGAGCGCTTCGTGGACTTGTGGCAGGAAGCGCGCATGGTGATTTGGCGGGCCAAGCACTCGCGCAAGGGTTTCAAGACTTACGATGAGGTCAAGGGCAAGGACGTCCAGACCTACTTGGCCGATGACAAATTGGTGCTGGCCGGGATCGACAGCACTCGCGCGATACTGGATTCGTTGATTAAGGTGCGGCGCGAGGCGGGCAACGAGGCGACCGGGATCCCGCGTTGGGCCATCGAGCGCATCGAGCGGGCGCTCCGCAATCATCCCGAGGCGCTCAACGAACTGCTGAAGGATCTGGCGGCCGAGAGCGAGAAGTCGGTGGAGCAATAAGAGCGTAATACAACCTAAATATAGCCACCCTTGACTTATTGACTCAACTACTCTAACGTGCTATCCGCCGCAAATTGCGGCAGGAGGGCCCGTAGAGATGCTGTGGTTAGCCCTGTTGGCGATGGTGATGGTGATCGCGGTAGTGATTCTGTTGCTGTTGGTCGGCTGGGAGCTAACGTGGGAACGCGAGCGCGAAGAGTGGCTGCGCCGCGCCCGCCTAGAGGAACTGCTGGAGGAGGAAGCGGAGGATGCCGCGCCCGACTAGCCAAAATGGCTTTGCCGACCTGATCGGCGCCCTGCGCAAGTCTCACGCTTGCGCCGATCACCCTCCGCTGGCGTGCTCTTCCTCCCCGGACGACGCGCAGTTCTGGTGGGACGTAGTCCAGAACTGCTCGCCGCAGATGCGCTGGGACCACCTTAGATGGCTCGGCCGCCACGACCTCTTCTTCCTCCTCGTGCACCTCCTCAACCGCAAACATTTCTTAGCAGACGAACGTAAGACCAAGTGGACCTTCGCCCGCTGCGCCGAGGTTCAGAACGATCCTGATGGTCACCTCGACCTGTGGCCGCGCGAGAGTTTCAAATGTACGTCTAAGCGTGCGATGGCGACACTAAGCGATGGTAGAGTTAAATGTGTAGCGGAGTTAAAGCCTGGCGATTTGGTCCAGTCCCTCGATCACAGCGGCCATACTACGTGGGCTCCGGTCGTCGCGGTTCGCGACGCTGGACAACAACTATTGCGGACTTACCGGACGACTACCGGTCGTACCTTCGACATCACCGCTGAACATCGCATGATGGGGCCGGACGGTACGTGGCCGACTGGCGAGCAATTAACGATTGGCAGTTGGGTGGCGCTACCCAGCAAGATTGAGCGAGTAACGCGCGAGACGCTCACGATTGATGAATGTGCTTACGTTGGCTTCATGATGTCCGATGGCAATACTACTCAGAGTAATGCCAAGTTTGCCGGAGTCGATGAGCCAGTCATCGCGCGCTTCACGGAAGCTGCTCAAGGCTGCGGCTTTACGGTTAACCGACGCCCCTATGGCGACATCCTGGTCAGTGGAGCGCTACCTTTTCAGCGCCGTATGGGTATCCAGGGTTGTAAGTCCACCGAGAAACGTATTCCACAGGAATTGTTTCATCAGCCCGAGCCACAACTATGGGCCTTTTTGGCGGCGTTCATCGATAGCGATGGGTACGTCCCTAAACTGATCGGAAGTGCGAGCAGGGTACTCGGTATCAATCTCGCCAACTACGGACTTATTAACGACCTGCGGCATCTTTATGACTTGCTCGGTTTGCGCGGAAGTATCTCGCCCAGGCGCGAGAATGATTTTGACGGTTGGTGGAGTATCAGTTTATATCAGCCGCGCGACCATCGGCGCTGTGCGGAATTGTTGCCGCTGTCCCATCCTAGAAAGCGGGCACGGCTGCAGAAGTTGGCCGAACGCGTGGTTGACTATGATCACTCCGACCCAATTCCCAGGGGTTGGGAGAAGCTGCTGACCCGTACTCCGAACAGCCGCCACTTTCGTAATCAGGGTATCGACTATAGCTATCCTCCCCCCGCGTGGGTCACCCGGCGCAAAGTGGAACGCTTCGCGGCAGCCGACGGTAGCACCGCGTTAACCGCTTACCTGGATGCGGATATCTTCTGGGACCGCATCGAAGAAGTCTCCGAACCCTACGAAGATGAGACGATTGATCTACAAATTGGTGGCACCCAAACCTATCACCTCAACGGCGTTATCTCGCACAACAGCGAGATCATCACCTTCGGTAAGACCATTCAGGACATCCTGAACGACCCGGAGATCACGGTCGGCATCTTTTCTCACAGCCGCCCGATGGCCAAGGATTTCTTGGCGCTGGTCAAACGCGAGTTCGAGTTCAACGCCCTGTTGAAAGAAATCTACGATGAGATCCTCTGGCAAGACCCGCGTCTCGACGCGCGCGCGGCCGGGGTCAGTTGGTCGGAAAACGAAGGCATCACCGTGCGCAGGCGGGGCAACCCCAAGGAGGCGACGGTCGAGGCGTCAGGTTTGGTGGATGGGCAGCCGACCGGGAAGCGCTACCGACTCCTTATATACGATGACGTTGTGAGCCGGGATAACATTTCCCCGGTAACGATTCAGAATACCACCGAGCAGTTCTATAACTCGCTTTTGCTCACGGCCTCGGACCCGCCGCGCTTTCGTTATATCGGCACCCCGCAGGAGTTTGGTGACACGACCGCGCAACTGATCCAGCGCAATGTCGGGAACCTGCGGTTGCACGGGCCGTTCGACGAGGACCGTAAGCCAAGTTACCTCTCGGACGAGAAGTTCGCCTTCTTCAAGTCGGCGCTCAGCCCAAAGGTATTTGCGTTGCAGATTTTGCTCGACCCAAGCCAAGCCAAAGATCCGGCGGAAGTCGGTTTCAATCACGACTGGATCGATTACTGGGACGCGGACGATCTGGCGCTTTACGCCATGAATAAGTACGTACTGGTCGACCCGGCCGGTAACAATCCCGAGAGCAATAGCGCCTACGCGCAGTGGGTCGTCGCTCTGGGAGCCGACAAGCGCATCCGGGTCTTGGACATCGTGCGCGACAAGTTCGACCTTGAAGAGCGCTGGGAAGCCGTGTTCAACGCGGTGGTCCGCTACGAGCCACTTAAAGTGGGCTATGAGAAGATAGGCTTCCAAAGTGACATCGAGCACATGCGCTACCGGATGCGGCAGATCAACAACATCTTCACGATCGTCGAACTCGGCGGCGGCCACAGTAAGGATGGCCGCATTGGTTGGCTCATCCCGCCCTTCCGCGACAAGCGCATTCTGTTCCCGCGCAACGGTCTCAAGAAGAAACTCAAGAACGGCGACGAAGTCGACATGGTGCGCTGGTTCATTGACAACGAATACCTTATCTGGCCCTTTAACCCCAAGACCCGCGACTTGCTCGACGCGCTCTCGCGCTTGTTCGATCCGGCCCTCAACGTGGTTTGGCCGCGCCGCTACAACGCCGGGTCGGCTGAGTATCCGCCCTCGGGCTTCGCCAACAGCGGGACCAGCGGCGGATCCTGGATGTCAGGATGAAAAAGCACATCAGCACCCGGCAGGAGATGGAGCGCGACGGCTGGTACACGTTGTGGAATGCCTATCCGCATAAAGCCTTGCAGGCCATGCGGCTGTTGCGCGACACGAGCGGCAAGAGTGATCTGCGCGTCATGCTCAGACTGGAACTGGTGCGCTGGGACGAGGGCCACGCCATCCGCGTGATCAAACAGGACTTGCTCTACGCCGCCCACTAAGCGCCTCTCACGGATTCCGCACTGCGCGTCCGCCTATCATCAGCAGATGTGCAGTTGTGATCACGCGCGGATGTTCCACGAGGACGAGGGCGGGGTGTGCAAGGAGCGCGGCTGCGATTGTATTGCGTTCGACCTTGCGCCCCACTATCCAGAGATCAAACACGAAGTCATTCGCTAGCTAAGGTTTAGCCCGTTGAACGATGAAACCCGACCCTGCCAGTGTGGAGCCGACCATCCTTGGGGCATCCTGCGTCTCTCGGAAGATCACGTTCCGCTGTATGGACCGCGACCAATTGCGACTTGCGACGATTATCGCCCGGCGCTATCTGCTGAGGTACCAGCACCGGCAAATGCAGCGGAGTTGTGGGCACAAACTCAGGATCTGGATGCTCAGGCTACGGCGTTTACACGCACGGTCGTGGCGCGCATTCGCGCACTAGCCAAGGGCGAGATCAGTTACAAGGCGATGGCGCTCCAGTGGCCCGAGTTCATGGGCTTCGTCATCTCCCAGATCACCGACCTGCGCGGGACGCTGATCCGCGACGAGTCCAAGTTCGCGCGGCTGGTGGCCCACACCGATGAGATCGTGCGCGCGATGGAGGGCGTGGCGCAATTGAGTGAGCGGCTCTATCTGCTCAACAACAAGATGGACGCGGTGATAGAGATGGTCGCCAGTCGCCGCGACGAGGAGAGCGAACTCACCGCGCTGGAGCACTTTGGCTTGGCCGACATGGATATCGACGGCGAGGACTTCCGCGCCGAGTTCACCAAGTTGTTCAAGCTGACCAACCATCCAGCGGCCGACGAGCCGGTGTTGACCGAGAGTGATTTGCTCGACAACGAGGATGATTGAACTGTTCGACCTCAAGCAGGAAGATTTGCACCGCTATTGGCCATTTCTGCTGCGTGGCGTGGCCGACATCCGGCGTGACCTCAAGACCAACTGGCTACCCGAGGATATTTACTCGGCCCTACGCCAAGCGCAGGTAAGTTGTGTTCTGGCCCGCCGCGCCGATCGTCTGTTGGGCTTCCTCGTCTACTCCAAGCAGCAGCGCATCTTCAGCTACGAGCCTGAGTTGTTCGTGTGGGCGGCGTGGAACCTGCCGCTCCGCGAGCAGCTACCCGAGGACGAGATGCCGACCACTGTGGCGAGGGTCTGGCAATATATTGTCAGCGTAGCTAAAAACCAATACGGGACCGATGAGATAACTTGGCTGACACGCCCCGGTCGGGCCAAGGCGTTTGCCCGCAAATTCGGCTGGCGGCCCGTGTGGGTCACCATGGCCGCGAAGGTGTGAACATGGCCGGTAACCAGCAGCAACAACCCGGTGGCGGTGCGGCCAGCAATGCGTTGATGCAGGCCGCGCAGACGGCGGGCAATACGCAACCCGGCGCCCTCGGCAACGCGCTCGGCACCGTGGGTGGTGGCTTTGGGGCGGGCGGCCCGCAGATTCCTGCGCAGCAGTTGGGTCAGATGCTTTACCCCGGTGGGGGCGGTTCACCGCAGGCTCCGCAGGGCCAGCAGACGCTCTTCAATGCTAATCAGATGGGGGCTTTGGGTACCGCCGCTGGCTCGGCGGCGCCGCCCTCGATCAATCACAAGGCGGGCAAGTAAATGGCGGGCGGTGGTAGCGGCGGCATGGTCGGCAACGTAGGTACTGGGCGGAACAACACGGGCGTCTCCGGTCCTACTGTGGGTATGGAGATGAATCCGTACCAGCAGATCGCGCCGCTCACCAACCAGCAACTGGCCGGAATGCAACTTACCTCGGATGTGGCGGGCCCGGCCCAGCAAGCGCTGGCCAACGCGCAGGGGGCCAATCAGGCCATGATGGCCGGTTCCGGGTTCAACCCCAACACGCAGAACTTCATGACCTCGGGCGCGTTGATGAACGCCAACGCCAACCCTTATATCCAGGGGCAGTACGACGCCGCGTCGCAGGCGCTGCGCTCGCAGTACGAGCAGGCCACCGCGCCCAACCTGCTCCAGCAGGCCGCCTCGTCCGGGACCCTCGGCTCGCAGGGTATGGCGCAGGGTTTTCAGGACGCGCAGTCCACACTCGGGGCGAACCTCGGCGACCTTGCCAGCAATATGTACGGCAACGCCTACAACCAAGGGTTGCAAGGCACGTTGCAGGCGCAGCAGATGGGCCTCGGCGGTTTGCAGAACGCCATTAGCCAAGCACCCGGTCTGGCCTCCGCGCAGTTTGGTCCGGCGCAGCAATTGATGGGCACGGGCGGCACTGCGCAGCAGCAGATGCAAAACGTGCTCAACGCCGCTAACCAGAACCTGACCGGGCAAGCGCAGTGGCCGCTGCAAGCCCTGCAGATGCTCGGGCAGGGTCTCAACACCGCCTCGGGCGGTGGCGGCCAGAGTTTCAGTGTCGGCTCGATGCCGGGTGGTGGAGGTAAGTAAATGGGCGGCGGCGGAGCGCAGAAAACTACCCAGACGCAGACTTCCGGCCTGCCGCAGTGGGAGCAGGAACCGGCCAAGGCGTATCTGTCCTCGTTGATGGGTTACGTGTTCCCCGGTTCCAAGGTGCCCGCCAACTGGTTCTCTACTGGTGGTTTCGGTTTTCCTACTGGCGGTACACAAGGAGCCGAAGCAGGCGGCGGCGCTGCTGGTGGAGGAGGCGGCGGTGGCGGTGGTGGTGCACCGGGTCAGTCGGCGGCGGGCCAGATGCTCCAGCAGATTGACCCCAGCGGCAACGCCTACTCGATGTTTGCGCCGATGATCGCGGGCTCGCCCTTCCTGCAAAACATGGCGGCCTCGAATCCCGCCGCGATAGTCGGCGCGATCTCACCGATGGCCGCTGCGCAGGCAGGCGGTAATACCAACCTGTACGGTGGTGGCGGCAGTCTTGCCAATCTGATCGGCGGCGGTGCCGCAGGGATGTACGGTGGCGGTAACTTGCCCAAGCCGGGGTAATCGTGGGTGGCATGTTTCAACCGGGCGGGACGGTGATGTATCCGGCCAACCCGCTCACCAACGCCAAAATACCGCCGCTGCCCGTTGCGGGCGGCGGTCCCTATCCCGGCTTGCCGCCCACTCAAGTTTATCAGCCGCGCAGCGGGCGCACCGTGACCTTGCCCAAGGGCGTGCCCTCGCCTGAACAGGAGGCTCTGCGCGTTCCCGCCATCGACCCGGTGTGGCTCATGGCTGACGCTGGGACGGCTGGAATCTTGGAAGGGTTTGAACATGTGAACCCGGCCGCTGTGCTGGCCAAAGCCTTGGGGACGTCCACGGGTTATCAGGGGTTGCAGGCGTTGGCGAAGTCCCAAGCCGAGCAGCGCACCGAGAATCCGTACTACCAGAAGATGGCCGAAGTCGGGGCCCCGGCGATAGCCGCCATCATAGGTCATCCCGAGGCCAAACTGGAGCCCGAGGCGTGGGGCGATTTGTTCGGTGAGTCGGCGACCGAGTTACCCGGCGCGGGCCGGGAAGGGCGGCGCTACCGACGTAACGCGCCGCGCGTAGTCACTCCCGCCGCATTACAGGCACTGGGGATTTATTGAGATGAGCGGCAGCATGATGAAGCCTTTGATGGGCGGCCTGCAGACCGCCGCAGGCATTGGGATGACGGTCATGGGACAACCGGAACTCGGTGTCCCGATGGCCATGGGCGGGGCGAGCCAACTCGCGGGCAGTGCCGTGGGTGGCCAGACCGGCCAAGACATTAGTCAGGGAGGCGGTCTGCTCGGTTCGCTCGGCGGCATGCTGGGGGGTGGCGCGGGCATGGCCAATCCGGCGAATGCCGGGGCTGCCGGTGTGGGGCAGGGTGCGGGTCTGCTCGGCGGACTCGGCAACTTGCTCGGCGCGCAGGCGCAATCGCCCAACGCGCCCAACATGGTACAGCCCGGTACGGCGGGTGCGCCCACGGCCGGATCGATGGCTCCTGCACTGGCCGCGCTGGGACTCAAGCCCGGCGACATCACGGGCGTCTCGACGCAGCAGGGTCAGAACCCGGCGCAGGCGGCGGCGTCTCAACCGGGAGCGTTGTCCCAGATTGGCAGCGCGTTGAGTGGTGCGGCGGGTCCAACCGGCGACGCGTTGAAGGCGCTCGGTATTGGTCAAGCGAAACAACCGACACAGCCGGTGCCGCAGAACCAAGCGCCGCCGATGCAAAACTTCGCCAAGCCCAACCCGATGGCTCCCTTCCCGATCGCTCCCCAAGCGGCCCCGCCACAGGCGGCGGGCCAGATGACACCGGGTGGTGCGCCGCCTCCGGGTGGCATGCCGATGGCGGCGGGGATGGGCCGACCACCCGCGCAGCAGCAACCGCAACAGCCGCAGTCGGTCCAGCAGATCCTCGCGATGCTGGGTCGCGGCGGGTTCGCCTGACATGGCGACGTGGGCGGATTTCTATCAGGGACTGCTCAACGCGGTGCCGATTGGCACGGTGGGCGGCAGTTATCTGGGCGGGAACTATTCGCCTGACTCGGCCAATTATCTCGGGAACCGGCCAGCCCCGGCTGGGGCGCAGCAGCAGTTACAGAATTTACTGAACGCGCCGACCACCGCGCCCGCTCTGGGAGCGGGTGTGACGCGCGGTAGTGGGATGGACCTCGCACCGGGAGACGTGGCGCGGGATCTGGCCCCGCCGCCACCCTCGCCGAATATCAAGCGCGCGCCGAAGGGCGCCCGCGCGACGGTCACGCCGCCGAATGCGAATGGTGCGCCTGCGGCACCCGCTCCCGCTGCGCCTGCTCCTGCAGCGCCTGCAGTCGGCGGTGCGGCCGACAATACCGGCAGCCCGATCACCTCACCCGATGCCGCCGCACTGGCACAGGCTGGTGGCGGTGCGCAGTTCACGGGCGGCGCGATGGGTGATGCGGGCAACGTTTACGCCAACGTGCCGCGCAAGGGCGCGGGCCTCGACAACATGACTGACCAGCAGGCCCGTTTTCTCGGCCTCACCGGCCACTATGAATCGGGCTGGCGCGACGTCAACAACTGGATGTATAGCCCCGGCTTCACCGCCTCGGGCTACTACCAAATCACCGATACCAACTGGAAGCGGTTGGTGGCGGCGCACCCCGAGTGGACAACCATCACGGACCCCAACCACGCCAAGGGCAACAGTCTGGAGGACCAGACGCGGGTCGCGTTGGCTCTGCTGAACGAGTCGGGCGAAGGCAACTGGACGAAGTACAACAAGCAGTTAGCTAGCGCGCTCGGGAGCCACGAGCAGGTCACGGGCCCGCAGGTGGCTGGGGCTGGTGGTCAGCAACCCGGCACCAGTGCCGACGCGCAGCAGACTCTCGCCAACCTGACTGCGCTGGCCAATCAGCAGCCGCCGGGACCGGCGCAGCCCGGACAACCGCAACCGGGTGGCGGAACGGGGCAGATGTCTCTGCAGAATTTGGCCGCGCTGGTCGGGATGCCTAACCTCAGTGACCCCTACGACATTGCTCACCATCCGATTATGGGGCGCATCACCCAGTTAATGAGCAACCCGCTGTTGCAGGGTGCGCTCGGCGGCTACCTCGGTTATCTGACCTCGCCGCGCTGGGAAAAGGCGGGCGGGCGTATTGCGCAGGGCGCGCTCGGCGGACTCGGGGCGTTCAATCAGGCGGCGCAGCAACAACTGGCGCAGCCCGCCGCGCGGGCCAAGATTCTCGAAAGTCTGGCCTCGGCGCAGGAAAAGCAGGCCGCCGCTGCACAGGATAGCGCGCACGCCACTCTCTACAGTCATCAGAGCGACGCGCTCGCGCCTAATGCCTCGTTCGCCGATGCGATGGAGACGCGGGCCAAGGGCAAGGATGTCCCGGCTCCGGTGGCCGAGACGCTGATGATGCTGGCCCCGCAGGTACGCGCGGGCACCTTCTCGGCGGTCAACGCGATGAAGGAAGTGAACTCGGCGTACACCGCGTACACCCAGCAGTCGCGGGCGGATACGGCGGCGCAACAGGCGAAGACCGCCGCCGCTGTAGGCGCGCAGCGCATTACCACCATGCAGTCGCAGGACGCTCTGAACAAGGCCCGCGAGAACCTCGTTGCCTTTCAGGCCAACTACGAACAGCAGCACGGCGCGCTGCCCGGCAAGTTGATTACCATCCACAACGAGGCGCTGGGTCTGACCACGCGGGTGCCGGATGTGCCCAACCTTGACCTCAAGCAGGCCACGGGGCAGGACGGCTGGGAAATCGGCAACATGCCGTCGAGTCACCGCTTCGTCATCGTGACCACCGCCGATGGTCACACCTACGGCAAGTGGATCACGGGTGACTACGATCCGCAGAGCGAGTTTGGCTCGGGCGCGTCGATCAAGAATCCCGACGAGATGACGCTGACCATTGCGCGGGCCGGTGACATGATCGGCGCGGTCAAGCATTGGGCGCAGAATCAGGCTGGACAACCGGGCGGGGCGGCTCAGCAACCAGCGGGTGGGGGCGGGAAACCACCGGCCCAACTCATCTCCGAGGCGGCCAGCGATCCGAAACTGGCCAACGTCAAGGACTGGGAATTAGCGCCGTCGTCACTGGGGCTGCCGGTCGGCACTTGGTACAGCCCGAGTACGCACGCCACGTGGCACACGCACGCAGCGGGGTAAAGCGATGCCCTTTGGACAACTGACCTCGGACCAAATCGCGACGCTCAACCAGACGCGGCAGCCGCCGCAGCCACAGGCGCAGCCGACCGTGGGCAGCGGCTTCGCGGGTTCTGTACCGACTGGGACGAGCGACCCCGGCACGTTTCCTTCGGGTGACCCCAACGCGCAGCGTCAGAGGATTCACGTCGATCCGCTCTCGCCCAAGACGCAGGGTGCGTTCGGTTCGGTGCCGAGCAGCATCCTGCCGGAACCCAAGACCGCGCTGGAGAAGCGCATGGCGCAAGTTTCGCCGGGTTCTCCCGAGGAACAGACCGAGAGTTTCACCGCGAGCATGGTGCCACGCGCCTTCGGTGGCACGCAGACCCCGCTCCAGACCGCGTTGATGGCGTCAGGATTCCTGTTGCCCGAAGCCAAGTTGGTGGGCGCGTTAACGGAGCGCCTTGGTGCGCCCGAACTGGTGGTCAGCGCGCTCAACCGTATGGGCGATACGGATCTGGCGGCACGACTGATGCG
>Ga0126371_10001387_pt1 | contig 20456 bp, 18 predicted proteins | sample PanSoiMetaPlot_4_FD_110145 | JGI IMG/M metagenome (GOLD analysis project Ga0126371, IMG submission 110145) | Tropical forest soil microbial communities from Panama - MetaG Plot_4 | ecosystem: Environmental > Terrestrial > Soil > Tropical forest > Bulk soil | place: Panama | collected 2016-02-17 | reverse complement strand
TTCAGCGAGTTGACGCCGTCCTGTCCATTGGTGAGGAAGATGATGACGTCCGGCTTCGCCGCCTGCGCCTTGATGAGATACGACGAGAAGTCGGTGGTGCCGAGCGGCGTCAGCGACGCGCCCACCTCGGTGCCGTTGTTCGCCTTCAACGCCGCCTCGAAGCCCTGTTGCAGCGTGTGGCCGAAGGCGTAGTCCGGCGTGATGAAGTAGAATTTCTTGCCGTACTTCTTGAACAGCGTGTCCGAGACCGCGTTCGCCTCCATGCGCGTCGTGCTGCAAACACGGAAGACGTTGTAGTGGCAATCGGTGCCGGTGACGGCGTCGGTGTGACCGCCGGTGACGACCAACAACTTACCAGCCTGACCTGCGACTTCGCCGATGGCGAGCGCCATCGCCGAGTTCACGTTGCCGAGCAGGAAGTCGACCTTGTCGCGATCGATCAGCTTGTGCGCCTTCTGCACCGCGATGCCGGTATCGGAGCTGGTCGAATCCTCGGAAATCATCTCGACCTTGCGGCCGAGAATGCCGCCTTTCTTGTTAATCTCGTCGACGGCGAACATCGCGCCGAGCTTCTCGTTCGTACCGGTCTCGGCATAGGTGCCGGTGAAGCAATCGTCGAGGCCGATCTTGATGTTGTCGGCGGCACGCGCCGAGATAACGAAGGGTGCGGCGATTTGGGCCAGACCCGCGGCGGCCGTCGCCTTGATGATCGTGCGGCGACCGATAGTGGACGGCTTCGACTCAGTCATCGTTTCACTCCCTGTTGTCTGTCATTGTTTGTGGTTGCTTTTTGAACTGCCACGCCGTAGCGGAACCGGCCGCGGAACGCAGCCGGTCACGGAAATTCAATGACGATGAAGGAAAGAGCGAGCGTCACTCGCCACTGTCGTTTTTGGCCTCCCCCACTCGCAAAAACGTGTCGTTCTTTATCGTGCGCTCATCATCCGCAAAGCGCGCCGAAGCTTCAAGGCCTTTCAATGGTTTTCAGCCTACCCAGGGCCAGCCGTTGCAAGCGCGTTACATGAATAAGGTGTAAGGCCGTGGGACGGCGCGCGATTGCACTCGTGGTATGCCACCGTATCGTGATTCGCGACGCGCCGCCGCGACGTCAATGGCCGATCAGCACGAACCGCCGATTGAGCGGCTGCAACGGCCGCGCGTTCATCGGATAGAGCGCGTGGAATGCGGCGATGTCGCCGGCGGCGACGTCGATCGGCCGGGCATAGACGTTCCAGTCAACCACTTCGCTGCACGGCGGCGTCGTCAGCGAACCGGCATAGCGATAGATGTCGCTTTTCGCCGGCACCAATTGGCGTGGATCGATCGGTCGATGCAGCGCGCCATCACCTGGCGAACGCGGCGCCGCCGCCATGATTGCGCCGAACGCGGCATTGGTCGCGCCGGATTTCATCAGCGCGCCGACGACCGCGTAACGGCCACCGGGCCCAGCGTGCACGAAATGCACTTCCATGGCGGTGCGCGCCCCGTTGATGGCGTGCTCGCTCGGCGCGTGGAAATGGAATTGCTGCAACGCATAGGTCTCGCCAGCGACGCGCGCAAAGCTGCCAGGCTTGGCATGGGCCTGGATGGTGTGGCCGTTGTTGACGAGCGCGAAAGCCTGCGGCTTCCAATCGAACTCGAGATGACCGAAGTCGGCCTTAATTGCGCCCTTAAGGTCGACCGGCGATTGCTGCGTGCCGACGGCACAGGTTTTAAAGGCGGGATCGAGCTCGCCCCATTGCGCCGGTCCGTCGGCGCCTTCGTAGCTCCAATGCGATCCTTCAGCCGCCCGCGCCAACGACGCGCAGATCGGACACGATAACAGGCCGAGCAGAACGGCACGCCGATCGAACATCATGGACCCCACATCTCGTCGCGCCGACGGGCGCCGGCGTTCACCCGCATGCGGCAGCTATCGACCAGAACTCGTCGGCGTTCAAGCTCGCGCCGCCGACCAGGAACCCGTCAACGTTGGCGGCGGCCGCCAAATCACGCGCGTTAGCCACCTTGACCGAGCCGCCATAAAGGATGCGCACGTTAGCGGCGTCGGTGGCAAGATCGCGCAACGTCGCGCGGATGCGTGCGTGCACCGAAGCGATATCCTGCACTGTCGGCGTAAGGCCGCTGCCGATCGCCCAGACCGGCTCATAGGCCACCACCAGCGCGGCAGCGCCCAACTTCGGCGGCAGCGAATTTTGCAACTGGCGCACGACGGTCGCTTCGGTACGACCGCTGGTGCGCTCGGCTGCGGTCTCGCCAACGCAGACGATGGCGCACAGACCGGCGGCAACCGCGGCCACCGCCTTGGCGCGCACGACCGTGTCGCTCTCCTTATGATCCTGGCGACGCTCGGAGTGACCGACGATGACATAAGCGCAGCCGGCGTCTTTCAGCATCGGAGCGCTGACATCGCCGGTGTGCGGACCCGCAGCCGCGATGTGACAGTCCTGAGCACCGAGCATCAGGCCCGAGCCGGCAATGGCTTGCGCAACCGGCGCCAGCAGCGTCGCCGGTGGACAGAGGGCGATTTCGCTGGCCAACGGCGTCGCCTTGGCGCGGGCGGCAAGATCGCGCGCGCGCGCGACGCCATCGGCCATGAGGCTGTTCATCTTCCAATTGCCGGCCACCAGCTTGCGCATCAAGCCGCTCTACCATAGGCGTCAAACGCCCGCCAGAGCGCGGCGCTTTGGGCGTTGCGGCGCCACCCGCCCGCCCCTATCATCCGCGCGCGCAATCCGGCGCGGCGCAAGTCCGCCGCGCCATTTCGGGCTCCATCATGCTGCAAGCTATCCGCTCTAAAGCCACCTCGCTGATCGTCAAAATCCTGTTCGGTGTGTTGATCGTCACCTTCGGCATCTGGGGCATCGGCGACATCTTCCGCAATCGCAACGTCGACACCTCGGTTGCGACCGTGGCCGGCGAGCGGATCGAGGCGGCGCAATTGCAGCAATCGGTGCGCACCGACATCGATCGGCTGCGGCGCGCGTCCGGCGGCGCTAACCTCACCATGGACCAGGCGAAGCAGCTCGGCATCGTCGACGCCGCGCTCAACCAGCTGATCGAGTCCGCGGTGCTGGCGCACGAGACCGACCGGCTCAACATCCGCGTCGGCAGCGACGCGGTGCGTAAGGCGATCGTCGACAATCCGGCGTTCCGCGGCTCCAACGGCCAGTTCGACCGCAACGTCTACAATCAGATCCTGGCGGCGAACCGGCTGAACGACGCGCAATACGAACAGCTGCTGCGTTCCGATCTCGAACGCGACGAGCTGACGATCTCCCTGACCGAAGGCGTCCGGCCGCCGCAAGAATTGGCGGACGCGATCTATCGCACCGAGGCCGAACGCCGGGTCGCCGATGTTGTGGTGCTGCCGCCGTCGGCAGCGCCGGCGCCACCTAAACCTTCGGAGCAGGACCTCGCCGCCCTTTATAAGGCGCAATCGGACGTGTTCCGCACGCCCGAACGCCGCAACTTCACCCTGGCGACGCTGACCATCGACAACGTCGCCGCCGGCATCAACGTGCCCGACGACAAGCTGAAGGACGCCTATCAGGCGCGGCTCGACGAGTTCCACACGCCGGAGACACGGCAGCTCCAACAGATGCTGCTGCCCGACAAGGCGAAAGCCGATGCCGCCGAGGCGCAACTCGCCGCCGGCAAGCCGTTCGCGGCGGTGGTCAAGGCGGTCGCCGGCGCCGACGCCAACACGCTCGATCTCGGATGGATGCGCCGCCAGGATCTGCCGCAGGCGCTGGCCGACGCGACGTTCACCGCCAAGCAAGGCGCCGTAACCCAGCCGATTCAGGATTCGTTCGGTTGGCACATCGTGCGTGTCAACGCGATCAAGCCGGAGCAGACCCAAAGCTTCGATCAGGTGAAGGCCAAGTTGCGCCAGGACGTCGCGCGCGACATGGCCGGCGACCAGATCGCGCAGCTCGCCAATCATATCGACGATGCCCTCGCCGGCGGCGGCACATTCGAGGCGGTGGCGAAGCAATTCGGCATGAAGACGACAACCATCGCCGGCGTCGATGCACAGGGCAATCTCGCTGACAGTAAGGTTGCATCGCTGCCGCAACCGAAGAACAAAGTTCTACAAGCCGCCTTCGCCACCGCGCCGGGCCAAAGCAGCGCGCTCGACGATCTTGGCGACGACGGCTATTTCCTTGTCCATGTCGTCAAGGTGACGCCGTCGGGCGTGCCACCGCTCGACCAAGTGCGCGACCACGTCGCGATGATCTGGCAGGCGGAGCAGCGCAGCAAAGCGCTCGCAACGCTCGCTAAGCAGATCGTCGACGAGGTCAACGCCGGGCAATCGCTCAAGGCGATCGCCGCCAAGCGCAAGCTGGAGATCAGCAGCACCGGCCCGGTGATGCGTTCGGGCAGTAAGGTGTCGCCGGCACTGACCGGTCCGCTTTTCGGCTTGAAGCTCAATGCTGCGACGTTCGCGCCCGCCGGCGATGGCTATGCCATCGCGCAGATCACCGCCATCCAGAAGGCCGATCCGGCCGCGGATAAGGCGACCGTCGACACGCTGGCGCATCAGTTGGCGCAACAGATGCAGACCGAGTTCCTCGGTGAATTCTCGCAAGCGCTGCGCGCGCGCTATCCGGTCGAGATCAACCAGACCAATCTGCAGCGCGCGCTGTAGCGCCATGCAGCTGTCGCCCGAGTTCAAGGAATTCGCCGCGGCGCATGCCGCTGGCAAGCCGGCGCTGGTGTGGACGTCGCTGGTCAGCGACCTCGAGACGCCAGTCTCGGCGATGCTCAAACTCGCCGACGGCAAGCCGCTGAGCTTCCTGTTCGAGAGCGTCGAAGGTGGCGCGGCGCGCGGCCGCTATTCCTTCATCGGCCTCAAGCCTGATCTGGTCTGGCGCTGCTTCGGCAACCGCGCCGAGATCAACCGCCATGCGCGCACGGCACCCGACCGCTTCGAGCCGCAGAACCAGGGCGCGCTGGCCTCGCTGCGCGCGCTGATCAAGGAGTGCCGCGTCACGACGCCGAAAGACTTGCCGCCGATGGCCGCCGGCCTGTTCGGTTATCTCGGCTACGGCACCGTCGGTCTGGTCGAGAAAATTCCCGACAGCAATCCAGACACGCTCGGCATTCCCGACGGGCTGCTGGTGCGGCCAACCATCATCTGCATCTTCGACACCATCGCCGATCGCGTCACCGTGGTGACACCGGTATGGCCCGACGCCGCCGTCACCGCCGAGCAGGCCTATCGCGCGGCGGGCGAGCGCGTCGCCGAGGTGTTGTCGGATTTCGAGCGCAGCCTGCCGCATCGACAAGAATCGGTCGCGACCGTCGAAGAACTGCCGGCGCCAACCGCCAACATGACGCGCGACGAATGCATGCGCATGGTGGCGGCGGCCAAGGAATATATCCGCGCCGGCGAAATCTTCCAGGTCGTGCCGTCGATGCGTATCAGCGTGCCGTTCAAGCTGCCGCCCTTCGCGCTCTACCGCGCGCTGCGGCGCTTGAATCCCTCGCCGTTCCTGTTCTTCCTCGACTACGGGAATTTCGCGGTGGTCGGCTCGAGCCCCGAAATCCTGGTGCGCTTCCGCGATGGCAAGGTGACGATCCGGCCGCTGGCCGGCACACGGCGGCGCGGCAAGGACACGGCCGAGGACGAAAAGCTCGCGCAGGAATTGCTCGCCGATCCGAAGGAACGCGCCGAGCATCTGATGTTGCTCGATCTGGCGCGTAACGATGTCGGTCGCGTCGCAACCACCGGCACGGTGAAGGTGGTCGAGCAGTTCGTCATCGAACGCTACAGCCACGTCATGCACATCTCGTCACATGTCGAAGGCCGCGCGGCACCCAAAGTCGAAGCGCTCGACGCGCTGATGGCCGGCTTCCCAGCGGGCACGCTGTCGGGCGCGCCCAAGGTGCGCGCGATGGAGATCATCGACGAGCTCGAGCCCGAGCGCCGCAACCTCTATGCCGGCGGCATCGGCTATTTCGCCGGCGACGGCAGCATGGACACCTGCATCGTGCTGCGCACCGCGATCGTCAAGGACGGCAAGATGGTAGTGCAGGCCGGCTGCGGCGTCGTCTCCGACAGCGATCCGGCGGCCGAGTATCAGGAAATCCAGGACAAGGCACGCGCGCTTTTCCGCGCGGCGGAAGAAGCGGTCGCCTTCGCGCGGCGCTGAAGTCACCACGACTCGCGGCAAACCACAGGCGACGCGGTTCGCGCGCGAATAATTCCGGATTTCGCGTGACGCGATGGGCGAATCACCCAATACTCGCGCGCGAGCGACGGAGGACTCCATGCCACACACCTTCGCCCGCGCCGTTCTGGCCTCGGCCATCGCATTGGGCACACTGGTTTTCAGCGCCGGTTCGGCCGTACCCGGCGACACCAATCAATATCCCGCAATCAATCCGTACGCCGGACCGCACAACGGCGGCACTGTTGTCGTCGTCCGCGAACCGCAACTGTTGATGCCGGCCGACCTGAAATTCTCGATCGACAAGGAAGGCGATGTTACGGTCGTGCGCGGGCCGATTGCGCGCTGACGACAGACCGCCGCCCGCGGGAACGCGGGCTGCCGCATTTCATTCCGGGGGAGCCAAAATGATTCGAACCTTTGCCGTTGCCGCCGCAGCGGCGGCGTTGCTTACGGTCGGCGCCAACGCACAACCCGCCCCGCCGCCCAAGCCGATCCCGACGCATGTCTTCCTCGACCGTGTGCCGTTGAGCGGCGTGCCGAGCAAGACGACGACCATGATGTCAGTCGAATGGCCGCCCAACGCCAGCAGCGGCCGGCATTATCACGACGGCGACGAATACGGCTTGGTGACCGAAGGCGCGCTGCGTATCATCTATTTCAACGGCAAGCCGCCGCTGACCGTGAAAGCCGGCGAGGCCTACCACAATCCCGCCGGCCTGGTGCACGAGACACGCAACGTGTCGTCGAGCATGACGTATTCAATCTCGGTGTTGGTGCTCGATCGCGGCAAGCCGCTGTCGACGCCGGCGAAGTAACGCCGGTCGCCGTCTCAGCCGCCGCGCACGCGGCGGTGCCGGCGGCAAAGTCTCGTCGCGATGCTCGATCGTCTCGTCCCCAGCCACGCGCTATCCTGACGCCCGGCGCCACAACGCCGGACCGCCCCGTTCTGACGTGCTTTTTCTGAGGCTCGCGCTGGCGGCCGGGGACGCGGCAGTTTAGCCGATTTCACAGCGCCGGTGCGGCCTGATATAACCTCGATGGCGAGGCCCCGATATGTTCCTGCTGATCGATAACTACGACAGCTTCACTTACAACCTGTGGCACTACCTCGGCGAGCTCGGAGCCGAGGTTGTTGTCAAACGCAACGACGCTCTGTCGGTGGCCGATGCACTCGCGCTGAAACCGCAGGGCATCGTCATCTCGCCGGGGCCCAGCGATCCCGATCGGGCCGGCATCTGTCTCGAGTTGATCGCCAAAGCCGGGCGCATTCCGCTGCTTGGCGTCTGCCTCGGCCATCAGGCGATTGGTCAGGCCTTCGGCGGCAAAGTGGTGCGCGCCACGGTGCCGATGCACGGCAAGCTGAGTGCGATCCGTCACCACGACAGCGGCGTCTTCGCGGGGTTGCCGAATCCATTCGATGCGACGCGCTATCACTCGCTGATCGTCGATCGCGCCAGCCTGCCCGCCTCGCTCGCGATCACCGCCGAAACCGAGGACGGAATCATCATGGGCCTCCAGCACCGCGAGCGGCCGGTGCATGGCGTGCAGTTCCATCCCGAAAGCATCGCCTCGCAGGGCGGCCACCGGTTGCTCAAGAATTTCCTGGCGCTCGCCGCCGCGGAGAGCGTCGCCGCATGAGCGACAAGACAGACTTTAAGGCGCTGCTGGCGAAATTGGCGGCGGGTGAGCGCCTGTCCCAAAATGAGGCGATCGGCGCGTTCGACGCCATGATGTCGGGCGACGCGACGCCGGCGCAGATGGGCGGCTTTCTCATGGCGTTGCGCGTGCGCGGCGAAACGGTCGAGGAGATCGCCGCCGCGGTGCACACCATGCGCAGCAAGGCGCTGCACATCAAGGCGCCGCCCAATGCGATCGACATCGTCGGCACCGGCGGCGACGGCCGGGGCAGCTTCAACGTCTCGACGTCGGCGGCGATCGTCGCCGCCGGCGCCGGCGCGCACGTCGCCAAACACGGCAACCGCAACTTCTCGTCGCATTCCGGCTCGGCCGACATTCTGGCCGCGCTCGGCGTCAACATCGAGGCCGATCCGCGGTTGGTCGAACGCGCGATCCGCGAAGCCGGCATCGGCTTCATGATGGCGCCGCGCTATCACGCCGCGACGCGGCATGTGAATCCGACGCGGGTCGAGCTTGGCACGCGCACGGTCTTCAACCTGCTCGGCCCATTGTCGAACCCGGCGCTGGTCAAGCGTCTGCTGGTCGGAGTCTTCGCGCCGCAATGGGTCGTGCCGGTCGCCGAGGTGCTGGGCAAGCTCGGCGCCGAGCACGCTTGGGTGGTGCACGGCGACGGCTTCGACGAGATCACGACGACGGGCAAGACAACCGTCGCCGAGTGGAAGAACGGCAAGCTTTCGACCTTCGAGGTTGCGCCCGAGATGGCGGGATTGCCACGCGCGCAGATCGCGCAACTCAAGGGCGCCGATCCAGCAGGAAACGCCGCGAAGCTCAAGGCCATTCTCGCCGGCGAAACCGGGCCGCTGCGCGACTGCGTGCTGCTCAACACAGCGGCGGCGTTGATCGTCGCCGGCCGCGCCGACGACCTCACTGCCGGCGTGCGGCAGGCGGCGGACTCGATCGCATCGGGTGCGGCCCGGCGCGCGCTCGACAAGATGGTGGCGATCACCAACGAGACGGTACCGGCATGAGCGACGTGCTGGTGAAAATCTGCGCCCAGAAGCGCACCGAGGTCGCCGCCAACAAACGGCTGCACCCGCCGGGCGCGTTGGCGCAGGCAGTCAAGCGCGTGTCGCCGCCGCGCGGCTTCCTGAAGGCGCTCGAAGCAGTGGTCGCGACCGGCCATCCCGGTCTCATCGCCGAGATCAAGATGGCGTCGCCGTCGGGCGGGATGATCCGGCCGGATTTCGATCCGGCGGCGCTGGCGCGCGCCTATGAGCGTGGTGGCGCAACCTGTCTTTCGGTGCTGACCGACGAGCCGAATTTCAAAGGCCGGCCCGAGCATCTCGTGCTGGCGCGCGCGGCCGTGAAGCTGCCGGCGCTACGAAAGGATTTCATGCTCGACCCCTATCAGGTGACCGAAGCGCGCGCCTTGGGCGCCGACTGTATCCTGATCATCATGGCGGCGGTGATGGATGCCGACGCCGCACTGCTCGAGGCCCGCGCCTTCGAACTCGGCATGGACGTGCTGGTCGAGATCCACAACAAGGACGAGCTGTTCCGCGCGCTGAGGCTCAAGACGCGGCTCATCGGCATCAACAACCGCAACCTCAAGACGCTCAAGACTGATATCGCCACCACCGAAAACCTCGCGCCGCTGATCCCGCGCGACCGGCTGGTGGTGAGCGAAAGCGGCATCGCGAAACCGACAGACGTGAAGCGGCTGACGCGCGCCGGCGCCAAGGCGTTCCTCATCGGTGAGTCCCTGCTCCGCCAGCCCGATGTCGAGCAGGCGGCGCGCTCGCTATTTGCGCCCGCCGAGGCGCGCGCATGAGCAAGCCGCGCCTGACGCATTTCGACAAGAAAGGCGCGGCGCGTATGGTCGATGTCTCGGCAAAGGACGTGACCGAGCGCACCGCCGTGGCCAAAGGCAGCGTGACAATGAAGCGCGCCACGCTCGACATCGTGCGCAAGGGCAAGGCCAAGAAAGGCGACGTGCTTGCGGTGGCGCGGCTTGCCGGCATCATGGGCGCCAAGCGCACGTCCGATCTCGTGCCCCTCACCCATCCGCTCGAGCTGTCGTCGGTGACGGTCGATCTGCGCTGCGACAAGAACCGCAACGCCGTCGACATCACCGCCACGTGCAAGCTCAAAGGCCGCACCGGCGTCGAGATGGAAGCGCTCACCGCGGTCGCGGTGGCGGCGCTCACGGTTTACGACATGCTGAAGGCGGTTGATCGCGGCATGCAGCTTTCCGATATCCGCTTGGTGCACAAATCGGGCGGCAAGTCCGGCGTATTTGAGGCGACATGAGCGCCGGCGGCGCGAAACCGGGCATGATCGCGGTCGACGAAGCCAAGCGCCGGCTGCTGGCGTTGATCGCGCCGCTGGGCGCCGAGCAGGTCGCCGTGAGCGACGCCGCGGGCCGCGTGCTCGCCGAAGACGTCGCGGCACGGCGGACGCAGCCGCCCTTCCCGGCCTCGGCGATGGACGGCTATGCCGCGCGCAGCGCCGATCTCAAAACCGTGCCGGCGACGCTCAAGGTCGTCGGCAGCGCACCGGCTGGCCAGGCCTATGGAAAACCGCTCCGGCCCGGCGAAGCCGTGCGCATCTTCACCGGCGCGCCGGTGCCCGACGGCGCCGACTGCATCGTGATTCAAGAGGATACGCAACGCGACGGCGACACCGTCGTGGTCAAGGAAGCGCCGCCGCCCGGCCGCTATATCCGGCTGGCCGGTCTCGATTTCCGGGAAGGCGACATTATTCTCAAAGCCGGCACGCGGTTGAGCGCGCGCGACGTCGGATTGGCGGCGGCGATGAACCGGCCGTGGCTGCTGGTGCGGCGCCGGCCGCGTGTCGCCATCCTGCCCACTGGTGATGAGATTGTCCTTCCCGGCGATCCGATCGGCGCCAACCAGATCGTCAGCTCGAACGGCATCGCACTCGCGGCCTTCATCGCCGGCGAAGGCGGCGTGCCGATGCAGCTGCCGATCGCACCGGACAAGGCGGACGCACTGCGCGCCATCGCCGACGGCGCGAGTGGCGCCGACTTGCTGCTGACCACTGGCGGCGCCTCGGTCGGCGAGCACGATCTGGTGCGCAGCGCCTTGGGCGCCGACGGCTTGAGCCTCGACTTCTGGACCGTGGCGATGCGCCCGGGCAAGCCGCTGATGGTCGGCAAATATCGTGCGACGCCGATGATCGGCCTGCCGGGCAATCCGGTCTCGGCGCTGGTGTGCGCGCTGCTGTTCGTGCGGCCGACGCTCGCCAAGCTGCAAGGCGTGGCCGAGCCGGACGCCGCCCATCCGACGGCGCGGCTGACGAAAGATCTGCCGGCCAACGACCGACGGCAGGATCATCTCCGCGCGACGCTCGGGCGCGGCGCCGACGGCGCGCTCGAAGTGACGCCGTTCGACAAGCAGGATTCGTCGATGATGTCGCTGCTGGCGCGCGCCGATTGCCTGGTGATCCGGCCACCGAATGCACCCGCCGCCAAAAAAGGTGCGTCGGTCGAAATCGTGCTGCTCGGGGCTAACGCGGCCGTCTAGGTCGCGCTGCCAAACGTTAAGACGCCGCACCATCGATATGATGAGCGCCTTCGCCTGGGACGATACCGCCCGTTAACCACCGTCGCTAACGAACGAATCGGCAAATTATCCACCGCCTGTGGATAAACCCGCTTGACAGCGCCGATGGAACCAAACTAGAACGACAGCAGTTGTTGTTTTGTTCCAAATTGGCGTTCACGTCGTCCGTTGCGGAGAACCGTTCATGCTCACGCGCAAACAACACGAGCTACTGCTCTATATCAACCGGCGGCTTGCCGATTCGGGTGTCTCGCCCTCGTTCGAAGAGATGAAAGAGGCGCTCGGCCTCAAATCGAAATCCGGTATCCACCGCCTGATCTCGGGACTCGAGGAGCGCGGCTTCATTCGCCGGCTGCCGCATCGCGCACGCGCGCTCGAAGTCGTCAAGTTGCCGGAAGAGACCGCCGCCAAAGGCCGGCCGACGAAATTCTCGCCCACCGTGATCAAGGGCGACTTCAAGACCGCCCTGCCCGGCATGCCCGTGAACGACGCCGGCCAGGCGCAGGAACTGCCGCTTTACGGCCGCATCGCCGCCGGCACGCCCATCGAAGCGCTGCGCGACAACGCCAACACCATCAGCGTCCCCGCCGGCATGTTGGGCCTCGGCGAGCATTACGCGCTTGAAGTCGCCGGCGACAGCATGGTCGAAGCCGGCATTTGCGACGGCGATACGGTGCTGATCCAGCGCTGCGACACCGCCGACAACGGCGCGATCGTCGTGGCGCTCGTCGACAGCAACGAGGTGACGTTGAAGCGCCTCCGCAAGCGCGGTGAATCGATCGCGCTCGAACCCGCCAACAAGGCCTACGAGACGCGCATCTTCGGCCCCGACCGCGTCAAGGTGCAGGGCAAGCTGGTGGGCTTGCTGCGGCGGTATTAACGGCGGGCCGGTTTTAACCGACCCAGCCGCGCAGCCGTGACCAGTTGTACGTAATCCAGATCAGGATGCCAGCCAGGTTGATCATGCCGGCATAAAGGCCGTGGCGCTCGCCCTTGGCATTGAGCTGCCACGCGATGATGCAGCCGAGGACGCCGAAGCCCAACGGAATGAAACTCGGCTCGAGGCCGACGACGTAGCTGATGAAGGTGATGAAGCCGGTGACGTAGCCCCACATGATCAGGGTTCGGCGCTCGGCCGCGGCCTTGCGTTGCGCCCGGTCGTCGTCGGTAGGCGGCGTGGTCGTGTCGATCATCTCAGCTCCCCTCGCCCGCTATTTTAGCGCGTTCGGCTCGCCGCGGCGACCACAGCCGCGCGCCTTGATAGTTACGCACGCTTTCAAGCCGCACCGATCCGGCATCGAGCCACACGGCATAGCCGCCGTCGCGGTAGGCATCGATGCGATCGACGATGCGCGCACCGGGACAGATGTGCCACGCCGGCACCGGCGCAACGACCAGATCGACCTGACATTGCGCGCGGTCAAAAGCGTCGGGATCGCGCAGCAGCGTCACCACCACGCCGTGAGCGCGATAGCGGCACGCGCCCGCATCGCAGGTCAACAAACCATCGGCCGACGATCCGGTATCCGGCCAAGCCGGCCCCATCGCCGTCGCTGCGCGCTTGGTCCAGCTATCGGATGTGGCATGCTCGCCTTTGGCTTTCGACGGCAGATAACGGCCATCCGCAGCGCGCACCGCGATCAGCTTAACGTCGCCCGAAATCAGAATATCGGGCGGCTGCTGGAAACCGGCCGAGAGCAAACCGAACGCCAGCGGCAACACGCCCCACCAGCGCCAACGGCGGCGCCAGATCGCCAGCCATAGGCCGCCTGCCGCCGCGACGGCGATGCCCCAGGCCGGCATGCTCGGCAGAGTCAGCACCGCGCCCGGCCATGATGTCACGCCCTTGGCGATCGCGATAATGGCGTCGATACCCCAGCTCATCGGCATAAGCGCGACGCTTTCGAGATGGAGCGGCATCAGCAAACAAGCGACGATCGCCCAGGGCATCACCCAGAAGCCGGTGATCGGCACGGCAACGACGTTGGCCGCGACCGAATAGAGCGGCAAACGGTTGAAATGGTAGACCGTGAACGGCGCGGTCGCGACGGTGGTGACGACGGTGGTAAACGCGATACCGACGGCGTACAGGCCAAGGCGCTTGAGCGCGCCGGCATCGCGATGCCAGGCAGCGAGCCGGCCACGCCAGGCTTCGTAGAACGCGACCAAAGCCGCCACCGCCGCGAACGACATCTGAAAGCTCGGACCGGTGGCGCTGTCGGGTGTCACCAGCATGATCGCGACGGCGGCGAGCGCCAAGGCGCGCGCCGACAGGCTCAACCGGTCCAGAAGCACTGCGACCAGCGCCAACGCCGTCATCACGAAAGCGCGGCGCGACGACACCGTGCTGCCCGACAGCAGCATGTAGAGAAACGTCAGCAGCAAAGCCAACGCAGCGGCGTATTTCTTGGTCGGATGGTTGAGGACAATCGGCGGAATGAGCGCGAACAGCGCGCGCAGCGCGAAGAAACAGATGCCGGCGACCATGCCCATATGCAGACCGGCAATCACCAGAATGTGCGCCAGGCCGGCATCGCGGAACGCGCCCGCGTCGTCAGGCGGGATCGCATGCGTCTCGCCGGTGATCAGCGCCGCGGCGATAGCGCCGTCGGAGCCCGGCAGCGCCGCGCGGATGCGCCGCGTCACCGCATGACGCAGCGTCTCGATCGCTTGCGCCAGCGCGCCAAGCGACGGTGTTTCGACCCGCTCGGGCGCCGACAACGCAAAGCCGACGCCGCCCAAACGCTCGAACCAGGCGCGGCGCTGAAAATCGTAAGCGCCGGGCATCGCCGGCGCCGGCGGCGGCTCGAGCGAAACGCGCAGGCGCACGCCGTCGCCTGGCGTCACGCCGCCATCGCCGTGACGCAGCCGCACGCGCACACGCGCCGGCAAATCCGCCGGCGCCAAATCGCCGAGGCTCGTCGGCGCGATCATCAGGCGCGCGCCTTCGGGCAACGGATCGACCGCCAGCACGCGGCCCGTGAGCGCGCCGATCACGCGATGATGAAGGACCGGCGCGGCGACCGAATGGGCTTCGAACTGTGCGGCGGCGAAGCCCAAGGCGAGCGCCAGGACTACAGCCGCCGGCCAGCGCCAGCCGCCGTATCGCCAGCTAAGACCCAAGCCACCAATCGCCATCCCGAGCATCGCCGGGCCGAGCCATATGGCGGGCTCGAACGACAGCCAGAAATAGACGCCAATGCCAGCGCCCATGAACGCGGGCAGCCAGAGCGGCCAGCGTTCGCGCTCGGCTGCGAGCGTGGTGTGCAGCCACACGCCGACGCCGCGCCACAGCGCCGGACGCGCGACTGCCGCCGCTTCGGCGCCGTCTTCCCCCATGGCAAGAGTGTAGAACGCTTCGGGGATGTGCTAAAGACGCCGCGATGACCGTCACCGTTCGCTTCGCGCCCTCGCCCACGGGATTCCTGCACATCGGCGGCGCGCGCACCGCGCTGTTCAACTGGCTTTACGCCAAGCATCACAAGGGCATTTTCCGCCTGCGGATCGAAGATACCGATCGCGCGCGCTCGACCCCCGAGGCAACGGCGGCGATCGTCGACGGCCTCAAATGGCTCGGCCTCGAATGGGACGGCGATGTTGTTTATCAATCGAAGAGCCAGGCGCATCACGCCGACATCGCACGCCAACTGCTTGCCGCAGGCCACGCCTATTACTGCTATTGCACGCCGGAAGAGCTCGAACAGATGCGGCTCAAGGCGCTCAAGGAAGGCCGCAGCATGCGCTATGACGGCACCTGGCGCGACCGCGATCCGAAGGCCGCGCCGGCGGGCGCCAAGCCGGTGATTCGCCTCCGGGCCGAACAGAACGGCGATACCGTGGTCGACGATCTGGTGCAGGGCCGCGTCACGGTGTCGAACCAGCAGCTCGACGATCTCATCATCCTGCGCGCTGATGGCTCGCCGACCTACAATTTCTCGGTCGTGGTCGACGATCACGACATGGCAATCACGCACGTCATCCGCGGCGACGATCATCTGACCAACACTTTCCGCCAATGTCAGATCTATAAGGCGCTGGGCTGGACGATTCCGCGCTTCGCCCATATTCCGCTGATCCATGGTCCGGACGGACAGAAGATGTCGAAGCGCCACGGCGCGCTCGGCGTACAGGAGTACCAAAAGCTCGGCTACCTGCCGGCAGCGCTGCAGAATTATCTGCTGCGACTCGGCTGGAGCCACGGCGACGACGAGATCATTTCGACCGAACAGGCCATCGAATGGTTCGATCTCGACGCCGTCGGCCGCGCCGCTGCGCGCTTCGATTTCGCCAAGCTCGACAATCTCAACGGCCATTACATCCGCGCCATGGCGGACGATGAATTGGCAGCGCTTGCCCTGCCCTTCGTCGAGGCGAAAGCGGGCCGCAGCCTCGACGCCGCCGCGCGCGAACGGCTGCGCAATGCACTGCCCGAGCTCAAGCCGCGCGCCAAGACGCTGGTCGAACTCGCCGAGCGGGCACGGTTCTATGTCGCGCAGCGGCCGATTGCGATCGAGCCTGACGCCTGGAAGCTGCTCGACGGCGTGGCACGCGCGCGGCTCAAAGACCTCCAGGGCGCGCTCGAGCAGATGGTGGCCGGGTCGCAATGGAACGCGCCGCACCTCGAACGCTTCGTCAAAGACTATTGCGGTACCGCCAACCTGAAGCTCGGCGACGTGGCCCAGCCGCTCCGCGCCGCGCTCACCGGCAGCAAGGCTTCGCCGGGTATTTTCGAGGTCATGGCGGTGCTGGGACGGACAGAATCGCTCGGCCGTCTCGCAGATGCGGTCTCGCCGTCATCCGGGTGAAACCCTGGCGAATTGCTAAAATTATCGGGGCGTCTTATGCTGCCCCAGCGACGAATTGTTGCGGTGCAACAAAAGGCAAAAAGAGGGAAGCGCGATGGCCGCCACAGCCGAGCCCAAATCCAAGCCCGCCGCCGCGAGCCAGGAAAGCGTGACGCTGCGCGACAATTCCACCGGCAAGCAGATCGACCTGCCGCTGCTGTCGCCGACGCTCGGCAACAAGGTCGTCGACATCCGCAAGCTGCACGCCGGTCTCGACTATTTCACTTTCGACCCGGGCTACACCGCGACCGGCAGCTGCGAGAGCAAGATCACCTTCATCGACGGCGACAAGGGCGTGTTGCTGTACCGCGGCTATCCGATCGAGGAGCTGGCCGAGCACAGCGATTTCATGGAGACCGCCTACCTGCTGCTGTACGGCGAGCTGCCGACGCCGGCGCAGATGAAGGCCTTCACCGCCGCCATCACCCGGCACACGATGGTCCACGAACAGCTCACCACCTTCTATCGCGGCTTCCGCCGCGACGCCCATCCGATGGCGGTGATGTGCGGCGTGGTCGGCGCGCTGTCGGCGTTCTATCACGATTCAACCGACATCTCCGATCCGCAGCAGCGCCTGGTCGCCTCCTACCGCCTGATCGCCAAGATGCCGACCATGGCCGCGATGGCGTTCAAATATTCGCTCGGCCAGCCCTTCGTCTATCCGCAGAACCACCTGTCCTACGCCGAGAATTTCCTGCGCATGGCGTTCGCCGTGCCGGCCGAAGAATACAAGATCAGCCCGGTTCTGGCGAAGGCGATGGATCGCATCTTCATCCTGCACGCCGATCACGAGCAGAACGCGTCGACCTCGACGGTGCGGCTCGCCGGCTCGTCGGGCGCCAATCCCTTCGCCTGCATCGCCGCCGGCATCGCGTCGCTGTGGGGTCCGGCGCATGGCGGCGCCAACGAAGCCGTGCTCAAGATGCTCTATGAGATCGGCGACAAGAAGCGGATCCCCGAATTCATCAAGCGCGCCAAGGACAAGGACGATCCGTTCCGCCTCATGGGCTTCGGCCATCGCGTCTATAAGAACTACGATCCGCGCGCCAAGGTGATGCAGCGGACCTGCCGCGAAGTGCTCGACGAGCTCGGTGTCCACAACGACCCGATCCTGGCGCTCGCCATGGAGCTTGAGCGCATTGCGCTCAGCGACGACTATTTCATCGAGCGCAAGCTCTACCCGAACGTCGACTTCTATTCCGGCATCATCCTCAAGGCGATGGGCTTCCCGACCTCGATGTTCACCGTGCTGTTCGCCATCGCCCGCACCGTCGGCTGGGTGGCGCAATGGAACGAGATGATTGAGGACCCAGACCAGAAGATCGGCAGGCCGCGCCAGCTCTATACCGGTGCACCACGGCGCCCTTACGTGCCGGTCGACAAGCGGAAATAGCGCAGCCGGGAACTAGCGTCGTTCGATCAGTTCGATCTTGTAGCCGTCGGGATCCTCGATAAAGGCGATCACCGTCGCCCCGCCTTTCACCGGTCCGGCCGGCCGCGTAATCTTGACGCCGGCCTTGCCGAGCGCATCGCAGGCACGTTTGGCGTCTGCGACCGCGACGGCGATGTGGCCATAGGCCGAGCCCAGATTGTAGGGCTCCTTCTGGTCCCAGTTGTAGGTGAGCTCGAGCACCGTCGCATCGTCCTCGCCACCATAGCCGACGAAGGCCAGCGAATAGCGTTGCTCGGGTCGCTCGGTCTTGCGGATCAACTTCATGCCAAGCTTGTTGACATAGAAATCGACCGAACGATCGAGATCGAAAACACGTAGCATGGTGTGCAGCAGGCGTGAGCTCTTGGCGTCGAGCGCAGACGCGGCAGTCTTTTCGGCGGCATCCATCGTAGCCTCCTCGTGAACGCCTCGGCCGGCGCCGCGCAGCTTACCGCCGCAGGCGCGCCAACACCTCGTCGGCGGCGCGCAGACCGGGCGAAACCTGGCCATAGCCCAGCGCCTTGAGCGCTTCTTGTCCAGCAGAGATTTGCGCGGCACGTGATGCCTTGTCTTCGATCAGCTGCGTAACGGCAGCGGCAAGCTTTTCCGGCGTCGCATCGTCCTGGAGCAATTCGGGCACGGCCGGCCGGTCGAGGATCAGATTGACGAGGTTGACGTAACGCACTTTGACGACGCGCCGCAGCAATGCATGGGTCAACGGATTGACGCGATAGGTCACGACGGTCGGCACGCCGGCCACCGCGAGCTCGAGCGCCACCGTACCCGACGCGGCAAGCGCGGCATCGCTGGCGGCGAAGGCGGCGTATTTCTCGGCGTTGCCGACCACAACGGTCTTCGCGGCCCAGCCTGCGACAACTGCCTGCACCCGTACGACGACGTTGACCGTGGCCGGCACTACGACGACAAGATCGGGTAATTTTCGAGCCAGCAGCGCGACGGTCTCGCCCAACATCGGCAGCAGCCGGCCGACTTCGCCGCCGCGGCTGCCGGGCAAGATCGCGACCACGCGCGCCGATGGCGCGATACCGTGGCGGTGGCGGAATCCGGCACCGTCGCCCTTGTCGGCGCCCAACTCGACCACCGGATGGCCGACATACGAGCACGACAACCCAACCTTCGTGAAATAAGGCGGCTCGAATGGCAACAGCGCCATCAAATGATCGTACCAGCGCGCCATGCGCCGGGCGCGGCCGCCGCGCCATGCCCATACCATCGGCGCAACGTAATGGATCAGCGGCACGGCATCGCCGGCGCGGCGCAGACGCTGCGCCACGCGCCAGTTGAAGCCCGAACTGTCGATGGTGACCACCGCCGCCGGTTGGCGCGCACGAATGTCGGCCACCGCCTGGGCAACGCGCCGCAGGATGGTTCGCGCGCGCGGCAGCACTTCGGCGACGCCCATCACGGCCAGATCGTCGAGCGGAAACAGGCTGGTCAGACCTTCGACCGCCATCTGCTCGCCACCGATACCAGAAAAGCGCACCGCGCCGTTCGTGCGTTGGCGCAACGCACGCATCAGATTGGCGCCCAGCGCATCGCCGGACGGCTCGCCGGCAATGAGATAGATGAGCGGCGCGTCGGTTTCGTCGGCGGCAGCCGGCGACGGCGGCGCGCACATACCGACGACGAACAAGCCCGCGCGATCCGCCGCCTGGACGATCGCAGCACGGTCGATCAACAGCGTCGCGCCCGCTTCGACGACGATACCTTTGAGGTCGACAGCAGCCGCGGCCGTGACGGTATCAGGGCCGATCGCCGGCAGGTCGGCGCGCCGCTCCTGTCCCGGTTTGCTGGTCTTGACCAGGACGCCGCCAGCCGCGCGACCTTGGCAACGTCGCAACAACGCGTCGGTACCGTCGGGGCCCTCGCGGTCGACGACATGTCCGGCGGCCACGACAACCGCCTGACCTTTGTCGCGGGCGCCGTGCTCGCGCGCCGATACCAGGCCGAGCGCGATGTCGGCGGCAACCGTCGGATCGGGCGCGCGTTGGCCGAGCGGACCCTCTGGTGCGAGATCTCGCCCGAGAATGCTTTCGGCGCCGATGACCGCGAAGCCTTCGGCTTCGAGCGCATGGATCACGGCGCGCAACAGACCGTCGTCACCGAGCGCACGCCAACCAAGCGTGGCGAAGAATTTGAGCGTGCGCCAATCAGGCCAGAGCGCCAAAGGCGACGGCCGCCGCACGCCACCAGCCATCACCAACTCGCGAACGCCATGGGCGCGCAGGATAGCGACGCCCGTACCGGCCTGACCCAAACGGATCCAGGCATGCGGTACCTTCTCGACGGTGGCTGGATCGGCGGCGCCGGTCATGGCGAGGACGAAGACCGGCCGGCGCGCTTTGGCGCACGCTTCGATCAGACGTCCGGGAAGCGCGCCGGAGCCGGCGAGAATGCCGAGCGGGCCGAGCTCAGCCGCTGCCATTAGTGCGCGGCTGACACAGGCCGCGAATCGATTCGGCGCGGGCGAATTCGATCACGTCGCGCACCGGACCGACGGTCGGGAACTGCTTGTCGACCGCGGCCAGGCGATCGGCAAAGGTGCCGGTCTCGTTGCCGAACAGCATCTGGTAGGCAGTGCGGAGCGCCTGGATGTCGTCGCGCACAAAGCCGCGACGCTGCATGCCGACGATGTTGAGACCGGACAGCCGGGCGCGGTCGCCCACCACCGAGCCATAGGGAATGACGTCGCGCTCGACGCCGGTGACGCCGCCGACCATCGCATGCCGGCCGATGCGGACGAATTGATGCACAGCCG
>Ga0126371_10001386_pt1 | contig 20469 bp, 21 predicted proteins | sample PanSoiMetaPlot_4_FD_110145 | JGI IMG/M metagenome (GOLD analysis project Ga0126371, IMG submission 110145) | Tropical forest soil microbial communities from Panama - MetaG Plot_4 | ecosystem: Environmental > Terrestrial > Soil > Tropical forest > Bulk soil | place: Panama | collected 2016-02-17 | reverse complement strand
TTGTTCTGACAGGTACAGCGATCTCGGTATGTGACTTGGATGGATAATCCTCCACCATAGCGAAGCTTCGGCCACTTGCTTGTGTTTTAGTCAGAACGCTAGAGCTTGAGCAGTTTCGCTTGCGTGCCTGTTTCGATGTAAGACAACGACGAACAAAATCCCTGCTGAAGCGGTACGTTCAGCTCTGGTTGGGGTCGTGTACCGTAATCGTTTGCGCACCTAACCTTTTTGCGCAGCTGCCCTCTGCGCATTGCGATCTCATCGCAAGCCCGGTTTCGGAATGTACGATACTCACTTCCGGAGGCGCACCACCGCGAGCTTCTTCACCCGCGCAACCATCATCGAAAGCAACTGCCACGCGCGTGATTCTCATCTCTGCCAAAGAGGGAGCGAGGACCTCCAACGAGGATCCTGGCACTCCTGTCGTTTCCACAACGACGCCTGCCGGTCCCGAAGGTTTTCATTGGGGACGTGCTTTGTTCGAATCGTTTGTCTTTCTCGCCATCGAACAGGCCTACGTGGTCCACGATGACTATCGCTGGGTTGTCAGCGAAAATGGTGTTCCTTTCAATCACTACTGGCGGGACTACAAGCAATCTCTGCACACTTGGGTGAATGCCGGCTGGGACGATGGTGACAACCCGCTCTACAGCTACGTCGGTCATCCGATCCAGGGCGCGTTAACGGAGTACATCCAGATCCAGAACGACCCCCAGGGAGCGACGCTCGAACTCGCAAACATAAAAGCCTACTGGCGTAGTCGTTCTAAAGCATTTCTTTGGGAATGCTGTTTACAGCACGCTTTGGAACATAGGTCCGCTGAGCGAAGTCACTGTCGAAAAGTACGGAACAAAGGTTCGCACGCCCTGGAATAAAGACGGCACGTGGCCTTGCACAAAACCACCCTGCGTCACCGGAGTGGGACAGGTGGACCTTGTCTTGACGCCGATCGGCGGTACAGGGTGGCTGCTTGGCGAGGAACTGCTCGACAAAGAAGTCGTTCGCCGAGTTGAAGGGGTAACTCGAAATCATTTTCTAATCGATGTTATGCGCTGCGCGTTAAACTCGATTCGCGGCGGCGCAAATATCCTGCACGGAAAGCGGCCTTGGTACCGTGCCTCTCGCGACGCAACGGAAGTCTACTTCCAGCATCAATCAAAGAAGCAAGGCTCTGCGGAAGTGAACGCTCGCGCCGGGGACAACCGTTAGCCTACGAGGGTCTCGATGTTGCGTTTCGGATTCCTTGTCGGTCTGATTTTTGAGATCGTACCGCTATGTCTATCGCAGAACGCCATTCCCGAGAGCGAACCCCGACCATGGGACTTCGCTATTTGGGTCGCGGGGGCGACCGGCAAAGAATTGACCGACTCTTTCGCCGAAGGGCAAATTCTCACCGCCGGATTTGGCGTCGAAAAGGTGATCACCGACGAGTTAGGCGATGGATGGCGCCGAGGGCGGTTGGCTTACGGCGGGAATGTGTTTCCTGTCTTTGTTCAATTGCGTCCGGGGAGACCGTATGGATTCGCCATTGAACCGGTGATCCTGCGCTGGAATTCGAGTTGGCATACATCAAAGTGGTCCCCGTACATTGAACTCGCCGGAGGCGGGGTGTTCACCAATACCAACATTCCTGCTGGAGATACTTCTAATTTCAATTTCACTGCGCGCTTGGGTGGCGGGATTCAGATTCGTTCCGGAAGCCGAGAGGCGCTCGATCTTTCCTGTCGCTGGTTGCACGTCTCGAACGCAAACCTGGGTCGCAGAAATCCCCAATTCAATGGGATTCAATTAAGCATCGGTTATCACTGGTACCGGTAAATACTGTAGGGACGCTTAGGTAACCGACATCCGCTCAATCCACAGTTGACCTTATTGTTCCCTCCCTCGCATGGCGATACGTCTGAGGTTGGCGCGCGGGAGTACCAAGACGAGAAGTTCTGATCTCTCATGAGTCGCGGTGACCATGGCGTTTCGGACTTCAAGCGCTAGAAGGCGAACTGCCATAATTCCGTCGGCAGTTCCTGGGAGGAGATCCAGATGAATCGGTCGTTTGCTTTTGGCATCGCCATCTTAATAGCGTTATGTTGCGCCGGTGTTGCACAGGAGGTTCACACCGACCATGATAAGTCCGCGAATTTCGAGCGTTATCACACCTATTACTGGGCGAAGGTGCAAACCTCAAATCCCCTGTGGCAGCAGAGAATTCAGGATGCGGTCGACAAGGACCTTCAGGCCAAGGGATGGCAGCGATCGGAAGGCTCCGGCGATGTCGCTCTGACCGCCACTCTGCTCACGATCAGCAGGAGTATCAGACCTTCTACCACGGCTTGGGTAGTTGGCGTTGGGGAGGCTTTGGACCTGAAGCCAGCACTACCGTCGAGAACTATAGAGTCGGGACGCTTGTTCTCGACATGTACGACACACAGAGCAAACGGCTCGTGTGGCGGGGAACCGCAACCGACACCCTTTCCGAGAAACCCGAAAGCAACGAGAAGAAGCTCGACAAGTCAGTCGACAAACTTTTCGAGCATTTTCCGCCTAAGAAATAGCATCGTGTAATTCGTGTGATGGCTCGCTGCTAACCGGCAACGAGCCATTCCTATTGCGGATACCAGTTGAGTTCCCGGACCTCGATACCAGTCCCCTCTAAGCCTTTTTTGAAAACGCTGAGATCTGAACCTCGATAGTGGTAGGGAACCACGATCTTGGGATGAAACGCCTTCACAGCGTCCACCGCTTCCTCAGGGGGCATCGTGTAGGGAAGATTCATGCATACAAAAGCGACATCGATATTCTTCAGCGCCCGCATCTCGGGCACGCCCTCTGTGTCTCCCGAAAAATAAAACCGCTTGCCGCCGTAGGTGAGCACGTAGCCGTTGCCTCGGCCTTTGTCGTGAAATAGCTTGCCGGGTTCGGGGCCGCGCTTCAAGTTGTACGCAGGGATCGCTTCAATTGTCCATCCTTGCCACGATTTGCTCTGTCCGTTCGCGAGCGGCGTTGCGTTCGTGACTGTCTTCGTTACAGCCGGAGCCGCGATGATCTCAGTCCCCGATTTACTGACCGTCGCGATCGAAGACGGGTCCATATGATCCCCATGGATGTCGGTGATCAGAATGAGGTCCGCTTTGGGCAGATCGCTGAGCTTCGCTGGCTTTGCAGGATCGAGATAGATTGTCTTCCCGCCTGCTTCGATCAGTGTGCTTGCATGAAAGAGCGGGGTTATTTTGACCGGTCCCGCCGAGGTGGAAAATGTCTGGGTGTCGGCAGCAGCAGCGAACCAAGCCAACAGGAATAAGCTTAGGAGCGTCAGGGTCAGTTTCATCGGGAACCTCATTTTGATATCAGTGCTTTTTGGCAGGCGAAGCGGCACATCAGAGATAGCGCGATGATGCGTGATCCGTCAAGGCAGCGGTTGCCTCAGCCGTTGCTGAACACCGCAATTCTCGATGCCGCCCCACCGGAGCTAGGGCATTACCGTCAACACCAAATGTGAAGGCAAGGCTGGCGAGCAGTACACGCGTTGTGTGGCCTTCACAAAGTCCGAGGCTGCCGCCTTGTAGATGCTTGGCACGAACTTCTGCGGATTGCGGTCGATCACGGGGAACCACGTTGATTGAACCTGCACCATGATCCGATGGCCTTTCAGAAACACATGATCCCGGTCCCGCAGTGGGATCTTCCATTCGATAGGCCTGTTCGGGATAAGCGCATGCGGCGTTTCGTTGCTTTTCAGATAGCGGCCGCGGCGCACCTCCATCGCGATCGGCAACTGGTACCCGTTTAGCGACTTCGCATATTCTCCTGCCTTCGGGCCCTCTTCGGCATCCCATGCACTCTTCTGTGCATTCTCGGGATACACATCAATCAGCTTGACCACAAAATCGCTATCGGTTCCCGACGTCGATGCGAACAGATTTGCTTCGAGCGGCCCAGTGACTGTCAGATCGTGATCCAGTGGCTCGCTGACAAACGACAGTACGTCTGGACGACCATCCACAAATCGTTGGTCCGCCATCTCCCAAGTGCGCCAGTCGCCGCCGGGATATGTTGGCGAGATCGGACGCAGCCGGTACGGCACCGGATTCGCAGGATCGGAAATATACTCGCGGTATTCATGCTCCCCCTTCCCACGTGTGGGTGCGTTAAACGACAGTGTCCCATCCGCGTGCAAAAACAACCTGGTTGGCTTTGTCTCTTTCGGGGGCCAGACCGAATAAGTGCGCCACGAGTTCGATCCACTCTGAAACATCGAGGCCTGCCACGAAAACTTCTCACCTTTGCCATGCAGGTAATAACGGAAGAACGGTGCCTGAATGTTTTCGCGAAACTCGCGAGCCGTTTCATGTCCGCCGAACGAAACGATTCCGATGCTCTCGCCTTTGTCACTTTGCCACTGTCCGTGAAACCATGGCCCCGCTACCATGAAGTTGTTGTGCTCAGGATCGCTCTTTTCCGCTTTACGGAAGATTTGCCAGGGCCCCCATGGATCCTCCTGGTCCCAAAATCCCGCCACATTCAGATTTGGCACCGTGGAGGAGTGAAGCTGAATCACCCACGCTTCTTTCTTCCAGAAATCGTCGTAGTCAGGATGATCGACGCTCGAATTCCAGTAGGGAATCGAGCCATGCAGATATTTGGCATTGATATTTGAAAGAGGGCCGAGGTCCAGATACCACTGATACGTATCGTAGGTTTCGAAATCAAAATGCGTGTTCTTGTTCTTGTCGGCCTGCTCCATCACGGCATACTCGAAGTCGTAGCTCTCGCGTAGCGCGCCGTAGCGATGATCATCGTCGTTCATCCACTGGTCGACGGGCGACGCTTGTTCGCTCACCGCCTTCAGGGCAGGGTGTGGATGCAGCAGCGTCAAACCAGCGGTCAAACCAAGGTATGAAACGCCATAGATGCCGACCTTGCCGTTGTTGTCGGGAACATTCTTCACGAGCCAGTCGACCGTGTCGTAGGCGTCGGTCGTCTCGTTTGTTGCCCTTGGGTCTTTGAGATCCACCCACGACGACAGTTTGAACTCGCCTTCAGACTTGAATCGTCCGCGCAGATTCTGGATCACGAATATGTAGCCATCCGCGGCCAGTTCCGCGAGGTTGGCTGGCATTTTCTCGGGGGCTTTGTCAGGCACTCCGTAAGGGGTGCGCCGCATGAGGATGGGAAGCGGGCCTTGCTGATCGACAGGAGTCAAGATCACCGTCTGCAGGCGCACTCCATCTCTCATCGGGACCATGACTTCCTTGAACTTGAAGGGCGACTGCGCTGCTGGCGCTTGGGGTGTTGTCGGCGTGGCCTGTTGGGCAACTGAACAAGTCAAGAGCGATACCACTGCGACGAGCCTGATAACTGGACGCACCGGTCCTCCGAGGAGCTTTGGTTTAGGAATTGAAATCCACTGAGAGGCAGGGAAGTTCTCGTGCACAGGCGCGCATCTTACGGGCAGGGATTTACGAAGTCAATGGAGCAACGCCCAAGGTGCGTAAGTTACTACAGCAACGGGGAAGCGTACATGATCCTGTGGCCATCGGCGGTCACCAGTCCGAACTCTCGCATCCTCCAGGATTCATTGCGGATTGTCTTGCAAATCCTGGCGCCGGCGGCTTGGACAGAATCGTAGAAGCGATCGATATCGTCGATTTCCAAGTACGCGTAGTAGGAGTGATCCCCGAGTTCCGCAGGATTCATGGCATCCGGACATTGGCCCGCCATGATCACGCAGGTGCCACAGTGATAGAAGAGAAAGCCTGGATCCGGAATCGTCTCGATCGTGAACCCCAGCACATCGCGGTAGAACGCAGCCGACGTCTTTAAGTTGGGTACAGCTATGACAAACCGCGTTTTTGAAATGTTTGGCATCGGGCGTGGCGTAATTGTCGCACGGAGGAAAGCCACTAGTCAGTTCTCCGAGCGCTAGCCCCCGGCGATAGCGCCTACGACAACCAAGGGTTCTTTCCCAGAGGCAACAGTTTCCGGCAGAATCTTGTCCGCAGGTTCGTGAGACCAGTCTTCCTCGCACGCAAAGAAACGTAGAAAGGCACGCCGTTGCAGAGTATCGTGATCGCGAATCGTTCCCCGCAGCATCGGATAGTGATCTTCCAGCGCGTCGAGGATCGAGGCGATGGTGATCGGGGCAGCGACTTCAAGAGTCACTTCGCTGCCCACATGCGCAAGTGTCCGTAAATGAGGAGGCAAAATTACGCGGATCATTTTTCAACGCTCGCCGCACGAAGTGCGCTTTACTGAGATCACGCCAGCGTCTGTACCTCTACCGACAATACCGCCGGCAGATCACGCACGATCGGATTCCAACTATCGCCCGCATCATTGGAGGCATATACCTGTCCGCCGGTTGTGCCGAAATAGATCCCGCACTTGTCCAGAGAATCCACTGCCATTGCGTCGCGTAGGACGTTCACATAGCAGTTCTCCTGCGGAAGCCCTTTGGTCAGCGGCTCCCACTCGTTTCCACCCGTGCGGCTCCGGTAAACGCGCAGCTTTCCCTCGTGGACATAGTGTTCGCCGTCGCTCTTAATCGGGACGACATAGATGGTTTCCGGTTCGTGCGCGTGTACGTCGATAACAAAGCCGAAGTCAGTTGGCAGATTGCCACTGACCTCCCTCCAGTTGTCGCCGGCATCGTCGCTGCGCATCACGTCCCAGTGTTTCTGCATAAACAGCACACCCGGGCGGGACGGATTCATTGCGATGTGGTGCACACAGTGCCCGATTTCCGCCGTCGGATCAGGAATGTACTGCGATCTCAATCCTTGATTGATCGGCTTCCACGTCTTGCCGCCGTCATCCGTGCGGAAGGCTCCGGCCGCCGAAATCGCGATGTAGACGCGTTTCGGATCTTTCGGATCGAGAATGATGGTGTGCAGACACATTCCACCCGCACCGGGTTGCCACTTCGGCCCCGTACCATGGCCGCGAAGGCCGGAAAGCTCACTCCAGTTCTTGCCGCCATCGGTCGAACGGAACAATGCCGCGTCCTCGACGCCGGCATATACCGTGTCCGCATCGGTCAGGGATGGTTCAATATGCCACACGCGCTTGAATTCCCATGGATGTTGCGTGCCGTCGTACCACTGGTGAGTCGTGAGTGGCTTGCCCGTTTCCGGCGAAGCGTCGTATTTAAACTTGTTGCTTTCGCCTTTCGGCGTTCCGCCCGGGCCGGTGGTCTCACCTGGCGGTGTTCCCGGCTGGTGCCATGTCTTGCCGCCATCATCGGAGCGTTGAATGATCTGTCCGAACCACCCACTGGTCTGCGACGCATAAATCCGATTCGGATCCACCGGAGAGCCCTTCAAGTGATACATCTCCCATCCGGCAAAATGCGGGCCGCTGACGTCCCATTTTTCCCGCTTGCCATCAGATGTCAGAATGAATGCGCCCTTCCTGGTTCCTGCCAATACTCGTACTTTACTCATCATTCGCTCCTTTAAAATCGCGTTCGAGAAGCTGTTTACGTAACGAACCAATAGTGGCGCAATTACTTGCTCAAGCGGAAGATCGGCTTCGACCCTGACTAGACGCCCGCCGCTTTCCACAGGCCGACCATGCGCCCGTCGGGATCTTTGAACAGCGTGAATGATCCCATTCCCGGGACTGCCTGTTCGTCTATCAGGATCTCCCCACCAGCCGCTCGAATCTGCTCGCGATACTTCGCGAGGTCATCGACGTCGATGTAAACCGTCATGTTGCCCGGCCATGGTTCGGGTCTGTCAGGTTTGATGATTCCGCCGTTGATGCCGCCTTGTCCGCCAGTTTCAACGAACCTGTAGTTCAACTCAGGCATATCCTGCGCTTTCCAACCGAATACTTTCTCGTAAAAAGCCGAAACTTTAGCTGGGTCCTTCGACAAGAACTCCCAGAAAACGACCGGTCTGCCCATCACGATCTCCTTGCTTCGCATCAGTCGCGTGCGCACTTCGATCTTGCCCTGCGAAGCGAAACTGCGCAACCTATGCGATGCTCGAAGACCCTCTAACGTCGCAGCGGAATCGTGGCGCGCACCCGGTCGTCGCGCAAATACAGCGCTGCCCACACCAGCACGCCGATCAACACCGGAAAAGGCACCCATGGACTGCTTATGCGCACCATGGTGGCAGTTGCACCGCCGAGGTAACCCGTCAACAGGATCGCCCCCAGTATCGAGGTCCGTGGGATCAAGTAGATCACCAGACAGATCAGCAACACCGCCCCGATCGGAACCACAACGCTCTCCGGATAACCCAGTTGGGCCGTTCCCTGAACCGCCTGTGGCGACCGCGCGATCTTAACTCCGCTGTCAAACAGCAGAAACAGCGTGAGAAGTATCGTAAGAACGCGACCACTCCAGAGCATCACCTTTGAGGTTCCCGGTTCAGAGGTCATCGAGTCCATAAAGCATTCCTTTCATGAGCAGCATATTCTCTCGGCATATTCACGCTCTGATTTATCCAACCGATTGACCAAATCCGAGCCACTTCCTGAGATAGCCCATCTGACCAACATGGTAAGTCTCGTGGAAGCAGAGCAGGCCGATGGCTCCTCCAACAGTCCCATCCAGCGAAGGCCTTTCTTTTGGAAGCGGTTGCGCCAGCAGTTCCGGAGTCGCGTTTGGCAACGCGGCCATGAGCTTCTCTGAGACCTCTTTGCATGCCTTCCTAATCTCGCCAACGCTTGGATATTGCTTCGGAGGCACCCTCTTTGCGCCACGGGAAAAGACGCTGGACCACGGGGCGGACCACTCCACACCCAGATATTTCGGCACGAAAGCGCGGTGCACCACCACATGTCCTGCGCTAAACATCAGGTGATTTGAGTCGGCGCTCGGCTGAACGAGCCATTTCTCGTCGGGAATTCCCTGGGTTGCTTTCTCAAAAACTGAGCCGTTCGCCTGAAACATCGATTGGATTGCAGAAAAATCTGTATTCACGCTTTCTCCTTCGGAGCCTTCCGGTTGCGGCCCAGCCCGCGCGCGACATCACTTTCAAATCGCGGAATTAGCGGGGTTGGATCGCGGTTCTCCCACCGCCGCCGCGCTTGGTTCAGGATCTGGTCGCGGTTCTTTTCCATTCGCAGTAGTAACGAGCACGAGGAGTTCGTCATTTCGTGGCGCGAGCCCCAGATCAGCAGGTCCAACATTACCGGGGCAAGATCAATGCCCTTCGCGGTCAAGCGGTAGTTGATGCGCCGGTTATCACTCGCAACGCGCTGCGCATCGATGATTCCTGATGACTCAAGCCGTTGGAGCCGGTCTGCGAGTACGTTGCTGGCGATACCTTCTCCCGATTGCAGGAACTCTTTGAAGGTCCGATACCCCCGCACCATCAGATCTCGAACGATAAGCAGAGACCAGCGATCCCCGAATACTTCAAGAGACACACTCACCGGACAACCCGAGCGGCGCTTTGCGTTGGACCGGCGCTTGTCCGGCATGACAGGAAGCCTATTACGGATTACTTGCAAAATGCAAGTAATCGCCGAGCCAACATTCAATATCGGACCTTCTGCAATCTTTGGTACTGACCGCGCGGTTACGCGTCGTCCGTTCACAAAACATTGACATTTGTGCGCGTAATGCCACTGTAACCACAGTCCCGTAATCTTTCGGATTTCCCTAGCGGGCGATACAGTGAATCATCCCCACACGATGATTCCATTTGAAGCTGCATGCGCAGTAGTGCTGGTGGGGGCGCTCCTCCTGGGCCTCAAATACGTGCTCGACTACTTGCGCCGAAAGAAACGCTAGCACTCAAGAATCACGTCTACGTCGCATCTGCGATTTCGACGTCCTACCGGCACAACGCAGGGGAGAAAACGCTGGACAGTGAAATTTCCTGCCCCGGTGCGTTTCCTTCACATCTCATAAACCTCATCCGCGGCGCGTCGAGGGCGGTCTGCTGCATCGGCGGCTACCCATAAAGAATCCAAAGGGAGTAGATTGCTAACGGTCAAAGGAGCAGGACTTGAAACAGCACCCGTCCCCCGTGGTTCGCTCAACTGCGTTTGTCCTAACTGCATTATTACTGTATGCCCCAGCTGTCCTGTGGGCACAGAACGCGAAATTTCATAACGCCCCAGCCTCCGCAAAGAACACCAAGAATCCATATGCTGGCCAGGCAACTGCAGCGGCCGATGGCGCGAAGTTATACACTCGCAACTGCGGCTCTTGTCACGGCGTAGGGGGGCGCGGGACCGGCAACGTCCCGGCGTTAAGCGCGGTGTGGAAGAAGAAGCCGACCGATGGGGAAATCTTCTGGTATGTGACCCAGGGGGACGTCGAGAACGGGATGCCTTCCTGGCAGAGAATTCCCGAAGACCAACGCTGGAAGATCATCACATATATTCGAACGTTGAGTACCTCGACTGCCGCGGAGGCCGCTCCCGCACTGCCTGCTGCGTCAAGCGCCGAGAAACTCGACGCTCCGCTCCCTCCGCAGCCTTTCGTTGACTACCGCCTCGAGGAGCCGGGAAAAATTCATAAGGTAACCGTGGCTGACCTTCCTGAGCCCTACGCGACAAAGTCTGCCAGCAATGGGCCCACCGTCGTGGCTCGCCCCCAAAACGCATGGCCGAAGGCTCCGCAGGGATTCAAGGTCGAGCAGTTCACCACCGGACTCGACAACCCTCGCTTGATGCGCACGGCGCCCAACGGCGACATCTTCCTAGCGGAGATGAAAGCGGGCGACATCAAAGTGTTTCGCGGGATTACCGCGGACGGTCATCCACAGCAAACCGAAATCTTTGCAAAAGGACTCGAGCAACCCTTCGGAATCGCCTTCTATCCTCCGGGGCCCAATCCAGAGTGGATCTACATCGGCAACACCGATGCAGTGGTGCGTTTTCCATACCAGAAGGGCGACCTGCATGCGAGTAGCTCACCACAACCCATCGCCGATCTTCCCGACGGTGGCGGGCACACAACTCGTGACATTCAATTCTCGCCGGACGGACAAACCATGTACGTCTCCGTCGGATCCGCCTCGAACGTCGATGATCCGGACACCACTCCCGGGGAAAAAAATCGTGCCGACATCCTTGCCTTCCGTCCAGATGGCTCCAACATGCGCATCTACGCTTACGGCATTCGCAACGCTGTTGGCCTCGCGGTCGATGATAGCGGGACCCTGTGGTGTTCGGTGAATGAACGCGACGGTCTCGGCGACAACCTCGTGCCCGACTACATTACGCATGTTCAGGATGGCGGCTTTTATGGGTGGCCGTGGTGGTACATGGGTGGCCATCAAGATCCGCGGCACAAGGGCAAGCATCCCGAGCTCAAGGAAAAACTCATCACGCCGGATGTGCCGCTCCAACCGCACAATGCATCCTTGGAGATTACCTTCTATCGCGGCGAGCAGTTTCCTGCCGAATACAAAAACGACATCTTTGCTGCTGAGCACGGCTCATGGAACAAGTCGATCCGGACCGGCTACGAGGTGATCCGCGTTCCTCTGCACCAGTCCGGCCGTGCATCCGGGGAATACGAAGACTTCCTGACAGGATTTGTTGTGGATAACGGCCACGTCTGGGGGCGGCCCGTTGGCGTCACCGTCGCGCCGGATGGCTCATTGCTGGTCAGCGATGACGGTTCGAATTCAATCTGGCGTGTGAGTTATGTAGGGAACAAGACGGCGCAGAACCACTAGCGGAAAGCTCACACGAACTCAATCAGTACGATTTCGGGATTCGTGCCCAAGCGCAGCGGAGGCCCCCACGTTCCGACGCCGCTTGTCGTGTAAACAATCAAATTTCTGAGGCGCGCTAGCCCGTAAGTAAAGGGCCCGAAGATTCTTTTGGTGAACCACGAAAACGCAAAAACTTGGCCTTGATGGGTATGACCCGACAGCTGCAAAGAAATACCGGCCTGTTCCGCGACCTCCAAGGCATGGGGCGCGTGAGACAGCAGAATACTGGGCTTGTCCGGATCAATATTGACGCGGTCTAGGACCGCACGAAACACATTTTCACGGGTAGTTGAACTGAAGTGCACGCCAACCACCTGCAACCCATCAATCACGATTTTTTCATTGTTCAACACGCGAACATCTGCGCGCTTCACGCCGTCGAGGTACTTCGACGGATCCGAAAATTCTTCGTGATTCCCGGTCACAAAGTAAGAGCCGAATTTAGGCCGAAATTCCTTCCACGGCGCGGCGAGGCTCACCGGATCGACATGCGTCCCGTCGTACAAGTCACCGGTGATGAAAACGACGTCGGGCTGCGCCCCCCTGACCTTTTCTACAACACGCCGCATGAAGTTGGTTCCGTTGACGTGTCCGAGATGCACATCGGACACGAGAGCAGCAATGCGCCCACGCCATGCGATAGGTAGGTTCGGGAGCTTCACTGTAATCCGCTTCACACGAATCAAGCGAGCATTCACTAGACCAGCGACCGCCGCAAGAGTCGCAGTTCCGTAAAGGACAGCGGCGACCATCTGTCGATCCAGCGATTGTCCGAAAACTGTAGCCGCGAGATATACGAACCAACTCGCGCCTGCCGCGAGAAAGAAGAAATTCAAGAAGCCCAGCCAGACCGCCGCCCCGCGATAAAGCGATCGGACTGCGACGTTGTTGAAACGATGTGCAAGCAAGCTTGCGCCCACGAAACTCACTGAGAGAATCGCCAACGCCACTCTGAGCGGAACGGCTAGCCTGGGATCCAACGGGCCCAAGAAAGCGATCCACGTCGCATAAACGAACCAGTGGCCAAGAAGCAGAATTGACTGCACCACGGCCACGAACCTTACGATCCGGCCACGAAGCCGGGCGGGCTCGCCGGCTACGCGGGTCCGTACGGAGAGCTCTGGTTCGGCGGTGGAGGTGGCTGATGTTTTTAGCTGGCGCGCAATTTCGCGTTGGGCCTGGGAATGAGTAAGTCCGTCTTCGTACGAGCTCATCTGTTTATGAATGACCTTGTGTCGCCGGGCGCTGAAAAAGGCCTAGCGCATATGAACACGCTTTAATAGATGCCGGGTGCACGAGGAAGGGTGCTGCAAATCGGTTGCGTCCAGGTCAAGCTGGCCGGTTCAGCGCCATCCAAGGTACACATACCGCAAGATAAACAGCCCGGTAAGGATCCAGATCAGCAGGTTTATTTCGCGCACCTTGCCAGAAGCAATTTTGACGACCGTATACGAAATCAATCCCAAACTCAGCCCCGTAGCGATACTGAACGTTAACGGCGTCGCAATCATTGTGATGAAAGCCGGAACGGCCTCGCTGAAATCACTCCATTCGATATGTGCAATCGATTGCGTCATCAGTGCTCCCACAACGATAAGTGCCGGCGCCGTCGCGTACCCGGGAATGGCCGCCGCTAATGGCGAGCAGAACATCGCCGCGAAGAAAAATATCGCCACGAACACATTGCTGAGTCCCGTTCGCGCACCCGCCGCAACACCCGCCACGCTCTCGATGTAACTCGTTACTGTCGACGTCCCGGTGAGCGAGCCAAATAGTGTCCCCGTGGCATCCGCAATCAGCGCGCGTCCGACGCGTGGGATTTTTCCGTCCTTGATAAACCCAGCTTGTTCGCAGACTCCTACAAGCGTGCCGACATTGTCGAATAAATCGACGAACAGAAATGCGAAGAGAATTTCGAGCAAGCCAAGCTTCAACGCGGCGCGGAAATCGAGTTGCAAGAAGGTCGACGAGGGATGCGGCAGCGACAGAATTCCCTGCGGCCAGTGCGCTATTCCGCGAAGGATGCCGAGCAGCGTCGTGCCAAAAATTCCAATCAGGATCGCGCCGTTCACCTTGCGTGCCATCAGAACAATCGTCAGCGTGAGGCCGAAGCACGCCGTTTGCACCGCGGCATCTGCAAAGCTGCCCAGCCCCACGTACGTCGCCGGATTCGCGACCACCAGCTTCGCGTTCCGCATTCCGATGAATGCGATGAACATCCCGATCCCCGTCGCCGTCGAGTGCTTCAGGCACGCTGGCATTCCATTGACGATCTGCTCGCGCACGCGAGTGACGGTGAGCAGGAGAAACAAGCTGCCCGAAAAAAACACTACCGCCAGTGCCGTTCGCCACGGCACATGCATACTCAGACATACGGAATACGTGAAATAAGCATTCAGCGACATTCCCGGCGCGAGCGCAATCGGATAGTTCGCTGCCAGTCCCATCACCAGCGTCGCTACTGCCGCTGAAATACAGGTTGCAAACAGGACTCCTTCTACCGGCATTCCGGCTTGCGAAAGGATTTGCGGATTAACGACGACGATATACGCCATCGTCACAAACGTCGTCAGTCCGCCGAGAAATTCCTGCCGCACCGAACTCTGATTTTCAGAGAGCTTGAAATAGCGTTCGATCAACGTTCGCCTCGGTTGTGAAGGTCTCTTGAGAAGAGCTGCTAGTACGGGATTTTGTTCGACTTCTGCTGCCAGGCTCGGAAACTCGCCAGCGCCTGTTCGCGCATCATTTGCATCATCGGGATGGCGCGCGCACTCAGCGGTTTCTCAATTTCGCGATAGATGAACGAATCGTCGAAGCCGGCTTCAGCGGCATCGGACGCGAGCCCGCCGTAGTAAACGCGGGACAGTCGCGACCAATAGATCGCGCCCAGGCACATCGGACACGGCTCGCACGAAGAGTAGAGTTCGCAGTCCTTCAGTTCAAAACCGCCGAGCTTCGCGCAAGCCTGTCGGATAGCAACCACTTCCGCATGAGCCGTTGGATCGTTCGTCGCGGTGACCCGGTTGACCCCTTCGGCCACGATGCTGCCGTGCTGCACGATGACCGCTCCAAACGGGCCACCCTGGCCTGAAAGAACGTTGTCGAGGGAAAGTTGGATGGCGCGAGCCATGAAAGGATTGTCCATGAGTTTGTGATCGTTCCCTTGCGTATCAGTCAGCGGTACGCTGAATTCATGCGCAAATCGGTCGACATGGACCTGCCCGCGGCCGTTATCGCTGAGCAGCGAGTATAAGACGGAATCTGAAAATCGGTAAGGGCGTTTTCGAATTCGTACGCTCTGGCGCGATTGTAGAGCGCGATTTGAAAACCCATTCGCTTCCGGATACGCTTCTTTCCAACGTCTGCTCAGAAGGAGCGTCGATCTTGGGGTTGCAGGCTTTTGTCTCCAGTCGTCTTGTTACACCTGAAGGCATTCGCCCCGGCGCGTTGCTGATTGACGGAGAGACGATCCGAGGCATAGTGGACCCCGGCGAAATCCCCGCTCGCTATTCACTAGAAGATTTCGGTACTGCCACGCTGCTGCCTGGCCTTGTAGACTCTCACGTTCACATCAATCAGCCTGGGCGAACGGAGTGGGAGGGCTTTTGCACGGCGACCCGCGCAGCCGCAGCGGGCGGCTACACGATGCTCGTCGACATGCCTCTGAACTGTGTGCCCGCAACTACCAACGTCGCCGCGCTCACCGCAAAACGTGAAGCCGCCCACGGCCAGTGCTGGGTGGACTGGGCGTCCTGGGGCGGCGTCGTGCAAGGAAATCAAGCGGAGATCGCACCACTCGCGAGCGCCGGAGCCCGCGGCTACAAATGTTTCCTCGTGCACCCCGGAATCGAAGAATTCACCATGGTAGGGGAGGCCGATCTGCGAGCGGCGCTGCCCGCGGTTGCAAAAACTGAGTTACCGCTGCTCGTCCACGCGGAACTCCCGGGACCGATCGATTCGGCGACATCGCGCCTTCAAAGCGAAGACTGGCGGCATTACGCGACCTACCTCGAATCGCGCCCCGACGAGGCCGAGCTGGGAGCAATTCGTCTGATGCTTCGTCTTTGTCGCGAATTCAAATTTCGCCTTCACATCGTGCACCTCGCTACTGCCCAAGCATTGCAAGAATTAAAGGCCGCACGCGATGAAGGTCTTCCGGTCACCGTGGAGACCTGCCCGCACTATCTTCATCTGGACGCGGAGAAAATTCCCGACGGCGCGACGCAATGCAAATGCGCCCCACCCATTCGCGGAGACAAGAATAGGGAATCACTGTGGCAGGGTCTTCGCGACGGCATCATCGATTTCGTCGTCACCGATCATTCGCCGTGCCCACCCTCTATGAAGCGTCCGGGTGATGCCAATTTCCGCGACGCTTGGGGCGGGATTGCCAGTCTCTCGATGGCAATGCCCATCATGTGGACTGAAGCCTCACACCGCGGGTTTACGCTTTCCGACATCGCCCGATGGATGTCAGATAAACCGTCGCAACTCGCCGGAAGCGGCGCTCGCAAAGGACGGCTCGCGACAGGCTACGATGCAGACTTCGTCGTATTCGATCCCGACTCCGAATTCACAGTGACTCAGAATCATTTGCATCATCGCCACCCAATCTCGCCGTACCTCGGCGAAACGCTACGAGGGGTCGTAAAACGGACTTATCTCCGCGGAAAGCCAGTTTTTCGTGAGGGTGCTTTTGTTGGCCATCGTGAAGGACGCGAGTTCCGGCAGTAACGTGATACTTTTTCATAAGCGGAGAAGGCCTTCTCGGCCTGACATCATCCAGTGACCACTGAGCACATCGTCGGCGCATCTGTCCCGCGCAAAGAAGGGGGAGATAAAGTCACCGGTCGTGCGCAATACATTGACGACCTCACCATGCCCGGTATGCTCTATGGAGCCACCGTGCGCAGCCGCATCCCGCGCGGCAAAATTAAAAAGATCAGCTTCGGCACGGGCATTTCCTGGGATGAATTTGTGATCGTCTCTGCGAAAGACATTCCAGGAAAAAACTGCATCGCTCTCATCCTCGACGATCAGCCTTGCCTTGCCGACGGTGTAGTCAATCATCCCGAAGAGCCGATTCTTCTGCTGGCGCACCCCAATCCTCACATACTTCCAAAAGCTGTTGAAGCGGTTGCCATCGAGTACGAGCCTTTACCTGCACTCTTCACCATCGAAGATAGCGAGCGCCAGGAGACGATCATCTGGGGCGCCGACAATACCTTCAAACGCTACCTGGTTGAGAAGGGCGACGTCGACAGTATCTGGCAGAAAGCCGGCTTCATCGTCGAAGCTGAGTACCACACCGGTGCGCAGGAACAGCTTTACATCGAAAATAACGGTGTCATCGCGAGCTACGACCCCAATAGCGGCCTCACGCTCTGGGGTTCGCTGCAGTGTCCGTATTACGTGCACAAGGCTCTGATCAAGCTCTGTGCACTGTCCGAAGACAAAGTGCGCGTCGTGCAGACCGAAACCGGCGGAGCTTTCGGCGGCAAGGAGGAATATCCCTCCATGATTGGCGGGCATGCAGCCTTGCTCGCGATGAAAGCTGGCCGCGCGGTGAAAATCGTCTACGACCGCATGGAGGACATGGTCGCCACCACCAAGCGCCACCCCTCCCGCACTCGCCACCGCACCGCCGTCAGCAGCGATGGCAAAATTCTCGGTGGAGAGATCGAGTTCGTCGTCGATGGCGGCGCGTACAGCACGCTCTCGTCGGTTGTGCTATCACGCGGCACGATTCATGCAGCGGGTCCTTATTACTGGCCGAACATCAGGATTCGTGCAAAAGCGGTGGCCACCAATGCCCCTCCACACGGCGCCTTCCGCGGATTCGGAGCCCCGCAAAGCCTCTTCGCCATGGAGCGGCACATGGACCGCATCGCCGCTACGGTCGGCCTTTCACCTATCGAAATTCGAAAGCGCAATTTCCTGAAAACTGGGCAAACCACAGCAACCGACCAGACGATTAACGAACCAATCAATCTCGAAAAGCTGCTCGATCGCGCCCTAGAACTCTCCGATTACCACGCTAGGAAAGCTCACTTCCGAAACGAAAACCAGTCCAGGACGTGCAAAAAGGGAATCGGCATCGCGACCTTCCTTCACGGCTCCGGCTTCACCGGCTCCGGCGAGCGGTACCTGGCGTCGGTTGTTGGTGTGGAAGGCCTTGCTAATGGCCGCGTGCGCGTGCTGGTATCGAGTACCGAGTTCGGACAAGGCACCAAGACAGTTTTATGCCAGATCGCTGCGGAAACACTCGGTCTTCCATACGAGCAAGTTGAAATTGCGCAAGCCGACACCGATGATGTGCCCAACAGTGGGCCCACAGTCGCCTCCCGAACCGTGATGGTCGTCGGCAAACTCGTACAATCCGCTGCCAGCGGAGTTGCACAGACATTGATCGCAGCGGGTATTCTACGGAAGGAATTTTCTCCCAAGGAATTTCGTGACGCGTGTTCCAAATACATCGCGCAGCACGGGCAACTCAAGTCTCTCGCACAGTACGAGGCGCCACCGAACGTCTACTGGGACGACGAGAAATATCGCGGCGAAGCGTACGCGGCTTATTCGTGGGCGGTTTACATCGCCGAAGTCTCTGTGGATCTCGCCATCTACAGTGTCGTCGTCGACGACTTCGTGGCGCTTCAGGAAGTGGGCAAAGTGCTACACCCGGTTCTGGCCCGCGGCCAGATCACCGGCGGCGTCGCCCAGGGGATCGGTTACACGCTGTATGAAAAAGTCGTTTGGCAAAACGGCCGCATGCAAAACGGTCAGATGACAAACTACATCATGCCGACCTCAGCCGATCTTCCTCCCATTCGCGTGTACTTCGAGGAACTCGGAAATGTGCACGGCGCATTCGGTGCGAAAGGCATCGGCGAATTGCCCATGGACGGCCCAGCACCGGCCATCGTGAACGCCATTGCAGACGCGCTGGGAACACCTTTCGATTCGATTCCGCTGCTGCCTGAAGATATCTTCCAAACCATGGAGTCGTGCTCGCAATCGCCTGAAGCCCCCTTAACCCAAGGAGTCCGATGAGCGATCCTCGGGGACCGCGCGAAATTTCTCTCACTGTTAACGGCCAAGGGAAGACCCTCCGCGCGTATCCGATGGAGCGGCTCCTCGACGTTTTACGGCAGCATCTCAAGCTTACGGGATCGAAAGAAGGATGCGGAGAGGGCGAATGCGGCGCCTGTGCCGTCATTGTCGACGGGGCCTTGGTGAACAGTTGCCTCGTACCCGTTCTGCAGGTCCAGAACTCGACCATTGTCACAATCGAGGGTATGGCGCAGAGTTCACGCCTATCCCCGCTTCAAAAATCTTTCCTCGATTGCGGCGGTGCGCAGTGTGGCATCTGTACGCCCGGCATGATCCTCGCCGCCCATCACTTGCTGAGTCGCGTTCCGAGGCCATCGCCGGAAGAAATTCGTGAAGCTCTCGCCGGCAATCTTTGCCGCTGCACTGGATACGCGCAAATCTGCGAAGGGGTTGCCAACGCCGCTAATCGTGAGGTCCTAGGATGAGAGCCGATCCGGTCGATTACGAACTTCTCGCGCCGGGTAACCTGCCTGATGTTCTGTCGCTGCTCGCGCACGAACCCGAAACATGGCTTCCGATTGCTGGTGGAACTGACCTTATGGTTCTTTACGCCTCGGGAAGACTTTCGCAGAAGAAACTTGTCAGCCTGTGGAATCTGCCCGAACTGCGTTTCATCGACGTTGCCGACGACGAAATCCGCATCGGCGCCGGCTGCACCTACACCGACATTCGTAATCACCCAACAATAGTCCACGAATTTTCGTTACTAACCACCGCAGCGCGCTGGACTGGCAGCATTGCCAACCAGAATCGTGGAACGCTCGGTGGAAACATTGTGAACGCATCGCCGGCCGCCGACTCCTTGCCCGCGCTCTTGATCTATGAAGCCGACTTGATTCTTGTGTCGGCTCGGGGTGAGCGTCGCGTCCTCTACACAACCTTTCACACTGGATACAAAAGCTCTGTCCTTGCGCCCGACGAACTCATTCGGGCAATCTGTCTGCCGCGGCACTTCGCAAACCATATCTCCTATTCCCGCAAAGTCGGAGCGCGCAACGCGCAAGCGATTTCCAAGGTCTGTCTTGCCGCACTCGGAAAACTTGATCGCGACACAGTGACCGACGTCCGCATCGCGATCGGTAGCGTCGCACCCGTCCCTTTACGATTGCGAAGCACGGAGGACGCCTTAAAGGGAAAAGCAATCGACTCCCATGCAATCGCCACAGCACGCTCGAACGCGATCGCTGAAATTCAGCCGATCGACGACATTCGCTCTACCGCGGCCTATCGTGCTGCCGTCGCCGGCAATCTCGTTGTAGAGTTCCTGAACGCGTTGCGCGAAAGTATCACGAGGCCATGAGCAAGATCCTCCAGCGTTGGAACCATCTGAGTCCGCAAGACGCTGCCCTAGAGATCCTTGCCTGCTGCGCCTCAAAAGCTTGGGCCCAGGGGGTTGCTGCGCGTCGGCCACTCGCTGACGAATCTGCCCTCATTACTGTCTCCGACGAGGTATGGACTAAACTCACTGCTCAGGATTGGAAAGAAGCTTTTGCCAGCCACCCGCGCATCGGTGAGCGAAAAGCGCCCCAGATTGCGACAGCACGATCGGCCACCTGGTCGGCACAAGAACAACAAAAAGTCGCCATGGCCGGAGAATCAGTACAGCTCGCGCTCGCAGAAGAGAATCGCGAATATGAGAAGCGCTTTCACAGCGTCTTTATCGTCTGTGCCATTGGAA
>Ga0126371_10001385_pt1 | contig 20472 bp, 17 predicted proteins | sample PanSoiMetaPlot_4_FD_110145 | JGI IMG/M metagenome (GOLD analysis project Ga0126371, IMG submission 110145) | Tropical forest soil microbial communities from Panama - MetaG Plot_4 | ecosystem: Environmental > Terrestrial > Soil > Tropical forest > Bulk soil | place: Panama | collected 2016-02-17 | reverse complement strand
TGAGTTAGGCTAGGCCCTTCTTGTTGTTTTCACAACTGCTTCCTACAAACGGACTTGCACTAAGACTTATCGGTGCAAACCGGTGCGGTGAGCGCATCGGCGATTTACCACTTGGCGAAAGTCGCTAGAGAGTCAACTGCAAAGATCAATTGCCCGACACGCCGGCGGCGCATCGAGAACAGGTTCCAGACGAATCCGCATTTCTCCGGCCGCTGATGCCGGCACCGCAACCGTGGCGGATCGCGCTCCTGCGCGGTTTGCGTACGCACTTTCATCGCCAGGTGAATGAGTCAGGATTCAGGAATCGCGAAATTCACACTTGACATTGATACACAATCCACTACCATATGGTTGTGGATCGCCTGGGCACAACATTTGCGGCTTTGTCTGATCCAACCCGGCGGGCGATGATCGAGCGGCTCTCCCGTGGGCCTGCTTCTGTGCACGGCTTGACGGAACCGTTTGCACTCTCCCAGCAGATGATTTCAAAACATATTGCCTGCCTGGTGCGGGCGCGGATTGTGATCAAGACCAAGCGTGGACGAGAGAGTATTTGCACGCTTAGGCCGGAGGCCATAAAGACAGTCAGCGACTGGGCTATTAGCTATCGCCAATTCTGGGAAGAGAGTTTCGACAAGCTGGATGTGGTTTTGAATCAAATGAAAAAAGCGGAGGTTGGACATGACAAAAAGCCCGGTGAATGAGATCGAGCGGATGGTTGTGACACGAATTTTTGATGCCCCACGCGAATTGGTTTGGAAGGCGTGGACAGACCCGCAATATGTGAAGCAGTGGTGGGGGCCGAAGGGTTGTACTGCGACTTCTTGCAAGGTTGACTTTCGCGTGGGAGGAAAATTTCTGTACTGCACGAGAACGCCGGATGGACAGGAGTTCTGGAATGGCGGTGAATACCATGAGATTGTTCCGCACCAGAAGATCGTTTCCTCCATGTACTTTGCCGACTCGGAGGGAAACAAGATTGAGCCTGCGCAATTAGGAATAGAACATGAGGCTATAGAAGGTGCGCACGACGTGATTCTGTTTGAGGATCTTGGAAACGGCCAGACGAAACTCACCTTCATTGGAAATGAAACCATGCAGAACGCAATCCAGAGCGGTCAAGTGGAGGGCATGAACCAAATGCTCGATAAAGCTGCTGCAGTTGTTGCGGGGCTAACGCAGACGAAATAAGAAGTTGAAGCCTGGATTATCGTCATGCGCGAGATGGTGAACGCAAAGCAAACGCAGGTCCATCCCGGCAACCCAGCCGGGGTGGCTGCGGAGGCTGATCGACGTGAGGGGAATCCTGTGAATCGGTGGTCGCCATACTTTTTAAGCATCCTGACAAGAGCGGATTCGGCAGTTGAAATAAATAATCTCGACGACTTGTCGAATTCCGGTGCAGCCATTCGACTATATGGTGAAGACCAGGCAATCGGTCCGCCCGGCGTCGCCAAGGAGCAAAAATGCGTTTCTCATTTTTCCGCGATTTAAGACTTGCGTTCCACTCGTTGATGCACAGCAAAAGCCTCGCGGGGATTGTGATCCTCACGCTGGCGCTGGGAATCGGGGCCAACGCGGCCATCTTTACGCTGGTCCGGGGCGTGCTGCTGAAGCCGCTGGTCAACCGTGACGAGAACCGGCTCGTGTATATCCGCCAGAGCGCCCCCAGCGGCGGACAGGACAACACGACGTTTTCCGTGCCCGAAATCAAGGATATCGAGGGCGGCGTGCGCTCCATGAGCGAGTTCGGCGATTTCTCCGAGATGGACTTTACGATGGTCGGACTCGGCGAACCTCGCGTGGTTCACGGCGGCGTCGTCAGCGGCAACTACTTTGATGTAATGGGTCTGCGCCCTGCTCTCGGCCGTCTCGTCGGACCTCAAGACGGTGGCGCCGACGCCGCTGGCGTCATCGTACTGACGTATCGTTTCTGGTCCACCGTTTACACAAAAGACCCGCATGTGATCGGCAAGACCGTTCGGCTCAGCAGCCTTGGCGATCGTTCCGCTACAGTCATCGGCGTCCTTGAACCCTCGGTGCCGTATCCCGCCGACACACAGATTATCGGTAACCTCGTCATCAGCCCGCATCATCTTTCCGCCACGATGGTAACCGGCCGCGTACATCGCATGACCGAACTCTTCGGTAAGCTTGCTCCCGGCGCCACTCTGGAACAGGCGCGCAACGAGTTGCGCACGGTGTACGCCTCCATGGTGAAGGGCCATCCCGATGCGTATCCTGATAGCGGCGGCTACCGGATTGATGCCAGGATGCTCCGGGATCAGATTACTTCCGGCGCGCGCACCGTCCTCCTCGTGCTTCTCGCTGCTGCGGGACTGGTCTTCATCATCGCCTGCTCAAACGTTGCCAACCTGATTCTCGCGCGGACGGTTCGCCGGGAGGGCGAACTCTCGATCCGTGCCGCGATGGGCGCTAGCACTTGGGCGCTGCGCCGTATGTTGTTAGCCGAAAGCCTACTGCTTTGCTGCGCCGGCGCGGCAATCGGCGTAATCATCGCGCAGCCATTGGTAACAGTCCTGGCTCGATACGCCTCGCGCTTCTCCGTTCGAGCGCTGGATTTGACAGTTGATTTCGGCCTGCTCTGGGTCGGCGTGGCACTGGCAATCGTCGCCGCGGTGATTCTGGCATTTGTGCCGCGCCTGCCGTCGGCGAACTCATCGAATGGCATGAACCTCTCGGGCGGCAGCGTCCGCATCACCGGCAGCACCGGCCGCCGCCAGCGCATCTTCGCCGTTACCCAAATCGCCGCGTCTTTCGTACTGCTCGCGGGCGCCAGCGTGTTGATCACTACGCTGGTCGCGTTGCAAAGGACCCAGACCGCATTCGATACGCGCCGCGTCCTGGTCGTCGACGTTCCGGCGCCGTCCGATGGAAGAACGCCGCAGCAAGTCGTCGATTTTTATAAGGAATCGGTGCGTCAAATCGATGCGCTGCCCGGAGTTACCGACACGGCTGTCGGCATGATCGCTCCTTGGCGGGATGCGGGCGGCGGCTACGACGTGGGCCTGCAATTTTCTGGCGATGGTCACGCCCATGATAAGGACGATCCTCGCGCCCTGTGGCGCACGATTTCTCCCGGCTTTTTCACCTCGCTCGGCGTTCCTATCATTGCCGGGCGAGACTTCAACGCGCTCGACGACCAGAACGCAGAGCCGGTCGTGATCGTTAGCGCGACTCTGGCGCGGCAGATGTTTCCCGGTCAGGATCCGATCAATCGGCATGTGTATTGGACCGATCCCGTGCTCGAATTCGCCAGCGGCACTGCCGCCGAAAAGGCCCGACTTACGTCGCCCCACCGAATTATTGGGGTCGCCGCCGACATGGACGACGAACACATCGTCCCGGTGCCCACCGCCACCATTTATGGCGCATTGGCAGACGGCGGAATGTTCGGCGGTCACATCTTCATCCACACCACGGGAAACCCTTATTCGCTAGTGACGCCGGTCACGAAAATTATTCGGGATATGGCCGCTGATGAACCGGTGGAGAACGCCGCCACGCTGGAAGACATTCGCGCGAAGGTGCTGGCTCCAGATCGCTTGAGCTCGCTGGTCTTTGGCGTGTTCGCCGCGGTCGCGTTACTGATTGCGGTCGTCGGTGTCGCTGGAGTGCTGGCGTTTTCGGTCAGCGCACGGACCCGCGAATTTGGTATCCGCTTGGCGCTTGGCTCTCAGCCGAAAAATCTACTCGGAAGTGTTGTCACCGAAGGCGTGGTGATGGCTGCTGTTGGCGTCGTGGCCGGAGCGGCGTTCGGGTTGGTCGTTCTGCGCGTGGCGGGCAGTTACTTCGGCGATCTAAAAATGCCGGGCGCATGGCCCGCGATCGTTTCTGCGCTTGTGCTGTTAAGCGCGGCGGTAGTCGCTTCGATGCTCCCGGCGGCACGCGCCGCCCGCGTCGACGTAATGCAAGCTCTGCGCTCGGAATGATTTTTCCCGGCGCCCCGTTTTTCCGTAAGAGGACTTAGCAGCGTGAAAGTTCGGAAATCGTCAGTTACTCCCCGCCATTTGTTTTGTTATCTTGCATTGCGTGATGGGTGATACCTGCACTGATTCTTCGGGGTGTACTTTTTGGGGTTCCCTGCGCCAAGAGCAGAGAGGTATGCCGGAAAACTGATGCGAAGTCGGTAGATATATGGCTACCGAGCAGCCAAACAATTCCTTTCATCTAATCCACATTGCCCGTTTTCTCTTACCCTTGTGCCTCGGCGGTCTTTTGAAAGAGACGGAAGATAACGAATTCTGCCGGCCTGACTATTGCGACGCCGATCTCGCAGATGAGATGGCCGTTCAATATGTCCTCCTGCGTCATGGTGGTGCGATCGCAGCTGACGAAGAACGCTTCCTCCTCGGTTCTCCCGAACAACGCACCGTCGCGCCATAGTGTGCGTAGGAACAACCGAATGGAGTCTTTCACCTGGTCCCACAATTTGTCGTCGTTCGGTTCGAAGATCACCCACTGCGTGCCCTGATATATTGCGCGTTCCAAGAAGATGAAAAAGCGGCGGGTGGAGATGTATTTCCAAATCGGGTCAGAGGACATTGTGCGGGCTCCCCACACGCGAATGCCGCCAGAGGAAAAATCGCGGATGACGTTGCAGCATTGCCGGTTCAGAACCTCCTGCTTGTCAGCGGTGACGTTGAACTCGAGGCCCACTACGCCGCGCACGATTTCGTTCGCTGGGGCTTTGAACACACCGGGTTGGTTATCCGTTCGCGCCATGACACCAAGAGCATACGCTCCCGGAGGCACCAGCTTGGTTGAGCCATTTTGCGGCTCTGAGATGTACACCCATGGAAAGTAAAACGCGGCGTATTGTGTATCGGTGAAGAGAGTTCGTGGATCTAGCCTCGAGCTATCATCGGTGCCACTGTCCGGGTCGACAACTGCGAACTGGAAGCGCTTCCCCTCGCAATACCTAATGACTTCTAGGGCCACTCTCTTAGAATCGAGGGGCGAGGGCGCATAGACGAGGGACACGTCGCGATATCGGTCGTGGTTGAGTGCCGCCAGCCCTTGTGGTTTATCCCGTGGAGGATTCCCGCAAGTCTCGCCCCTATAGTCAGAGACATCGATCGCGCCATGTCCGTCAGTACCGCCAGTGAACAAACCGGCTTTGAAGGACGGTAGGTCTGTTGGCTTTCCTGTTGGCTTAAGCTCCAATTCAGCGAGCGCCGAGTTGCCATTCAACCGCTTTCCCCAATAATCTGCGGATGTCGGATCCGTTACAAGGTCCTCAAAAATCTCGATGAGCGTCGCCCCCGGCGCTTTGTTGCTACTGTCGGCGGAATCAGTGTTGAAAGGGTTGTATGGAATCTGGCCCTCGGTGTTGTCACTCCAGTAGGCGAGCCCTACGCTGAATCTTGCCGGGAGATCCTTGGTTGGGTCATCGGGATCTGAGCCTTTCGTCTTGGTGACGGCAACCGTTGCGTAGATTCGATTTCCCCACTCACCTCCGCCGGTTGCCTTCAGAATGTATGATCCAAGATCTATCGAAGCTTGAGCTGACGATCCCCGGGTCAACCGGCAAACATATAATTGGTTTCCGCCGTTCTCGAAGAAGGCGTTTGCGGCGTACGGCAAGTAGCGATCCTGATCACCGAAAACATCCCCGAACCAGTGCTTGTATTCCGTGTAACTCGTAATCAAACGAGGCGTAGTCGTTCCGCGTTCCGTTTCGCCGAGGAATGCGGCTATATTCGTTGGAACTCCCTCGATCGGACGCGGGCCGTGTTGGTTGTCTTCGACAGACACTCCGGGCGTGACGTATCGCGGCATAATTGGAACCGCCTTTTCGCGGAATCATAATCCCGCTTGGTCCAAAACTCAGCTGCGATTCAAAGCGATCAGGATGGGAGCAATGCGAAAAAATGCCCCAACTCCCTGCTGCGCAGCTGTCAATCTTGCCCCGCGCCGCTGCCGAGAGTGTCGGTGTCCCATGGATAACAGCACGGCCTCGACTGTGCCTCGGCCAAACCGCCTGATCGTGTGCCGCGCCCTCCTGGGCATTTCTATTAACAATTCACATCTCGCGCTGATCCCATCTTCCCGTCCGGGCGTCACTAATCCCTGCCGTATATGGAACCGGCGCTTTTGGATGGAGGATCTGAAGCGGCGCGGATATATGAGATCAGGGCCTCTATGTCTGTCTTGGCGAGAGTATTTCCCCACGCCGGCATTAGCGCGGACTTGTTCCTAGCAGGACCACCGAAAGTGATAATCGCCGTGAGGTCGGCATCGCTCATCTTGTTTAACGTATCGCCCTCAGTAAAGGGGTGAGGCTTAACTTCGAGGTTGTCGTAGTTAGAAACACGCTCCGCCGTGGACTCCGAGTTATGGCAGCGGTCGCAGTACTTTTCGTTGAGACGTTTGCCCAGCGTTTGCTGATAGCCGAGTGCGATCTCTTCCAGCTTCAGTTCCACTCTCTTGTGTGATTTACTCAATGTGGATGCGACGATCCGGTACCGCCCAGCTATTGCACCGAGTGAGACGGTGGTCGTCACCTGACCGCTATCGTCCGTGAGCGCGCTGCCAGGATCGAAGCTGACTCCGGGAACTGCATCGAACTCAACGAGCGCTTTAGGGACGGCGGTTCCGTTCTCGTCGTTCACCTGAACCACAACAGGCTGTGGTAGCGGGTTGCCGGTTTCCGCAAACTGCTTCCCACCACTGGACTCGATGAGGGCGACTCCGAATGCTGCGGGCAGGGGGGCAGCCGCGGTTTCCCTATTGCGTGAGCAGGAGGTTCCTAGTAACGCCAACTCCAGAAGCAATGCAGCCTGAGCTCTCATTTCTTCGCTACCTCCTTTTTGTCCCCGCCTTTCTGCGACATCAAGAAGGCCGTGAGCGCCCGCGCTTCCTCGTCGCTCATCGTCCGATTGGGCTCGACCGTGCCCGGCCGCAGCGATTGCGGATTCTTCATCCAGTGGTAAATCCATGCCGGAGTTAGGCGCGACCCGACATGGGTGAGCGTCGGACCTATGTACCCCTTGTCGGTTTTGGTGTCGACAATGTGGCACCCCTGGCATCCGTACTTGCCGTAAAAGAGTTCCTTGCCTAGTTCAATCTGTCCTTGAGGATAGCCGCTCAACGGCATCGAATCGCGATCCACCTCCGGACTTTGATAAACCGCCATGATGTAGTCCGTCAGTTCATTGATCTCGCCGTCGGTCAGGTTGAATCGCGGCATGCGGCGGATCAGCGCAGGTCGCAGCGTGCCGGGATTTCTGAAGAACTGGATCAACCACTCACGCTGTACGGAACTCCCTTCCCATGTCAGGTCAGGTGCCATATCGCCACCACGGCCGTTAATGCGATGGCAACTGAAGCAGGCAAGATCTGACATCAGCTTGCCCGCCTTACCCGCGGGCTGGTAGTCGGTGTCTGGTGTCGCAGGAACAGCTAACGATGGCGGCAGCGCGTACGAACGATCATTGAGGGAAAGCAACGCCGTTGTCAGTGCATCGATTTGCATCGCGGAGAATGAGTACTGCGGCATCTTCAGGCCGGACGCGAATGCGCGCGGATTCTTGATCTTGCCCGAAATGTAATCCGGTAAGGTGTGCGGCATCCCGGGCAGGAAGATGAGCTGCGTTATCGGCTTGCTTCCGACGCGGCTGAGTTCCGGAGCAAAATTCTCCGGCTTCTTGATGCCCGCGATTTCATGGCAGGAGGCGCAGCCATAGTCCGAAACCAGCCGTTTACCGTGGGCGATCTGCTCGCGAGTAGCAGGGTCCAGATGGACGTTTGAAAGAAGATCGGGATCAGTCTTGGCGAGCAAAAATCCCGCCAGAGTCGCTACCTGGGCATCCGTGAAGCGGTAGTGCGGCATCGACGTCGGTGGGTCGTAGACGCGCGGATTGCGCAGCCACCCCTGCAGCCATTCCAACTTCACCTTGCTGCCGACCCGCGTCAATTCAGGACCAACATCGCCGCCCACCATGTTGCCAGCGGCGTTCTGCACGGCGTGACAGGAAGCGCAGAAGGATTCTCCGTACAAGCTCGTCCCGGCTGCCGGATCGTTTGAGGCTTTGGCAGCGATCGTGACGTTGTCGCTCTGTACGGAAGCACTGTTTGCAATCAGAAATGCGGAAATATCCCGCGCTTCATCGTCACTCAACTTGAAATTCGGCATGGTCGCGGTCGCGGCGTACGCTTGCGGACCCTTCAACCATGCAAAAATCCATTCCCGCGTCGTCTTGTCCGCGATGTGAGAGAGCGACGGCGGATCGTCGGTCGCTTTCATCGCGCTGCCGTCGGGTAACCTCACCGTATGACAGTGCACGCAGCCTTGACGCGATAGCAGGTTGCGCCCCAGATTCAACTGTGGCGTTCCAGGCAGTTGACCACGATGACACTGACCGCAAGAAGACTCGACGTACTTTGCCGGCAGGATCGGCTGTTCCCATGCGAGTGTGCTGCTGTGCGCTTCAGCAACTGTAGTTGCTGCTCCCTGACCGCGATGGCAGAGAGTACAGCCGAACTGATCAAGACGATGTGGGATGATTGGATGCCTTCGATAAGGCTGCATCGTAATATCTGTCAGGCTGGCCTCTTTCAAGGCCTCATGACAGCTCGTGCAACGGTCCACGACACCAAGTTCCGGAAGCCAGATCTGCTGGATTCCACCCTGGAAGTGACGCTGCAGAGTGTTTGCGTCACTGCGGTTGCGAATCATGCGCAGGTAGCCATGTTGATAGTGACGCCATTCGCTGAAAAAGTTCTTAGCAGGCGCGATCGCCATTGAAAGAAGAAAGATCAGGCTGACCACGCCGAAGGCGCGTACGCTATCGCCAAAGAGTCTTTGCCAGAGCGACGTAGTTTTTTGGTTCATGACCGCCGCATCCTCGTAATCATGTTTAGGAACCTTGCCACGGCCAAACCCAGGACCAACCCGGACCGCGGAAGAACGTGCCAATGGCCGTCAGCACAATTAACTCGAACAAGAACCACGTCATTACCCAATACGACAGCGGCCTCCCGGCGAGGTATCGAAGGGGTCGCGATGCCGACTGTGGAGAACTCTGCGCGGCCATGAGCATGACCGCAATAACGATCAACGTCGGCACCAGTGCCGCGTAGACCTTGAAAAGCAGGAGAAATAACGACAGCGTGCTAGCCACCACATAGAAGATTCGCAGCCGCTTCTGCCGGTCCTTCAGGAACAGTCCATCCGCCTCGATGTTCACCTTGAAATATGGAATGACGATCAGAGCCATCACTACCAATCCCGGCATAAGAACACCGGCAACGACCGGCGGAAAATAGTGGAGCATTTCTTGCAAGCCCAGGAAGTACCAGGGCGCCTTAGCTGGATTGGGTGTATGCGAGGGATCAGCCAGTCCTTCCAGTGGGGCATTGAACATTAATGCAATCCAGATAAGAGCGATGGCAAGCACCTCGATAGCGACCGCCGCGCGAAAGAGGACCTCGGGAAATGTCTGGATCTGCTCCTCTGTCTCGGCCTTCACCTGGGCTGAGGTACGACGTGTGATAAAGACGATGCGGCGCGGGGACTTCTTCGCATTGGAGTCGACGCCGGCGATGAAATCTTTGGGATCGGCCATAACTATTTCGCCTCCTTCGCAGAATCACCTCCGCTCCTGGAGCGAACGGTTGCGGGCTCGGTTTCATGCGCATAGAGCCCTCCGTCTTTGCGGATACGCCAGAAGTGAATCGCGACAAAGAACATCGCCGTCAACGGCAGGATCATGCAGTGCAATACGTAGAACCGCAGGAGGGCGTTAGCATTCACGGCGTTCCCACCGAGCAGCAGGAAATGGATCTTGTCTCCCAGAAGTGGGACGGCTGACGCAATGTTGGATCCCACTGTGATCGCCCAGTAAGCCAACTGATCCCACGGCAGCAGGTATCCGGTGTAGCTAAGAAGCAGAGTGATCAGCAGAAGCACAACACCGATGACCCAGTTGAACTCGCGCGGCGGGCGGTAGGCACCCCGATAGAACACCTTGAACATGTGCGCGAACACAAGGAAGACCATGGCGTGTGCCGCCCACCGGTGCAGATTCCGCAAGAACAATCCTGACGACACGACGAACTGCAGATCCTTTGTATCCGCGTATGCCTGCGGCACCGAAGGATGGTAGTACAGCATCAGAGGGATACCGGTTGCAACGAGAATCAAGAAGGTCCCCAGCGTCAGCGTCCCCAGGTACCACGTCGCGCTGAAGCTCAGCATGCGCGTCCGGACTTTCGTCGAGAACAGGTGCAGGAACACGTTCTGCTGAATCGCAAGAGCACGCTTCAGAGTGCTCTCTCCGGTACCGCTACGAAAGATGGAGCGCCAGACTCGCGTCTGCTGCAATTCGTCGAAGTATTGGTCCACCGTCTTTGCCATGTCAGACCCTCACGAAGGAATCCCGCGCCAGCGACGGAACGTCGGTCGAGCGATCCACCATCAGATCACCATCGTCATTAAGCCAGATACGTTTCCACGGGAGCGGCTTCGGAGCCGGCCCTTCGATCTTCTTCCCGTTTTGCTCGAACTTACTGCCGTGGCATGGGCATGCGATGATTCCCAGTTCCTGCTTCCATGCTGTCAGGCAACCGAGATGAGTGCACACAGCGCTCACGGAGAAATAGCCTTCCTGGGAGTGAATGATGTAGATCCCGTTATTGACGTCGAGCGTGACCGAATCCAGTGGATAGCGGTCTGGCTTGCCCGCATTCACTACCGGGGACGGTTCGTACAGCACGTTTGGTTCGAGATACTGGTACGAGAACGCCGCGGTCCCGATAGCAGCGATGCTCAGCGATCCCAAACCGAGTTTGGTGAAGAACTCACGACGGTTCAGGTCGTCTCCTAATGGGCCCTTCTTTTCGTCCGTCATAGTTGCCTCTTGTCACTTTTGCAGTCCTGCGCCGATCGCTGCGATCGAGATCAAGCCAGTCGGTTCGGCTGGCACCAGGTTGTACGATTCCATCGTGATGGTGCCCACCGGGCACCGCATCGCGCACAAACCGCAGCGGATGCAACGGGTCTCGTCCTTCAGCATCACCGCACCGGTGACCACTCCAAGTTCGTCGGCTTTCACTTCATCGAACTCGACTCCGAAGCATTCCTGGTTGTCGCGGATGTACTGGACCGCCTCAGCCTCAAAGGAAATGCGGTCCAGGGAAACCAGTTCCAGACACTTCTCCGGACAGACATCCACGCAGCCGCCACAGAGTATGCACATGCTTCCGTCTTCAGGAGCGCCTTCGAAGATGGTATTGACCCAGCAATGCAAGCAGCGCTGCGCCTCGGCCATCGCGGTTGCCGCGTCATAGCCGACCTCAACCTCGGTGACACCAGTGCGGCGTTCCAAGGGAAGCATCGGCACTGGTTGACGGTTAACGTCGAGATAGCCCATGGACATTGCATGTCGCTTCAGCAACTCCACTTCAATCACTGGCTCAGGATGCTTACCGCCGCGCAGATACTCATCAATGCCCACCGCCGCACGTTTGCCGTCGCCCACGCTGTCGATGATCAGCCTTGGTCCGAATACGCAATCACCGCCGGCAAAAATTCCCGGTGCCGATGTCATCAACGTCTGCGGATTGACCGCAATCAATCCACGCGGAGAAATCTCCACCTTGTCTTCGGTCGTAAAGAAGTCCAGGCGCGGAGCCTGGCCGATCGCCATGATGACGGTGTCGCACTCGATCTGGCTCTCGCTGTTGTCATAAAACGCGGGATTGAAACGCCGGTTGGCATCAAAGACCCACTTCGTCTTCACGGTTTCAAGTGCTACAACCTTTCCGCCCTTGCCGATGATCTGCTTCGGTCCGAACCCGGGATGGATGATGATCCCTTCTTGTTCGGCCTCTTCAATCTCTTCGAGAGCGGCTGGCATTTCATTGCGGCGCTCGAGACAAACCAGATTGACCTCACGCGCGCCCATGCGCAGCGCAGAGAGTGAAATGTCGACCATCTCCTTGGTGGCCACGGCGGAGACATTCTCGGCTGAGGGCTCCACCTCTTCGACTCCACCGGCGTGCTGGCGGACCACTTCACGAGCTGCCGATCGAGCGACGTCCATTGCCACATTCCCGCCGCCGATTACGATTACTTTCTTCCCGATCGTGAACTTGTATCCCAGGTTTACGTTGAGCAGGAAGTCGATGCCCTTGTGAACTCCATCAAGGTCAACACCTGGGATAGTCAAGTCGCGGCTGCGGTGTGCTCCCACCGAAACCAGAACCGCGTCGAAACCTTGCCGCCGCAAGTCCGAAATTGTGAAATCGCGCCCGGCGGCCTGGTTCAGCTTTAACGTGATGTCGCCGGTCTCAAGAATCTCGCGAACCTGCGCCTCGACCACATCGCGAGGCAACCGGTATTCAGGAATTCCGAGATACAGCATGCCGCCGGCAACCGGAGCAGCCTCAAAGATGGTGACGGCATAGCCCATCAGTGCAAGGTCGTGGGCCGCCGACAGGCCGACAGGGCCACCGCCGACGATTGCTACCTTATAAGGGAGTTTCTTCTGTCCGCGTCCCTCATTGACGTTGATGGGATGCTTGGACTCAGGCCCAAACTGCTCGGTCAGGAAACGCTTCAATGCCCGAATCGAGATAGGTCGGTCAATCTCGCCACGCCGGCACGCAGTCTCGCATGGATGAGCACACACTCTCCCGCAGATGCTAGCTAACGGATTCGGGTCACGTGCCAGGCGATACGCCTCCTCGAATCGCCCTTCCGCGATCAAGCCGACATACCGTCCGGCATTCGTGTGTGCCGGACACGCCATCATGCACGGGAAATTCGTGTGCAGCCAATCGGCGTCGACTCGTTTGTCTTTGAATCGTTTCAGCATTTCGAGCGTTCCCCAAAGCGGACTGTTTTGCTGAACGTCCCGTGAAAGCGAAAGCCGTTCGCAATTAAGTCGGGAGTGGTGCTCCAAGCGGACCACCCCCTCGGTTTCCACGACAGCCTTTACTTCGACAAGGTGAAATCCGCCTTCGCCCCGCCCGCCACCGTCACCGGCTTGGACTGGTTCTTAGCGCCTTCGTGCCAAACCACGAGCGTGTAGCTCCCATCCGGTACGTCTTTGACCTTGTAATTGCCGGCGTCATCTGTCTCGGCGAAGTACGGGGTTGGACTGACGATGAGGTAACCTGCCATTTCCGGGTGTACGTTGCAGAGCAGTGGAACGGCGCCCGGCTTGTCGAACGTAAACGAACGTTTCTCACCTTTGGGCCAGGTTCCGAGGTTGTGTCCACCTTTCTTGTCGCTACCAACAGCAGTCCAGAAGACGTTGTGCGCCACATTGTCACTGTTCAGAAAATCCACGGTCGTTCCCTGTTGGACGACCACGACGTGGGGCGAGAACATCAATCCCTTTTGATCGATGACCGGATGATCCTTTGGTGCGGGGAACGTCTTCCCGGCGATCGTATCGACATACACGACCGACTTTCCCTTCATTCCCGTGACTTTACCTTCGATGTCTCCGGCCCACGCTGCCACACCGAGACTAAAAACAATTACTATCGATACCAGCCCTTTGCATTTCATTGCGCTGTTCTCCTTTTGCATTTCGCATAAATCGATATCTTGTGCATCTTCAGAAAATGAATCTCGCGACTAAGTACACCGTGTTATTACTGCTCGCGTTGCGATTGGCACCGTCGTAGTTGGTCGAGCCTCCGTTGAAACGCGTGTATCCCGTGTACTGTGCGGAGAGTTGCAGATTTTGCCACGGCCAATATGAGAAATTTGTGATGTAGCCCGAACTCCTCGGGTCGCCATTGGCGCTACCGCTTACCTCTGCCTGCGGATAGAGAAATGGATCGATCGTTCCGTGTGTGTCAAACCAACCGAATGCGGCCGAAACGCGAGTGCCAAAGTGGTATTCGGCGTTCGCCATCACTGTGTTCAAGTGATGGCTGCCCGGTGATGCTGCCCCCAACGCCGCCATAGCCGCCAGGTTCGAATTTTCACGAATGTAGGTGCCACGGAGCGAAAGCACATCTGTCCTGAATAAGGTCCGGTCGATCTGTGTGTCGAAGGCATAATCGGTAAACTCATCTTCGATCCCCGTCACCGCATTCGGACTCGAGCGCATGTGCATGCCGTAGGTGCCGATCTCATACTGCGTCTTGCCCGTGAGTTGCTGAAACGCAACACGCCAGTACGGAGCCAACCCACGAACGTTGAATCCGAAGCCCTCGCCCGTATTCGGCTGAGCGTTTCCCACATGCTGTGAACGGTAAAATGTGGTGTCGACGTACAGGTGGTTATCCCACATCGTGTAGCCGCCGAATCCGGCCACGTCTTGCCCCAGGCTGGAAATGATGGGAGCAGCCGTAGGGGTTGGCGCCCAGTTGTCTGCAACGAATGGATACCCCCATCCCGGCGTGCTATTCCAGAGATCTTCGATCGTGGGGTTGTTGTTGACATTCAATCCGAACACCAGTTCCTTGCCGCCCAGTTTCGTCTTGTTCGCATAGCGGACGTCAGTGTTATCCATACTGAAGTGATCGTCTTGTACGTCGTATGTGACTTGCAGGAAGCTACCGACGTGCGACGTCCAAGCCCCGGACAGGAACAGAGAGATGTCTTGCGGCATTTCGAAACTTCCGTTTTGTGTGCCCGGAACCGGCGATTTCGTCGAAGTAAACGAAGTCTGCAACCAAGCCGAGAGCGGCAAAGACGCCAGGAGATCCAGTGCCGCCCGCTTTTTGCCGCCGTCGGCCTTGACCACCTTGGTCTCATCAGCCCTGTCGACATATCCGAGCAATTTGAAGCGGCGCCCTGCCGGATTGAGTTCCGGAGGATTGTAGTGACATCCGCTACACGGGAGCCCGGTTTGCCGCGCAAAGCTGGGAACGGCGGAAGCCTTGGGTGGATTGATGGCTGTAATCGAGAAAACCAAAAGAGCGGGGACGGCTCCGAACAAAAAAGTGCGCACGTTTCTCATTAGGAATTACCTCCTAGTCGATGAGTCCCAGAGTTCTATGGCCTTCAGTTCACTGAAACGATGGAGCGGATACTATCCGTGATCGTAGAGACCCGCTGGAAGGAGAATCACACCCGGATGTGATTCGAATCACAAAATGCATTTGTTGTGGGTTGTGCGCCTTGCGAATTGGGATATTGGTTGTGCGGGGAGTGGTGATCAAACCGCGTACGCAAACCTCACCATTCACTCTGGGGGAATCCGGATTTCTTGATTGGAAATGAGCTATACCCCGGCCTGATCACCGGCGCTGAATGGGCGGTGCACCTTTCAAGGAAAGAGCTCGAAGAATAGCCGCTCAATCTCTCATACTTTGAACTTGTAGCCTGTGCCCAGCACAGTAAGAATCAGTTCCGGGTGCTTCGGATCTCTCTCCAGTTTTTGCCGCAGGCTGGCAATATGAACGTCCACGGTGCGGGTGAACGTACCGTCCTCGTATCCCCAAACTTGTTGCAGGAGTTCGCTGCGGGGAATGGTTTCGCCGGGATGCTCCATGAAATGCCTCAATAGCTGGAATTCCCGCGCCGATAGCTCTACTTCCTTCCCATCGCGAGTAACCTCCGTTCCGCGAACATCCATCCGCAACGGACCGAAGTGGAGGATAGGATGACTTGGGTGCCCGGGCGCACGCCGCAGCAGGGCCTCGACACGCGCCATCAACTCCAGGGTGTCGAATGGTTTGGTCACATAATCGTCGGCCCCGAGTTTCAGGCCGACCACTTTGTCGCCAACCTGATCGCGGGCTGTCAGAAGGAGGATCGGGGTGGCGAATCCGGCCAGTCGCACGTTGTGGCAAACGTCGAGACCACTGAGATGGGGAAGCATGATGTCGAGAATGATCAGATCAAAAGGCAGGCTGGTCGCCTTGTTTAGGCCTTCCTTGCCGTCCGTAGCGAAATCCACGACGTAGCCTTCACTGCGAAGACGATCGCTTAATGTCATTCGCAAGCCTTCTTCGTCTTCGACCAGCAGGATGCTTTCGTTCATAGTTCGGCGGTGTCCTTCCAACTGTCTGACTTTTGTTGATCACGGTCCATGCTCACGCATTCGCAGATACGCCATGCATGGAGGCTTGCAGTAATTGGCAAATCCTGCGAGTTATTCGCTGCTGCTTGCGGCTACCTCTTCGTGAATTGTGGTCTCTAGTGCGAAACCAAGTTGATCCCGACAGTGTCGGGCGAAACCCTTAGGGCAGAGCGAACTCCACGGTCTCAGCCTTTCGATCTTGTTTGTCGCACTGAGTTGAGCATTCCTGAAAGCTGGCGGATGCTTTCACGCAACTTTTCGAATGCGACGTCAATTTGTGTTTGTTTCGGCACGAGGTCCGCGAGGTCTGACGTGTGCATTTCTTCGAGAGCCTTTTTGAAGCGTTGGCTGCTTCTGTCATCCATCGTGACAAAGGCGAACGCCTGCGCAAGTGGGACACCATCCGCGCCAGTATGGAGGAATTCAATGTGGGCATTCACCCTCCCAAAAACCGTACCGAAAACCATTTCGGCGAGGGTTCCCTCAGGAATTGGCCCCTTCGCAAGTAGAGCCGATCCTCCGGTCAACGAGAGCCGCTGCACCACACCCACGAATTTTTGGGCATCGAGTGTGAAAATTGCTTTTTGTTGATGAGGCACACGGATTCGGGGGGGACGGTGTTTGCGAGATTTGCGGATGTTCGGCGACATTGTAGGGTAGGATTACAAGCAGACCCTATGCAACGCCGATTCCAGCCGTTGCTTGTGCTCCTCTGTGTACCAAGCAGGCGAATAGTCTTCCAAGAGACTACGCAGGTCTGAAAGCACTTCTACCAGACTCGTACGATCTGATTTCGTTTGGTGTTCGTCGCTTCGTGAGAAAAAGCTTGAGGCGGGATTGTTCTGCGGCGTACGGTTTCCCGACTGTCCCATCACAATCAACATTTTCGCTCCCCCTTTTTGCAAATACGGATGCCGTTATGAGCAAATCTTGTGTTGCGCCATAAGCGTGAGGGGGAGCTAAAAATATTTAACCGCAGCACAGCAGAGATGGTGGCAAAAAGCTTGTAACTGCGCTGTAAATTCGTTGTAAGGTGGAGGTAAAACATGTGGCGCGCAGGAACGAAAGCCTCCACAGAAAAGTAAGCCGGAAGCGCAACTTGTGACCTTCGTAACCGCTTTGCCCACGCGGCCAAACTCGAAAACATTTGTAAAGACAGTTGATTTCCCCGCCTGAGCAGAGCTACCGTGCAATCAATCACAATTTGCATAACCACTTGCTCCGGCTTCGGCCGGAGCGTTTTTTGATTACCCACGTAACAACACCGACCCTTACTGCAAGATGATAATCACATCGGAACTTCGGAATGTGCGGAGCCGCTAGTGGCTGTTCGGAGGAGGGCAGCGACTAGTTGCGGAAAGACAAACCGGGGTTCCCGTCATCATTTTCAATTTCTCAGCTTCAGAAGTGCCTTCGTCTCCCACTGCTTATGAACGAGCGCTGCCTGTCGCACGCTGATTTCATCGGAAAATAATCTTGAAAAATCAAGAGCCCGTGTAGAGCTGAAACGGGGCCCAGTAAAAGGGCTTGCTGTACGTGCTGGATCTGAGCAGAGTGAGTTTGGCATCGCGGAGAGCGGTGTCGGGAGTCTTGCCTTTTTCTAGCTCGCGGTAGAGTTCGTCCATGAGTTGGGGGGTGGAGACGTCGCTGACTTCCCACAAGGCGCCAATCACGTTGTGAGCGCCCGCGCGAAGGAACGCCCATGAGAGACCTACCAAGCCTTCGCCTGAGTAGGCGCGGGCTCCTGCTCCGTAGCATGTCGAGATTGTGACTAACTGGGCGTGAACGGGATGATGAATGATGTCGCGGGCGTACAGCTTGAAAGAGTCTTCCTGCGCATTCGAGCGAGACAGGACGATGGCGGAATCAAGCGGGCTCATGCGGCTGGCTGTGCCGTGCGCGACAAAATGGATATAGGAGTACTGCTCGGGTTTGCTGGCCAGATACGCGGCCGGGGTCGCCTGTTCGCGCGCAAAGACCTGCTGCTGTTTTGGCTGGAAGTGCTTTCCGATGCTGTCCATCTCGGCGGCGGCTTTTCGCAGCTCCGGGTAGTCGACGTTGGCAGCTACGGCGTTTCCCAAGACAAGCACATTGTCTGTGTGCTTTGCGCCCGTGCGCGACGCGGCGAGCAGGCGGAGGGAACTGGCGTCTGTGATTGTGACGTCTTCGATCCAGTAGTGCGGAGTGGGACCGGGAACTAATAAGCTTTCGAAGTTCAGCGTGTTTAGGCTCCCGTCGGGGATGATGAAGAGCTTGGCGTTTCTTGGGATGAGCGCGGCCGCTGGCTCGATCAGCATGTGGTAGAGTGCGAGGCCGTCGTCAGTCGTCCGTTGGAGAAATTCCTGCTGCTCGGCAAGGGCTTTGCGATAGCGCTGGGCGATGGGTTCGACTTGTGATTTGGGGGGAAGGGTGAAGATTGCCGTTTTTTGCGGCGTGATTGCCCACAGGTAGGATTGCTTCTCGCCTAGCCAGTAGAAAAGGATCGTGCCGCCGACTTTGTGGGCGGTTGCCTGAGCTTTTGGATCATCCGGCTTGAAGGTCGTTCCCTTCTGCAGGACTCCGAGTCCTTCGCCGAGGGTGCGGCCGCGCTGGTATTCGGCAATTTGCAGAGCTTCGTTCGTTTTATTTTTGTTGACCAGAAATTGGATGTAGTCGTCGTAGATTCCTGCTGCGTTGGCGGGAAATGGTAGGGACGTATCTTCGTGTAGAGCCGCACGCGCTCCCTCGAATGTGGTGAGTGCAGCGAGATATTCGCGCTCGGCTGCGTCGGCATGGTTTCCGTCCTCGTAGAGCTGCGCGAGGGAGTGCTCTGATTCCCATTTCAAAGAGATGTGGCTTTTCGGATCTTGGTCGATCTCGCTATATATCTTTTCTGCCTGTTGAATTTCGTTCTGGCGTGCGGCGACATGTCCTTTGATCAGCATCGCATAGAGCACGTCGAGGCGATTGCCATCTTTTGGGACGAGGGCAATAGTCCGGTCAGCATAGTCGCGGGCTTGGTCCAGCTTGCCGCTTCGCTCCGACACGAGGGCTAGGGAAACCAAAGCGTCAATGACGTCTTGCTTGCTGGTTTGCCGGGCCATGTCCAGGGCTTGCCGATAGGACTTCTCGGCTTTGTCGTAGTAACCCGCATCAAGGTAGATGTAACCGGACGTCGTCAGCCAGTTCACCTCATAGGTTGTCGCACCGATCTTGCGAGCCCAATCTCTCGCGCTTAATAGCAAGTTGAGCGCCTTCTCGGGATCGCCCAACTTGTAATATGCCCAGCCTTCATTGCCCAGTGCAGTCTGAGCGATATGGCCCGCGTCGATGCTGACCGCGCTTTTATAGGCGGCATCAGACCATTGCATGGTCTCGTCATAGTGCTCTTGCTGAAGTGCTGAGTAGCCTAAGCTGAGCAACGCGTTCGCTTCTGCGAGTGCGTGGTGTCGCGCCCTTCCCAGACTCAGCGCCTCTTCGTAGGCTGCATGAGCCTGCGTGAAGCGACCACGCTCCATCTCCAGCCCCCCTCGCGCGAGGTACACATCAGCGCAGACGCGATCAGCCGAGGCTGCGCATAGTGCCTCCGCATCAGACAGAGCCTGATCAGCGGCAGGGAAGTTGTGCATGAAGGTATACGCCAAGCCCTCTATCCGATGCTTTTCGATTGAGAGTTGACCCACCGGGACTGGTGCTGTTTCTGAAGTCAGCAATGATAGTGCTTGATCGTAGACACCTCGCCAAATAAAGGCGTTAGCTTCTAAAATCCGGAATCGCCAAGCCCACTCACTGCTTCTGTTATGGAATTTTCTGTACCCCTCTTCCGCTTGGGTCGCTGCGGCTGCCATATCACCGTGGCGGAAGGTTCCCATTGCTCGTTCGAAAGCTCGCTCTGGAGTCATTCTGACGCCACATGCACAAAGGTGTACTAGAAGAATGGTCAGCGAGGCAAAGCGGTAGGCGGCTGTCAGTGCAAACGAGCGCCTTTCGAGTTGTTGGTAACTCTCGAGGTCCCCTGTGGCCGGGTCTAAGGTACAGTTCCTGTCCCGCCACCGCCACCGCTCCCGCCTCTCCCGTTCACGTTGCAGGTTACGATTCGGGCGTTGCCGTCGGCTATGCAGCCTAGCTCCAGGCGAATCATCGTTAAATGGAAGGAATTGTGATTCACCGTCAGTTCGGCCAAGAAGATCGTGCCAAAGTCGGGGACATGGATCACGTGGCCGAAGGATCTCGCGGGCGGGGGAATCACGATCGGCTTCTGATCCCTTCGCTCGATCTCGATGTCCTCGATCTCGACGTGTTCGACCAACGAACATGTCACGCCTTCCCACTTGCCACCGTTTTCGGCCGCCGCCTTAGCACTCTTCTGAAGGTTCTTGTAGTCGAAGTTTCCGAACCCATGATACTGCCTGGAGAGCCAACTGTCCTCGACATCGAGGCGCATGGCTTCGCGGTGCTCCGACTTCAGCTTTTTGACATG